>Ga0070717_10004230_pt1 | contig 10349 bp, 5 predicted proteins | sample LARL113metaG_FD_71366 | JGI IMG/M metagenome (GOLD analysis project Ga0070717, IMG submission 71366) | Corn, switchgrass and miscanthus rhizosphere microbial communities from Kellogg Biological Station, Michigan, USA - LAR L11-3 metaG | ecosystem: Host-associated > Plants > Roots > Rhizosphere ... | reverse complement strand
GACGAGGCGGAGATCCGCGGACATCGCCGCACTTATATCGGCTCCATGCCCGGACGGGTGATTCAGGCGATGCGTCGCGCCGAAGTCATGAACCCGGTGATTCTGCTCGATGAGGTGGACAAGCTCGGCCAGGATTACCGCGGCGACCCGTCGGCGGCGCTCCTCGAGGTGCTCGACCCGGAACAGAACCGCGCGTTCAACGACCACTTCCTCGAGGTCGATTATGACCTGTCTCAGGTGCTGTTCGTGACCACGGCGAATTACCTGCCGCAGGTACCAGAGCCACTGCGCGATCGCATGGAGATCATCCGACTGTCGGGCTATCTCGATCAGGAAAAACTGGCCATTGGTCGGCAGTTCCTGATTCCGCGACAGCTGCGCCAGAACGGCCTCGCGCCCGATAGCGTCGCACTCGATCCAGAAGTGCTGTCTGCCATCATTCAGGGTTACACTCGGGAGGCGGGTGTTCGCGAGCTGGAAAGGCGTATTGCGCGCATCTCGCGCAAGCTCGCGCGCCGAGTAGCGGAAGCCAACAGTTCCAGCCCGTCTGCACCGACAGTCGACCCAGTGGAGGGCGATGACAAAGGAGAGTCGTCTAACGAGAGCGCAAAGCAAGGCGCGGCTCGCGTCAGCGTTGCAGATTTGAAGGATTTACTCGGAACGCCCCCTTTCGATCCATCGGAGCTCACGCTTGAGAGCAAAGTCGGTGTGGCGACGGGGCTCGCGTACACGACGGTGGGTGGCGAGGTGCTGGAGATCGAGGTGAGCGTCGTGGGCGGGCGAGGCAAACTGCAGCTGACGGGCACGTTAGGCGATGTGATGAAAGAGTCGGCCTCGGCGGCGCTGAGCTACGCGCGCTCGCGAGCCAGCGCCCTGGGCATCGACCGCGAGTTTCACCGCAATCGCGACCTCCACGTACACATTCCCGCCGGCGCGACGCCGAAAGATGGACCTTCGGCAGGCATCGCCATCGCAACGGCAATCGTGAGCGCGCTTACCGGGATCCCCGTGCGCGGCGACGTCGCGATGACGGGTGAGATCACATTACGCGGGCGCGTGCTCCCGATAGGTGGACTGAAGGAGAAAGCAGTCGCGGCGCATCGCAATCGCGTCGCCCACGTACTCATTCCGTACCAGAACGCTCGAGACCTCGACGACATCCCCGCCGAGGTCCGGTCAGCGGTGAGCTTCCATCCCGTCCGAACGATGGACGAGGTGTTGAAGCTTGCGTTGGACCAGCGCGAGAGCACGGCACGCGACGCGGCGGACGATCGCGTAGTCCCGGCGCCGGGCATGATCACGCATTGACGCAGGCGAACGAGGCTCACGTGACGGAGTCTGCCCGCGATCCGCTGGTGATCCGGAGTCTCGAGTTCATCGGCCCGATGGCCAATCCAACGGGGTGGCGTCCGGAGGCTAGGTGGCCCGAGGTTGCATTCGCCGGCCGGTCCAATGTCGGAAAGTCCTCTTTGCTCAATCGCCTGATACGTCGCAAGCGATTCGCTCGAGTGAGCAACACGCCTGGCCGCACACGCGAAGTGAATTTCTTTCTCGTCAACGGCCAATTCGTTCTAGTAGATCTGCCGGGATATGGCTATGCGCGTATTTCGAAGGAGCGTCGCGCTGAATGGAAGCCGCTGATCGAGGGCTATGTGCGCAGCAGCTCGGAGCTGCGCGGTATCGTACAGCTCCTCGACGTTAGGCACGACCCCACCTCGGACGATCGACAAATGCTCGACTTTCTCGCGTCGGTAGGCGTACCGACGCTGTTCGCGCTTACGAAGGTGGACAAGCTGACGGCTACGCAGCGCGCGGCGCGGATCGCCGCGCTCGGCGACGAGCTGCAGGTACCCTCGGATCAGGTGATCCCGTTCAGTGCGGTAACGGGTGAGGGCCGGGACGAGCTGGCAGAGGCCGTGGTCGCCCTGGTCGAGCAGCCCGCGTGGCGTGAAGGGACTGGACGAGCGCGTTAGCCTTCGAGAAGGCATCCGTCTCGAACCGCTCGCACCCATGGCACTACTTCCCCTGCGCACGCTCGAAGACCGGCCCGTGATGTCGGTCGCGCGAGACTGGCTCGCACAAATTCAAGCGCTACTCGACGATCCCTCCAGCGATCGCAGCCGACTGTGCCGGGACGTACTCACCCAACTCTGGTATCCTGAGTACGCCGTGAATTGGGAGACGGCCGTCAATGATTCGCGCTTGTCGGCCGCGACGCGGCTCGGGCTTTCGGCCATGGACCCATGCAACATCACGCTCGAGCCGGAATACTACGCGGACTGCGATCAAACGCGGTTTCAAACAGTGAAGCCCCTCTTATGGCTCTGGTATTCATTCGACCGCACGCCAACAGGTGGACAGAACGTCTGGCTTGGCGTGGAGCTTCGTCGTCTGCTCGCGCCGTACATCTTCAAGCGGTGTGGCGAGAACTTCAAAGCGTTTCACAACATCGAGTTCTCGTTCGGATACAACATGGAAGTCGGTGATAATGTCGTTGTGCACCGCAACGTACTCCTGGACGATCGCGGTGGGATCGTGTTGGGTAACAACGTCTCGATCAGCGATTATGCGAATATTTATAGTCATACCCACAGCATTGTCGATCAGAAGGACGTGACGAACGCCTGCACGCGCATCGATGACGGTGTCCGCATCACGTACCACGCGACGGTGCTCGCCGGCGTGCACGTGAATGAGCAGGGCATGGTGGGTGCGATGGCGGTCGCGACAAAGGACGTGCGCCCATACCATGTGTACGTGGGAATTCCGGCGAAGAGCGTACGCGTGAAGCCGAACGCGCCGGCGCCGCGCACCGTCTTGCGGACGTCGCATGAGCGAGGAAACGAAGAGGGCAGAGGGTAGCTCTCTCTACGCTATTTCACTCTCAGCACATCCTCGACTGGCCCGGCGTCCCCTGTGCGCAGCAGCTGCGCGATCTCGCGCAGCGCCTCGCGCTCCCGGGGCCACTGAAACCGCTCGAGGGCGTCCTGGACGCTCAGCCATTCGGCTCTCTGGTGCTCGCTGCCTAACGTGATCACCGCCGGCTCGTCCACGAACGCAGCAAAGACGACGGCGAGTTGGACGGTGTGCGACCGATGCAGATAGAAAGGCTGCACCGTGACGTTGTACAACCGACTGATCTCTAGGCCCGCCTCCTCGCGCACCTCGCGGACGGCCGCATCCTCCGGCTCCTCGCCGGGCTCGATGTGACCATGCACCGTTTCCCATGCCGTTGGGCAGCGCGTCTCCAGCGCGCGCTGCAAGACCAGGACACGCCAATCCCTCGCGAGCGGGCGGATCACGTAGACGTCGATGGTGCCTATCGAGAGCTGCGACAAGGAAGACTCGGCGAGTCGTGACGAGGACGCGGGACGCAGCGGGAGATAATGCAACGCCGGCTCGACGTCTACGGGGGAGTCGGGCACTGGAACAGGAGCGGCCTCCGGCGCGGCAACACGACGTAGCTCCTCCTCGGTCGTCTCTCCGGCGCGAATACGCGCCTGTCCCGATTGCCAGAGCGATCGCATCCCGTCTCGACGTGCCGCCTCGGCAATCCGCTCGGCAGTCTCACCAGCGCCCACACAGCGCTCGAACTCAGACGTCGCGATGAGCACCTCCACGATGGCAAGACGACCATGATAGCCTATTCCGCCACACTGCCTGCAAGTAACAGCATTCGGAACCGGTACGGAGCCACGCGCGTCGTGCGACTGACATCGCGCACACAACCGGCGCAGCAATCGCTGGGCGAGGACGCCTTTGACGGCGGTCGCGATCTTGTACGGCGCGACACCAATGTCGATCAATCGCGTGACGGCGCTCGCCGCGTCGTTGGTGTGCAGCGTAGAGAGTACCAGATGGCCGGTGAGTGAGGCCTGGATCGCGATCTCGGCGGTCTCACGATCGCGGATCTCGCCAATGAGAAGCACGTCGGGATCCTGCCGCATGATCGACCGCAGAGCGGCTGCGAACGTGAGACCGGCGCGTTCGTTCACCTGCACCTGCACGATCCCCGGTATGCGATACTCGATTGGGTCTTCGACCGTGACGATGTTGACTCCACGCTGTTTCAGCAGCCGAAGCGCCGCATAGAGCGTCGTCGTCTTGCCCGATCCCGTAGGCCCGGTGACGAGAAGGAGGCCCTCGCGCGATTTCAGGAGTCGCTCGATGCGCTGAAGCTCATCGGTTGCGAAGCCGATCGAATCGAGGGTCCGCACGGCGGTACGGCCGTCGAGGACGCGAATGACGATCTTCTCACCGTGCGAGGCCGGAAGGCTGGAGACGCGCAGGTCCACCGGTACGCCGTTCACCGCGACTCGAGCGCGTCCATCCTGGGGACGCAAGCGATCGGCGATGTCGAGTCCGGACATGATTTTGATTCGCGAGGCCAGCGCGGATGCCATGGACCTCGGCAATCGGCGAGCGACGCGAATCATCCCGTCGACCCGATGCCTGACAACGATTCCCTGCTCCTCAGGCTCGACGTGAATGTCGCTCGCGCGCTCGCCGATCCCCGCGCCTATGATCTCGTCGACGAGCATCGAGATGGCGTGGCCATCGCTGTCCACGGAGTCTTCATTGAAGCCTTCTGCCTCGCCGGCGAGAAGCTGAACGTCGACACGGGACTTGGATTGTTCCGCTCGAGGTAGCTCGCCGGCGCTTTCGTCGTCCTCGCCGCCATAGGCTGCATCGAGGCGAGCAGCGATGGCCGCAGGCGATGCCATGGCGAAGCGCACGCGACGTCCCGCGGCAAAAGCGATGGCGCGCTCGCAATCCACATCGCATGGGTTCGATGTCGCCACGACGAGCGCGTCGTCGTCGATGGAGAGCGGCAGCACGCCGAACCGGCGCGCCCATCGCTCGGGCACGAGCTCGAGCGCCTGCGTGCTCGCTCGTCCCATGTCCGCGAGCGGCAAATGAAAGTGTCTGGCCGTACGCGCTATGAGATCATGCTCGCTCGCCGCACCACTCGTCGTGAACGCCTCCCACAAGCTGCCGTCCGCCCGTCGCTCGAGCGATTCGAGCGCTTCCTCATCGAGAAAGGACTCTAGTACTGGACGGAGCCAGTAGTCACGGATGGCGAGCGGTGGCGAGATAGAGACGTCGGCCATGGGTGTACATTCGCCCCGATCGCGCCCTCATCCGGCATCTCGATGTTTCAGCCAGGACCTAACGATTTCGCAGGCCATGACACAATGACCACCGGCTACCGTTCACAGACTACAGAATGCTCCAGAACTCCGGATTGATATCAAAGGCAAACAGCCAGCGCCCGTTCCGGAACCCGCGGGAGACATCGAAGCGCACGAGATCGAAAAACGCGAGTAACCCTGCGCCAACCGCTGGGTACGCGCCGGCTATCGAAGGAGCGACAGGAAAGCCGCTCCGACTGATGGTGATCGGCGGTCCCGCGAGTGCGATGACCTGAGCATACGGTGCGAACGTCGCCGTCGACGGAATCGTGCCGAAGCGCCCGAGTGGTAGCGAAAAAAACGGAATGGGCGTACGCCACTCCAGGCGTTCACTCAAGCCAGCACGGGCGGCGAATTGATGGAATTCGTAGCCAGCGCCGCTGACGGGTCCGCCGAAGTACATGAGCTCCTGCGCTGGAATTACATCGTGCTGGCCGGCCACCGCGCCGGCAATGGTGTGCGACAGGAGACGCTGGCTTCCCAAGGGCCTTTCGATGTCAGCGACGACCGAACCCCGCACCGTCGTGAACTGTGGTGAGCAGCCGATTCCCAGACAGGTTTCGTCGGCGTTCAACGATCGAAGGGCTCGGACTTCAATCGCGCTCCGCAGCTCGGTGCCGAAGAATGAGAGCGCTGTTGGTCGCTCGCGACGAATTGAGACGCGAAAATAATCACTGACCGGAACATCGACGACGCCGAGAAACTGACCGGCGACGGGGGTCGCGTTGACGGCCAACTGTCGTGGCTTCTCGTATGCCCCCTCCACTCGCCAGAGCGGCGCTCCCGCTGGCGCATGCTCGATGGCGATCCCTGCACCCGATACCTCGTAGGGGTCGGTGTAGTCACTCGCGAACTCCTGCGCGGCAATGCTGTTCAATGCTCGTGAGCGTTCCTGTTCTTCGCCAAGCTCTCGAAAATCCCGGAGGCCGAACGCGCGAATGGAGAGGCCGGCCCCATTCTGCCACTCGAGACGCGCCTGCCACTTGGCGACCTGGTCGTCCAGGCCATAACGAGCGCGGCCAGCGACAGACACGCCACCACCGATTCGCTGCGTCAGTCCACCACCTAACGCCAGCCCTTCGACGCGGTCGAAGCGGACGAAATCGGAGATTCCACGCGCGGACAGCGCCACCGTACGACTGCGCTGCAAAGCGCGCGCGCGAACGAGTGCTCTCGCTTCGTCCTGAACTCGCCGCACATCCTCATCAGTGACTGCGCGGACATCCGGCGGCAGCGAGTCGAGAACGCGCGGCGTAGACCAGGCGTAGCGCTGCTGTTCGCTGAGCGGAGCCTGCACAATCTCCGGCCCACCGAACATCGAGTACGGAACACCTTTATTGATGGTGTAATCGCCGATCTCCCAGCGACCGCGAATGATGCCACGTACTGGATAATCGAGCCATGTTCCGGTGCGCCGAATCTCGACTTCCTGACGGGAGGGGAGCCAGAAGCGACCGTTGACGAGCCTGTTCTCGAGAACGATGGACACGTCCTCGAGCTGCGAGTCGAGCAGTGCGGCCCGCGTGAAGCTGAGCGCCATACGCACCACCTGTCCGCCGTCGCGGTCGATGTACACGGCGCCGATGACGCGAGCCTGGCGATCGTCCTTTGGCCGTACGCGCACCTCGTAGACGTTCACCACCCGCCCAGGGAGCGAAATCCGCAAACTGTCGGCGATCGAAAAATCGTAAAGGCTCAGCCCCGTCGCCGAGAGTGGGTGCGGAACGTCTCGCACCTCATCGCCCTCGCCCAGCCGAATGATGTTCGGGAAATTGTTCTGAACGATGCCAAGGTGATCGCGGTGATAGGCGATGTCGGTTGGGAGAAGCAGCGTATCGCGACGACCAACGATGCGCTGCTTGCTGAGACCGGGCGCGCGCCAGTAGACTTCGAGCGCTAGCTCATCCGCCTTGACGATGCGCGGCGGCTCCGTGAATCCCTGCCCGACCTGCGCGAGAAAGGTGAGATAGCCGTGTGCCGTGGCACGATAATCCGTGAGGCCGGTGTCGGCGAGTTGCGCCGCGCGAAGACGAGTGGCGAGCTCCACCAGCACGCGCGTCGTGGAATCGTTCCAGGCGGCCTGCCCTGAGGCGACTGATGCCAGTCCGAGCAGCAGCAAGATGCTCGGGACAATCGATCTCGCACGACCGAGCCTTTTCCCCGAATTGAGCACTGACGAACCAAGCATGATTCTCGAATCTCGTCAGGGTGTACAACGGGAGCAACCAGCACTCCGACATAAGGATCCTCTATTGTTCTCTCCTCGGCCATGAGCTTCTCGGCATTTCGCGATCGCGCCCGACGGGCAACGACGAATGGCAGGCCGGCGCTCGTTCCGGTCTGGCGCGACTACTTGCTCGACACGGATACGGCAGTCGCCGTCTTCGCGAAGTTGCGCGAGCCGCCCTTTGCTTTCCTCCTCGAGTCCGCCCCCGCTGGAGGTGAGACCTGGGCCCGATACACTTTTCTCGGGACTGCGCCACGCGGCGCCTGGCGGCTTCGTGACGGCACGGTGGAGGACTGGACTCCGGATCGCGGGTGGCACGGAGCGCGTCGCCCGAGTGATCCATTGGGAGACCTCGACGAGCTGCTCAGACGCTACGCCCCATTCAACGTCCCCGAGCTCGGCGAATTCTGGAGCGGTGCCATCGGATTCTTCGGGTACGATGTCGTTCGATACATCGAGCGCCTTCCGAAGCCGCCGGCGCGCGCGAAGTCGCTTTCGAACGTGCCTGATGCGTTGTTCGTGTTCACCGGTGCACTCGTGATCATCGACAACCTTCGCGGCCAGGCGCGAATCGTCGTTGGAGTCGACGTCGAAACCGACGCGACTGATGGCACTCTTCGAAGCGACTACGAGGAGGCCGAGTCAGAGATTGCGACCACCATTGCACGCGTCCGTGGGCCCTCGGCACTGCAGCCGCTCGATCTTGCGACCGCGGCCCAACCCGCAACGGGCACGTCGACGTACCCGCGCGAAAAATTCCTTGCCGATGTAAAGCGCATCAAGGAATACATCATCGCGGGGGACGCATTTCAGGTATTGCTCGCGCGGCGCATCGACGTCCCGCACGACTTCTCCGCCGCGTCGCTCTATCGCGCCCTGCGCGCCATCAACCCGTCGCCCTACATGTACCATCTCGTCCTCGACGGCCTCGAAATCGTCGGGAGCTCACCAGAGTTGCTCGTGCGTGTCGAGCGCAAGCGGGTCACCGTGCGCCCGATCGCCGGCACAAGACCGCGCGGTAAGACCGCCGAAGAAGACGAGTCGCTCGTGAGCGAGCTGCGCGCGGACGAGAAGGAACGCGCCGAGCATGTGATGCTCGTGGATTTGGGGCGCAACGATGTGGGACGCATCGCCAAGTACGGAACGGTGAATGTCACGGAATTGATGGTCGTTGAGCGGTACTCGCACGTTTTCCACCTCGTGAGTCAGGTCGAGGGCGAGCTGCGTGACGGCCTTACAGCGATGGACGCGCTCCGTGCTACTTTCCCGGCGGGCACGATGACTGGCGCACCAAAGGTGCGCGCGATGGAGATCATCGACGAGCTGGAGCCCGAGCGACGCGCCGCATACGCTGGCGCGATCGGCTACATTGCCGCGGGTGCCCAGCGAATGGACCTCGCCATCACCATTCGTACCTGTTTGATCGCCGACGGTGTTGCGTCGGTCCAAGCGGGTGCGGGCATCGTGCACGACTCTGTCCCCGAACGTGAGTGGGAGGAGACGGAGAACAAGGCCCGGGCTCTGCTGACTGCAATCGGGCGGGTGCGAGGGATGACTGGGTGGGATACGGAACATGCGCAACGATCCGACTCGGGACGCGTCCCGCAGATTTCGAGCTCGGTGTGACGCGGCCCCCCGGATTGGCAGTCTTGAGCTAGGCGCGAAACGCCGAGTGGTCCATATTCCAGCGCGATGCCAGGTGTGATGCGGTACAGGTTGACGAGCACGGACGGGTTGCAACAACACGAGCTGCGCTCCGGTGTGCAGCTCGTCGTCGGTCGTGCGCCATCGAGCGACATCGCGATCTTCGACGGAACGGTCTCCCGGCGGCATGCCGAGCTGCAGGTCGACGATAGCGGCCTACGCGTTCGCGACCTCGGGTCGAGCAATGGCACCTTTCATAACGGCGAGCGAATCGAAAACGGCGAGCCGGTGACGTTGGCGCCGGGCGACACGATCACCTTCGGCAAGGTTGGTTTCCGCGTGCAGCCCGTAGGCCCGGTGAACGTGCACTCGCCAAGTGGCGGCTTCGCCTCGCCTTCGGAGAGCACGAGCAACGGCCATCATCGCCCCTCGGCGACGATTGTTCGCCAACTCCCCGTGCGCGACTCTCAGAACGCGCTCGCCGCACTCGGCACGAGCGACCCTCGCATCTCGACGGCGCCGAATGCCGCGGCGACACTCGGCGAAGACAAGAGTGAACAGAAGCTCGCGACCCTTCTCGAGGTCTCCAAGGGATTGGGCAAGTCGGTGGACATCGACGCACTGCTCGAGAAGATTGTTCGTTATGCATATCAGATTCTCGAGGTCGACCGCGTCGCGATCCTCCTGTGTGAGAACGGCAGCGAGCTGACGCCCAAGATCGCCCGCGACAAGCGGGGTAGCGATCAACCGCGGGCCGTACCGCAGTCTATCGCGCGCAAGGTGGTCGAGGACAAGGTGGCGATTCTCTCCGACAATGCCGGTGAGGATTCGCGCTTTGGCGGCCAGTCGATTCTCATGCAGCAAATTCGCAGCGCGATTTGCTGCCCGCTCGTCGGAAGCGAAGATCGCGTGCTGGGTGTGCTGTACGTCGACAACGTCACGACGACTCACCGCTTCAGCGAACATGATCTCGAGTATCTGATCGCGTTCGCCGGCATCGCTGCGGCGGGTATCGAGAACCAGCAGTACGCGCAGCGCATCCAGAAGGAGATGCTGGCGCGCGAGAATCTCACGCGCTACTTCGCGCCGCAGGTGGCCGAGCGGATCGCGAGCTCGCGCGAGGCTGCGCGCCTGGGCGGCGACAAGCGGCCCGTTGCCGTGTTGTTCAGTGATATCCGGGGATTCACGCCGATGGCCGAGTCCATGAACCCGGACGACATGGCAAGCTTGTTGAGCGAATACTTCACGGAAATGGTGGAGTGCGTATTCCGACACGACGGCACGCT
>Ga0070717_10004227_pt1 | contig 10356 bp, 7 predicted proteins | sample LARL113metaG_FD_71366 | JGI IMG/M metagenome (GOLD analysis project Ga0070717, IMG submission 71366) | Corn, switchgrass and miscanthus rhizosphere microbial communities from Kellogg Biological Station, Michigan, USA - LAR L11-3 metaG | ecosystem: Host-associated > Plants > Roots > Rhizosphere ... | reverse complement strand
ATTGAGTTCGCGGATGCGATCGCCCAGGTAGTTGATCATGGTAGGATTGATGCCGCCGGCGGGCTCATCCAGCAGGATCACCTGCGGCCGGGCAATCAGGATGAACGCGAACTCCAACAACTTCTTTTGCCCGTAAGAAAGCTTGCCGGCAGGCATATCCTTCAGGGCTGTCATGCCCACGAACGCCAGCAATTCCAGGGCCCGGGCCTGCTCGTGCGAGGAACTCCACCGGCTGAGCAGGCTCGTGGTGCCTCTGCGCTGCACCGCCACATGCATATTTTCCATCACGGTGAGACGTGGGAAGATACGCGTCAACTGGAACGTGCGACCAATCCCCTTGCTGAACACCGTATCGGGCGTCAGGTTCTTGACGGTTTTTCCGTTGAACCGGATGACCCCGGAGTCTGGCCGCTCAAACCCTGTGATCACATTAAACAGCGTGGTTTTGCCCGAACCATTAGGACCAATCAACCCCGCGATAGAGCCTTGCTCAACGCTGACTGTACAGTCAGCGAGAGCATGAATACCTCCAAACGCCTTGGAGACGTTGTGCGCTTCTAGAATGCCCATGTGTTTATCTTTTCCCTTCTCGCCCGCCCTTTACGAGCAAGGCTTCCTCTTTCCCCTTGATATCGGTGCGTGGCCCAGTACGCGCGCTGCGGGAGGCCGTCCATTTCACCCATCTGCGCAATGTTGGCACGATCCCCTCGGGCAACAGCAGAATGACGGCCAGTAGAAGCGCACCGAACAGGATGAGGTCAAGACCAACGATCTCCAACTGCACCGTCAGGTATTGCTGGAGCGGTGCTAACAGTAGGGCTCCAACGAGTGGACCCGCCAGGGTCCCCACTCCTCCCAGGAACGCCATCAAGGCGACGGTGATATCGAAGACGGGCGTGAAGGCAAAGGGCGGGTAGAGCGACCCGATGAAGTAACCTACCAGCGCACCGATCATGCCGACAAAAAAGGCGGAGATCACATAGGCCACCAGCTTGTACACGCCTGTCTTCACGCCCAGCGAGAGCGCCCGATCCTCGTCATCGCGAATCGCCAGCAGGCCCAGCCCATACTTCGAGTTGCGCACCCACCACGAAACGCCGACGGATAACAGCAACACGGTGAGCGAGACATAATAGAAAGGCGTATTGAAGAAACCGGCGTCCCACGGCGGGGAGGGGAGGAATATCCCCGCCGAACCGTTGGTGATTCCCGGCAGATTGTAGGCCAGGAGCTGAAAAATATAGAACATCGCAATCGTGATCACGACGAAGACGTGACGGCTGCTGCGCAGAGCAATCCAGCCCAGCGGGATGGCAAACACACTGGCGATCAGACCCACCAGGGGAAGCAGCAGAAACGGAACGTATCCCCCCTGGATGTTCCAGTCTTTACACAAGAGCGCCAGGGCGTACCCACCAACGCCGTAAAACACCGCGTGGCCCAGGGAAACATAGCCCGTGTACCCTGAGAAGAGATTCCATGCCGTCGTCGCCCCCGCGTAGAGCAGGGTGAAGATGGCGATGGTGGTCACCGCCGGGTCAGAGAATAGCAGCGGGAACGCGAGCAGCACAGCCAGCAATGCGAGCAGCCCGAGCGTTCTGGTTTTTTTCATTGCTTTCTTCCTTCGAGCCGCCCGTATAAGCCCCGGGGGCGGAATAACAGGAGGACGATGAGCAACGCGAAAAAGACGGTGCTCGCCCAGACAGGAGACCAGACAACGTCGGTCACGTCTGAGATGATGAGCATGCCAATGGAGGCAAAGAGGGCACCTCTCAGGCTCCCCATCCCTCCCAGCACGATGATCACGAGCAAGCGCGAGATGAGGTCATAGGAGGTTGCCGCGTTGAACGGGCTGGTCGCCCCGAAAACCATGCCCCCTGCTGCTGCCAGGGCAACCCCGATGCCGAAGGTGATGGTCTGCACGCGCTCCACGTCAATACCGATGAGCGCCGCAGCCGTGCGGTCCTGCATCGACGCACGCAGGCCGAAACCGAACTTTGTGCGATACACGAGGAAGTAGAGCAGGGTCAACAGGACCACGCTGAGAATAAACGCGAACACGTAGATGTAGGGAAGATAGAAGCCGAACACCGGGATCGTCGCGTCAACGTAGGGCGCCTGGAGTTGCACATAGTTGGCGGTGAAGATGAAATTCAGCAGCCCCTCAATGACGAGCGCAACTGCGAACGTCACCAGGATTGAGATCATCACGCGGTCCCGCCTGATTCTACGCATGAAGGCCCATTCGATGCCCATTCCCAGCAAAAACAGAGTGGGGATGGTTACCAAAAGCCCTAGCATGATATCAATGTGGAGATACTTTTCCAGCGTGTAACTGAGGTACGCTCCGAGGATGACGAGAATCCCCTGTGCGATGTTGATGATGTCCATCACGCCAAAAATCAAGGTGAGCCCCGATGACATGAGCGCGTACACACTACCTGTCAATATTCCTAAAATGACGGCTTCGATGATGAGTGTCACTGGTACACCTTCCTGCCCATGCGAACCAGAGGTCTGTCTGCGTGGCCCAACCATGGAGGGGCATCTCGCTCCTCCATGGTTGGGCGCTTACCTACTACGAAGAAGGCCATTGTGCTTTGGGGTACTCCGGGTTCGCCTGCGCATGATTCTGCGGATACACAGGAATCAGATTCCCATTTTGCCACTGGAACAGGAATGCGACTGCGGTGGTATTCTCCCCATCCGGGGCGAACTTCACGGGTCCTTGCAGCGTATCGAACGCATCGGAGTGCAACTCCTGTTTGAGCTTGGCGTTGTCAATGCTATGGATTTTATTGACGGCCTGCGTAAGTACTTGCATCACCGAGTACGCCTGCACCGTATCCGAGCTAATATCGGCAGCAGTGCCGCCGAACTTGGCGATATAGTCCCGCTGAAACTGGTCGTTCTGGTAGGTGCTGATACCGGCAAACCAACCACCGTTGGGGACAAATATGCCTTCGGCGACCTTGGTACCCCCGAGTGGCCCGGTGAACTGGCTACCCTGGTCCGGGCCGCTCGCAGCGATGATGGCCTTTGGATTGTAGTGCTGTTGCTTAAAGGCTTTGACGTAGGCGATACTGTCCGGGGTAAAGGTGCCCAGTAGCACCAGGTCCGCCCCGGAGGCGATCACCCTTTGCGCGTAAGGCGTATAGTCACTTGTCTCCGCTGGATACTTCAAGTAGGCGACCGTTTTGATGCCGCCATGCTCCAACAGCGCTCTCGCCCCGTCCAACTGTGGTATGAGGAACGGGTCGTCTTGTGTCGCATACGCGGCCGTCTTGGGCCGCTGACCCGCAGGGAGCGACAGGATGTATTCCGCGAAGCTGACCATGTAGTTCTTCGCGGAAAGCGAGACAGAGAAGATGTTATCCAGGCCCTGCTGAAAGACGGCTACCGCCGTCCCCGATCCCTCGACCAGCGCATAGCCCGAACGGGCTGCGACTTTCGCCGCTGCCACAGCCGTAAGATCCGCGAATGGCCCGACGACCAAATTGACGTGATCGACGTTAATGAGCTTCTGGTAGGCCGTCGTCACGCCCTCCGGGGTGCTATTGTCGTTCACCAGGTCTAATCTGACCTGGCGACCCAGAAGTCCCCCCTGCTTATTGATGGTGTCCGCCCAGAGCTGGTAGCCTTGTTCAGTAGGTTTCCCGTCGGCCGAGAAATCACCTGAGTTGGCTATTGAGGCCCCAATCACAATCGGACCCGCCTGGGTGCTATTGTTGGTGGTTGACGATGAAGAACAGGCCTCAAGAATTGTAAGCATCAATACAATGACGATACAGACAGAGAAAAGTTTACTGATCGCTACGGTAGAACGTACCACTACATGCTCCTCCTTCTGGGTGCGAACAGCACAGAGCGTACACGATTCCCTCAGACAGCGCCGAGAGCGTGTCAAGAAATAATTAGGAACACTTCTTCAGAGGTCCCGCCAAAGACAAACGCAGGCTGGGCTCCCTGTCAGAAAAACCATGTGCTACTCTGGCTGTGCGCTCTTTCTTACAGACCAACGCCATGAGGCTAACAGCGACCTAGGCCACAATGCTGCCCGCCCACTGGCGATGTTTGTACTTCCAAGGTTAAAATACGGATCGCGGCCTCCCGCGCTCATAGGCCACAAGAAGCCATATGCCTTGTGATTGCTCTCTCCAACAAGAAAATTGACTGTACCATAGTGTGTTATACCACTATTTACGCAAAAGGTAAATAGATGGGGAGAAATATCTCATTCATGCATGATAGACCGTACGCCACTCTGCTATGTGCTTATAAAGAGAAATGCCCTGTTGTGGAGCCAGGGCCAACACATGCGAGAGGGAGCACTGCGACGTACCATTAAGGCCAGTGCAATGGAACGTTTTTCGTGCGATATGCTATACTCTGCTACATATGAGGTGTAGGTGCTTGCCTGCTCCGGAGCACGGTTGGTGAGCAGAGCAAGCCACAACAGAGGAGAAATGATAGCATGCACGATGTTCTGAGTAGCAGACCAGGAGCAACGCGTGAAGCGGGCATAGTCGGTCAACGGGTGAAGCGCCTGGAAGATCCGCGCCTGATCACGGGACAGGGGATGTTTATCGAAGATCTTAAATTGCCGGGGATCCTGTACATGCAGATCGTGCGGAGCACCGAGGCGCACGGCCGCATTACAAAGATTGATGCCAGCCAGTTAGCCGCAGCCGAAGGTGTGCGGTTGGTGCTGACGGGATCCGAGGTCAACCGCGAGGTCCGCCCACTGCCGGTCCGGTGGGACACGCCGGGTTTAAGGTGCAGGGAGTACCCTCCCATGGCCGATGAGCGTGTTCGCTACGCCGGTCAGCCGATTGCGCTGATCGTAGCCGATGATCCCTCTTTGGCCGAGGACGCGGCATTGCAGATCAAGGTGGAGTACGAATCGCTGCAGCCGGTCGTTGACGTGGAAGAGGCGTTCGTGCCAGGAGCCCCGCTGCTCTATGAAGAGTGGAGCTCGAACGAGACCTGTGAGCCAGTGCGTATGGGCCAGGGGGATATTGCGGCGGCGTTTGCTCAGGCCGACTGTGTAATCAAAGCGCGTCTTTACAGCCACCGCTACAGTGGCTTCCCGCTCGAACCGCGCGGCTGCATAGCAGTCCCGCACCCGGTCGAGCAGTTGCTCACCATCTACAGTTCAACCCAGGCCCCCAACCAGGTCAGGACAGCCATTGCCGGCTGCCTGGGTGTGGGGGAAAACTCGATCCGTGTCAAAGCCTGGGACGTGGGTGGGGGGTTCGGCGTCAAGGATCAGGTGTATCCCGAAGAGGTCATGGTCAGCTACGTTGCTCGGAAACTGGGAGTGCCCGTCAAGTGGGTCGAGGGCCGCTCTGAGTCCTTCTTTGCGAGCACGCACGCGCGCGAACAGGTGCACTATGCCGAACTCGCTGTTAAAAGCGATGGTACCGTGCTTGCCATAAAGGATACAATACTCTACGACGCGGGGGCGCATCACGAATCCAGGGGCGCATTGCCATCAATGCTGACCGCCAGCATGCTCCCTGGGCCATACAAGATCGGAGCGGCCGAGATCGTGGTCCATCCGGTGGTGACCAACAAGGTGCCGTCCGGGGCTTACCGGGGCTTCGGCATGACTCAGGCCACTTTCGTCATGGAGCGCCTGCTGGACATGGCTGCCGCCGAACTGGGCCTGGATCCGGCGGACATCCGGCGGAAGAATTTTATTCAACCGGAACAAGTTCCCACCTTCGTCACGGCGACCGGCGCCCAGTACGACTCCGGCGATTACCCAAAGGCGTTCGAGCGTGTGCTGGACTTGTTAGAATATGAGGAATACGACAAGAAGCTGCGTGGTTACAAGCAATTGCAACAGTACCAACAGGAACAGCGTGCACAGGGGCGCTACCTGGGGATAGGGCTGGCATCGTTTGTGGAAAGCACGGGGTTAGGGCCATCCAAGTTCCAGGAGCAGCTCGGCTTTCTCATTCCGAGCCACGAGACAGCTCGTGTGGTGATGGACATGTCAGGGAAGGTGACGGTGCATACCGGCATCATGCCCATCGGGCAGGGGGCACAAACCGCCCTAAGCCAGATCGCTGCCGATTGCCTGGGGGTGTCTCTCGAAGATGTGCGCGTGATCTGGGGAGATACCGATGCCTGCCCCTATAGTGGCCTTGCCTCCGTTGCCAGTCGGGGTACTGCAGTTGGGGGAGCAGCCATCCGGCGAGCCTGTGAGCCCATCTTTGAAAAGCTCAAGCGTATTGCAGGCAACAGGCTCGAGGCCCGCCCAGATGACATCGAAATACGCGCGGGGCAGGTCTCTGTATCGGGGGTGCCAGGCAAAATCTTGCCCCTGAGCGAGATCGCACGCGCCGCCTACTTCAGCGGACCAGACCTGCCGGAGGGAGAAAAACCCGGGCTTTCAAACGAGGAAGTGTATGATCCCTCGGCCGTGGCATTTGCCTCGGGTTCCCATGCCTGCCTTGTAGAAGTCGACATCGAGACGGGCTTTGTCGAAGTCCTGAAGTACTGCGTGTGCCACGACTGCGGGACGATGGTCAACCCCGCGCTGGTCGAAGCGCAGGTGCACGGCGGTGTGATGCAGGGACTGGGCGGGGCCTTGATGGAAGAACTGCCCTATGACAAGGACGGCCATTTACTCGTCACGAACTTCACTGACTATCACCTCCCGAGGGCAGGGGGCATGCCCCAAATCCAGGTGGATCATATAGAAACGCCTGCGCCTCACATCCCTGGAGGGTTCAAGGGCGCTGGGGAAGGTGGAGTGATCCCCTCGCCAGCAGCCATCGCCAACGCGGTGGCCGACGCCCTTAGACCGTTCAGGGTGCGTGTAACTTCGACCCCTCTCACGCCTCCGAGGGTCTGGGGACTACTGCACCCGTCGTCGCAGGCGCAGGCAGACCCGACCGATCCAGGGAAGGAGACTGCCTAGCTGATGTTTGCTGAGATCTCCCCTTTAGAATGAATAAGGAATGGAACAAGATGCAATGACACAAAAGCGCAATCCAAAAGTACACTATGGACAGGACGTGCCGGGGATGGTACGAGACAACCTCATCATTGGAGGAATTCTGGTAGCTCAAGGGATATTTCAGCGCATGTGGGCAAGCAAACGGCAAAGCCCGACTACGCCTTTGGTTGCCTTACTTGCAAATGTGACGATCCTTACCGGTGGTCTCTCAGTGCTGGAGAGCCTGGCGATCATGTGGAGCAGCAGAGTCGCTAAACTGTGGGAGCGAGATCGCCTTCTCAACAAACTCCTACTGCAAGGGCATGAAAGAGTGCTCGACGTTGGCTGCGGACATGGACTCTTGCTCATTGGCGCCGCTAAACGCCTGCCGCGTGGTCGTGCCGTGGGCATTGATCTTTGGTCGCAGGTAGATCAGGGGAAGAACAGTAGAGCGGCAACCCTGATGAACGCCCAGGCCGAGGGGGTAGCTGATAGAGTCGAGGTGCACGACGGTGATATGCTCAAACTGCCCTTCGCCCATGCCAGCTTCGATGTGGTGGTGGCAAGCCTGTCCGTTCACAACATCGAGAGCCCTCAGGGTCGCCACCAGGCTCTACAGGAAATGGTGCGTGTGCTGAAGCCAGGGGGGAGGGTAGCACTCATAGAGATATTTCATGTCAGGGAGATCACTGAGTATCTGCGACAAAGCGGTATGCAGGACGTGCGTATGTCGGGTCCCAGGTTCTGGCACTATCCACCTGCAAGGACGGTGACAGGGAGAAAATGATGTGGTTTGTGACTCATTAACGAAAGCCATGGCTTCACGCATGCTGGCGGCCAGCACGATTCCGCCCATACCTTCAGGCGACTCAAACATGCTACGGCAGAAGGCCTCGTGACCGCCTATCGTGCGGTAGAGGAGCAACGTGGTCGGCAATCCAGCGCTGCTCAATGGGAGCGCGGAGCGAACGTGACGTTGAATCCACCGCGCAGCCGGTACCACGCGTGCTCCCACAACCGCTGTCGGGGCACACGCCAGCAGCGCAACGAATGATGCGACTCGTGGGTCAGGCAGAGATTGCACGACGTGCATGCCGCCACCACGTCACCACCCTCAGCGAGGCGCCGCACGAGGTCCGGCTCACGGATGAACGGTCGTGCCATCGCGATGAAATCGGCATCGCGGCGCTCGAGGATCCGCTCCATCGTTTCACGACGCCTCATTCCTCCGACCAGGATAATCGGGCAGTCGACGTGATCGCGCAACGCCCGCGCGGCGTCGGCAAAGTATGCCTCGGCTGGCGGTGGCGAGAACACACGCTGGGGCAGCCAGTCGAGCAACGCGCGCCATGGCCCGACAGCGACGTACTTCCTCGCGGAGTCGGTCGGGCGCTGCATGATGTTGCATGACACCTCGACTGCGTCGAGGCCCTCCGCAACCAATCGACCGGCGCGGCCGGCCTCCTCATCGATCGTCAAACCGCCCGGTGCAGCATCGAACATGCCGAGCTTCATGGTCACGGGCATCTGGGATGGCACCGCCTCGCGCACGGCGCGCACCACCTCGTATGCAAACCGATCCCTCCGCGCCACCGACCCGCCCCAGCCATCGTCGCGACGATTGGTCAACGGCGACGAGAACTCGCTGATGAGATACCCGTTCGCCCCATGTATATGTACGCCGTCGAATCCCGCCTCCGCCGCGCGGGCCGCAGCCGAGCCGAATGCGAGGATCGCCTCCTGAATCTCGTCCTCGCCCGCTTCTGCAACGGGTCTGCCGGTGAGTGCGTTCGGCACCGGCGACGGCGCAACCGGCATTTGCCCGGGGACGCGCGACTGGCTACCGGCGTGAGCCAGCTGCGCGAAGATGGCGCCCCCGTGCCGGTGCACAGCGTCCGTCAGCAGTCGCAGACCTGGTATCAGTGAGTCGTCGTAGATGCCGGTCTGGTGGTGCGCGTACTGTCCTCGCGGGTGACAGTAGAGATGCCCCGTGATGATCAGCCCGACGAGGTTGCGCGACAACGTCTCGTAGAGCTCGATCAGCTGATCGGTGACTTCGCCGGAATCTCCGGCCATCGTCTCCGACGTGCCCGCGCGCACGATTCGGTTTCGGATCTCGATCTCACCGATGCGCTCCGGCCGAAAGAGATAGTTGTAACTGGACATACTTCCTGACCATATTGCTGACTAATAATGCGGCTGCATGCGAGCCAATCTGCCAGATCTAGCAGTCCCCAACTGTCCTGCAAGTAACTGACAGGCAAACGATAAGCTGCAGAGAGGTCTTTGCCTCTCTCCAGGTAAATTTTACCTGATAAAACAGCAAACCTCCACCCTATGAGCAAGAAGTGGTGTCATTTGCCAGTTAAATTGGTTCTCGGACCGTTTGACGCTCCTCTGAAAAATAAGGTTGCAGCCTACGTGCAGTCCTGAGCGGCAGGCTGCAACGAGACCTGATAGCCCAGTTTCTCCAGCCGTCGCACCAAGCGCTTCTCGGTAGCCTGCCGTTCACGTTCATCGAAGTAGTTTCCCCCTAACTCTTCGTAGCTCACCTGCTGATCCAACACATGATAGATGATCACCAAGATTAGGAGGCGAAACCATTCCCATCATCTTCAATAAACCGGGATTGTACTCTTCCTAAACTGTACAAACCATGCAGTGGTCAACACAGACTGGCACCGTGCGCAAGCGTGTAATCATGCTTCGCACTATCCGCTTCCGCTGGAAGGGTTCATGCTAGTCGATGGGAAGTAGCTTCTGGTCTGCCTCAAGTGCTCCCGGGAGCAGGATCAGGAAGCGCGCTCCCTCACCCGGACAAGTATTCACCGCGATAGTTCCCTGGTGGTCCTTGATCATGCCGTAGGTGATGGAAAGACCAAGGCCTGTCCCTGCACCTACCTCCTTGGTGGTGAAGAACGGATCGAAGATGCGTTGCTCGAGTCCTGCCGGGATGCCCGGACCGCTATCTTCCACCTGCAGCTCCACGACGTCCACCTTCACCACACAGGCGATGGTGATCACCTTGCGTGGCATGCTTGCCAGGGCATCGCGTGCATTGGTGAGCAGATTGATGAAGACCTGTTCCAGTTGGATGGCGTTGCCCCTCACGATCACCTCGTCTGCCGGGAAGTGCATCTGCACCTCGATCTGCCGCAGACGCAGTTGTTCGGCCATCAGCGAGAGCGCACGCTGACTGGAACGCCTCAGTCAACGTGCATCATAGTTTCTTCAACGAATATCACTGGCAACTTCGCTTCACGCGGAGCAGGTGAAGCTGCCAAACCCGCCCTGTCCGTCGTTGGTCCAAAGGGAGTGCGTTCCAGTCCGACTGCTCTCGCGGACATGACCTGATTCGATAGCTTCCTGGAATTCGGCAGGAACGCTGGGAGGCTGGACTGGATCAG
>Ga0070717_10004226_pt1 | contig 10357 bp, 6 predicted proteins | sample LARL113metaG_FD_71366 | JGI IMG/M metagenome (GOLD analysis project Ga0070717, IMG submission 71366) | Corn, switchgrass and miscanthus rhizosphere microbial communities from Kellogg Biological Station, Michigan, USA - LAR L11-3 metaG | ecosystem: Host-associated > Plants > Roots > Rhizosphere ... | reverse complement strand
CACCAGGTGGCGGTGGCGAGCACCCTGGAGCAACTACAAAGCGCTTCCCAGGGAATTCAGGAAGCACTCGCGGCCATGCCCGCCGAATCGGCGCTATTCCGGTTGAGTGCGCAGGCTGACCGGCGCTTGAAGGAATTGGAAAGCCGCAGGCTGGTGGAAGAGACGTTCCAGCGCTGCCGCGATCTTCGTCCGCGCGAGGCCATGGACCTGGTTCGCGCGGCGCGCGAACGCCTCCCCGACGACGAGAAACTCCTTTCGCTGGAGAGGCTCATCACCCAGCGGCTGCAGCAGCAAAGCGTGGAAGACCGCCGCGGCGAATATCTTTCCCGTGCGCGCGAAACACTGAAAGAGGGGAAGTACACGGACGCGGTCCACATTCTGGAAGCCTGCGAGGCCGAAGGTATCGCCAACGCGGAAGCTCTCAGCCTTTTGGAGTTCGCGCGCAACGAAGAGAAAGAAAGCACGACCCAGAACCTGAAGCGCGGGAAGGTCGTTCGGGCGCAGTACCTGGTGAACGAAGGAGCTTACCAGGAGGCGATCGATTTCCTGAACGCGGCTCTCGCGGAATTAGAGGAACCGTCGCTTCGGCTGCTGCTTGAACAGGCGACGAGCGCACGCCAGGCGGTGCAACGACAGGTGGACTCAGCGCTAGCAGCGGCGGGCAAGCTGGTGCTGGCCGGAAAGATCGAAGATGCGCTGCAACTTCTTCGCGTGCTGCCGCGCGACGTTTTGCGCACCGGGCGCGTACAGGTGACTATCGCGGCGCTCGAGGATGAACAGAGCCGCACCTTGTATCGCATGGCGGGGAGAGCCTACGGGCTTCTGGGTTCAGATCTCGGCTCGGGCCACCGTATTATGCAGCGGGTGGCCGCCGCCTCAGCCGATGCCTCGCCCGTCGCCGCAGTCGCGGTGGCGTTCCAGAGCCGGGAACAGGCATCTGCCGATCGCGCTCTGGCAGAAGCGGTGCAGAAATCCGAGGCCCTGGTCCGCAGCCGGGATCTTGCCGCCGCCGAAGCGCTGGTCCATGAAACCGGTTTAATCGCCGCATTGGCGAGTCCCCGGCAAAAGACCGAGTGGCTGAACCACACCAATAGGCTGAGTAAGAAAGGGCTGCGCGGTCGAGTCGCGCCTTGACGAATTTCCCCGGAAGCCAGCATCATAGGCTGCATCGCGATCACGCTTCACCACTTGACTGCGCACCTCTGCGCCGGTTTCGGTTCTCCCGAAAGTGGATGGGATAACAAGCGGCAAGAATTTCTAGTGGCGCGGAGCGCCCGCCAACTCGCGAATGAAAACGGGAGGTTTCTGTCAATGCCGAATCAGGTTTGTATGGGAGCGATGATGATGTGTACGTTCGGCGTGGCGCCGAGTTCTCTAGTCGTGCTTCCCGTCAATCGGGTGATGACCAACCAGGTGCCGGACGCCAACATCATGGATCACATCCCCATGGTCAATATCATGCCGTTCGGCATGTGCATGTCGCCCTCAAACCCAACGGTGGCAGCGGCCACGGCCGCGGCGCTGGGGGTGCTCACTCCCATGCCCTGTATCCCCAACACGCCTGCGCCGTGGGTGGCCGGAGCGCCAACGGTATTGCTTGGCAATCAACCCACTCTCGACAACGTCTCGCAACTGATGTGCATCTGGGGCGGCGTGATTACCTTCACCTATCCCGGCGAAGTGACGGTCGAGGTTCCGTAAGCCGATCGCGGCAGCTCCGTGTTGCGGCATGATTTAATTTCACGGGGAACGGCTGCGCATTCGGACCCTGAGGTATGCTCTTAGAACAGGAATTCCCGTTGTCCTTTCGCAGGCTCTTTTTATCCTGGTACGGCTTTCGACTCGCCCTGACAAGGCAGCTACTTTATGACCCAGGCTTTGACGCTCGCCCTCGATTTCGCCGCCGCTACTGATATCGGCTGCCGCCGCAGCAATAACGAAGACAGCTACGGCTACGACGCCGAAGAGCACCTGTACGTGGTGTGCGACGGTATGGGCGGCAACGCAGCCGGCGAGGTGGCCAGTGGGATGGCGGTCCGCACCCTGATCGAGTCTTTCGCCTACTTCGGCCGGAATGTCGAATCCGCAAGCGCAATGTCGCTGGTCGAGAACCGTCTCACCGCGTCCATTTTTGAAGCCAATCGCGTGGTGCGCGAAGCGGGCATGAGCAATCCCGACCTGCATAGCATGGGCACCACACTGGTGTGCGTGTGCCTGGATGGCAATCGGGCGGTGGTGGGCAACGTGGGCGACAGCCGCGCGTATCTGTTGAGAAATGGCACCTGCCTGCAGATCACGCTTGACCATTCGCTGCTCGATGAAGAAGTGCGCAGCGGCAACATGACCCCTGAGATGGCCGCGGCCTCCAATCTGCAGTCGGTCATTACACGCGCCATCGGTGTGGCGGAACATGTGGAGCCCGACCTGTTCGCGGCCACTCTCCAGCCCGACGATTTTCTGCTTCTCGCCTCCGACGGCCTCACCCGCTACGTCAATCCCGACGAGATCGCCCAGGCCGCATCCACCGGTTCGGAACTGGCCGCCATCTGCAATGCGCTTATCGAGCACGCCAAGGAGCGGGGCGGCGCCGATAACATCACCTGCATCCTCCTGCATGTTGCGGAGATGGCAGCGGAGCCGGCGACGGTCATGCCGGCGCACACCGCAACGGAGTCGCAACGAACTGCAGACACACAGCCTGGCACGCCTCCCGATGAGATGGAGGCTTTCTCGCCGGTGATTTAAAGACAGGGTCAGGGATCAGTTCCTGCAACCACTCTGGTTCGGGGTCTCCCACCCATTCGACAAAAACCGTCGAATGGATGGGGCACGGAGCGTCTACTTCAGAATCACCGGCTGAACACAACTCAAACCGCCAAGACCGTCGCCGGCCAGGAAATCCGCGCCCGGACCGGACAGCTCAAAAGTAGCCGTCTTCGTCGCGCCGCCCGGGCCCGCATTATGTCCCTGAATCGTCGTCGCCGTATTGATGATGTAGTCGAGCCGGTAGCCCCCGGCGGTCTTCGTGATCTGCGCCGTGCGCACCAGTTGGAATAACGACCACGTCCCCTGGAACGGCAGGGCCGGCGTCCCGTCATATATCAGCGACGCGCTCTGCGCGCTGGCGGCGTTCCACGTGAACTGCTGGTTGTTTGACCCCGGCGCCATCCGCTGCCCATCGACCACGAACGAAGCGGTCGAGATGCCATTGCCGGGAATAAAGCGCAAACTGAACGTGAACGAAGCCGACTTCGCGCCCGGCGGGTAAAGCGTCGAACTGATGTGCGCGGCGCGGTTGAAGTAGGCGACGAATCTCGGATTCAGCGGGCCCGGCGCGGTGGGAGCCGGAATGTATTGCGCTCCCGACTGCTGCAGCGCCGTTTTCAGTACCGAGTTGTATGCGGTCCAGAGCGCTCCCGTGTCGGGAGCAAAGGCCGCATCGACATCCGGCAGGTTGGCCATCACGTTCGAACTCGGGGTGAAAGGATACTTACCAAGAAGCGGGGCGATGGCGCTGCAGATTTTCGCGCCGCCTCCGTTCGCGGGGCCGCCCGGAGACGGCGAAAGCTTGCCGACACATTCAATGGGCGACTTCAACAGTGCCACAACGGTTGCTTCGGTGTGCATCTGCGGGTCCACATTGAAGGCCTGCGATGCCTGTTGCACAGCTCCGTTGGCCATGACCACCTGCTGTGCAACGGGCGCAAACTGGGTGGGATCCGAAGGCCCCTGGCCGCCTTGCGAGGCCAGGTCGGCCGCGCCGGCCAAGTTCGCCAGTGCGGTCACGTACGGTGCGCTGCCTGGGCCAATGAGCCGGTCGGTCGCGTTCGGATCCACCAGCGCCTGCGCGGGCTGGAATACGGCCTTGATTTGCGGGTCGGCAACCGCGGTATTGTGCGACACGGTGTAGAACAGCGCCAGCAGCGGCGACGCCGGCCCGGCTAGTGCATTCAGGCGCGCCGGCGCTTCCTTCAGGTTGCCGCAGCCCGTCACGCGCGCGCTGATCAGGAAGGTGTGCCATTCCTTCAGGAAGTCCGAAGTATATTGCGAAGCCAGGTCTCTGCTGATGGCCGCCGTGTTCAGCGATTGGCCGGCCTGGTTGCCCAGTACCCACGTTTCGCCGGCCGCGTACTTTTCGGGATGCTGGATGGCGTCTTGCATCAACCCATAGCCCGCCTTGGTGAAAGCCCCGCGCACGATGTGGCCGTCCACAACATAGGCCGCGCTGCCTGGGTATTGGCGGTTGAAATCAATGGGCGGGCTGGTCTTGTCGGCGTCAGTCAGCATGCTCTGGTAAATGCGCGTCTCGGCAAGAAACTTGGAGAGATACATCCGCGTGCGCTCCACCGTTAAGTTGTCGGGTGTGATGGCGTAGGGCGGCTGCCGCAGCAGTTCGTTGCCGTAAAAATCAATTTGCTTTGTGGCCAGGGTCTGCTGGTCGGCATCCACCGGGCGTGAGCCGATCCAGTACTGCAGAAACACCGGGGTGAGGAATTTGGTCTGGCTCTTGTCAGGATTGCTGGTGGTGATCAGGTAAGCCTTCAGGGGGTTATACGCGGCGTTGTATGCGCTGAAATCGCCATTGGTCGCGGGCGCGTCGGGCAGGCCGCGCATGTAGGTGAGGAAATTGGCCTGCGCCGGGTTGAGCAGCATGGGCCGGAAACGGTCGAAGTAGGCCTGGCGCGCCTGCGCGTCAAGCTTATTTCCCTGGTAAAGACCCCATCGATAACTCCACGGCGCGCCGTTCTGCTGGTATCCGTCGAGTTGCGCGATGGTCAGGCGCAAGTCATCGAGCGCGCGCAGTTCGCCCAGCCCGGGCAGGGAAATCGCCGTGGCGTCGGCCGCCGGCAACGCGCGCGCGTCGTTCTGAATGCGGCGTTCGAGCGCCGCGTTGTTGATGTACGAAACGACCAGAAAAATCGTGTAGAGCGCGAACAAAAACACCAGCGTGCCGTACAGAATTCTGCGGAAGAGCCGAGCCGGCGCGCTTTGCTTGGTAGCGGCGAGCGCGCTTTTGTCACCCAGGATCACTTCCGGCAGTAGCCGCGGCAGAAACGTCCAGTGCGGCACGCGCGCCTGCGTCATCACCGGCGCCGCGGCCGGGGCACGCGCTGCGGCCCGCCCCATGGAGAGGTTGATGTACTGCGTGGCGCCCGCATCTTGCGGCGTGTGCCGTTCCTCGGCCACGGGAGCGCTGGCCATGCGCTCCACAATCCGCGCGCGAACTCCGGCGAAGTAGAATCCGCGCAGATAGGGATTGGCGCTCAGTTGGCTTGGCTTGCACAGTTCCACCAGGTACTGGTTCAGGTTCTTGCGCAGCTTGCCCAGTTCGCGCGGAAATTCATACACTCCTGAAACATTGGCAGGTTCGTTTTCGCGGTCCAGCATCTCCACGCGAAACTCTCCCAGCTTGTACACCAGCGCATCGATCACGCCGGCTAGCAAGCGCGAAGCCTGCTCCGCGTACAGACCGGCGGACGCTTCGCTGCGCGGCAGGGGCGAGCCCAGCACCTGGCGCGCTTCGTCATCCGAGAGGTTGCGCACATACTCGGCAAAATGAGGCACGCGATCGAGCTTGGTGACGATCACATACACCGGTACCGGCATACCCAGCAGACGGCTGATCTCGCGCAGTTGCGCACTCGTCGCGCGCGCTGAAGCCATCAGCGACTGGCCTCCGTCGGCGGCCAGCAGTTGTTCCGCGCTCACGCAGACGATCACCGCGCGCGGCGCAGCGCCGCTGCCAAAGGCGGAGCGGTATGCTTTTGCCCGCGTGCGATGCACCAGTCGGCCCAGCAGAGAGGTGTTCTGCCGAACCGACGCGCCCACTTCCAGCAGTGCCGAAGCCTTGGTGAACCAGAGATTCAGTACATCGGTCGGCGTTTGCTCGCCGTCGTACGTCGCCGTGCCGGCCAACAACTCCGGATCGAGACCTGACTTCAGTACGGTGGTCGTCTTGGCCATGCCCGCGTCGCCCAGAATGTAAAGGAGCGGCAGCGCTTCCAGCGTCTTCGCGCCCTGTTGGGAGGTGCGCAGCTTGCGGTTGGCGTCGGCCAGCATCAGGTCGAGTTCCGCGGTAGCTGCCGTACCCGCCGCTTCGCCCTGCTGTTCCTTCTCCTTTTTGGCGCGCCGATGGAGAACGATGATGGTGATGGCTGCCGCGAAGCCGAGCAGCAAAATCACGGTGACAAACACCAGGTACGCCGCACCCTGCAGATGGAGCAGCGCGGCGAGGCCAAAAGCCAGAAGCGCGGCAACCAGAACCACGACGATGGCAAGCACGTAGGCGAGCAAGGCGAATCCCCCAGATGACTTTCTCTGACCGCGTGAGTGGTTGAATTCCCTTTCACTCCCAAATCTCATTATCGAGACCTGGATTCGTGCAGGATGAAACTAAAAACTAGCCGATGTGCGAAGCCCCGGAGCTGAGGGCGAACCATAACCCTCCATAGGCGAGAAGCGCGAGCACAAACAGAATCAGCGCAGCGATTCCCAGGCCGCGGCTCCAGCGGTCCACGCTTGCAATCTGCTTTACCTGCGGCGCCGGCGCGTCGGGCAGGAAGGTCATCGCTCCGCGAATGCGATCGATCTTCTCCCGCGCCTGGCGAATCAGCGTCTGGATTTCGCCACCGGGACGCTGTCCCCACGCGCCCCCGTTCCCCTGCCCCGATACGTAACTCGTACTCGCGGCAAGGGCGTATTTACCTTTGAATCCCAGAAGCATGCAAAGGCAATACACTTCTAGGCAGTCGGCTGTCTCCTGCGAGTCTTGGCGGGCGAGCAAGGTGCGCAAATTGTCGAAGAACACTTCGCCGGCGCGGTTATGCCCGAACATCTCCTCCTGCATGGGCCGCTGCGCCCAGTCGGCGAATGCCGGGCTCTGCAACTTCAGGACGCACTCGTCCAGCAGCGACACCACCGCAAAAAATGCATGCTGATTCGACTCGCTGGAGTAGCCCAGGCCCTTGGCCTGTTCCATGGCCGCTTTCAGCGCCGCGCGGATGCTGGTGCGGAAGTCCTGCGAGTTGGCGCCCGCCTGTTGATTCAGCCCCGATAGCCGCAAAATGATGGTGAACGCGTTTTCATAGCAGGACGCGAGGCTTTGCGTGCGCGGTGGATTCTGTGGCATGGATGTTCTCCGTTCGTGTGCGGAGGCCCGAGGTAAGAAGTGTTGTGTAAACCACTAAGAGCATACCGGAGAAGCAGGGAACTAGGGAACAAGGGACGTAGGGACTAGGGACTAAGGGACTGAGGCGCCGAGGAGTAAGGAACGTCCTTCGCCCTTTACGGCGGAACAGCAGGCGTGTAAGCTTCGCAATAAGCCCCAGCCTGCGCGCGGTATAGGAACGCATTCTCATGAGCAAAAACGATCAAAACCCAAGACCAGACCCGGAGCCGGCAGATCCTCTCAGCGCGACGGCGATGTTTCTCAAAGCCTTCGACGCCGATACCGCGAAGAAACCACCGGAACCCGTGACAACGGCCCCGTCGCGGCCGCAGAGTGCGGCGCCTGATCGCCCGGCTCATGTGCCGGCGCAGCCGGCCGCGCCCGCTGCCCCATCGGCTTCCGGACCTTCCGCTCCTGGCGAATTCACGCAAATGTTCAATTCATTGAACCCGCGCCCCGCTGCTCCTCCTCCGCCCAAGGGGGCTCAGGCGCAAGTTCCCACGCACGTGGTGAAGGGTCCGTCGCACCCGCCGGCGGAACAGGATCCCGGCGAGTTCACCCGCATTTTTGTTTCGGGAGTAACGCCAACGCCATCGCAAACGCCGCCTCGGGCTTCCGATGACACCCCGCGACCGGCGCCCTTCTCGGGCCCGCCCTCTGCCAGCCCCGCGCGAGCCAAGGGTTTCTCCACCCCAGGCGTCTCCGATTCCGCAGCGGCGGAAGGAAGTTTTACCCAGTTCTTCAGCAATCCGCCTCGGTCTGGGACGCCGGCACAATCGACGCCGCCCGCTCCCGCGCGCCCCGCGGTTCCGCCGCCTGCGGACAACTCGTGGAAGGACGATCCGTTTTTTCGTCCGGTCGAAAAGTCGCCCGCGCCGGATACGTCTTCGCCGACCGTCACCAGTATTCTTTCGTCGCTGTCGTCCGCGGGACCCGGTTCATCGGCTCCGCGCCAAGCTGAGCCCGCGCCCTACCGGCCGGAACCGTTGCCGTCCTACGCTCCACCCCGGCCATCGGAAGAGCCCGGGGGTGTGACTCGGCTCATCCAGCGCCTGGCACAGGAGCCACCGGCGCCGGTTGTGCCTGCGGCGGCGGCTACGCCTGCACCTCCGCCCGCAAACTCCGGCCCCGGCGAGTTCACACGCATGATTGCCGGCCTGGGAAGCAGACCAGCGGCATCTGCTCCCGCCGCGCCGCCTCCGCCTGCTCCAGCTCCGCCCGCAGTCCCCGCGGCTCCGGCCTTCGCGATGCCGGCGATACCCCCCGCTCCGCCGATACCACGGGTAGCGCCTCCTCCCATGCCCGCCCCGCATGCAGCGGTCGCGCCTGCCGCCCCGGTTTTTGCCGCTCCTGCGATGCCGGCGATGCCCAAACCGGCGCCTCCGCCCGCACCGGCGCTCGCACCCCCCAAAGGCAAGCTGGAAGCCATGGTGCCGATCCTGCTGGTGATTAACACCTTCCTGTTGGTGCTTTTGCTTGTAGTGGTAATCTTCCTGATCAAGGCGAAGTGAGAAAAGCAGGGAATAGGAACCAGGAATAGGACTGTCAGCCGATTTCCCGACAATCACGATGGAGAATCCGTGAACCTGCAGGCGATTCCTAGGCCAGCAGCCCTTTTTCGCGCAGCAGCGTATCGGCCCGCTCAAAGCTGTCGATGATGATCACACCCTGGGAGCGCGCCTTGCCGGCCCACCGCGTCGCCTCGTCTTCGCCAAACTTCAAATCCTGCAGGAGCAAGACCAGATCGTCGTAGGTGTGGGCCATCGCCGGACGCGTGTTCAGGCGGCCCGCATACGGCAGAAACACCACTTCAAAATGAGCCTTCACTCCTTCCGCAGCAGGTTTTGCGGTAATGCGAAGGTTCCCGATCAGCTTTGCCATGCACCCTCCCGTGGCACGGACCCGGATCGCCTGTGGTGCGCGACTTGCTATCAAGTCTGCCACATCCAAGCGGCCTCAATGTGAAGCTCTGTCCTAGTTGTACCGGCCTTTACACCGCCACGATGAATCCCCGCTCGATGAGCTTTCGAATGATGCCCGCGCACTCCTTCTGCACCGCTTCCATGGGTGCATTCGCGGTGGCAGCGAAGGCCTGAATGGCTTCCCCGGCGGTGCGCGTGCCATCGCAGGTCACCAGGAACTCCGCCACGAGAGGCTGCACGTTCATGTGAAAAGGAAACCCGCTAATCAGGCGGAGGGTCAGGGCCTCGGCTCGCCATTGGCCCTCGTGCTGGACGCAGACCTGCTCCAGACGCACATGGGGCGCCATCTTAGGCCTGATCGCCAGCAACTTCTCATCGGTGTCGTTTTGCTGCATCAGGTCGTTGGCCGCGAAGCTCGCCACGACCATGTCTCCCAGATCGCCCTTGGGCGTGGTCGGCACCTCTTCAATGCGCGCCCAATTCCGCAATCCGTTCTGCGCCTCCCGCCGCCGCATGACGATGAGCCCGTCGTGAATGGCCTCCACGCCGCGCTGTCGGTAGTAGTTCATGTATCCGGCGTAGTTTTCGGCATCCTGCGCAGAGTTGTCCGAGGTTTCCTTGATGCGTTGCTGGGCGTACTCCTCGGGATCCTGGGTGAGGCCCTTCATCACCCATGCGTCGCAGCCGGTGCCTTCCAGCCACTCGGCCACGCGCTCTTGCCAGGGCTGGTCTTTGATCTGCGCCCATTCGCACAGCATCTCCATATACCCGCCCTCGTTCAGGTGGGCGGGTGCTTCTTTCACCAGGCGGCGACAGAGGCCGTCCAGCTCCATGGGGTTTTCGCAGAACACGTATTCGCTTTGCGGAGTGATGAAAAAGGGCGGATTGGAGAGGATCAGATCAAACTTCCGGCTCTTCACCGGCGCGAAGCAATCACCGGCGAGCGTCTCGATGTTTTCCACCCCGTTTAGCCGGGCATTGAAGCGGGCGCAATCGACGGCGCGCTGATTCAGGTCGGTGGCCACGACGGAATCGCTCCAGCGGGAGGCAGCCAGGCTCAGGATGCCGCTCCCCGTTCCCAGGTCGAGGGTGGCGCGGGAAGGCCGCCGCACCGCGAAGCGGCCCAGGAATTTGCTGGTGGGGTTGGGCCAGAGGACCATTTCTGTTTCCCGGCGGTCGATGGCCGAGGCATGGTCTGAGGCCACGAGAAAGCCATCGACATGCAGCAGCATGGCGCGGGGCAGGAGATCGTCGCCGTGTGCCTTTA
>Ga0070717_10004224_pt1 | contig 10368 bp, 7 predicted proteins | sample LARL113metaG_FD_71366 | JGI IMG/M metagenome (GOLD analysis project Ga0070717, IMG submission 71366) | Corn, switchgrass and miscanthus rhizosphere microbial communities from Kellogg Biological Station, Michigan, USA - LAR L11-3 metaG | ecosystem: Host-associated > Plants > Roots > Rhizosphere ... | reverse complement strand
TGCGGGACACGGGCCATCAAGACACGGGCCATCAAGGCACGGGCCATCAGGGCACGGGCCATCAGGGCACGGGCCATCAAGACACGGGCCAGCGGATCACGTGGGCGCGCGTCGAGGGCGTGGACCAGGTGGCCGGCCTGGCGCTGGTCACCGAGATCGAGGCGGTGCCGGGAGGCGCGATCCGCAGCCGGCACACCCTGACCAACACCGGGGAGCAGCCCTATGTGCTGGACTCGCTGGAGGTCGTCTTCCCGCTGCCGGGCGAGGTCGCCGAAACCCTGGATTTCACCGGCCGCCAGATGCACGAGCGGGTACCCCAGCGGCGCGTCATCGCCGATGGCCTATGGCTGCGCGAGGGGCGCCGCGGCCGTACCGGCCACGACAGCGCCACCGTGCTGGTGGCCGGGACCGCGGGCTTCGGCTTCGGCGCGGGCCGGGTGTGGGGCCTGCACGTCGCCTGGAGCGGCAACACGGTGCACCGGGTCGAGCGTCTGCGCTCAGGCCTGACCACCATCGGCGGCGGCGAACTGCTGCTGCCCGGCGAGGTCACCCTGGACGGCGGCCAGGCCTATGCCACGCCGTGGGTCTACCTGGCGGCGGCCGCCGACGGGCTCGACGGCCTGGCGTCGATGTTCCACGGTTACCTGCGGTCCTTGCCCGTCCACCCACGCGCGCCCCGCCCGGTCAACCTCAACGTGTGGGAGGCCGTCACCTTCGATCACGACCTGGTCCGGCTGACCGCCCTGGCCGATGTCGGCGCCGACCTCGGTGTGGAGCGTTTCGTACTGGACGACGGGTGGTTCCACAGCCGCAGGGACGCAACGGCGGGGCTCGGCGACTGGTGGGTCGACGAGACGGTCTGGCCCGGTGGCCTCCATGCGCTCGTCGACCATGTCCGGACCCGGGGAATGCAGTTCGGACTCTGGTTCGAGCCGGAGATGGTCAACCCGGACTCCGGCCTGTACCGCGCGCATCCGGACTGGATCCTGTCCACCGGGAACCGGGTGCCGCCGCTCCAGCGCGACCAGTTGGTCCTCGACCTGACCCGCCCGGAAGTCGCTGGCTACCTGCTGGCCCGGCTCGACAGGCTGCTGTCCGAGTACGACATCTCGTGCGTTAAGTGGGACCATAACCGGTCGCTGGTGGACGCCGGGTCGGCGAGCCGGGCCGGGGCCCCGGCGGCGCACGCCCAGACCCTCGCGGTCTACGCCCTGCTCGACGAGCTTCGGCGACGGCATCCGGACGTGGAATGGGAGTCCTGCGCATCCGGCGGCGGCCGGGTGGACCTGGGCATCCTCGAGCGAGCCGAGCGTATCTGGGTCTCTGACATGACCGACGCGCTGGCCAGGCAATCCATCCAGCGGTGGACCGGGCAGCTCGTGCCGCCCGAGTACTGTGGCGCGCACGTGTCGGCGCCGGTCGCCCACCAGACCGGCCGCCACTTGCCGCTCGCCTTGCGCGCCGCGACGGCCCTGTTCGGGCACTTCGGTATCGAGTGGGACCTGACGACCGCCGACGCGGCGTCGCTGGCCGAGCTAGCCGAGTGGGTCCGGCTGTACAAGGCGCACCGGGCGCTGATCCACTCCGGCCGGGTCACCAGGGCCGACTCGCCGGATCGCACCGCGCTGATCCACGGCGTCGTGGCGGCCGGCCGCGACGCGGCCTTGATGAGCTACGTCCAGCTGGACGAGCCCGTGCAGACCCAGGCTGTGGCGCTGCGCGTGCCCGGACTCCACCCGGCGCGCCGGTACCGCGTCACCGACGTGACCCCGGAAAGCGGCGTGCCGGTGCGCGCCGCCGCTCCCGTGATCACCGGCGGCGCGGTGTCCGGCGTCCTGCTCGGCGAGGTAGGCATAGCCATCCCCGTCCAGCGCCCGCACACGCCGATCATCCTCTTCATCGAAGCCGCCTGACTCCACGGCGCCGCGAGCGCGGGGCGCGGCCCATCTTCCCGTTCCCGACGACACCGATTCCGCACCGGGCTCGTCCCGACGACACCGATTCCGCACCGGGCTCGTTGCGACGGCGATAGTGGACGCTCTGCGGGTCAGCCCCATGCCCTGCGGCTGTCGCTACACCCAGATCCGGCGCGAGCTCGTCTCGTAGTCGGTGCCCTGCGCGCTCGCCGTGGCCACGGCGTCGCGCCCGGCTGGGCTTCGTTGCGTGAACTGGAGCTCACCTGGTCCGAGCCAGCGCCGCCAGCCCTTGGCGAAGGCTTCCGCCCGCCGCTTGGTGCGGCCAAGATCCTCCGGAACGGCAACCCAGCGGCGTCCGAACGGAGGCCGTCGGGCCAGTACCCGGGCCAGCCGTATAACCCCGCCGCGTGGGTCGGGGACCAGGCGAGAGATGAGGTACCGGGGGAACCCGGCCGGTGAGATGGCGTCATCCAGGGCGCGGACGAAGCGCTCGCTCTCCGCGGTCGTGGCCGTGCGCAGGAAGCAGCGCATGTAGCCGGAGGCCCGTGGCTCGATCGCGAGCGAAGCTGCCGCCTCCGCGCTCAGCTCGCCCAGATCCAGGTAGGCATCACAGATCGCGTGCGCGACGAGGTCGAGAGGGAGGGCATCGGGCAGCGCCCGCCGCATCTGGGTCAGCCGCCCGGCGGCCCAGCCGAGAGCCGCGGGGACGGCCACAAGGCCGGCCAGGGCGACCGGGTCCTGGCTGGCAGCCGTGGCCAACAGGGTCAGGGTGGCTGCGTAGCCCGCGAGCCGGAACGGCCCGCGCTGGCTGAGCGGGTAATGCGGCGGCGTGTCAGTTGCCGGCCTGACCATGCCGGGGTGCCGCGGCAGGACCACGAGCGTGTCCTGCTCGGCTCCCGCGTAGGGCTGCCCGATACCCCATCGTTGACGCGCCAGGTCATGCTCGGCGGCCCGCCGTGTCATCTCCCGGTTGATCTCCGCGAACGAGCTATCCGGTGGCGGCGCGAACGGGCCGAGCGCGGGGTGGACATGTGATGGGCCCGCCTCGATCGCGCCGTCTTCCGAGGGCGCGAACAGGTGCAGGTGCTTGCGGACGAATCGCTCGTAGTCGGCTGTGCCGCGGGTGAGTTCGGGAGCGGCGCAGATGACATCCCAGTTCGAGGCGATCTTGTCCGGATCCGCGGGATCAAGGCGGAGGGCCCGGCCACGCATCTGCATGACCGACACCGAGGTCGTCGCGGCGCTGAGGTCAACCAGGCAATTGAGGCACGGCGCATCCCAGCCCTCGCCGAGCAGTGCCCGGGTGCCGATCAGAACCTGCGTCACGCCGTCGGTGAAGATCCGGGTGGCGAGCTGGACCCACACCCGCGCCTGCCAGGCGTCGCCCGTCGCCGCCAGTAGCGCCAGGCCACCAGTCTCAAGCTCCGTGCGCCAGCCGTCGACTCGGTCGCCCGCGTACTTCTGCAGGGCCGCGAGCAGCACTTCCGCGTCGTGCTGCGCGCAGCGCAGCCCACGTCCGGAAACCAGCAGCGGCCGCAGCACAGCCGTGCGGCCGTCAGCGGCGAGGGCCCGCACAGCTTCCCGCGCCGACCCTGCCCCCAGGCGCAGTACCCCGACGAGCGACTCATCGGGAGCGCGGGCTAGCTCGGTGTCGGTGAGCACGAGCGCCCGCAGCTGCTCACCACGGGCGTCAAACTCACATCCGATGACGTCGATCAAGGCGACCGATTTTGCCCCGGAGCTCGTCAGCAGGCGGTCTACGTCGGAGGCGCCACGGCGAATCCCCCGGCGGGTCAAGCTGAAGCCCAGCTCGCGCAGTACGGCCGCGATCCACTCGTACCGGGCGCTGGCGGCCGACGACGGATCGGCCGCCAGGCAGTGCAATGCGTAATCCTCCAGCAGCACGAGCCAGTCATCCAGATTCGGTGGCTCACGGTAACCTTCCCCGCGTGGTATTCCGGGCGGCAGCTCCCGGCCGCCGGAGGCGAGGAAACGTGCTCCCGCGCGAGCCAACGCCGGGTGCCTGCGCTGAAAGCCCGTCCAGGACTCCGCCGCCTCACCCGTGCCCCCACCCGTGCGGTCGCCTATCCTCCGGATCACCCAGGCGGGCAGGCTGGCTGGCTCCTCGCTGTCCTCGTGGAGGGTCGTGATGAGTTCCTGGAACCGGATGTCGTGCTCGGCCAGCCATCTGGTTTCCGTGACAAGTGGCCGGGTGAGCCACGCCAGCTCCTGGTAGGGCGCGAGGAACTGTTCACGGACAAGCGCCGGTGCGGGAATGGTGAAGTCGATCGGGCCGAGGAGCGAAGCATAGAGATCGGCTTCGTCTTTGGTCAGCGCGTCGGGTGCGGTGGCGGTGAGCCCGACGATGTGAACGTCGCCGAGCTCAGCCACCGCGGCGCGGACCACGTACCCCCACAGCGACGCGAGGTGGTGGCACTCGTCCAGGACAACGGTCCTTACCCCGCTGCGCCGCAGGGTGTCGAGGCGCTCGCGCGCGCCGCTCGCCAGCAACTCGCCGAGCTTGAGGGTGCCATGTTCAGCCCGGGCGATCTCCCTTTTCAGGGCGGCCGTGATCCGGGCGATCTCCCGGGTGCGGCGGGCCGCGGCCGAACCGGTCCACCCCGCGCACTCCTGCTCGACCTGCTGCGGCGTGGTCCCGGTGGCCCGCGCGCGGTCGGCCGTCCAGCGCCGCTCCGCGAGACCATCGAGGGCGGCCGCGGGATCGTCCAGCTGGCACAGCGCCTGGTACGTCAGACAGGCCAGCGGGGCCCCCGGGTCGGCCGCCGCGAGGCCGGCCGGCGCGCTGAACTCGCCCGCGGCCCGCAGCCATTGCGCCTGTATCGCCGAGTTGGGTGCTAGCACCAGCGCCCGTGCGCCAAGCCTGCGGACGATCTCCATGCCCAGCAGAGTCTTCCCGGAGCCAGGTGGCGCGAGGATGTATGTACTCCGCGCACCTTTCCGCCGGTCAGCCTCGAATGCACGCAGCGCAAGCGTTTGATAGCGGCGCCACTGCCCGCGGAAGGCGAGTTGGCTGATCTCAGGCGCGTTCACGGCGGTCACGGCAGCAGGCTAGCTGGCGGCCCTATACCCGCCTGGGCGGGCACTCCTCGCGCTGATCGCGGCGGGAGTCGTCTCCATGCTGGTGCTGCAGGCGGCCCGGCCGCGGGTGATCGAGAACGCGGCCTCGCTCCTCGAAGGCGACGCCGACCTCCCCGCAAGCGCGTAACCCTCATGGAGCCCCCTCCGCACTGGAAGCAAGCACCCCCGCGGCTCGTCCTATTACTACGGTATTTCTTCAGCGAATATGACTGAAGAAATACCGTGATCATGGAGACCCCTCCCGCGCTGAGTAGGCGCGACGCGCTAGTTGAGCACAAGTACTCATGACGGCTGCACAGCTCCGGCCAAGTATGGAGATGTGCGGAAGCCGTGTAAGGCAGGCCGCCTCATGGGAAATGGCGGTTGACATGCCTGAATCTGTTTCTGGGATCGCAGCGGCGGAAGCTGCTCGCACGACAACTCCGGTCGCCGGGCCGGCCCCTGCTGGTCCTGCTGGCCCGGCCGACCCGGTTGGCGCGGTCGGCCCGGCAGGCCCAGCACCAGGCGCCGCATCGCGCCGGCTGCCGCTGGTGGTGGAGGCGCTCGGCTACCTTGGCGCCGTCTTCGCTCTCGTGGCCGGATTCATCGCCGTACGGCAAATCTGGCCGACTATTCCCGCCAGCGTTGAGCTTGCCTTTACTGGAGTCGCCGCCACCGCGTTGCTGCTGGCCGGCGTCATGCTGCGGACCCTTGACCACGAGGCGTTCGGACGGCTCCGCAGCGTCGTGTGGCTGACGTCGACAGTCAGTCTCGCTGCTGCGGTTGGCCTGCTCACAGGTCCACAGTTCTGGGATCTAGGCCCGGCCGGCCGACCCCTGGTGGCGGAAGCCGTCGTCACGGCGTATGCGGTTATCCTGTGGTGGCATTCCCGCGCGACGCTTCAGCACCTGGCGATGTTCGCTGGCACGGCGGCGCTGCTCGGGACGGGCATCGCGCAGATCTGGCCCAGCATCATCCTGTGGGGCTATGGCTTTGGCCTGTGGGCGCTGTCACTGCTGTGGGGAATTGGGGCCCTCCGCGGGTATCTGGCCCCGCGTACCGCCGGCTATGCCGCGGCCGGGATCGGACTCCTGGTTGGCGCGCAGCTGACGATGGACCTGCCAGCGGGGCAGGCGCTCGCCGTCATGACCGTGGCCGGCCTGCTCGCGGCGGGGGTGGCGCTGCGCCGAGTGCTCCTGGTCGGCCTCGGCGCTTTCGGCGCCATCGGGATCCTGCCGCAGGTCGCCGTCCGGTACCTGGCCCGAGGGGCGGGGGCGGCGGCCGCCATCTTCGCGGTAGGCCTGGTCATGCTCGGCGTCGCGCTCTGGCTCGCCAAGGCACGCACGAAGGCCTAGGGGTCTGAAAGAGGAGTCTTCTTTGGCTGCGCGTCGCCCAGGCCTGTCTGGGCGACGTTTCGCTCACAGACCCCCTCACAGACCGCTGGCGTTGTGGATCGCCGGAGCCCGATCGGACCCCGCTGCCTGATGCTCGGGACCATCCTGTGTTCCAAATCGGCTAGAGCGATCCCGGGTCAGGGGGCTAGGCCCGCCTCGTAGGCCGCGATGACCAACTGCGCCCGGTCACGGGCCTGCAGTTTCATCAGCAGCCTGCCTACGTGCGACTTGACCGTCGCCACGGTGAGCTGCAGCCGCTGCGCGATCTCGGCGTTCGACAGCCCGGCGCCGATCAGGCCCAGCACCTCTCGTTCCCGCCCGGTCACCCCCTCCAGGTTCCGGGTGGCCGGCACGGGGCGGCGCGCGAACTCTTCGATCAGCCGGCGGGTCACGGTCGGTGCGAGCAGCCCCTCACCGGCCGCGATCACCCGGATCGCGGCCAGCAGGTCGGCCGGCGGCGTGTCCTTGAGCAGGAACCCGCTCGTCCCCGCGCGCAGCGCCGCGAACACGTACTCGTCCAGGTCGAATGTGGTCAGGATCATGATCCTGGTGTTGCCGCCCAGCCCGAGGATGCGCCGCGTCGCCTGGATCCCGTCCACCTTCGGCATCCGGATGTCCATGAGCACCACGTCGGGCCGCACCCGGCGGGCGACCTCGACCGCCTCCTCCCCGGTGCCCGCCTCGCCGACCACGCGGAGATCGGGCGCGGTGTCCACGAGTACCCGGAACCCGGCGCGCACCAGGACCTGGTCGTCGGCCACGACGACGGAGATCGTCACGCGGCGGCCCCGATCGGCAAGGATGCGCTGACCCGGTAGCCGCGCCCGGGCAGCGGCCCCGCGCTGAACTCGCCACCGTACAGGGCGACCCGCTCCCGCATACCGATCAGGCCGTGCCCCTCGTCCCCGCCGGTTGCCGCCCCGGCGCCATCATCGGTCACCTCGATCGCCACCGCCACATCGGAGTACGTGACGACCACCCGGCCATGTCCGGTTCCCGCGTGCTTCACCACGTTGGTGAGCGCCTCCTGCACGATGCGGAACGCCGCCAGGTCCACCCCGGCGGGCAGCTCACGCGGCATCCCCCGCACCGCGAGGTCCACCCGCAGACCGGCCCGCTCGGCCAGGTCGGCGATGTCGGCCAGCCCGGGGGCGGACAGCATCTCGCCCGGCGTCCCGTCCCGCAGCATGCCGAGCAACTGCCGCATCTCGCGCAGCGTGGCCCGGCTGGTCGTCTCGATCGCGTCCAGTGCCCGGGCCGCCTCGGCCGGGTTGCTGCCGATCACGTACCGGCCCACACCCGCCTGCACCGCCACCACGCTCATGCTGTGCGCCACCACGTCGTGCAGTTCCCGGGCGATCCGCAGCCGCTCCTCGGCGACCGCCCGCCGCGCCTGGTCGACCTTGGCTTCCGCGCGGCGCTCGGCCTGCTCGCGCAGGCCTTCCGCATAGGCCCGCCCGGCCCGCACCGCCCGGCCTGCCGCCCAGGCGGCCAGCAGCACGATGGCGGTACCGGCGGCCCGGCCGAAGTTCACCTCCACGCGGGTGACTCCCGGCCCGCTCCCCGACACGTACGCCGGTGTGAAGAGGGCGAGCACGCTCAGCGTGACCAAGACCGCGCCCAGCGCACCAAGCGCGGTCCGCGCGGGCTTGACCAGCCCGATCACGTACAGCACCGCCGCCACCGCGAGCATCGGATCCACGGTGAACCCGAGGAACACCGTCACCGCCTGAGCGGCCAGGGCGACCGCCAGCGCGGTCAGCGGCCGCCAGCGGCGCAGCGCGACACCCGCCGCAGCGACGCACACCAGGGCGATCCCGACGCCGACGGGCACACCAAGGTGCAGCACCCGGCGCGGCGCCCGGGCGGCGCCGACCAGGACGCCGGCCAGCAGCAGCGCCGCCGCCACGTCGATAGTGACGAGATTGGCGAAGGTCAGACGGCGGGTGAGCGGCACCCGTGGCTCTTCCACGTCCTGAACGGTAACCCGGCCCGGCCCGGCGTGGCGTCCTACCGGAGGCCACATGCGACGTCCGACCCGGGTCGCAGATGGCCCCGGAAAGTGCGGCCCGTGGCCGGAAGCGCCTGGCGCCCGGGCGCGGGACCGTGGACCGCATGATCGAAGTCAATGGGCTCACCAAACGTTATGGCTCCACCACGGCGGTCGACGGCCTGTCGTTCACCGTCCGGCCGGGGCACGTCACCGGCTTCCTCGGCCCGAACGGGGCCGGCAAGTCGACCACCCTGCGGCTCATCCTCGGGCTGGACGCGCCCACCGCCGGGACCGCCATGATTGACGGGCGGCCGTTCCGCGGCCGACGCCGCGCGCTGCGTGACGCCGGAGCGCTTCTGGACGCCACGGCGGTGCCGTCCGGCCGCAGTGCCGCGGCGCACCTGGCCGCGCTCGCCCGCGGCAACGGCCTGCCGGCCAGCCGGGTCGCCGCCGTGCTGGAACAGGTCGGGCTGGCCGCCGTCGCAGGCCAGCGCGTCGGTGACTTCTCCCTGGGCATGAAGCAGCGGCTGGGCATCGCCGCGGCGATGCTCGGCGACCCCGGCGTGCTGATCTTCGACGAACCAGTCAACGGGCTTGACCCGGAGGGGATCCGCTGGGTCCGGGGTCTTTTCCGCGGGCTCGCCGCCGAAGGCCGCACGGTGCTGGTCTCCAGCCACCTGATGAGCGAGATGGAGCACACCGCCGACCACCTGATCGTCATCGGCCGGGGCCAGCTCATCGCGGACACCCCGGTCGCCGCGTTCGTGGAGCAGGGCGCGCGGTCGCACGTCGCGCTGCGCACGCCGTCGCCCGCGGCGCTCACCGCGGCGCTCGCCGCCGGTGGCGGTTCGGTGACGCCCGGCCCGGACGGACTGCTGGAGGTGACCGGCCTGACCGCCGCCGAGGTCGGCGACCTGGCCCTGGCCGCCGGCCTCGCCCTGCACGAGTTGGCGCCCCGGCGCGCCTCGCTGGAGGACGCGTTCATGGAACTCACCGCCGACAGCGTCGACTACCTGGCCGGAGAACTCTCATGACATCCGCCGCCGCCACGCCGCGACCCACGCCGCAGGTTACAGCGCGGGCCACGACGCGGGCAGGCGACCTGGTCGCCTCCGAGTGGATCAAGTTTCGGTCAGTGAGCTCCACGCACGTGGTGCTGCTGACCGCCGTCATCACCGCGTTCGGCGTCGGCCTCCTGGTCTGCAACTCCGACGCCAGCCAGTGGGCTCACCTGCCGCCGGGCCAGCGAGCCGCGATCGACCCCATGGCTGACTCCTTCGTCGGGTTCGCGATCGCCCAACTGATCTTCGCGGCCGTCGGGGTGCTGACGATGACGGGGGAGTACTCCAGCGGCCTGATCCGGACCACGTTCGCCGCGGTCCCGGCCAGGCGCGCGGTGCTGGCCGCGAAGGCCGCGGTGGTCTCCGCGGTCACCTTCGCCGTGGGCCTGGTCACCGCGCTGGCCTCGTTCGCGGCCGGGCAGGCGATCTTGTCCCGGCAGCACATCGGGATCTCGCTCAGTCACCCCGGCGCGGTGCGGGCGATCATCGCGGCGGCGCTGTTCTTGGTCGCGGTGTCGCTGACCGGCCTGGCGCTCGGCGTGCTGATCCGGAACGCGGCGGGGGCCCTGACCGCCGTCGTTGTGGTGCTGTTCGTCGGACCGTCGTTCCTGCACGGCACCAGCCGGTGGGTCATCGACATCGCCAACGCCCTGCCGGCCAACGCCATCCGCCGGCTGGCGTCCCTGCATCCCTGGCCGAACGCGCCGTCCGTCACCGAGGCCGTCATCGTCATCGTGATCTACCCGGTCGTTACGCTGGCCGCTGCGGCCTACGTGATCCACCGGCGGGACGCCTGACCGGACCGCGGACCGCGGCAGGCCCGGGTCAGTGGGACTCGCGGGTCACCTGGTGGCCGCTGGAGCCGACCAGGAAGTCGAGGTCGGCGCCACGATCGGCCTGCATGACATGGTCGATGTAGAGGCGTT
>Ga0070717_10004223_pt1 | contig 10368 bp, 6 predicted proteins | sample LARL113metaG_FD_71366 | JGI IMG/M metagenome (GOLD analysis project Ga0070717, IMG submission 71366) | Corn, switchgrass and miscanthus rhizosphere microbial communities from Kellogg Biological Station, Michigan, USA - LAR L11-3 metaG | ecosystem: Host-associated > Plants > Roots > Rhizosphere ... | reverse complement strand
CGGTGCTGGTGACAGCGGAGATGGTGAAGGGCATGGCTCCGGGATCGGTGGTGCTGGATCTGGCCGCGGAGCGCGGCGGGAATTGCGAACTCACGCGGCCGGGAGAGGTTGTAGTCGAACACGGAGTCACGTTGATTGGGACGATCAATTTGGCGGCGGGCGTGCCGCATCATGCCAGCCAGATGTACGCGCGAAATTTAACGTCGTTTCTGGCGAACCTGGTGAAAGACGGGAAAGTGCGTCCGGCGGAGAGCGATGAGATTATTCGCGAAACGTTGTTGACGCAGGGCGGAGAAGTGGTGAATGCGAGAGTGCGGGAGTTGTTGGGTATGCCGGCGCTGGTGGCACAAAGTTAAAGTAATTTACGAATCGTTGAATTTACGAATTGTCGAATTGAAATCGCACCCTGTACTTCAATTCGTCAATCTTCAAATTGGTCAATCCGTAAATTGTTAAATCCGTACATTCGTAAATTCGGGCAGGAAGCAAATTATGGGGTCCTCTCTTATTGATGGTTTGTTCGTATTCATGTTGGCGGGGTTCATTGGCTTTGAAGTTATCAAGCGTATCTCGCCGCTACTGCACACACCGCTGATGTCGATCACCAATGCCCTTGACGCAATCGCCGTGGTTGGCGCGATTGTGCTGGTAGGCAAACACGAAAGCCGGCTGTCTTTCATTCTGGGCATGTTGGCCGTGATTGCCGCCACCAGCAACATTGTGGGTGGATTTCTAATTACCGATCGCATGCTGAGGATGTTCAAGTCCAGCCGTCCGGCAAAATCATGACCGAGTACGCAGGCAGCCAGCACATCATCGAGCTGATTTATCTGATTGCGAGCGCGCTGTTCATTCTGGCACTCAAGTGGATGAACACTCCGGCCACGGCACGGCGCGGAATTTTAGCTGGCGAAATCGGAATGGTGCTGGCCATCGGCGGCACGCTACTGCAGCACGGGATCGTTGATTACAAGTGGATCGCGGTCGCGCTGGTGATCGGCTCCGGCATTGGTGTTCCACTGGGGCTGGTACAAATGACCGCCGTGCCGCAGCGGACAGCACTCAGCCATGCGTTCGGCGCATTTTGCGTGACGCTGGTGGGCACTGCCGAGTTTTATCTCCGCACCCCGAACGTGCAGCCCTTTATGATGTCGGTGTTGTGCTGCGAAGTGATTCTCGGCGGACTGACGGTCACGGGCAGTTTAATGGCGGCAGGGAAACTGCAAGAAGTGCTGCCCCAACGACCAATCACATATAAAGGGCAAAACCTCGTCAATCTCGTATTGTTTGTGGTCGCGGTCGGCATTGCGGCCTACTTGGTACACAATCCTGGTGCGACTCATTTATATCCAGTAATGGTCGGCATTGCTCTGGTGTTCGGCGTCATGCTGGTGATTCCGATTGGCGGCGCAGACATGCCTACCGTCATCTCGCTGCTGAATTCCTATGCCGGACTTTCCGCGGCCGCAATGGGATTTGTACTTAACAACAAGCTGCTGATCATCGCCGGCGCGCTCGACGGTTCGTCGGGATTCATTCTGTCGGTCATCATGTCGAAGGCGATGAACCGCTCTTTTACGAACGTCTTATTCGGGGCGTTTGGGCAGGTGGCGGCAGCGGCGGCGGGAACTGAGGAAGCCAGACCGGTCAAGAGTGCCAGTCCAGATGAAGCTGCGGAAATTCTTGCGGCAGCAAGCAAGGTTGTGATCGTGCCTGGATACGGCATGGCCGTGGCGCAAGCGCAACACAAAGTTCGCGAACTCTACGACTCGCTGACCAAACGCGGAATTGATGTGCGGTTTGCGATCCACCCTGTAGCCGGACGAATGCCCGGACACATGAATGTGCTGCTAGCCGAGGCAGACGTCCCTTACGACCGGCTGATGGAGATGGACGACATCAACGGCGATTTTGCGCAGACCGATGTATCGCTGATCATCGGCGCGAATGATGTGACCAATCCCGCCGCGAAGACAGATCAATCGAGTCCAATTTATGGCATGCCGGTGCTTGATGTCGAAAAATCGCATACCGTGATGGTGATTAAGCGCAGTATGAACCCCGGTTTCGCCGGAATCGACAATCCTCTTTATTATATGGACCAGACGTTGATGCTCTTCGGCGATGCGAAGGTTTTCGTAGGTAATATCGTGAAGGAACTCTCGGGCACACACGGCTGAGCATCCTCACGCATCTCCTTTTCTTGCGGTTTTTCTAGAGCACGCCACGAAACCACTGGTTTATACTCTTTCGAGCAGCGAGTGACCTCCCCCGAGTTCATTTCTCGTTGCTGAACGAATGCCGGTATCTCTGACCATTCATCCCGAGCGCCGTCTGGTCTACTCCGCGTTTCACGGTGACGTAAGTGAAGAGGAATTCTTGCGCCATGCGGAAACGATCAAGTCGCATCCCAACTTCGATCCCAGCTTCTCTGAAATTGTTGATTTGAGGGGAGTGACGGAGCTAAGGGCGTCCACCGAGACGTTGAGGCAAATGGCGCAGCGGGAGAGTGTTTTTTACCCCGATTCAAAGCACGTGGTAATCGCGGCCCCAGGGCTGGTTTTTCGCATGGCGCGCATGTTCCAAAACCTGGCGGAAGAAACGCGGCCTAGGCTGAAAGTGGTAAAAACGCCCGAGGAAGCATTTGATTATTTGCGAGGGAGCATGAGTCTTATCTAAGCGCGATGATCAGCTTTCTTTCCATTATTGCCCTGGGATTTTTCTTGGGCATGCGGCACGCGACCGATGCCGACCACGTGATGGCGGTCACGACCATTGTGAGCCGTGAGCGCCAAATTTCGAAGTCGGCATGGATCGGCGTGTTCTGGGGGATTGGGCACACTGTCACTATTGTTGTGGTGGGCGCGGCAATCATCCTTTTCGATCTGGTCATCCCGCCGCGGATCGGGTTGAGCATGGAATTGTTGGTCGGGGTGATGCTGATCCTGCTTGGCGTGATGAATGTCTGGAGCTTTCTACGCTCTATGCCGGTGTCCCGAGCGGACGCTGGTTTGCAGGTTGTTCATTCCCATGCTCACAGTCATGGTGATTATGTCCACAGCCACCCACACGGACACGCGCCCGAGGTCCACTCGCATGCTGCTGGGAGAAATCCGCTGTCGTGGCTGGATCGTGTGCTGTCAGGGTTCAGAGCTTACCGGCCCATTCGTCCCTTGATTGTTGGAATTGTGCATGGGCTGGCGGGTTCGGCGGCGGTGGCATTGCTGGTCTTGACTACGATCCGGAATCCCCGATGGGCGGTTGCTTACCTGTTAGTGTTCGGAGTGGGAACCATCGCTGGAATGATGTTGATCACGATGAGCATTGCCTCGAGCTTTCATTTGGTCAGGGGAGGCAGCCTTTTTTTTCGTCGGCTGGCGTTGGCTTCCGGGCTGCTCAGCCTCAGCTTCGGGATGGTGGTCGCGTACCAGATCTGCATCGTGAATGGGCTGTTGACAGGCCATCCCCATTGGACTCCCCGGTGAGTCCACGCTGGTGCGTTCCGCAATCAGCGCCGGAGTTCTTGAATCAAAACGCTATGCTTACCATCTAATTGATTTGGCAGGCGGGGGTGAGTCTCGCGATGAAACTTCTCCTTCATTATTCGAAGCAATACTGGAAGCTGGTGGTGGTTGCTCTGTTGCTGGCCGCCACGAACCAGATATTTTCGCTCCTCGACCCGCTGATATTTCGTCACATTATTGACGGGTACGCCACCAAATATCACCAGTTCACACAGTCGCAATTCATTCGAGGCGCGGGGCTGCTGCTGTTGGCGGCGGTTGGAGTAGCGTTCGTCTCGCGCGTGGCCAAGAATTTTCAGGACTATTTTGTGAACGTGATCGTGCAGCGACTGGGAGCACGGATGTACTCGGATGGGATCCGCCATTCATTGGATTTGCCATACCAGGTGTTTGAAGACCAGCGCAGCGGAGAAACCCTCGGCAAACTGCAAAAAGTGCGCCTCGACGTGGAGCGATTTATTACGGCCGCTATCAACGTGCTTTTTACTTCGCTGGTCGGGGTTGTTTTCGTCATGGTGTACGCCTTCAACGTCCACTGGGCCATCGCGCCGGCATTCCTCGTTACGGTGCCGCTGCTCGGACTTATCAGCTTCGTACTCAGCCGCCGGATCAAGAAGATGCAGAAGATAATTGTTTCCGAGACTACAGCGCTGGCCGGTTCGACGACAGAATCGTTGCGCAACATCGAATTGGTGAAGAGCCTGGGCCTGGCGCAACAAGAAGTGAGGCGGCTCAATGGAGTTACCGGGAAGATCCTGAATCTGGAACTCAAGAAGGTGAAGTACCTGCGCAGCTTGAGTTTCATTCAGGGGACCGCCGTGAATGCGCTGCGAAGCAGCCTTTTATTTTTGATGCTCTACCTGATCTTTCGCCAGGAGATTACGGTCGGCCAATTCTTCTCGCTCATGATTTATTCGTTTTTTATCTTCACTCCCTTGCAGGAGCTGGGAAACATCATCAACACCTATCGGGAGACCGAGGTGTCGCTACAGAATTTCCAGCAGATACTCGATACTCCCCGCGATCCGAAAACTAAAAACCCTGTGCCTATGAAAGAACTGATGACTCTACATTTCGAAGAAGTGAGTTTTCAGCATCACAGTGCGTCAGTTCTGGCATTGGATTCAATCAGTTTTAATGCTGCTCGCGGAGACACCGTTGCCTTTGTCGGTCCCTCGGGCGCAGGTAAGACTACGCTGGTAAAGCTCCTGGTGGGCCTGTACCCGCCGAAATCGGGAGAGATCCTGTACAACGGTATCCCAGCGCGGGACGTGGATTTGGATGAGTTGCGCGAGAAGATTGGATTCGTTACCCAAGACACGCAGCTATTCTCTGGCTCGATTCGTGAAAACTTGCTTTTCGTCAATCCCAAAGCAACCGATGAAGAATGCTTGGAAGTACTGCACAAAGCAGCGGTGCACAGCCTCCTGGAACGCGCTGATCGTGGCTTGGATACGCTGATTGGAGAGGGCGGAGTAAAAGTTTCGGGAGGCGAAAAACAGCGTCTTTCGATTGCTCGGGCTTTGTTGCGTCATCCGCATTTGCTGGTATTCGACGAAGCGACTTCCTCCCTGGACTCATTGACCGAAGAAGAAATCAGCCGAACGATTCGAGAGCTGGCCAGCAATCAGGAGGCAATCACGATTCTCATCGCTCATCGTTTGTCCACGGTGATGCATGCTGATCGTATCTACGTGCTGGAGCGTGGGCGCATCGTGGAGTTCGGACAACATTCCGAGCTGCTCAATAAAAAAGGTTTGTATTATGCGTTGTGGCGCCAACAGGTTGGCGAACGCGAGGGAGTAGAAGCCAGCGCCTGAGGCGAACTAATTTCTTACAAATATATTGCACACTCGCTCTCCATTTTGTAATTCGCGCGACAAACCAGTACAGGCGAGGCTTTCCAGCAATTCCTTTCGAGAACCACCCAGCACAGACCAGCGCACAATGTGAGATTCAGGACCAGAATTAGCCCCTGAAACACCGGTCAATTGCTGCCTTGTGTAGACCACGGCATAACTTCCATATCGTCCCGTGAGAGCTGAATTTCCCACCCGCTCTCGCCGACAACTCCACCGCTTGAGGCCGCATCACAACATCGCTGCTGGGTTGAGCTTGGATCGCTGAGACGAGAAGGCTAACAGGAAAATCTCTGGAAACGGATCTGATGTCCAGTGCATGTGTCAGGAGTGTTTTTCTTCCTATTCGCGATTGCCGCTGCGGCCCAGGTTGCGGTGCAAAGCCCGCAATCTGCCTACGAAGGGCAAAATGTAGCTGCGATCGATCTCATCGCAAATCCTCATCGCGACGTGGAACCACTTCGACCCCTGGTCGCTCAGAAAGCGGGAAAGCCCTACTCCCAGGCCAACGTGGAAGCCAGCATCACCTCGCTCGAGCGCACCGGACAATTTCCCAAGGTTCAGGTGAATGTCGTCCCCGATCTTTCCGGCCTGCGTTTGAACTTCCTGCTGGAACCCGCCTATTTCCTGGGCATAATCAACTTTCCAGGGGCGGTGAAGGTTTTCTCGTACTCGCGTCTTCTGCAGGTGGTCAACCTGCCTGACGAAGATCCATACGACAAGACCCGGGTAGCGGTTGCTGAAGAAGCATTGCAAGAGTTCCTTCAGCACAATGGATACTTCCAGTCAACTATCCAGACCGACTCCCAAATCGACGACCCCCACCAGTTGGTCAACGTGAGATTCTCCGTCAATCTGGGAAAGCGGGCGCGTGTAGGAGAAGTAAGCTTTCAGGGTCCCGACGCAAGTGAGAACGCCGATCTGCTACGCTCGATCCGCTCACTTCGGGCTCGCTTTACCGGAGGACTTCTTAAGCCGGGAAAGGCTTACACGCGCGAGCGCATTAAAGCGGCTACGACGCTGATCCACCGAACGCTGTCGCGGCAACAGCGCCTGGCCAGCCACGTTCAGGAAAATCCGCCACAATATCATCCTGAAACCAATCGCGTGGACGTATCGTTCAAAGTTGAAGTTGGCCCGGTAGTCACCGTGCGCACAACCGGGGCGCGTCTCTCTGTGCTGCCATTCATGTCTGGGCGGCAGATGAAAAAGCTGATCCCCATCTATTCCGAGGGAAGCATCGACCGCGACCTCATTCAGGAAGGCCAGCGAAATCTCGCCGATTACTTCCAGAAAAAAGGTTACTTCGACGTCGAGGTCAAGACCAGTTTTCAGCAACAGCCGGGTAATCTTCTGCTGGTGTACGAAATCGAAAAGGGCAAGAAGCACAAAGTTGACCGCATCGTGCTCCAGGGAAACCACGAGATTTCAGAGAAGGATCTGCTGCCGCTTGTCGTGGCCAAGAAATCCCATATCTGGTCGCGCGGGACTGTGAGTCAGAGGCTGGTGCGGCAGAGTGTCGACAACCTGCAGGCACTATATCGCGATCGGGGATATGAAAGCGCCAAGGTGAAATCCCAGATCGTTGATCGCGAATCCAAGGATCGTGAGCCCAGGATCGACGTCGTTTTCAACATTGAAGAAGGCACCCAGACTGTCGTTCGTGACCTTGAAGTCACTGGTAACGATCATGTCCCATACGGACAACTTGCCCCTCCTATGGGCTTGCAACTGCGTTCGGGCGCTCCATTTTCCCCACGGCGGCTATCCGAAGATCGCAATCGAATTTCCGCCACCTATCTCAATCACGGGTATCTCAATGTCGAAGTCACCCCCAAGGTGAATCGCGACCCCAGCGATCCTCACCACGTAGATGTCACGTACGTTGTGAACGAACACCAGAGTGTGCGTGTGGGGGAGGTGATCTATCTGGGACAGAAGCAGACCCGGCTCTCCCTCATCCGCAAGACTGCACAGATTCCGAGCGAGTCTCCGATGAGAAAGGGAGAATTGCTCGAAGCTGAGAGCCACCTCTACGACCTGAACATCTTCGATTGGTCAAGCGTCGGTCCGCGAAGGCCGATTACTGATCAAACCGAGGAAGCTGCGCTGGTCAAAGTGCACGAGGCGAAGCGCAACGAGATCATTTACGGATTCGGCTTCGAGGTCTCCCATCGTGGCGGGAACGTTCCGGGCGGAACCGTGGCCGTGCCCGGAGGGCCCCCGATCCAGCTCGGCGGGAACCGAGTTGCGCCCAGCCAGTCCACTTTTGCCAGCCCGCGGGGGTCGATCGAATTCAATCGACGCAACCTGCGCGGACTTGGGGAAACCGCCAGCGCCTCGCTGCTGTTCTCCCGGCTCGATCAGCGCGCGCTCGCTACCTACACCCAGCCTCACTTCTTGAATTCACAATGGAGTTCGCTCACCAGCTTTTCGGCGGAGCGTACTACCGAAAACCCGCTCTTCGCCGCCGGACTGGGAGATCTTTCCTTTCAGGTCGAGCGGCTCATCAGCAAGAAGCAAAATACGCGTCTGCAAATTCGTTACGACTTCAATAAGACATACTTATCGCATTTGCTGGTTCCCGCGCTGGTCCTGCCCCAGGACCGGAACATTCACCTGTCCACATTTTCCGGTACCTTGCTTCGCGACACACGGGACAAACCTCTCGACGCGCACCGCGGCACTTTCAGCACACTTACTCTGGGCATTACACCGACGGCCCTGGGTTCCAGCGCCAGCTTCGCCAAGCTTACGGGCCAGTATGCCTATTACAAGCCGTTTCGCTACCTGGTTTTCGCCAACAGTATTCGGCTTGGCCTGGCGAAGTCCTTTGCAGGAAGCTTCGTCCCAACCAGCCAACTTTATTTTTCCGGTGGTGGCAATTCTTTACGCGGTTTCCCCATCGACGAAGCGGGTCCGCAGCGGATTGTTCCTTTCTGCAATGTCCTTACAGGGCAGACCGGATGCACCAACATTACTGTCCCGGTGGGTGGACGCCAGCTCTTCATCTTGAACTCGGAGGCGCGGTTCCCCCTTGGCATCATGAAGGCCCTCGGCGGTGTGATCTTCTATGACGGCGGCAATGTCTATCGCGCGATCAACTTGCCCAACTTCGTGAACAACTACAGCAACACAGTCGGCCTGGGCCTGCGTTACACGACCCCGGTTGGACCTATCCGCTTCGATATTGGCCGCAACCTGAATCCAATTCCGGGGATCAAGCCAACCCAGTTCTTCATAACTCTGGGCCAGGCGTTTTAGGAGCAATCATGCATTGGAAAAAAATAGTCGTCCGGACCCCCGCAGTACTCGCAATCATGTTCGTGATCGCAGTCGTCGGGGGATATTTTTACCTCAAGAGCAGCACATTCAACCGTCTGGCGATGCGGAGGATTATTGAGCAAGCCAACCAGGCCACCGGCGGCCACACGCAGATCGCGGCCTTCGACTTTGACCTCTCAACGCTAACTGCTCATCTCTATGGGGTAGTCTTGCGCGGCACCGAGCCTCCCACCGCTCACCCGCTTCTCGAGGTCAATAAAATAACCGTTGGACTGAAAATCCAATCAGTGTTTCGCCACAAAATCAACCTCAGCGAATTACGGATTGAGCGTCCAGTTGTGTACCTCCAGGTTAATCGCCAAGGCGACAGCAATATCCCCCAGGCACCGCCGAGTAAGTCCGGCAGCAACATGAGCGTCTTCGACCTTGCGGTCGGTCACGTTGCGCTTACCGGCGGCGAGGTCAACTACAACGACAGAAAGACGCCAGTCGATGCCGACCTCCACGATCTCAGAAGCGATATCGTTTTCGAGTCGTTGGCGCGCCGCTACCGTGGTGCGGTTTCCTACGCCAACGGCCACCTGCGCTACGGCAGATACGCGCCCGTGGCTCACAGCTTCAATGTGAAGTTCAACGCTACGCCGTCCGTGTTCTCGCTCGAGTCGGCTGTCCTGAAGGTCGCTTCGTCAACGGTTGCATTACATGGTGAAGTAACCAACTTCAGCGATCCAAATGTGGCGGGGGATTATGACCTTCAAATCCATACCCAGGATCTGGCCGCTATGTCGTCATCGCCATCCGTGAGGGCAGCCGGCGACGTGCTGCTGAGCGGCAAACTTCATTACCGGAGTAAGAACAACCAGCCCTTGTTACGAAGCGTCGCGATAGACGGACAGATCGGAAGTGAGGCTCTCTCGGCGGTTTCCTCCGGGCGTCGCCTTGATCTTCGGAAACTGCGGGGGAAGTATCAGCTAGCCAACGGCTCATTGCGGGCTAACGGTGTTGAGGCAGAGTTGCTCGGCGGCCGAGTCAGCACCGATATCGGCGTCCAGAATGTTGACTCGACGCCCAAGGCGAAGGTCCGAGCCAGTTTGCACAACATCTCGCTTCAGGCGGCACAACAGGCTATCCATCGGCCAGAGCTCAACCGCATTGCGATCTTAGGGACACTCGACGGCACTGCCGACGCCTCCTGGACGGGCAGTGTGAGCAATGTGCGCGCCAACTCTGACCTAACCGTACGCGCTGCTAAGAGCGCTGCATCCGGTTCCACGAGGGAAGTTCCGGTCGAGGGCGTTATTCATGCCGCCTATGATCGACCAAAGAGTGTCTTAACCGTCCATCAAACCACGCTCCGGATTCCCTCCGCCAGTCTGACCGCAGACGGACAAGTCAGCCACCACTCTAGCTTGCAGCTTCAGGCTACTGCCACCGACCTGCATCAACTGGTCGCGCTGGCTTCGGCATTCCGCTCAACATCGACCCCTCCGCTTCCGGTCTCAGGTTCCGCGATGCTAAACGCCACAGTGCAGGGCTCCACGGAGAAGCCTCAGATAACTGGGCACGTGAGTGCCAAGAATCTTGACGTCCAAGGCAGCCAGTGGAAGAGCGCGGAGCTCTCGCTCCGGGCCGACCCATCGCGGATCGTAGTGTCGAACGGCAGCTTGACCAGTGCGCAACGCGGCAAGGCTTCGTTCGGT
>Ga0070717_10004222_pt1 | contig 10371 bp, 10 predicted proteins | sample LARL113metaG_FD_71366 | JGI IMG/M metagenome (GOLD analysis project Ga0070717, IMG submission 71366) | Corn, switchgrass and miscanthus rhizosphere microbial communities from Kellogg Biological Station, Michigan, USA - LAR L11-3 metaG | ecosystem: Host-associated > Plants > Roots > Rhizosphere ... | reverse complement strand
ACGGCCGACACGGGGACGGTCAGCTCGCGCATCAGGCGGGGCACGAACGTCGCGCCCTCGGGCACCTCGATGCGGACGCTGTCGCGGTCCGCGACCGGCTCCAGCTCGAAGATGCGCCGGATCTGGTCGGTCGCGGCGGCCACCTCGCGGGTCGCGACGGTGATGACGTCGCCGCCGACCATCGCCTTCAGCTCGTCCGGGGTGCCCAGCGCGATGATCGAGCCGTGGTCGATGATCGCGATCCGGTCGCAGAACTCGGCCTCGTCCATGTAGTGCGTGGTCATGAAGAGCGTGATGCCCTCGCGCTTGCGCAGGTCGTGCAGGTACGCCCAGATGCGGTTCCGGGTCTGCGGGTCGAGGCCCAGCGTGGGCTCGTCCAGGAACAGGACCTGGGGGTAGTGCAGGATGCCGCGGGCGATCTCCAGCCGGCGCTTCATGCCGCCGGAGAACGTGCGCACCTGCGAGCCGGCCCGCTCGTGCAGCTCCACCATCTCCAGCACGCCGTCGATCCGGGCCCGCCGGTCCGCCCGGGGCACGTCGTACAGGAACGCGTGGAACTCGAGGTTCTCGCGGGCGGTGAGCTGGTCGTCGAGCGAGGGGTCCTGGAACACGAGGCCGATGCGGCTGCGCACGGAGCCGGGGTCGTGGGTCACGTCGATGCCGGCCACCAGCGCCTGGCCGCCCGTCGGCCGCAGCAGCGTGCACAGGATGCTGATGGTGGTGGACTTGCCGGCCCCGTTGGGGCCCAGGAACCCGAAGACCTCGCCGGGCCGGACAGCCAGGTCGATGCCGCGCACGGCCTCGACCTTGCCGTAGGTCTTGACCAGGCCGCGCGTCTCGACGACCGCCTCGGACTCGACTGGGTTCTGCGTCATGTCCGTAAGCCTCTCCGGGCAACCCCGGTTCTAAACTGCAGCCAGAATGGCTGCCGCCATCGTATGCGCGGCCCTGAGCAAACGCTACGCCAACGGGGTGCTCGGGCTGGACGGGGTCACGCTGGAGGTGCCGAGGGGGGCGGCGATGGCGCTGCTGGGCCAGAACGGGGCCGGCAAGTCCACGCTGATGAAGCTCGTCCTCGGCTTCCTGCGCCCGTCCGGCGGGCGCCTGGAGGTGCTGGGCGAGGAGCGGGTGGAGCGAGCGCATGGGCGCATCGGCTACGTGCCGGAGAGCCCGCTCCCCGAGCCGGGCCTCAGCGGCCGCGCCTGGCTCAGGCACATGGCGCGCGTGGCCGGGCTCCGCGACGGGGCGGCGGCGGTCGAGCGGGCGCTGGACGAGGTGGACCTGGTGGCCGCGGCGGGACGCCGGATGTCCGGCTACTCGCGGGGCATGATGCAGCGGGTCGCGCTGGCCCAGGCGCTGCTCGGGGAGCCCGAGCTGCTGCTGCTCGACGAGCCGGCGAGCGGGCTGGACCCGGAGAGCCGCTGGCGCATCCGCGAAGTCATCCGGGCCCGGCGCCTGGCCGGCGCGACCGTGGTGATGTCCTCGCACGACCTGGCCGAGGTCGAAACGGTGTGCGACGCCGTGGCGATGATCCACCAGGGCCGCCTGCTCGCGTCGGCGCCGCTGGCGGAGCTGCGCAGCGGCGGTCCGAGGGTCGAGATCGAGGTGGGGGGCGGCGCCGGCCCGGGCGTGGCGGCGCTGGGCCTGGAGCGCCTCGGCGCCGAGGTGCGCGACGGCCGCCTCGTCCTGCCCGAGGAGGCGGCGGCCGACGTGCTGCGCGTCCTGCTGGAGGCCGGCGTCCCGATCGTCTCGCTGAACCCGGCCCGGCGCTCGCTGGAGCAGGCGTACCTGGAGGCGACGCGGGCATCGTGAACGTTCGGGCGGCGGTCGCGGTGGCGCGGCTCGTCGTGGCGTCGTACGTGCGGAGCGGCTGGGCGGCGGGCGAGGCGGTCATCGTGCTCGCGGTGGTCGCGTTCTCGTCGGCCGGCTCCGACCCGGCGTCGCCGCACCCCGCCGCGGCGTACTTCTTCGGCCTGCACGGCGTGGACTTCCTGGGCGCGACCGCCCTGGGCGCGGTGATCATGGTGCGGCGCAGCATCGGCCTGCGCAGCCTGGTCGTCCTCTCGCGGCTGGAGTCGCGCACCACGTACCTGGCGGGGATGGTCCTGGCCTCAGCGGCCCTGCGCGTGCCGCTGCTGCTCCTGCTGGTCGCGCTGGGCGTGGCCAGCGGACGGCTGCCGGTCGGCGACCTGGTGGCGGTGCCGCTGGTCGCGCCGGGGCTGCTGGCCAACGCGGTGCTGGTGGGCGCGGTGACGATCGGCCTGCTCTCGCCCTTCGGCGGCCGCGAGGAGCGGGCGATCGCGCTGGTCTACGGCATCGTCGCTCTGGTGCCCGTCCTGGACCTCCCGGCGCTGGCCCGCCCGGCCCAGGGCGTGATCCAGCTGCCGCTCTGGCCGGTGGGGATCAACTACCAGGCGTGCTACCAGGCGGCGGCCCTGCCGGCTGAGCTGGTCGCGGTGCCGCTGGTCCTGGCCTACGCGGCCGGGCTGTGCCTGGTCATCGGCCGCCGGTTCGCGGCCCGCGACCTGCTGCTGGCGTAGGCGCCCGGCCTACGGCGAGATCCGCTCGCGCAGCGTCCCCCGGTCGATCTGGTAGAACGTGAACGTCCGGTGCAGCCGGAAGCCCAGCGCGTGGTTGATCGACAGCATCGGCGCGTTGGAGCCCGCGTTCTCTGTGCTGATCCAGATCGTGTCGGGATACGTCTGGTGCACGTGCTGCAGCATCGCGGCCTTCAGCCATTTGCCAAGGCCTCTACCGCGCGCCCGCGGATGCACGCCGGTGAAGTTCTGACGTACGAGGCCGGGCTCGTACTCGTGCTTGAGCGTGTCGGTCATTCCTACGATCGAGCCATCGGCATCGCGCACCAGGCACGTGGGATTGACCGATCCGGTCAGCCGCAAACGCTCGCGCCACTCGCGCACACCCGTCGGCGACATGACGATGTCGCCGTGGTCGAGTCCCTCGAACGGCATCGTGTTCATCAGCTCGTTCATCGCGTCGCAGTACTCGTCGAGCTGCTCGTCGGGCACCCACTGCGCGTACTGCTCCAGCCGGGCCCCCCCGGCGTTGGCCTCCGACTCGGCGATCCACCGCGCCACCATGCCCCAGTCCACCTGGCGCAGGTCGAGCCGGCTCTGGCGCTCGGTCAGCTTCGGCTCGGCGCCCAGGCGGCGAAGGAGACCGTCGCCGGCGTCGTCCTCCGCCACGCTCGACAGGACCGTCGCCCCGTGCTCCTCCAGCAGGTCCAGCACGCACGGCACCATGCCCAGCGCGATGCCGCGCCGGCGGTGCGCCTGCAGCACGTACGCGACCGCCCACATCAGGTGGCGGTTCGTCGCGTATTCGGGCGACTCGGGCTTCGGGCCCTCCGCCGCCAGCTCCGCGACGGTCACGTCGCCGTCGATCACGTGGAACCACCGCCGCCACTGGAACGGGTCCGGCCGCGAGCGCCGCACCTCGACGACCTCGTCGGGCTGCAGCGGCTCGTCGGGGCGGAACTCGGCATGCTCGAGCCGCCGAAATGCGTGATAGCGCGCCCATTCGGGCCGGGACGCGGTGCCGGGCAGGAACTCGACCAGGTCGGGCATCCCCGACATAGTATCGACCCGGCCGCTGCGAGCCCACTTGACGGCGGGGCAGGAGCCGGGCGAAGCTTTGCGCGGTGGCTGTCACCGCCCAGCTCTATCGCGAGATCATGGCGTGCTTCCCGTCCGGCGTCGCGATCGTCACGGCGCACGAGACGGGCGATCGGCCGCGCGGGCTCACGCTCAGCGCGTTCTGCGCGGTCTCGCTCGATCCCCCCCTAGTACTCGTCTGCATCGACAAGGGGTCCAACACGCTGCCCGCGCTGCAGGCGTCGGGCGGATTCACTGTCAACTTTCTCGCCGGCGGTCGCGAGCACCTCGCGGTGCTGTACGCGTCCAAGGCCGAGGAGAAGTTCGAGGGCATCGCCTGGCGGCGGCCCGAGCTGCCCGAGGGCGGTCCGATCCTGCACGAGGACTCGGCCGCGTACGCGGCCTGCGTGACCCGCCAGGCGATCGAGGCCGGGGACCACTGGGTGTTCATCGGCGAGGTGTGCGAGGGCGGGGTCACCGACGGCCTGCTCCCGCTGGTCTACCACCGGCGGGCGTTCATCGATCTCGCCGACAACGGGACGTGAGATGAGCACGATCGCGATCGACCCCCAGGCCCAGGCGTACCTGGAACGGATGGCCGCCCTCGGCCTCCCGCCCACCGAGGCGCAGACCCCCGAGGTCGCCCGCGCCATGGCCGAGGAGCGTGCCCCCGTGCTGTTCGGTCCCAGCGAGGACGTGCACGCGGTCGAGGACCTGGACGTCGGCGGCGTGCCCATCCGCCTGTACGCGCCGGAGGCCGGCACCGGCACCCCGCTGATCGTCTACTTCCATGGCGGCGGCTGGGTGATCGGCTCGCTCGACACGCACGACGGGCTCTGCCGGAGCCTGGCCAACCGCACCGGGTGCCGGGTGGCCGCGGTGCACTACCGGCTCGCCCCCGAACACCGCTTCCCGGCCGCGGTGGAGGACAGCTGGACCGTCACCCGGTGGGCGTTCGAGCAGACGCCGCGGGTCGCCGTGGCCGGGGACAGCGCGGGGGGCAACCTCGCCGCGGTCGTGGCGCTGCGGGCGCGGGACGCCGGGCTCCGCCTGGCCCACCAGACGCTCGTCTACCCGGTGATCGACTACCGCTTCGACACCGCCTCCTATGCCGCGAACGCGAACGGCTTCGGGCTGACGCTGGCCGGCATGCGCTGGTACTGGGACCTCTACCTGGGCGCGGCGGACGGCGCCCACCCGGACGCGTCGCCGCTGCGGGCGGCGTCGCTGGCCGGGGTGGCGCCCGCCCTGGTGATGGTCTGCGGCCTGGACCCGCTCCGCGACGAGGGCGTCGCCTACGCGGAGCGGCTGCGCGCGGCCGGCGTGCCGGTGCAGCTCTCCGAGTACCCGGACATGATCCACGGCTTCCTGCGCATGTCCGCAGTGATCGACCGCAGCCGGGCCGCGCAGGACGAGGTGGCGGCCGCGCTCCGGGCGGCCCTGGCCGGCCCCGCCTAGATCTTCCGGAGGCGGACCTCGCGAATCGCGTGGTCCGCGCCCTTGCGCAGGATCAGCCGGGCCCGGTTGCGCGTCGGGCGGATGTTCTCCCGCAGGTTGGCGCCGTTGATCTCGGTCCAGATCCGGCGGGCCGTCGCCACCGCGTCCTCCGTGGAGAGCTCCGCGTACCGGCGGAAGTACGACCGCGGGTCACGGAACGCGGTGTCCCGGAGCGTGAGGAAGCGGGCCACGTACCACTCCTCCACGTCGTGCTCCTCGGCGTCCAGGTAGATCGAGAAGTCGAAGAAGTCGGACACGAACGTGCGGATGGACCGCCGGCGGGCGTTGTCCGGCGTCTGCAGCACGTTCAGGCCCTCGACCAGCACGATGTCCGGCCGCCGCACCACCGTCTCCTCGTCGGGGAGGATGTCGTACACCAGGTGCGAGTAGACGGGCGCCCGCACCTCGTCGGCGCCGGACTTCAGCTCGGCCATGAATCGCATCAGGCGGCGCAGGTCGTAGCTCTCGGGGAAGCCCTTGCGGTTCATCAGGCCGCGCTCCTCCAGCACCCCGTTGGGGTAGAGGAAGCCGTCGGTCGTGACCAGGTCCACCTGGGGGTGGTTGGGCCAGCGGGCGAGGAGCGCGCGCAGGATGCGGGCGAATGTGCTCTTGCCGACCGCCACGCTGCCGGCGATGCCGACGATGTAGGGCACGGGTCGGGCCGGCTTGCCCAGGAAGCGGTCGGTCACGTGGTGCAGGTCCTGGGCGGCGGCGACGTACAGGTTGAGCAGGCGGGAGAGGGGCAGGTAGACGTCGGCCACCTCGAGCAGCGAGACCTGCTCGTTGAGGCCGCGGAGGGTCTCGAGGTCGTCGTCGGTCAGCGTCATGGGGGTGGACGCGCGCAGCCGCGCCCACTCGTCCCGCGAGAAGGTCACGTACGGCGTGTACCCGTTCGGTGATCGCTGCAATGGGGCCTATGCTAGGGCCCGTGGGGACTCGGACGTACCGGCTGCACGAGGCGAACAGGGCGCTGCCGGAGGTCCGCCGGCTGGTCGGCCAGATCGTGGAGCTGTCGGGTCAGCTCGACGAGCTGACGGACCAGGTGCGGATCGCGGAGTACCGGATGCGGCGCGAGGGCGCGACAGCGTCGGAGCGCGAGCGGTTCGAGGAGAGCACCGGCGCGCTGCGGGCGGCGGAGGACGACCTGGTCGCGGCGCTGGGCGCGCTCCACCAGATGGGGGTGCAGCTGAAGGACCCGCGCACGGGCCTGGTGGACTTCCTGTCCTACCGCGATGGCGAGCTGGTCGAGCTGTGCTGGCGGCTGGGCGAGGACCGGGTCACCCACTGGCACCGCATCGGCGAGGGGTTCCGGGGGCGCAAACCGGTCTGAGCGGCGTCCTCGACCTGGCGCTGGGCGCAGCGCCGAGGGCCCGAGAGTCCGGCTACCGCGCCCGGGTCCGCTCCGCCAGCGCCGACCGCACCGTCCGGGCGAGGCCGTCCGGGTCCAGGCCGTGCTCGGCCAGGATCGCCGCCTGCTTGCCGTGGGGCAGGAACCCGTCGGGCAGCGCCGCCACCCGCACCTTGCCGGCCAGGCCGTGCGGGGCCAGCGCCTCCAGGACCGCTGACCCGAAGCCGCTGCCCACGTTGTCCTCGGCCGTGATCAGCATCGGGTAGCGCACCGCCCAGTCCGTCACCAGGCGCGGGTCCATCGGCTTCAGCCAGCGCGCGTTCACCACCCCGCACGCGATCCCCTCGGCCGCGAGCTGGTCGGCCGCGACCGTCGCGACCTCCACCATGCGGCCGATCGCCAGGATCGCCGCGTCCTCGCCGCGGCGCACCTCCTCCCAGCGGCCGACCGGGATCGGCTCGACCGGCAGGTCCGGCGTCGCCGGCACCGTGCCGCGCGGGAAGCGGATCGCCACCGGCCCGTCCGTCGCCAACGCCGTCTCCAGCAGCGCGCAGAGCTCCGTCGCGTCGGCCGGCGCGGCCACCTTCAGGTTCGGCATGAGCCGCAGGTAGCTGAGGTCGAAGATGCCGTGGTGGGAGGAGCCGTCGGGCCCCGTCACGCCGGCCCGGTCGAGCGCGAACACGACCGGCAGCCGGTGCAGGCAGACGTCCATCATCGCCTGGTCGAACGCGCGCTGCAGGAACGTCGAGTAGATGCACACGACGGGGTGCCGGCCGCCCATCGCCAGGCCGGCCGCGAACGTCACCGCGTGCTGCTCGCAGATGCCGACGTCGAAGACGCGGTCGGGGAACTCCCGGGCGACGTTGAGGAGCCCGGTCGAGGAGGCCATCGCGGCCGTGATCGCCACCACGTCGGGGTGCCGGGAGACCGCGGACATCAGCGCCTCGCCGAACACGTTCGTGTACGTCAGGTCGCTGGTGCGGGGCCGGCCGGTCAGCGGATCCGACAGGGGGCTGACCTGGTGGAGCTTGTCGATCTCGTCGTCGATCGCGGGGCCGTAGCCGCGGCCCTTCTCGGTCACCACGTGGATCACCGTCGGCGCCTTGAGCCGCTTGGCGCGGCGGAGCAGGTCCTCCAGGGCGTCGATGTCGTGGCCGTCCACGGGCCCGGCGTACTTGAGGCCCAGGCTGTCGAACACGGTCGTCGGCTGCAGGAGCTGCTTCACCGACTCCTTGAACCGGAACGCGGCCTCCTCGGCCTGCGCGCCGAGGAGCGGCAGGTCGCGCAGGCGGTGCGAGACCTCCTCCTTCATGCGCTCGTACCGCGGGTCGATGCGCAGCTGGGACAGGTGCCGCGCCAGTCCGCCGACCGTCGGCGCGTAGGAGCGGCCGTTGTCGTTGAGCACGATCACGAGGTTGGGCGGCTGGAGGTGGGCGATCTGGTTGAGCGCCTCGTACGCCATACCGCCGGTCAGCGCGCCGTCGCCGATCACCGCCACGACGTGGCCCGGGATGCCGCCCCGCAGGCGGGCCTCGGCGATGCCCAGCGCGTAGGAGAGCGACGTGGACGCGTGGCTGTTCTCGACCACGTCGTGCGCGCTCTCGGCGCGCGACGGGTAGCCGGAGATGCCGCTCGGCTGGCGCAGGCTCGAGAAGGCCTCGGCCCGGCCGGTCAGCAGCTTGTGCACGTACGACTGGTGACCGGTGTCCCAGACGATCGCCTCTCGCGGGCTTTCGAAGACCCGGTGGAGGGCGAGCGTCAGCTCGACGACGCCGAGGTTGGGCGAGAGATGCCCACCGGTCCGGGATACCTGCTCGACGAGGAGCGCCCGGATCTCGCCGGCCAGCGACTCGAGCTGGTCGCGGGGGATGGAGCGCAAGTCTGCGGGTGAGTGGATCGACTCCAGCACTGCTACCTAGCCTAAACGGCGGGCCAGGCCGGGGGGTTCCGGGGATCGAGGGAACCGGGGCTGGCATACACTCGCGGCATGCCCGCTGAGAAACAGTTCGGCTTCGACACGCTGGCCGTCCACGCGGGCCAGCGACCCGATCCGGTGACGGGTGCCCGCGCCGTGCCCATCTACCAGACGGGCGCCTACGTCTTCGAGGACACCGACCACGCCGCCAACCTGTTCGCGCTGCAGCGGTTCGGCAACATCTACTCGCGGATCATGAACCCGACGGTGGCCGTGTTCGAGGAGCGGATCGCCGCGCTCGAGAACGGCATCGGCGCCGTGGCCACGGCCTCCGGCCAGGCCGCGCAGCACCTGGCGATCTTCACCCTGATGCAGGCCGGCGACGAGTTCGTCAGCTCGCGCTCGCTGTACGGCGGCTCGTTCCAGCAGTTCGACGTCAGCTTCCGGAAGATGGGCATCGACGTCCGCTTCGTGGACAGCTGGGACCTCGACCAGTGGCGCGCCGCGGTCACGCCGAGGACGAAGGCGTTCTACGCCGAGACGCTCGGCAACCCGACGATCGACGTGATCGACATCGAGGCGCTGGCGGCGCTGGCGCACGAGGTCGGCGTGCCGCTCATCGTGGACAACACGTTCGCCTCGCCGTACCTGTGCCGGCCGCTGGACTGGGGCGCCGACATCGTCGTCCACTCGGCTACCAAGTTCATCTGCGGCCATGGCACCACGATCGCGGGCGTGATCGTGGACGGCGGCCGCTTCCCCTGGGACAACGGCAAGTTCCCGGGCATGACGGAGCCGTCGAAGGGCTACCACGACCTCCGCTTCTTCGAGTACTTCGGCGACTTCGGCTGGCTGATGAAGTGCCGGGCCGAGATGCTGCGCGACTACGGGCCCACGATGGCGCCGTTCAGCGCGTGGCTGCTCCTGCAGGGCCTGGAGACGCTGCACGTGCGCATGGACCGGCACGTGGCGAACGCCCGCCGCGTGACCGAGTTCCTGGAGGGGCACCCGGCGGTCGAGTACGTGAACTACCCGGGCCTGCCCTCCAACCGGTATCACGACCTGGCCCGCAAGTACCTGCCCAAGGGCCCGGGCTCGATCTTCACGTTCGGGATCCGGGGCGGCCGGCCGGCCGGCAAGCGGTTCATCGAGTCGGTGCAGCTGTTCAGCCACCTGGCCAACGTGGGCGACGCGAAGTCGCTGGTCATCCATCCCGGCTCGACGACGCACCAGCAGCTCAGCGACGAGGAGCTGCGGGCGGCGGGGATCGGGCCGGAGCTGATCCGGGTCTCGGTCGGCATCGAGGACGTCGAGGACATCGTGTGGGACCTGGACCAGGCGCTGGCCGCGTCGCAGCGGGAGGAGCCGGTGGAGGCCGCGGCCGCGGAGCCGGCCCGGAACGGCCGGGGCCACTCGATCCTGTCCAAGGCGTTCGGCGCCCCGTACCAGGGCTAGGAGGGTCTGCGATGAGCGCGGTCGGCGAGCGCAACGACTACGGCCTGACGGCCTGGGACCGCTACCGGATCCTCACCGAGTGCCGGACCATCGCGATGGTCGGCCTGAGCTCGAACTACTACAACGCCAGCTCGTTCGCGGCGATCTACCTGGACGCGAACGGCTACGACATCGTCCCGGTCAACCCGGCCCAGGCGGGCAAGCGGGAGATCCTGGGCCGCCGGGTGTACGCCAGCCTGCGCGAGGCGGCGGCGGACCACGACATCGAGATCGTGGACGTGTTCCGCCCGTCCCGCGAGGTGCCGCCCATCGCCGAGGAGGCGGTGGAGATCGGCGCGAAGGTGCTGTGGATGCAGCTGGGCGTGGTGAGCCACGAGGCGGCCGACATCGCGCGGGCGGCGGGCCTGCGGGTGGTGATGGACCGCTGCTGCAAGATCGAGCACGCCCGGTTCTTCGGCGGCCTGCGGACGATCGGCCTCAACACGGGCGTGGTGACGAGCCGCCTGGCGATGCGCCTGCCGGAGGGCTGAACGGCCGCGGGC
>Ga0070717_10004221_pt1 | contig 10372 bp, 9 predicted proteins | sample LARL113metaG_FD_71366 | JGI IMG/M metagenome (GOLD analysis project Ga0070717, IMG submission 71366) | Corn, switchgrass and miscanthus rhizosphere microbial communities from Kellogg Biological Station, Michigan, USA - LAR L11-3 metaG | ecosystem: Host-associated > Plants > Roots > Rhizosphere ... | reverse complement strand
GGGATGCTCGAAAAGACCAACAAATCTGTGCAGAATGCTCTAGGCCCTCGCTGGGCAGTCTATTATCGCTGCGGTACGAATCAGAGGAGACACGATGGCTACCCAAATGTCGAAGTCGCAGTTGGTCGAGAAAATCGCGACCACCACTGAGCTTTCCAAGCGCGACGTCAAGAACGTCATGGATACACTGACCGACGTCGGTCACAAGGAACTGAAAAAGAGCGGGGTATTTCTGGTACCCGGCTTCGCCAAGTTCGTTGTGGTCAAGAAGCCCGCGACCAAGGCGAGGAAAGGCGTCAACCCGTTCACGGGTCAGGAGATGATGTTCAAGGCCAAACCAGCACGGAAGATCGTGCGGGCAAGGCCGGTCAAGGCCGCAAAGGACGCCGTCTAAGGCGCGATGGCTTCGGGCCGAATCGCTATCGCGCCTGGGCTTATTGTTTGAACATGATCTTCGCGCAAACGCGTTCCGCGTCTGTCGCGAGGGAAAACCGCTATCCACTTTGCGCTATCGCGGCCCTAAAGGCGGCCCACCCGGGCCGCCTTTTTTTGTTTTCTACGCTCAGTAGATCGTAGATCGGTAGGGTAGGCAAAGCCAAGGGGTCGCGCGAATGCGCGCCCGATGACGGGCTCCGCGTGCCCACCATCAAGATGAGGGTCGCCGAGACATGGTGGGCACGGCGCAAGGGCGCGCCTTTGCCCACCCTACACGAGGGGCCCTACTCCGCCGCGATCTGCCGCGGCGCCGGGGGCGGGCTGACGAGATCGGCGGCGAGCTGCGCGTAGCGCGCTTGCGCATCCTTGACCGCCTTCTCCTTCACCGGCCCGTAGCCGCGGATGCGATCGGGCAGCGAGAGCAGCTCCACGGCCGTATCGATCGTGACCGGGGACAACAGCGAGAGCACGGTTGAGACATCCTTCTCGTAGCCCGCGATCAGATCGCGCTCGAGTTTGCGGTCGGCGCTGTGGCCGAAGAGGTCGAATGCGGTGCCGCGCAGGAAGCGCAGCCTGGCAAGCAGGCGGAACACAGGCAGCATCCAGGACCCAAAAGCGCGCTTCTTCGGCCGGCCCAGCGCGTCCTTGCCGCTCGAAAGCATCGGCGGCGCGAGATTGAAGCTGAACTTGAAGTCGCCTTCGAACTGGTCGCGCAGCTGCTGCTCGAACCTGCCGTTGGTGTAGAGCCGGGCGACCTCGTACTCGTCCTTGTAGGCGAGCAGTTTTGCATAGTTGATCGCGACCGCCCGCGGCAGCGCCTCGCCGTAGCCGCCCTTGTTCGTGGCATCGCGCACCTGCGTTACGAGGTTGCGATACCGCTCGGCGAGCTTTGCGTCCTGATAATCGGTCAGAAGTGCGCTTCGATGGGCAATGATCTCGTCGAGCGACATCGCCTCAAGCGTCTTCGGCGCTACCGTCACATCCTGGCCCTTGATCATGGCCTCCAGCCGCGCCGGATCGGCGGCGGCGAGCCGCCCGAGCCGGAAGGCTTGCGTGTTCATCTTGATCGAGACCCCGTTGACCTCGATCGCCTGCTCGATCGCGGAGGCCTTAAGCGGCAACAATCCGCTCTGATAGGCGTAGCCCAGCATCATGATATTGGTGGCGATGGAATCCCCTAACAGCGCTTCGGCGGGCTTGGTGAAATCGTAGAAGGAGGAATCCTTGCGCAGCGCGTTCTCCAGCACGTGATTGACGCTGCGGCTCTGGAAATTGAAATCGCGGTTGAGGATGAAATCGGCGGTCGGGATCACGTGGCTGTTGATGATGCCGACGGTGCGGCCGGATTCGCAGAGCGTGATGGTGTCCTTGGAGGCCGCGACCACCTCATCCGCCGCCAGCACGAGATCGGCGGTGCCGGTGACGATGCGCGAACAGGTGACGTCGGCGGTATGCTCGGAAAGTCGCACGTGGCTGAGCACCGCGCCGCCCTTTTGCGCTAGCCCCGACATGTCGAGGATCATCGAGGCCTTGCCCTCGATATGGGCGGCCATGCCGAGCAGCGCGCCGATCGTCAAGACGCCGGTGCCGCCGACGCCGCCGACTGCGATATTGTAGGGCCGTTCCAGCGAAGGCAGTGAGGCCGGCTCTGGCAGCGCGCCGAAATCGCCGAGATCGGCCGGCGCCCGGCGGCGCGGCTTGCCGCCGTCGATCGTCACGAATGACGGGCAAAATCCCTTCAGGCAGGAATAATCCTTGTTGCAGGTCGACTGGTTGATGGTGCGCTTGCGCCCGAGCTCCGTCTCCAGCGGCTCCACCGAAATGCAGTTCGACTGCACCGAGCAATCGCCGCAGCCTTCGCAGACCGCAGGATTGATCATGACGCGGCGCTGCGGATCCTCCATCAGGCCACGTTTGCGGCGGCGGCGTTTTTCCGCCGCACAGGTCTGCACAAACACGATGGCCGAGGCGCCCTTCACCTGGCGGCAGGCCCTCATCACGGCATCGAGCTCGTCGCGATGCGCGGTCTTGACGCCGGGCGCGATGTCGGAGGCGGGATAGGCGCCGGGATTTTCCGAGACCAGATAGATCTCGCGGATGCCCTCGGCGTGAAGCTGGAAGGTGATCTGCTGCGGCGACAATTCGCCGTCGACATGCTGGCCGCCGGTCATCGCGGTCGCGTCGTTATAGAGGATCTTATAGGTGATGTTGGCGCCAGACGAGACCGCCTGGCGGATCGCCAGGCTGCCGGAGTGGAAATAAGTGCCGTCGCCGAGATTGGCGAACACATGCTCTTCCTTGGTGAAAGGCGCTACGCCAACCCACGGCACGCCCTCGCCTCCCATGTGGGTGTAGGTCTCGGTGTTGCGGTCCATCCACAGCGCCATGAAGTGGCAGCCGATGCCGGCAAAGGCACGGCTGCCTTCCGGCACCTTGGTCGAGGTGTTGTGCGGACAGCCCGAGCAGAAATACGGCGTGCGGGTGATCGGCGCGACCGCCTGCATTTGGGATGCTTCGCGGCCGTTGAACCAGTCGGCTTTCGCGCGCAACATTTCGGCGATTTCAGGGTTGAGGTTGAGCCGGAGCAGCCGTTCGGTGAGTGAACTCGCCAGCGATGAGACACTGAGCTCTGCGGCAAAGGTCAAAAAGCGCTTGTCGTGATCGTCCATCTTGCCGACGATGCGCGGACGGACATCGTCGCGCCAGTTGAACAGTTCCTGCTTGACCTGATTTTCGACGATCTCGCGCCGCTCCTCGATGATGAAGATCTCCTCTAGCCCGACCGCAAAATTGCGAACGCCCTCAGGCTCCAGCGGCCAGGGCATGCCGATCTTGTAGAGCCTGAGCCCGATCTTGGCGGCGACTTCCGGCGTGATGCCGAGTTCACGCAGCGCCTGGCGGATGTCCTCGTAGCTCTTGCCCGAGGCCATGATGCCGTAGCGCGCGTTCGGCGAATCCATGGTGACGCGGTTGATCTTGTTGGCGCGAGCGAACGCGATCGCGGCATAGCCTTTGTAATCCTGGAGGCGGAGGTCCTGCTGGTAACGGTCGTCGGGCCAGCGCAGATTGAGGCCGCCCGGCGGCATCTCGAAATCGGTTGGAATAATGAACGGCGTCATCTCGTCGGTGAGGTCGATCTCGGCGGTGGTTTCGACCACCTCGGTGATCACCTTCATGCCGACCCAGCAGCCTGAGTAGCGCGACATCGCGATACCCAAGAGGCCCATCTCGATCATTTCGTGGACGCTGGAGGGATAGAGGTAGGGCATCAGCGCGGAGATGAAGGCGTGGTCCGACTGATGCGGGACGGTGGAGGATTTGGCGCCGTGGTCGTCACCGGCGAGCACCAGCACGCCGCCGTTCTTGGCCGAGCCCGCGGTATTGCCGTGGCGGAACACGTCGCCGCAGCGGTCGACGCCGGGGCCCTTGCCGTACCAGATGCCGACCACGCCGTCATATTTGGCGCCGGGCGAGAGATTGAGCTGCTGCGAGCCCCAGATCGCGGTGGCCGCCAGGTCCTCGTTCACACCGGGCTGGAACTTGATGTTGTATTGCTCGAGATGTTTTCGCGCGGCGAACAGCTGCTGGTCGTAGCCGCCAAGCGGCGATCCGCGATAACCGGAGACGAAACCCGCGGTATTAAGGCCGGCGGCGCGATCCCTGCGGATTTGCGCCATCGGTAGCCGCACCAGCGCCTGGATGCCGGTCAGGAAGACATGGCCGGTTGATTGGGTGTATTTTTGATCGAGACTGATCGGACCCTGGTTAATTCCCATTCCGCCCTCATAAGCCTTTGGCTCTGCCCGCTGTTTTTAGCTAGTCACGCCTGTCCCGATTGCTACTCTATGTCGGTTCTTCGCGCCCGCGCATCACAAATCTGGACGGGTCTGCCCTGCCTTGGAGAATCGCAATTTCGTACCGGGGATCAGGTGGTCATATTTTGGTTTGTGTCGCAGCCCCGCGCTGTCGCGAAACGACGTAACGGTCCGTATAATGCTGTGGAGAGGCGAATTGAGGCAGGGAAGGCAGCATCCACCGATGCGGACGATTCTAGCGTGTCTTTATTTGTGCAGTGCGTTCGCCTTTGGCGCCGCCGCGGCCGAGCCCTCGGAGGAAACCATCGCCCACGGCAAGGCGCTGGTCGAAGCCGGCGATTGCGCAAGCTGTCATACCGCCGACCCTGCCAAACCGTTCGCGGGGGGAAAAAAGATCGACACCCCCTTTGGCGGAATCTACTCGCCGAACCTCACGGCGGATCGTAATACCGGTATTGGCGGCTGGAGCGATGCCGATTTCTACGGCGCGCTGCGCTATGGCATCGACCCCGACGGCTCGCGCTATTATCCGGCGTTCCCCTACCCCTATTTCACCAAGCTGACGCGCCCCGACATCGCTGCGATCCGTGCCTACCTTGCGACGCTGACGCCGTTCCAGAACGAGGCACCGCCGCCCGAGCTGCGCTTTCCGCTGAATCTTCGCGTCGTGATGCGCGCCTGGAATTATCTGTTCCTGCGGCCGGGCATCTTGGAGCCGGATCAATCGAAAGGCACCGACTGGAACAGGGGCCGCTATCTGGTCGAAGGCCTCGGCCATTGCGGCGCCTGCCACACGCCGAAAAACATCTTTGGCGCCGACAAGCGCGGCCAGGCCTTTACCGGCGGCTATGTGCAGGGCTGGTTCGCGCCGCGGCTCGATGCCGCCGAGCGCAGCGGGCTGAAATCGTGGAGCGTCGATGACATCGCCGAATATCTCAAAAGCGGCCGCAACGGCAAAAGCCACGCCGACGGGCTGATGGCCGAAATCATCGTCAACTCCACGTCGAAAATGAGCGACGCCGATGTCCGCGCCATCGCGGTCTATCTGAAGTCGCTGCCGGCGGGCCCGCCGGAGCCGGCCGTGACCGCGCCGCCGCCCGAACAGGGCATGAAAGACGGCGAACAGATCTACGCGCACTACTGCCGCGCCTGCCATGAAACCGACGGCTCGGGCGCGCCGCGGATCTATCCGCCGCTGCCGGCCAACGCGCTGTTGCAATCGGCCGATCCCTCCAGCACGTTGCGCGTGATCCTCGACGGCGCGCAGACGGTGACGACGCCGCGCGCGCCCAACACCGGATCGATGCCCTCTTACGCCAGGGACCTGTCGGACCAGCAGGTCGCCGATGTCACCAATTACATCCGAAATTCATGGGGCAATGAAGCTCCCTTGGTAACGCCGGACCAGGTCAGGAAAGCGCGCCAGCTGCAATGATTTCAGCGCTGATCACTGTTGAAGACGAATTTCGGCATTTCCCATTTGTAGCGGATGGCGAGCAGGCGAAGCGAAAGACCGAGCACGAAGGTCAGCGCGGTCCAGACTTGGTCATTCAGCTTCAAGCCGAAGGCGGTCGAGTAGAACAATCCGGTGACGATGGAAACGCTGGCATAGAGCTCGGCGCGGAATAACAGCGGCACGTCATTGCAGAGGATGTCGCGCAGCACGCCGCCGGCGCACCCCGTGATCATCCCCGCGACCAGCACGACCACGAGCGGGAATTTTTCGTCGATCTGCCAGGCGACGTCGCAACCGGCCATGGTGAAAACCACGAGGCCAATCGCGTCGAGCACCAGAAACACGGTGTTCAGCCGATGCACCAGCCGCGCGACCAGGATGGTGAACAGCGCTGCGCCCGCGGTGAGCAGCAACAAGAGCGGGTTCGCCACCCAGACCAGCGGATAATGCCCGAACAGCACGTCGCGGATCGTTCCGCCGCCGAGCGCGGTGATGCAGCCGAGCAGGCATACGCCCACCCAGTCCATGCTGCGCCTGCCCGCGGCAAGTGCCGCCGTCATCGCCTGCGCCGCCAGCGCCACCAGCGACAGGACATGCAGGACGGTATCGCTCGGCGGCAGGTTCCACATCGCATCCTCGAGATCATGATCCGATTGCATCGATCATGATCTCTCCCTTTGTTTGAGCATGATCTTTTCGGAAAACCGGTTCCCACTTTTCCAGATCATGCTCCAGGCGCTGGACTATTGGAACTTACGGCTGTGGTTCCATAATGAACAGGTCCGCAAGCGGCTTACTTGGGAACCCAGGCGAGCGCGGCAGGTTGTTATTCAACTAAAGGAGGAACCTGTTCATGGCCAACGAACGCATTCCGAACGATCCCTTTCATCCCAATCTGCGTGATGATGATTTCGGCCGCGCCTCTCGCTACGACACCGAGCTGCAGCCGGATCCGGAACTACGGGAGGGTCCTGCCTCGAGCGGCAAAATTGTGCTGTTCGGGTTAGCCGTCGCGCTGATACTGGGCGCGGTGTTTTATGGGCTGAACAACTCGACCATCAACCAAGCCGGCACCACACCGCCGGCCCAGACCGCGCAGCAAACGCAGCCGGCCTCGCCCGCAGCCCCTCCGGGCATGCGTGACGTGACCCCGCGCGCCAACACCGACCAGGGTACGACGACCGGTGCCGCACCGGCGCGGCCGCAGACGGCGCCGGCGACGGCTCCGACCCAGATGAACCGGCCCGCCAATCCGCCAGCCGACAACAAGTAACGGTGAGGGCGATATCATCCGATAGGCGCGGTGGGCATCAAAATGCCCGTGAAAGCGCTAGAGCAGGATGACTTTTCTTCGAATCGTCATCCCGCTCTATCATTTCGTTTGAGCATGATCTTTTCGGAAAACCGGTACCCACTTTTCCGGATCATGCCTAGCTAAACATCTTGTTCAACTCGCCGCCGGGAAAGCCGTGCGCGAGTTCGGTGAAAGTGCCCTGCTCCGCCATTTCCTTTGCGGCCTTCATGAAGCCGGCCCAGGCTGAGCGCGCCAGCGAACCGCCGACGCTGATCCGGCGCACGCCGAGCGCTTCGATTTCCGTCACCGAAAGACCGGAGCCTCCGATCAGGAGATTGACAGGCTTTGGCTGCACGGCCTTGACGACGGCGGCGATGTCTTCCTTGGTCTTGATGCCGGGCGCGTAAAGGCAATCGGCGCCGGCGTCGGAATAGGCCCTCAAGCGATCGATCACCAGGTTCAAATCGGTCTGCCCCCACAGGAACGCCTCGCAGCGGCCGGTCAACAGCACACCGCTATGATCGGCGTCGATGGCCGCGCGCGCCGCCCTGATGCGCTCGATGGCAAGGCCGCGATCATAAAGCGGCTTTGTCTTGTCGCCGGTGGAATCCTCGATCGATAGTCCGGCGACGCCGCATCTGACCGCGCGCGCGACATTGGCGCCGACCTTTGCGGCTTCATGGGCAAATCCGCCCTCGAAATCGGCGTTGACGGGAACATCGACCGCCGCGCACAACGCGGTGAGATGCGCCAGCACGTCTTCCAGCGTCACGCGATTGTCGGCCTTGCCGATGGTCCAGGCAAAACCGGCGCTGCTCGACGCCAGCGCCTTGAAGCCGAGATGCGCAAGTGCCTTCGCGCTGCCGGCATCGAATGGATTGGGGATCACGAAACAGCCGGTTTCGTGCAGCTTGCGAAAAGTGGCGCGCTTGTCCGAGGTTGTGACCGGCATGGTTTCTCTCCCTGATGTTTGGCGTTTCAAAGATAGGCGCGCGCTACCTGAGGCGCTAGTGCGCGTCATGAAGCGCGCGGCTGTCCTTTGGCGCTTGGGTGCGCTCGTTCATGCCGTAGTCGCGAACGACACCGGCGATGCGGATTCGGTAATCCTCAAAGATCGTTGCACGGCCCTTGGCCTGGCTCTTGCGGTGCTCCGCAACGTTGCGCCACGCATCAATGGCGGCCTCATCGCGGAAGAACGACAGCGAGAGGAGTTTCCCCTTCTCGGTCAGGCTTTCGAACCGCTCGATCGAGATGAAACCGTCGATGCTCTCGAGGATCGGCCTCAGGCCCGCCGCGAGGTCGAGATAATCCTGCTTGTGGTCAGCCTTCGGCCAGACTTCGAAGATGACGGCGATCATGTGCTGCTCCCTTCAGGCATCGTGGCGCCCTTTGCGGTGCCTATCATGTCACCTTGCGCAGAAAGGCCCGCTCCTCGGCAAGAATAAATTTGTGTTCCTCGGCGAAATTGAAATTGGCCATGGCCTCCGCATCGCCGCGCAGCCGCGCGCGATAGGCCTCGTAGGCGGCGAGGTTTTCAAACGAAATCAGCGCGAACGCGATATTGTTGGTGCCCTCATGCGGCATGAAGTAGCCGATCAGGTCGCCGCCGCATTTCGGGATGATGGAAAGCCAGCGCTTGGAATATTCCTCGAACCTCGCCCGCTTGAACGGATCGAGCTGGTAGCGGATGAAAACGGTGATCGCCACGGGAGCCTCCGGTGTCGTTGAACATCCCGAAAATACCCGCTTGATCGTCACCAATGCTTCGGTTATCATCGAAGCATGAAAGCAGGTCCCGATATCGCCATGGTCGCTTCGCTGGTCGGCGATCCCGCGCGCGCCAACATGCTGACCGCGCTGATGACCGGCCGCGCGCTGACCGCGAGCGAGCTCGCGCAGGAGGCCGGCATCACGCCGCAGACCGCGAGTTCGCACCTGTCGAAACTCGAGGCCGGCGGCCTGATCGAACCGGAGAAACAGGGCCGCCACCGCTACTTCCGCCTCACCGATCCCGATGTCGCCGGCGTGCTCGAAGGCCTTGCCGGGCTCGCCGCCCGCGCGGGCCATATGCGCGTGCGCACCGGGCCGAAGGATCCGGCGCTGCGCCGGGCGCGGATCTGCTACGACCACCTCGCCGGCGATCTCGGCGTGCAGATGCTCGACAGCATGAAGCAGCAAAAACTGGTCCGGCAGAAAAAAAAGGAGATCGAGCTGACCGCCGAAGGCGAGCGATTTTTGGCCGAGAGCCTACAGATAACGCCCGACATGCTGGCGCATCCGCGCCGGCCGGTGTGCAAGGCCTGTCTCGACTGGAGCGAACGGCGCCATCACCTCGCCGGCACATTGGGCGCCGCCATGATGTCGCGCTTCACCGAATTGAAATGGGCGGCGCGCGATTCCGCGCCCGGCAGCCGCGTCGTCAATTTCAGCCGCAACGGCGAAAGGCGGTTTTCGGCCTTGTTCGGAAATGGCGGCGGCTAGGCGCGGGCTCATTGGCACACAGCCAAATCCGCGCCACTCTCGGCGAACGATCAATTCCGTATTGGACCGCGCAAATAGCGACTCTCGGACCTTAGTGACTCTTGGACTTCGGGTCGCTGCGCCCGAGGTTCCAAGTCACCACGACCATTTTGACCGGTGCCGAGTTCCATGAGACACAAAATTGAACGGCAATTGTGTTAACGATGCAATGAGGTTGTCATACGGCGCTGCAACGATCCTCCACAATAGATCATAGTGTTGGAGATCGACGATGCCGCAGCCTCTCGACAATACCCAAATCGGCACAATCCAAATTTTTGAAAGATCGGGTACCGACACCGCTCCGGATTCGGTGACGATAGCCGGCAATTTTCTCTTTGTGGTCTATGCCAACGGCGTGAAGAGTGACGGGACAGGCCCCGGGACCAGCGAGATCGTGCAATTCGGCCTCTCCGGTCACATCGTGCATACGTATGACATCAAAGGTTCCGTCGACGGGCTGAAATTTGATCCGTTCACAGAGAAGCTTTGGGCGCTGCAGAACCAGGACGGCAACCCAACGCTGACAATCATCGACCCGGAGACGCATCATGTCTCCAAGCCGCTGGCGTACGATGATACGTTGGCGACCCGCGGCTACGACGACGTCGTATTCCAGCATGACAAGGTTTTCCTCAGCTACACCAATCCAGCCAACAACGGCGATGCCGTCATCGTCAGCCTTGAGGGTGGCAATCATCCGACCGGCGAATTGGAGACCAATCCGATCCTCAAATTTGGCGCGACCGGCACCAATACAGTGACCCATGCCACGGACCAGGTCGTGCCGCTAAACGATCCGGACTCGCTTAAATCGGCGCCGAATGGCGATCTCCTGCTCAGCAGCGGCGA
>Ga0070717_10004220_pt1 | contig 10372 bp, 9 predicted proteins | sample LARL113metaG_FD_71366 | JGI IMG/M metagenome (GOLD analysis project Ga0070717, IMG submission 71366) | Corn, switchgrass and miscanthus rhizosphere microbial communities from Kellogg Biological Station, Michigan, USA - LAR L11-3 metaG | ecosystem: Host-associated > Plants > Roots > Rhizosphere ... | reverse complement strand
AGAGCTCCTTCTCCCAGGTCTGTGCTGTGGCCAGCTGTTCCTGGAGCTGCGCTTCCACCTTCCGGCTCGAGGCGAGCTCCCTCTCGAGGGTGCCGGCGCGCTCGGCCTGCTCGTCTCGCGCGTGGCGCATCTCGTCGAGCTCGGCTTCCGAGCGAGCCCTTTCGGCGGTAACTGCGGCTTCCGCCGCGGCCAGTCGTTCGCTCAGGGCGTCCGACTCCTGCTCTCGCCCGCTCAATTCCGTGCGCACCGCGACCAGCTCGCTCCGCAGCGTCTCGAGGCCGCGCTCCATCCCGGACATCGCCTGGCGCGCCTCGCCGTCCCGGCGATCCGCGTCCTCGATCAGCAGCCGCAGCTCGTCCTGTTCTCGGTGCGCGTCGGCGAGCGTGGCTTCCAAACGGCCAAGCTCGTCCGTTCGCTCGGAGAGAGCTGCTTCGAGCCCCGTCACGCGAGTCCGTGCGGCGTCCAGGTCCTGGTGGAGGCTCGCTGTGTCGGGTTCGTCGCTCTGCTCGGTCCCAGCGAGCTGTTGCAGCTCTGCGATCTGACTGTCCCGGTTTGTCAGTGTGGCTTCCAGCTCACCGACTCTCGCGCCGCGGACGCGTAGCTCCGCCTTCGCCGCCTCGAGCTCGGACAGGAGCGCCTCGACCTCACCGGCCCCTGTGTCGTCACGGGTCTCGGGGCGCTCCCGGAGTGAGCTGATCTCCGATTCGAGCGCTGTCAGGCTGCGTTCCCGGTCCGCGACGACCCGCTCGAGGACCTCGATCTCCATGCGCGCGTCCTGCAGTGCCTTCTGCAGCCCGTCGCCCTCCAGTTCGCTCATGCCCTCGCTCGACGACTCGGCCAGGCTCTGGCGAAGCTCCTCGAACTCGGTCTCGTCGACCGCAGTCGGTTCGTGACCGTTCTCGTCAGAGGCGACCGTGAGCTTTCGGGCCAGACCGTCGCCGAACGGTCCGCGGGCGGGCTGGGCCGGTGCGGAAGCAGGAGCTGCTGCCCACTCGGCGTCCGGGTTGGCGTTGCGGCGCCGGATCTCGGCCCAGAGCCCGGTGCCGAATCCGTCCTCCTTCGCAACCTCGCGGCCGAGTTGCTCCATGAGCGCCTGGGTGAGCTCCGGGGACGAAATCAGGTTGTGCTTCACGAGGATCTCCCCGAGCCGGGTGCCGGTCGCAGCTTGCTCGGCAAGCGCCGTTTCGAGTTGCTCGGCGCTGATCAGGCCCTTCTGGACGAAGAGCTCGCCGATCGGCAGCCAGGGGAGTTGGGCCGCTTCCACGTTGCCAGTCATCGACGCCGCCGCAGATTTTCTTGAGCCGAAATGCAAAGAGAATCGGGAAGCGTTGTGCTTTCTTGACTCAATATCCGGCCCGAAAGTGTCGATAGACACCGGCATGGATCAAAGCTCAACTCGGGTGGCCCCTTACCGCAAGCCGCTGGGCCGCATCCTCGTAGAGATGGGCGCGCTCGACGAGGATCAGCTCGAGCACATGCTCGCCGTCCAGCGCCAGGACGGGCGAATGCTGGGCGAGATCGTCCTGGAACGAGGCGCCGTGACGCCGCTCGCGCTCGCTGCGGCCTGCGCCCGGCAGAAGACAGAGGGTCGCGACCGCCGATCGGCGCTCCGGCGGCCGAGCACGTGGAGACCGCTCGGACAGATACTCATCGACCGGCTGAAGATCAGTCCTCTCCAGCTCCAGCAGGCGCTCGCGGATCAGCGGCTCGACTCGGCGTTTCTCGGCGAGATCCTGATCCGGCGCGGTTGGATCACGCCGGCCGAGCTTGTGGGTGCGCTCAGCGCCCAGCTCGCGCACGTCTCCGACGACGACAAGTGTTTCTACGTTCGCGAGCGGGTTGGAGGCGAGGTTCGCACGCTGCACAACGCGCCGACGTTTCTCGCAGCTTCGGACTACGCATTCGAGGAGGTGCTCGCCGACCGGGAGCCGGAGCAGCTGGAGATCGTCCGCGGAACCGGGACGGCAGCGGAGGTCGTCTGGTGCTTCACACCGGCCCAGGACGCCTCTCCGCGACCGGCCGCTCTCATTCAGGTCTTCCGGATGCTGATGTCCGAATGGGCCGCTGCAGCACAGCCGTGATCGCGTGTCGGACGAGGTGGACATCCTCGAGCGGCGGCGACGTCTTCTCGCAGCGCGCGAACGGGATCTGAACGGTCGGCTCGAGGAGATCGAGAAGCGTGAAGCGATTCTGGAAGAACGCGCCGAGGCGCTGAGGCTCCGCGAGGCGGAGCACGAGGCCATAGTCGTCGCCACGCAGTACGAACTGGACGATCGTCAATCCCAACTCGCCGAATTCGCCGATCGGCTCGCGCGCAAGGAGTCGCAGATCGCCGAGTACGTCTCGCAGGTGCAGAAGCAGCTGATACAGGCCTCGGCTCCGCCTGCTCGCCCGGAGGCAAACCGACACGGCTGGCGCCTCCGCGGCCGCGGCGATGTTCAGGCCTGAGATTCGGCGAGCAGGTGCCGGTACAGCCGGTCCATGTCGTCCAGGAGCCGCTCGACCGCGTAGCGCTCGCGGACGGACTCCGCGCCTGCTTCGCCCATGCGCCGGCGCAGGTCGGCGTCGGCGGCCAGACGGGCGAGGCGATCCGCCATCGCCTCGACGTCGCCGGGCGCGACGAGGAAGCCGTCGACCCCGTCGCGCACCACGTCCGGAACCCCGCCGACCGCAGTTGCCACCACCGGCCGGCCGCCGGCCAGGGACTCGATCGCGCTCACCGGCGTGCCCTCGTTCGCCGACGGCAGGATCAGCGTGTCGAACGCGGCGTAGTACGGCCCCACGTCGTCCTGGTAGCCGAGGAAGAGGCTGTCGCGCACGATGCCGAGCTCCCGGGCGCGAAGCTCGACGTGCTCCCGGTCGGGGCCGTCGCCGACCATGCAGAGCACGGCGTCGACGCCCCGGTCGCGAAGGCGCTCGACGGCGAGGAGCACGTCGTCCGTCCGCTTCACGCCCGTCATCCGGCCGATCCAGCCGACGACGAACCGGTCGGGCGCGATGCCGAGCACACGCCGCGTCTCCGCTCCGTCGGAGCCGGTGCCGACGCGCTCGTCGAGTTCGATCCCGAGTCGGACGACCGTGAACTTCTCCCGCGGTGCGATCCCGAGCGCGACCAGGTCGTCCCGCACCTCCGGGCTGACGGCGACGAGCGCTGTGGTCCTTCTCGCGAGCGAGCGCTCGAGCAGGCGGAAGACGTTCGAGCGCAGCGGCCCGAAATAGCCGCGCAGGACATGGCCGTGGTACGTGTGCACGACGATCGGCGGCGCCGCGTCTCCCGCGAGCACCGCCGCGAGCCGCCCGATCGCCCCGGCCTTCGCCGTGTGCGTATGCAGGATCTGCGGCCGTTGCCGCCGGATCAGCTCCGCCAGGTGGTAGACGGCGCGCACGTCCCGGAGCGGCGAGATCTCCCGGTGCAGGTCCGGGACGGTCACGATCGGCACGCCGAGCCTTTCCGCGACGCCGGCCATCGACTCCTCGCCGATCGCGAGGCTGCCCGCGACGAGCGTCGTGTCGTAGCCGCGCGACTGCAGGCCCGCCGACAGGTAGGCGACGTGCAGAGCCGGCCCACCCATGTTCAGGCGCGCGATGACTCTGAGGACTCGGATCGGCTCAGCCAAACAGTGCGTCCGCGGTCAGCCGCAGCCCTTCCTCGAAGCCGATCCGAGGCTCCCAGCCGAGCGCGTCCCGCGCGGCGCTCACGTCGGCGAACGAGTCGCGGATGTCGCCGGGCCGCGGGTCGGCGTAGATCTTCTCCGCCGGCTTGCCGAGCAAGGACGCGATGGTGTCGATCAGCTCGGTGACGGAGTGCGGTGCGCCTGCGGCGATGTTGAAGATGCGGCCGTTCGCGCCCTCGGCGTCGGCGGCGAGAAGGTTCGCGTCGACGACGTTCGAGACGTAGGTGAAGTCGCGGGCCTGGCCGCCGTCGCCGAAGATCGTCAGGGGCCGTCCCTCGGCGACCCCGGTGATGAAGAGCGGCACGGCGGCTGCGTACTCGGAATGCGGGTTCTGGCGTGGGCCGAAGACGTTGAAGTACCGCAGGACGACGCTCTCGAAGGCGTGGTAGACGCGGCTGAACGACACGCAGTACCGCTCGGCCGCGAGCTTCGCGACGCCGTACGGCGAGATCGGGTCGACCGGACCGTCCTCCCGCGCAGGAAGCGCCGCCGAGCTTCCGTAGACGGAGGACGACGACGCGAAGACGACCCGTCGCACGCCCTCGTCGCGAGCCGCGAGCAGGACGTTCAGCGTGCCCTCGACGTTCACTGCGCTCGTCGTCAGCGGATCCTGCACCGAGCGGGGAACCGAGCCGAGCGCGCCGAGGTGGTGGACGACCTCGACCCCGCGGACTGCGTTGTGCACGCGCTCGTAGCTCCGCAGCTCGCCCTCGACGATCTCGACGGCGAGCTCCTCGAGATTGGCGCGGTTGCCGGTCGAGAAGTTGTCGAGCACGCGCACGTCGTCGCCGCGCTCGAGCAGCGCCCGGACGAGGTTCGCGCCGATGAACCCGCCGCCCCCTGTGACGAGCACTCGACTCAGGGGTTCTTCTCCGCGACGACGTGGTAGTTGAGGAAGATCGACCCGGGCCGGGTGTCGCGCAGCGCCGGGACGCGCCGGTCGAGCGCGGCGCCGCTCGTGTTCAGCACCCAGACGAGTCCCTTCGCGACCGGCGTCAGGTGGACGCGCCGGAAGAGCAGGTCGACGTAGATCCCGCTCGTCGCGGCGAGGCACGTCGCCGTCCCACCCGCCGGCGTCACCGTCACCGACCGCCACGGCGCGTTGCGCAGGAACAGGAGCTCGAGGCCGGTGTGTGTCCAGCGCCAGTGATCCTCCGGCGCCGGGTGGTAGACCTGCACGCCGTGCGTCGAGACGAGCACGCGGCCGCCCGGCCCCGTCACGCGGTAGAGCTCGGTCACGGCCTGGTCCGGGTCGCCCGCATGCTCGAGCACCTGCGTGCAGACGACGACGTCGAACGACGCGTCCTCGACGGGCAGGTCCTCGACCGGCGCGTGCAGGTCGGCCAGCGTGTTCTCGAAGTCGAGGTCGACGCCGACGTACTCGTCAACGTTCGGCGCGAAGTACGGGTAGTAGGGCTTCTGGCCGCAGCCGATGTCGAGGACGCGGAAGCGGCCGAAGTCCTGTGCGGCCCGGTCGGCCTCGGCCTCCAGCCAGCGCGAGAGGTGATGGCGCGTCGGGTAGTTGACCGAGCTTCGCTTCGGATTCCGTGCGCGCTCGCCGGGCCATAGTTCGAGCGGTGGGGCCTGCTCACCGAGCACGGACGAGCTCCTTTCCGCCGGCGGCGAGGACGCAGAACCCGAGCGTGAGCCAGAGCAGGGCATCGGTCGGGATGCCTGCGACGAGGCCGAGCGCGCTCAGGACGCCAGCCACCAGCACGAGCCAGACGAGACTCGTGAAGGCGACGACGGCGACAGCCGGCGGCGCACGAAGTGCGGCCCGCCCGGCGACGACGAGCCCGGTGACGAGCAGCCCGAGGAAGGTAAGGAGCCCGACGATTCCCAGGTCGGACATCGCCTGGACGAACGCGTTCTGCACCCCCCAAGGGTGCTGCTCGGAGGGGAAGGCGAGCGCGGGCGTGCCCGGGAACTCCCGGTGCGCGGCGGGGAGGTACGGCCCGTAGACGCGATGCTCGGTGCTCGCCTGCCAGCCCGCGCCTCCGATCGGGTTGTCCTCGAAGATCCGCCAGCCGATGTAGACGAGCAGCGTTCGCTGGACATAGCTCTGCACGCCGTTCTGCGTGTCCTTCGTATGGCTGATCCCGACGAAGCGTAGGAACTGGTGGATCTCGCCCGCCCGCATGACGAAGACACCGCCGAGCGCGACCGCCGCGATCGCTCCGACGGCGAGCGCGCGCCGACCGTCGACCCAGCCGCGGAGCCTCGCGCCGAGCACGATCGCGCCCGCTCCGATCGCGAGCCCGACCGCGTCCGCGGTCGACGCCGAGATGATCACGCCGACGAGCCCCGAGACGCCGGCGACCGCGAGCAGCCACGTCGGAGGACGCCAGACGGGCCGCAGGGCGATGCCGACGAGGCAGAGGGCGAGCACCGCGCCCGAGAGCGCTGCGAAGTCGTGGTGGCCGAGGAACGACGGCTGGCGCCGCCCGGCGGCCCACGCCTCGAGGATGTCCGCCCCGAAGATCTGCGCGAGCCCGGCGACGGTCGCGACGACGGACCAGGCGATCAGCGTCCCGACGACGATCTCGAGATCGCGCCGCTCGCGGATCAGCAGCGGCACCGACAACGCCAGCAGCGCGTACTCCGCGAACTTCGCCGCCGTCACCGCATGCGTCGACGCCTCGTAGCTCGAGGCCCAGAGCTTCGGGTAGATGCTGCCTGCGAAGACGTCGAGCAGGAAGATCCCGCCCGCGATCCAGATCGGCTTGCCGGCGCGCAGCGGCGCGAACCCGCGCCGGAGGCCGCTCAGGAGCGCGGTCACCCCGACTGCGAGCAGCACGAGGTCGGAGAGGACGACGTGTTCGTTCGCACCGCCCGTGTGGACCGTGAACCCGGGCTGGTAGTCCACGTGCAGGAACAGGATCGGCAGCGCGACCGCGAGCACGGCGGACGCCGGGATCGACACTGAGAAGGATCGCCCGGCCGCGCGAGCGCGCACCTGGTGCGGTCTTACGGCCACGGGCGGCCACTATAACCGCGCCTTGTGAGGATTCCGTTCGGCGTGCCGAAACCCGGGCCGGTCACGCCTGGGGGTCGGGCACACTGGGTGGTCGTGCGCGGCTTCCTCCGTTCCAACCTGCGCCGCTCGACGGCTGCGGCGGGCATTTACCTGTCCGTCGGCTTCGGGTTCCTCGCGACCGTGCTGACGAAGCGGCAGCTCGACACCGAGCACTTCGGTCTGCTCTCCGTCGTGATCGTCAGCACCGGCTTCTTCCAGACGCTGCTCGATTTCACGGCCGAGGAGGCGCTCGTGAAGTACGGGTTCGACTACACGGCGGCGAAGGACTGGGGCAGGCTGCGGCGGCTGTTCCGGGCCGCGCTCGTCGTCAAGATCGCGGGCGGCGCGCTCGCCGGGCTGGTGCTCGTCGTGCTGGCGCCGTTCGCCGACACGATCTTCAACGGCCACGACCTCGAGGTCCCGTTCCTGGTGGCGTCGCTCCTGCCGCTGCTCTACAGCCCGGAGGGCGTTTCGAGCGCGGCGCTGATCCTGCACGGGCGATACGACATCCGCGGCTGGATGCTGGCGTCGTCGATGGCTCTCCGGCTGGCCGGGCTCGCGATCGGCGCCCATTACGGCGTCACGGAGGCGGTGGTCGGGCTCGTGCTGTCGCAGGCAGTCGCGACGTTCATCTTCGGCGGCGCCGCCATCTACGCCTTCCGGCGGTTCCCGCACGCGGACCGGATGGAGCTCGGGTCGCATCGCCGCGGGATCCTCCGCTTCGTCGTCTCGTCGAGCCTCGCGACCGGAGTCGTTTCCCTGCGCGGTACCCTCTCGCCGATTCTGCTCGGCGCGGTCACGAATCCCGTCGAGGTCGGCTACTTCCGGATCGCGCAGTCGCCGCAGAACGGGTTCGCGTCGCTGTCGGCGCCCGTCCGCCTGATTCTGCTCGCCGAGCAGACGCGCGACTGGTCTCGCAACGCGTTCGACACAGTCTTTAACGGCCTGCGCCGGTACATGATCGGGGCGACGGCGCTGATGATCCTGGTCGTGCCGCCGCTCTTCGTGTTCATGCCCGAGCTCGTCCACTTCGTGTTCTATCCCGGCAAGGACGGCGCCCGGGAGGCCGATCACGTCGCGGAGGCGGCACGGCTGATCCTGATCGCCGGAGCGCTGCAGGTGATTTGGGGTTGGTCGAAGTCGTTCCCGGTCTCGATCGGCCGGCCCGGGCTGCGTGTGCTCGCGCACGGCGTGGAGTCGGCCGTGCTCATCCCGCTCGTCGTCGTGTTCGGCATCGCCTGGGGTGCGACCGGCGCGGCCGGAGCGGTGCTCGCGTCGACAGTCGTCTTCTGCGCGCTCTGGACGGTGCTGCTCGTGCGCATCCACGCCGAGCCCCGCCCGGCGTCCGTCGCTCCGCCCCCGACGGCCGTGATCGAGGCGGACGTGTCCGGCCTGTGAACGTCCTGATCGTGTCCGGGATCTGGCCGCCGGACGTGGGCGGGCCGGCCAGCCATGCGCCGGAGGTGGCCGAGTTCCTGCTCGGCCGCGGGCACTCGGTCGAGGTGGTCACGACCGCGGACGCGCCGCCCGAGCCGCGCGAGTACCCGGTGCGCTGGGCCTCCCGCGACCACCGCGCCGGCGTGCGGCACCTGATGGCCGCGTCGCTGATCCGGGAGCGGGCGCGGAAGAACGACGTCGTCTACTCGACCGGCATGCTCGGGCGCACCGCGCTCGGATGTGCGACCGCGCGCCGGCCGTTCGTCGCCAAGCTGACGCAGGATCCCGCCTTCGAGCGGGCACTCCGCCGCGGTCGGTTCAGCGGCGATCCGGTCGAGTTCCAGTCGTCGGGCCAGGCGCGCTTGCTCCGGGCGGCGCGCGACCGCGAGCTGCAGCGGGCGGCACACGTCGTCTGCCCGAGCGGCTTCCTGGCCGGGTTCGTCCGCGGCTGGGGGATTCCCGAACAGCGGATCTCGGTGCTGCCGAACCCGACGCCCCCGCTGCCGGAGCTTCCGGCGCCGGCTCCGCACGACCGGCCGTTGCTCGCCTTCGCCGGCCGGATGACGGCGCCGAAGGCGCTCGGCGTTGCGCTGGCGGCGGTGGCGCAGGTACCCGAGGTCGACCTCGAGCTGGCGGGCGACGGCGACGAGCGCGCGGCGCTGGAGGCGCGGTCTCGTGAGCTCGGCCTCGACGGACGTGTCCGCTTTCTCGGTTCGCTGTCGCGCGACGAGGTGCTGACGCTCTTTCGCCGTGCTGACGCGGCCCTGCTCTCGTCGGCCTGGGAGAACTTCCCGCACACGCTCGTCGAGGCGCTCGCCGTGGGCACGCCGGCGATCGCGACGTCGGTCGGCGGCGTGCCGGAGATCGTCACGGACGGGGAGAACGGCCTGCTCGTCGCGCCGGGCGACTCGGCGGCCCTCGCCGCCGCGATCCGACGCTTCCTCGCAGACCCCGGCCTTCGCGCCCGGCTGGCCCGGGCCGCAGCCCCGTCGGCGGAGCGCTTCTCGCCCCAACGGATCTACGGGCAGCTGGAGCAGATCCTCGAGCGCGCCGCCGCGTGAAGCCCAGGGTCCTGATCGTCGGGCGCTCGCGCTACCGGCTGCCACTGGCGGGCGGTCTGGCCCGGAAGTTCGACGCGCTCCGCTCCGAGATGGACGTTCGGGTGCTGTCGAGCGCGCAGCCTGGCTCACAGCTCCGTGACGAGACGTTCCGGCTCGTGCCCCGCCGCGAGTCGCTGGACGGGCCGCGCTTCTGGGCCGAGCTGCCGTTCCGGATCTGGCGCGAGATCGAGGCCTTCCAGCCCTCCGCCGTCCTCGCGCAGAGCCCGTACGAGGCCGCCGCGGCACTCGTCGCGCGCCGCGGCGAGCCGGTGATCCTGGAGATCCACGGCGACTGGCGCACGGCCACCCGCCTCTACGGGTCGCGTGCGCGGGAGTTGCTCGCGCCGGTCGCGGACCGCGTCGCGCTCGCGGCGGTTCGGCGCGTCGACGCGGTGCGGACGATCTCGACGTATACGACCGAGCTCGTCCGCGCTGCGGGCGTCGAGCCGGCGGCGACCTTCCCCGCCTTCCTGGACCTCGACCCGTTTCTCGGTCCTCCCGTGCCGCTGCCGGAGCAGCCCTCGGCGCTCTTCGTCGGCGTGCTCGAGCGCTACAAGGACGTCGACGGGCTCGCGGCCGCGTGGCATCTCGCCGCGCCTCGCCTGCCCGGAGTGCAGCTGCGCATCGTCGGGACGGGCTCGCGGACGCACGTCGTCGAGGAGCTCGCGGGGGGACTCCCGTCGCAGACCGAATGGACGCCGTCCGTGCCGAACGACGAGGTGCCGGCGCTGCTCGACGCGGCGACCGCGCTCGTCCTCCCGTCGCGCTCCGAGGGGCTCGGCCGGATCGTCGTCGAGGCGTTCTGCCGCGGCCGGCCCGTCGTCGCGACGCGCGTCGGCGGGATCACCGACCTCGTCCGAGACGGCGAGAACGGTCTGCTCGTCCCGCCGCAGGACCCGGCCGCGCTCGCCGAGGCGATCGTGCGTGTGCTCTCGGACCGCGAGCTCGCCGAGCGGCTGGCCGCCGGAGCGAGACCGAGCGCCGACGCCTGGGTCGCGACGCCCGAGGACTACGCCCGCCGGACGCGCGAGCTCGTCGAGCAGGTGCGCCGGTGAGCCGCCCGCGCGTCCTCTTCGTCGGCCCGACTCGCTACTCGCTCCCGCTGTCCCCGGGCCTCGAGCGGAAATGGTCTGCGATCGAGCAGC
>Ga0070717_10004219_pt1 | contig 10372 bp, 8 predicted proteins | sample LARL113metaG_FD_71366 | JGI IMG/M metagenome (GOLD analysis project Ga0070717, IMG submission 71366) | Corn, switchgrass and miscanthus rhizosphere microbial communities from Kellogg Biological Station, Michigan, USA - LAR L11-3 metaG | ecosystem: Host-associated > Plants > Roots > Rhizosphere ... | reverse complement strand
TGCTCATCGTCGATTTTACCGACCGCTACCTCTCCTGTTCTTGACGTCCGTCCGGTTTGCGTTCCGGGACGTTCCGTGATCATTTACCGACCTGGTTCGGGACGTCCGCCATGTTCGCAGGTACCGAGACGGAGGGCATGTGAGTCGGCAGGTTGTGATCGGTCAGTTCAGGGTGCAGAAGCTGACGAGGAGGGACGGACGGCGGTCGTGGACGATCGTGTGGCCGGAAGGGACGGTGCATGCTGAGGCGGACCGGTTCCTGCGCCGTCACGACGGGTCGGGAACCCAGCGGACCTACGCCTATCTGCTGGTGGATCACCTGCGGTGGCTCGACCGGGAGTGCCTGGGCCTTGAGGCGGTCACGCTTCGGGATCTCGAACGGTATATGGGTGCCGTCGGGGCCGAGGTGCGCATGCCGCTGGGCGAACCGTGGCGGGCCGGCAAACGCCCTTACGGCCGGGACGCCCTGTCCGCTGCTGCGGCGTGCTTGAAGGGTTTCTACCTGCACCAGTCCTCACTCGGCGTAAACGGCGATCTGGGCGCGCGGCTGAGCGGGAGCAGGCTGCCGTCGCGGGCTGACCGGCGGCGGTCATTCCTCGGGCATGCGAAGACCGCGGTGCCCGCCAACCCGCTGGCGCCCCGCGGCCTGCAACGCCGCCATCCGAAGATGCTTCCCGAGGGGGCCAGGGACAAGCTGCTGGCCACGGTGAACAGTGCCCGCGACGCCCTGACGGTGACGTGGCTGGCTGACGGAGGGTTGCGGATCGGTGAACTGTGCGGGCTGCACCTGGTGGACCTGCATCTCCGGGAAGGGGCGGCCTGCGGCCAGTGCCGCTCGGCGCACCTGCACGTCTGCCATCGCCCCGGCAACCCGAACGGAGCCGAGGCCAAGACTAAGCACCCGTGGCGGGCTGAGGACGGCATCGTGACCGGCGGGCTGATCAAGCGGGTCAGCCCGGCGATGATCCACGCCTACTTCGCCTACATGACCACTGAATATCCTCGCGATCAGGCGCGGCACGGGATGCTGCTGGTCCAGCAGCATGGCGCGCGGGCCGGGGAGCCGTGGGCGCCGGCCGGGGCCCGGCGCATGCTGGCATGCGCCGGCCAGCGTGCCGGCCTGGGCAGGATCCGGCCGCACGCATTCCGTCATTCCTTCACGACCGCAGTTCTTGATGCTTCCGGCGGTGACCTGCTGATCGCCCGCGATGCGGGCGGGTGGGCGTCCACCGCAGTGGTCGATGAGATCTACGCCCACGTCGACGTGCACGACGCCGCGTTCGACGCTGCGCTGCGCAAGGTCTGGGGTGAGAGCCGGTGAGGCGGGAAGACTACCTGCGCCCGCTGCTGGATGCACGGCCTGACCGGGCCGGGCGGGACCGGCTGGAGATCCTGGCCGCGCTGATCAGCAGCCCGTCGTTCGACCCGCTCTACCGCGACGACATCATCAAGATCCCCGGCGGCCACCCGGTCTACCGGTGGGAATGCGTGGTCGGCACCTGCGAGCGGCCCCGCACCGGCGGATCGGACCTGTGCAGCATCCACCAGCGGGACTGGGCCAGCCAGAGCGAGCACGGCGTCGGCAAGGCCGCGTTCGTGGCCGCCGCCGAGGGGCTGGAACGGCGGACTGGGGCGGAAGAGACCGTCTGCCGGATCTGCGTGAAGCGGCCCGCCGCGCACAATGAGCTGCGGCTTTGCCAGCGGCATCTGGCCCGATGGGACCTGCACCAGCGGACGACAGGCGAGGTGGCCGGCCTCGCGGAATGGGTCAGCCAGGAGCAGCCGTGCCCCGGCTACGGGACGTGCGCGGTGGTGGTCTGCCCGAATCTGGCGGAGTCCCCGCTGGGCTTGTGCTCCTGGCACGGCAGCCGTTACCGCCGCGACGGCAGCCCGGGCGGCGCCGCCTTGCCAGGGAGCTGGTGGCACCAGTATGAGCGGCTCGGCGAGCCGGTCCCGGTCAGCTATGACAATCAGCAGGCGTTCCGCCGCTGGTGCTCGGCCGTATCCGCGCAGCCCTGGCCGGGGCAAGTCAACCTGCGCGGGCTGCGGCCGCTGGTGCGGGCCGAGATCCAGTGGGGAATGTTCGTGCACACCCAGCGTGCCCGGCCGACCCGGTGGGACCTGGGCTGGATCCGGTCCCTGGTGATGACCTGCCGCACGCTGGAGGTGAACTCCCTGGTCGACTTCGAGTTCGGTGCGGGCGGCTCCGCGGAATTCACCGGGGCGATCGCCAAGGAGATCCTGCACGAGCTGCGGCTGGTCTACTTCACCCCGGCCCAGGCGAAAGATGCCGGGTTCCTGGAGACCGAGCATTTCGGGGTGCTGTTCCCGCACCGGATGAGCCACTTCGACCTGACCGGCATCCCGCAGCGCTGGCTGCGGGACCTGACCTGGGACTACATCGCGGACCTGCTCCGGTCACCGCGGTGCCCGCGCACCGCCAGCCCCATCGACGGCTACCGGCGGGCCGCTGTCGAGCTCGGCGTGTTCCTGGAACTGCAGGCGCCGGGCGGCGGTCATGACCCCGCCGTGCTGCGCCGCGAGCACATGGACCGGTTCGTCGCCGACCAGCGGCACCGCGAACGCGAGGCCCTGCCGTCGCTGGCGATCCGGCGGCCCGGCGGCGCCGCGGGCACCGTCACCACGACCACCCGGTCCATGGTGTTCAACGCCGCCCGCAAGCTGCTGCGCGATGCGCTGGAGACCGGCGCCGCCGAGCGGCTGGGGCTGGACCGGGAGTTCATCATCGCGATCCCGCACGCCGGCGCCTCCCTGGGCAGGACCGCACGACGGCCGTTCCCCGACGAGGTCGCCCGCGCCCTGGCTGATGAGGCCAACCTGGCCGACCTCGCCGCCACCTACGACCCCAACGACTGCGGCCTCCGCGACATCTGGGAGACCACCGTCATCACCGGCCGCCGCATCGGCGAGGTCATCAAGCTCCGCTGGGACTGCATCGGCCGCTACGGCGGGCTGGCGATGTTCTGGCACGACCAGACCAAGGTCGGCAACTACGACGCCGCGATCCGCATCCCCGAACGGCTCTATGACCGGCTCGCCGGACGGCAGCGCAAGACCCTGGACCGCTTCACCGCCCGCTACGGCTACCGGCCGTCCGGGCAGCAGCGCTCCGGCCTTGCCCTGTTCCCCACGATCTACCGCAGCCAGGACGGCACCGTGCCGCTGACCCATCAGTGGTTCTACAGCCGGTTCCGGCCCTGGGTCGACGCCATGGACCTCGGCCACTACGTTCCCCACCAGGCCAGGCACACGCTGGCCACCAGCCTGCTCCGCCACGGCGCCACCCTGACCCACATCCGCCGTTACCTCGGGCAGGTCAGCGACCGTATGGCGGAACACTACGTGCACTTGTCCCATTCGGACCTGGAGGACATCCTCCAGCACGTCTGGGTCGCCGGGCCCGGCACCGCCAGCCCAGGCGAGCTCCTTACCGGAGAAGCCGCCCCGCTCACCCGCGAGCAGGCCCAGGCCCTGGCCATCGATCTGTCCCGCCGCAGCACTCCCGCCGAGGGCGGGTTCTGCACCTTCCAGCCCGTCGTCGACGGCGGCGCCTGCCCCTGGAACCTGGACTGCCACAACTGCGACAAGTTCGTCTTGTCCGGGGCCGACCTGCTCTACTGGCGGCGCAAGCGCGAACAGTGGCGGCTGCTGGCCGAAGGCGCCCCCGACGACGCCACCGCCGCCTACCTGCACGACTATTTCGAGCCCACCGCCCGCGCCATCGACGGCCTGGAGAAGGCCCTGGCCGGACTCGGCCTCCTGGACGACGCGCTCGCCCTGGACCTGCGCAAACCCCAGGACTATTTCCACCGCATCTGGAGCACCGCCTTCCGGGCCTCCGACCTCGCCGCCGCAGAAGCAGGCAACGGTACTGACGAGGACTACGGCCAGCACGACACCAGCGAGGACGAGCACGGCCCGAATACAGAGGCGCACGCATGACCGACGGCGACGACAGACGCACCGCCGCCGCGGTCGCGGCCCGCTGGCACAACACCCAGGCCGCGCTCGCGCGGGTCCGTGATGTTCTGGCCCGGATGCGGCGGGAGAAGACCCCGGTGACCGTCGCCGCCGTCAGCCGGCGAGCCGGGGTCTCCCGCACCTTCCTCTACTCCAACCCCCAAGCCCGGGCACTCCTGGCCGACGCCACAGCCGGCACCCGGGCCCGCACGGCCCATGACCTGGCCGGCCACGACGCCGGGCAGGAGGCGGCCTGGCGGGAACGAGCACTCAACGCCGAGGACGCGCTCAAGGCCGCGCACGCCGAGATCATCCAGCAGCGCGAACGGATCGGTGAGATCCTCGGCCAGGTCCGCGACCTGGAGGCCGAATGGACCCAGGACGCCATCCAGCGCATCACCACCGAGAACACCACCCTCAAACAACGAGTACGCCAGCTCACCGCCGACAATCGGACCCTGGACGAGCGGCTCAAAGCCGCACGGTCAAACCTGCGGTTCCAGGACCGGCGCGTCGCCGACCTCGAAGCCCGGCTCCTGGACCCACCACGAAAATAGCCACACCACACCTCGATCCGGCGGGGCCGGTCGCCAGGATGCCGACTGGGCCCTTCGCCACTTGCTGGCGGGCACCAGGACTCCTGACATAGCGGCTCGCTGACGGGGTGTGATTAGGCCCCGATCTGGGCCTGGCCTGGACTTATTGCCCGTTTTCTTCGTGTTTCCCGGCGTGTCGCGGGGTCTTGGCGGGCCAGGTCCTGAGAAAATTAATGCAGTGACAGAGCCGGGCGGGAGGGGTGGATGATGGCGGGGATGCTCACCCAGTTGCCCCTTCCGCTGCTGCCCGCCGGGGCTGCCGAGATCGCGCCTGGAGTCGGGCTGGTCGCCGGGGAGGGCGGGGGCGGGCTGGTGTCGGTGCACGGGCTGGCCGCGTTCGCCTGGGACGCCGGGGATGAGGCGGGCCGGCGGCTGGCGGCGGTGCAGCTGGTCCGGCTGCGGGCGGTCAGCCAGGCGCGGGCCGCGGCGGCGTTCGGGGTGGACCCGGTCACGGTGTGGCGGTGGGATCAGGCGCTGTCCGCGGGCGGGGTGGCCGGGCTGGTCCCGGCGCGGCGGGGCCCGAAGGGGGCCTCCAAGCTGACCCCGGAGCTGGCCGCGCGGATCCGGGAACTGGACGCGGCGGGGGCGACCTTGGGCGAGATCGCCGCGGCGACGGGGGTGTCGACGTTCAGCGTGCGCAACGCGCTGGGCCGGGTCCCGTCCGCCAGGCAGGGCACGGTGGACGGGACCGCCGCGGGCAGTGCCGGCCTGGTCGCGGGGGACGACGGGCAGCGTCGGGGCGCGGCGGTCCCGGTGCTGCCGGACCCGGTGCCCCGTGATGGCGAGCGTGTCCTGGCCCGGTGGGGTTTGCTGGGCGAGGGCGCCGGGCCGGTGTTCACTGCGGGTGCGCGGTATCCGCTGGCCGGGCTGCTGCTGGCGCTGCCGGCGCTGGAGGGCACCGGGCTGCTGGACGCCGCGAGAGAGGTGTACGGCCGGCTCAAGGACGGGTTTTACGGGCTGGGCGCGACGCTGCTGACGCTGGTGTTCCTGGCGCTGGCCGGGGAGCCGCGGGCCGAGGGTGCCACGAGGGTGCCGCCCGCCTCGCTGGGCCGGGTGCTGGGGCTGGACCGGGCGCCGGAAGTCAAGACGATCCGCCGCAAGCTGGGCGAGCTCGCCGCCGCCGGGAAGGCCGCGGACCTGATCATGGCGCTGGCCCGCCGCCACGCCGCGGCCCGGCCGGACACGCTCGGGTTCCTCCACGTCGACGGGCACGCCCGGGTCTACTACGGGAGCCGGGACGTGCAGAAGACCCACGTGGCGCGGCTGAAGTTCCCCGCCCCGGCCACGATGGAGACCTGGGTCACCGGCGCCGGCGGCGATCCGGTGTTCATGGTCGTGGCCGAGCCGTCGGACTCACTGGCCGGCGAGCTGCGCCGCCTGCTGCCCGATCTGCGCGCCATCGCGGGCCAGGGCCGGCGGGTGACCGTGTGCTTTGACCGGGGCGGCTGGTCCCCGGCCCTGTTCGCCGACATCACCGGAGCCGGGTTCGACCTGCTCACCTGGCGCAAGGGCCCGGCCCCGGACGTTTCCGCCGGCGAGTTCACCACGATTACGTGCACTGATGACCGGGGCCGGGAGCACGCCTACGACCTGGCCGACACCTCGGTCGCGCTGGGCATCCACGACGGGCCGCGCAAGGGGCAGACGGTCAGCCTGCGGCAGGTCACCCGCCGGGTCCCCCGCCCGCGGCGGCGGGAACCGGCAGATCCACGCGCTGACCTCCCGCACCGACCTGGCCGCCGGGGAGGTGTGCTGGCGGCTGACGTCGCGGTGGCGGGAGGAGAACTACTTCCGCTACGCCCGCACCCACTTCGCCCTGGACGCCCTGGACTGCTACGCCGCCGCACCCGACGACCCGGACCGGAAAGTCCCCAACCCGGCGAAAAAAACTGCCGCCGCCCAGGTCCGCCGCGCCGAGATCCTCGCCGCCGCGGCCCAGGCCCAGCGCGACGCCAGCCTGGCCGCGCTGCGCAATCCGGCGCCCGGCCAGCCGGTCACCATCACCAACCAGATGATCAACGCCCTGGACACCCCCGTCCAGGCCGCCTACCTCGAGCTTGAGGAAGCGGACAAGGCTGCGGCGGCCACCCCGTCCCGGGTCCCGCCGGGCACGCTCGCGCCGGACATGATGCGGCTGGAAGCCGAGGTCAAGCAGATCACCCACGCCATCCGGATGACCGCATACAACGCCGAAACCGCCCTGGCCCGCGCCCTGGACGGCCGCTACGCCCGCGCCAGCGACGAAGCATACGCCCTCATCCGCGAGGCCCTCACCGCCTCCGGCGGCATCCACCCCGGTGACAGCGAACTGCTCATCCGCCTCGACCCGCTCACCGCACCCCGGCGCACCCACGCACTCGCCGCCCTCTGTGACCAGCTCAACCAGGCCGCAAGCCGCTACCCCGGCACCGATCTCATCCTCCGCTACGAGGTCAAACCCCACCCTGGCACTGCATGAACTAACTCCCTATGTCAGGAGTCCTGGGGCACGGGAACCTGCCCGCTGGCGGCGGATCATCAACGGGAGAATGAATATGATCTCGGCCTACACGTCCTTCGCGGGCGCAGGAAGACGCCAAGGCTCAAATTGAGCGCGCACCCATGTTAGCAGCCTGCTGGCATCCCAACCCGCTGGATTCTCGACAACTAGAGACGACGCGTTACCTGAAGGCGGCGTTATCACATTACCTACATATATGGCCGCCTCAGCTGCTTCCCAGAGAGGAAGGTCTGAAGCGCTGTCACCGACTCCGAGCATAACCCTGCGCCTTGTCCGCTTTAGTTGATCCACTAGCTGTTGTTTGCCCTCAGCGGTAGCAGGATTGACAAGGCCAGGGGTAATAGCAGACATAAACTCATTAGACAGTGCCGCTGATGTCGCGTTCGGCGCCTGGAGGCCGAAGCAGGCCGCTATAACTTCCCTTCTGGTCACAGCCCATGCAGCAAGGACCTCGGCTGGCGCACCCGATATGATAACCGGAGCGATGCCGTAATCACGCAATCCCCGGAGAAAGGCGTCTACCCATCGGTAAGGACGAAAACGCCGGGAGTCTACAACGAAACGCCGGGCCGCCTCCCTGATCTCGCTTGGTGTCCTTTCCCTAATCGCATGAGCATATAGCTCGGCGGTTTGTGCAGCCAGCTCGTCGTGACTCAGCCCGTTCGGGTAGTCCGCCAGCAGTTGCGTTAGTTTCTCAGCAAGCTCGGCACCGCCGGGAATCAAGCCTTCCTGGCCCAGGAACTCGCACCACCGGATAAGAGTCCAGCCTTCGTGCAGGGTATTATCCCAGTCAAGCAGCGCAATACGAGGCCAAGCACCAGGCGGCGGGCTCCGGAACCAGGCCACACGCCGCCGTTCAAGCTGCAGTGGCTGGGCTGACGCAGGGTCTCCGGGCCTGAAATAGTAGCCTTCGTAATGCTCTTCCCGCGCATCTCCTACACGCCGCAACGCGACCGCGCCGAAAGAGCGATTATGGATAGGGTCCAGTGACGCGAAGGCCAGGAAGCGATAGCCTTCGCGTTCGAATCCGGTAGCGCGCCAGTAGAGGTCGTGACTGCTTTCATCCTCCGGTGAAATGCGCCGGTAGTCGACCTGGAGGTCTTCACCGTGAGCCTCGAGTTCGGCGATATCAATTGCGGTGTATGGTCGGCCAATCAGGCCCAGGACGGGATCAAGCTCGGGATAACAGATTTGATACCAGACCTCGCTACTCCCAGGCAGGGAAGGACGCAGGGCATTCCAGTATTCCTCGCACAGCTTGCGATAACGGCCTCCCGCCCCGAGAGCGATGTCGAGAATCCGGACTCTCAGCTCGGTGGCCCGGATCGGTCGTTGAGGGATCCCACGCAATAGATCCCTCTTAAGAGTCTCAGCCGACGGGCCCTCCCGCCTATATTCAAATAGGGAATCACCCTCCTGCGACTCCCTCAAGGTCCGCTCAATGTGCCTATAAAGCCCCTCATGACGGTTTGACCGGGGAATCCCGGCTTCGTCACATAGCCGCTGCAGCAGGGCCAAAGCATCCTTGCGAAGCGCTGCTGCGATCGCGAGGTCAGGTCGGGGCACGAGGCGACCATAAGCCCGCTGGCCGCCAGGGATCAAGTGTCAACTCAGGTCAGCTCAGGGTCTCCTCAGTGCTGCACCGGGTAGCAAGAGCCTCGATCCGCAGCTACCAGAGCAGGTCCAGAACATACCCGGAGAGGCACGGACCCGGCGGTGCGATGGACGACAGAACCAGGGATGGTGGAAGCGTACGCCAAGGTCTGCTGCAATCGACTGGTATTGGATATCTGAAATGGAATACTTCTCCGCCATAGCCGTCATTTTCCTAGCTCTGATGATCATCGTGGTGCCTGCCGTATGGTCCAGCGATGCGGTTCGCCGCGCTGATGCTCGGGAGATTCTTCGCATGATCCTCACAGCCTTCGGGCGCAGGCAGGTGTGATCGAGGCCCCTCCAGCGGATGCGACGGCGCCCACAGTCCGTCACGCCCGGATAGGGCGATCTCCCCCGAAGCCCCTTCATCTTCCATCGAGAACATGTAGGCTACGTATCGGCGCAGGTCAAACGGCAAGTCGAGGCCATTGCGGTCGGTAAAGTCGATGAGATCCACAACCTCAACCACGGCACCCCGGCCGGGGAGGACCTGTCGGACCATTTGAAGTACTTCACCGAGCACCTGCCCGCGACCTTTATCTACGCCGGCATCGACGTGGAACGGTGCGGGGTGTTCACCGGCACCCGCGGCCGGCAGCTCGCCGGGCGCTGCGGGCTGACCTGTACCGGGCCGTTCCCCTACCGGGAAGAATGGGCCCAGCTCATCGCGGCGCTAGAAGCCACCCTGCGGCTGCACCGCCACGAGCCCGGCACGCTGCTCGCCCAGGCCCGGTACCTGCACCAGCGCACCGGCGGCATGATCGGCAGCCTGACCCACCTGATCCGCGGCGCGGCGATCCGCGCCATTCTGGGCGGGCAGGAAGCGCTCACCCGCCCGCTGCTGGACACGGTGCACATCGATCACGCCGCCGAGTCGGCCACCCGCCGCGCCAGCAGCACCCGGTGACCCTCAACCCGGCCCGCCTGGCCCGGTTCAGCGACTGGGCCAAAACCCTGCCGCCGCGCCCACTGCCGCGCACCGTCACTCCCGTGGCCGGCGAGTACTTTCTCGACTACATCGCCCGGCTCGCCGAGGCCAACCGCCTGGAGTTCGCCGAGCTCACCGGCGCTCTGGACGACCCGGCTGCGATCCTCTGCCAGCCTGACGGCTGGAAACTGCACGAGCAGGAACGCCTGGCGTCCGCTGCCAGCCAGCCGCTGGCCCGGATCGCCCGGCTGTATTGGCCTGACCCCCGCATCTACCTGCGTGACCCCGAAGGGTTCCGCCGGATGCTGCGCCCGGCCTGCCGTCGCTGCACAGCCCGCTACGGCATCACCGAGCCTGTCACCTGCCACCTGCCACCGCACCGGACCGTCTGCCGCCGCCACCGGCTCTGGATCGGCCTCTCCACCCGCACCCACGACGGCCAGCTCGACGTCAGCCGGCTCCCCGAAATCCTGCGCACCCAGCGCCGCCACCTCGCCCTGGTGCGCCACCACCCGTGGCAGCAGGTGGACATCGCCGTCAGCGACGCCACCCGCGCCATCCACGACGCCCTGCGCGCCGGCACCTGGATCCCGGGCCAGCGGCAGCGGCTGCGCCAGCTGGCCCCCGGCACCTGGCAACAGGCCCTGGCCGGTGTGCTCAGCGTCAGCCCCGGCCGGCAAGACGACGGCCCCGGCCACCACGTCGAGATCG
>Ga0070717_10004217_pt1 | contig 10374 bp, 8 predicted proteins | sample LARL113metaG_FD_71366 | JGI IMG/M metagenome (GOLD analysis project Ga0070717, IMG submission 71366) | Corn, switchgrass and miscanthus rhizosphere microbial communities from Kellogg Biological Station, Michigan, USA - LAR L11-3 metaG | ecosystem: Host-associated > Plants > Roots > Rhizosphere ... | reverse complement strand
GGCGTTGCCGCCTGCCAGGGAGCGAGCACGGTATACGTAATGCCGTTTTGGGCCAGCAAATCCAGGCTTTCAATGTCTACGGCGGTCTCTGCCAGCCACATGCCGGTGGCATCACGCCCAAAGCGGTGGCGAAAGTCGCTTAACCCCCATAGAATCTGCGTGCGTTTATCGCGTGACGTAGCCAGGGGCAGGATCGTGTGATTGTACGCCTGCGCCATGGCATTGCCAACGCCGTAACGAGCCAGATGTTTACGGTCGGCATCGATGATACGTTGATAAACATCGGGGTGCACCTGCTCCAACCACGCGGCCAGCGTTGGACCTAGATCAAAATTGATGAAATCAAAATTGCCGGCTTCTGCATTGGGGCGGTAGCACTCAACGGTGATCTTTTCGTTGAAATTGACATACGGCGTAGCGGTCGGTTCTACTGGGATCTTGCCTTTAAATGGATCCTCCCTGGGTGGTTGATAAAAATGCCCGTGCAAACACAGGTATGCAGGGCCAATTGTTGTACTGTTATCTTGAACAGTGTCAGTATTTTTTTGATCAAGCATAGGAACACCTTCGTCGGTAAAACAAGCAGCATATGCAATGCTGTATTACCATACTAGGAAACAAGATTCCTTTCTAGTTCTATTCCTCTCTACTCATTGTAACGATTTAAACGATTGTAGGGTTATGATTTAGCCTGTTACGCTTAATACGTAAGAAAGTAAGCGGATCTATACAACTGGCAAATCGACCAGGGACGCGATGATGCAGATTAACTTTTTAATGCGGACATCATCACATCCACCGAGGGCCGATAATGAGGGTTAACAAATTAATCGGGATAGCAGCACAGCCGACAAAGGCCGATAAATCGGCCCCTAATGAATGTTGACGACCGAATGGGGGAAGGTGCGTTACCCGTCCTGTAGGGACAAGGGGCGGGCGTTTTCTCTCATTCCCCTATTCGGTTGTCACAATTCATCAGGTGTGCCATCTCCGTTTACCATACCCTGGATATTTTGTTAAAGTGCATAATCGCGCCCTTACGCGCTCAGTTGTCGTACACCGCCCTGGGAACTGAGCAGGAACTCTTCGTATGCTTCGCGCAACTTGGGATAGCGCAGCAGGAAGAAGCCCGCGTATTCCTGGGTAAGCGCACGCGGATGGCGAATTAAGCGCATATTTACTTCTTTGAGCAGGCGATTACCTTTCTTACCGTTGCAGGCTTTGCAGGAAGCTACGAGATTTTCCCACGTGCTTTGCCCACCACGGGAGCGCGGTATCACGTGATCGAGCGTCAGATCACGGCTACGCTTGCCACAGTACTGGCACATTTCATCGTCGCGCAGCAGGATATTGGCGCGAGTGGGCTGCAACACCATGCGCGGAATGCGGACATTGGCGAGCAACTGCACAATGACGGGTCGTTCCAAATCAAGGCGACGGGCCCGAATGCTCTCCTCGATCAACTCGCGCACGCTATCATCCACAAAGGTCACTTTCTGCTTAGATAGCAGCACAACGAGACGACGCTCGGGTATGACCGAAAGAGGCTGGAGTGAAGAATTCAATACGAGTACGGGCATGTACGGTTTCCCTCCCTCTCTGTCAAAGCCGATACTAGTGCAGACAGCGAGGAAGAAGCGTAATTGATTTGAAAGGATAGGGGAGCAACCCCGTTCCTTTCAGCTTCTAGCGCCGCCTGCGACGACGACTGGATGGATAGGGAGGAAAGCCTTTTGCGCGTCCAGGGAGATTTGGCACGGCGTAGCATCCCCCGCCTGTCGATTGTTCGATATACGAACCCTGGCAGGCGGCGTTCAGGGTGTACCATCCGGTTAGCCCGGATGAAGCCACCTGATATGCCCGCATCTTTGTCTCCTGTTACTACCTGATTGTGTGACACTTCTTCGAAATGATTGTGCCATCCTGGTCGGGGTGAGAGGACTTGAACCTCCGACCTCAGCGTCCCGAACGCTGCGCGCTAGCCGACTGCGCTACACCCCGGTTTAACAATTCCGCGCGAGTAATTCTCTGGCCCTATCCAGTGAATTGTAATAATGAGCGCCTGGTTTACTTGAGCAAGGCTATTGAGCGGCTCTAAACGAACCCGGCACTCCCCTGCTTCAAGAGTAGTATAACATAGGCACGCAAGCTTTGACAATAGCTGAATCATTGTCCAAGTTCACTTACAAGCTGATCAGCCAGTGCGAAGGAGTAGTTCTGCCCGCGATCATGCGGATAGACCTGGAACATGTTCGCCACCCATAACCCGTTGAGTGGTGTACGCAGGGGAGGAATATGCTCGCGATACGCGGTTGTGACGATTGGCTGGGCAAAGGGGGCATTGAACAGCCAGCTTTCCCGTATCCACCCGGCGCTAAAAGCGGGGTTGATTCGCTTGAGATATGGCATAAACTCCTGAATGATCTCTTCCTTGCTCAGCTTGAAGAGGGGAGCATCCATCGGGCGATAGTTGCCGAGATAGATGAGGTGGCGCCCGCCATACTCAGAGGGCAAGCGGAAGTTGGTATGTTCAACCAGGCTAGTGAAAGGATAGCCAGAGTCACAGGGGTTGATCCAATAGCTATCGGTGAGCTGGCGGTCCAGAGAAAGTATGAGACACTGCGCGCCATAGGCCTGCCCCCAATCATAACGTGCGCGGTAATCGCTGGGCAGCGCGGGTACGAGGCGACAGGTAAGGCGAGTTGCCAGGGTAGAGATGACGCGGTCAACCGTCCATGTCCCCTGGCTGGTTTGAACCTGCCAGCGCCCATCGGCGAGCGGCTCAACCTTTTCCACGCGGGTTCCAAGCAAGACCTTGCCTCCCGCCTGGCTGATGCGCTCCACCAGTCGCTCGTAGAGCAGCTGGAAACCACCGCGCAGGTAACCCAGGTAGGTGGTGCGGTCGTGAAAACGCGCCCAGAACCAGGGTAGCGCGACCTGGTCATGCATCGCCCCAAACTTGGCTTCAAACAGCGGCTCGAATACCTTGCTATATGGCTGTTTGCCCATCCAGCGGCGCAGCCACGGCTCGGCGGTTTTCCCCTCGTAGTGTGCTGAGCCGGTGAGTTTGAGCACTGCGATCACGGCGGCTACGCGCAGGCGCTCATCGATACGCAGGGGTGAAAATTTCAGTAAGGTGAGGGGGGAGTCGAGCTGCTGAAACTTACCGTCGATCAGGCAGACAGTGCGCGGATGAGACCATTCCAGCCGGTCACCCAAACCCAGTTCCCGGATGAGTTTGATGGCGGCAGTATCTGTACGAAAAAGATGATGGTAGAATTTCTCGAGCCACGCATCGCCTACACGAAAACCGGCGGCCAGGCCACCGGCAGTCGTTTCTTGTTCAAAGACCATCACCGGTTGACCCGCGTTTGCCAGGCGATAGGCTGCTCCTAGCCCCAATGCGCCCCCACCAAGTATAGCATAGTCCATTTAATGAGTTTCCTCCTGCCCTGGGGCCCAGCGCAGGTTGGGCTTGCGTGCTGCCAATGCCTGGTCCAGCCTGCCGACAGGTGTTGTATGCGGCGCGGTTTTGACGATCTCAGGGTCCGTGCGTGCCTCCTCGGCGATCTGCCGCATCACGCTCACGAAGTAATCGAGCGTCTCACGAGTCTCTGTCTCGGTTGGCTCGATCATCAGCGCCTCGTGCACGATCAGCGGGAAGTAGACGGTCGGGGCGTACATGCCAAAGTCGAGGATGCGCTTGGCAATATCGAGCGCCGTGACACCATATTCCTCCTTCTGGCGTTCAGCCGTGGCGACGAACTCGTGCTGGCAGGTCTGCGGATAGGCGATTTCGTAATCGGAGGCCAGCCCGTGCTTGAGGTAGTTCGCATTCAGAATGGCGCTCTGCGCAACATGCAGCAGGCCATCGGGGCCATAGGTGCGAATGTAGGTGTATGCGCGTACCAGCACACCGAAGTTGCCTTTATTGGCGCGAACCTTGCCGATTGACTGCGGCCCTGGATCTGCCCAGTAGTAGCCATTGTCTCCCTTTTCAGGCAGCGGGCCTGGCAGGAAAGGCACCAGGTGTTCTTTGACACCAATCGGGCCCGAGCCTGGACCACCGCCGCCATGTGGGGTGCTGCATGTCTTGTGCAGGTTGAAGTGCACCACGTCAAAGCCCATATCGCCGGGGCGCGTAATGCCCAGCACAGCATTGGCATTAGCGCCATCATAATAGAGTTGCCCACCAACCTCGTGTACCAGCGTTGCAATCTCCACGATCTTGCTATCGAAGAGACCCAGCGTATTGGGGTTGGTCATCATGATCGCGGCAACTTTGTCTGCGCTCGCATCAAGCACTGCCTTGAGATGATCTATTTCGATACCGCCGGTTTGCGGGTCGGTCTTGATCTCGACCGATATGTAGTCGGCAAGGGTGGCGCTCGCGGGATTGGTCCCATGCGCATTATCGGGAATCAGTACGAGATTGCGATGGCCCTGGCCATTGCTTTCATGATAGGCTTTAATCAGCATCAGGCCGGTCAGTTCGCCATGCGCACCTGCGGAGGGCTGCAGGGTCACACGGGCCATGCCTGCAATTTCAGCCAGGTATTGCTCTAGCTCGTAGACTAACTGGAGACCGCCTTGCACGGTACTATCCGGCTGCAAAGGATGGATACGGGCAAAGCCCGGCAGCGCGGCCATGTCTTCGTTCAGCTTTGGATTGTACTTCATGGTGCAGGAGCCAAGCGGATAGAAGCCAGTATCGACTCCGAAGTTACGCTGCGAGAGGTGGGTATAGTGGCGCACAATCTCTATTTCACTCACCTCCGGCAGTGGAGCAGGTTCCTGGCGCAGCATGCCCGCGGGAATCACGCTTTCCAGCGATTCCGCCGGTACATCCATTGCCGGCATGGTAGCTGCCCGGCGGCCAGGGGCGCCTTTTTCAAAGATCAGTTTCTCGACGCTCATGCCTGCACCTCCTTTAATACTCCTACGAGGTAATCAATATCTTCTCTGGTGCGCGTCTCGGTCACACAGAAGAGTATGTCGTTGGGCATATCAGGGTAGCCCTCCCTGAGCGGATAGCCGCCAATGATGCCAGCTTGCTCAAAATGCTGCACTAGCCTCTGTGCCGGAACGGGAGCGGTAATCACAAATTCATCGAAAAATGGGCTGCTGAATGCCGCCTTGTAGCCGGGAAGCGCGGTGACCTGGCGGAAAGCGTAATGAGCTTTCTGGAGACACAATGCGCCGAGTTCGCGGAAGCCCTGTTTGCCAAGGGCCGCCAGGTAGATGGTAGCGCCGACGGCCAGCAGCGATTGATTGGTGCAGATATTGGAAGTGGCGCGCTCACGGCGGATGTGCTGCTCGCGCGTTTGCAGGGTCAGCACATACCCGGTTTGCTTCTGGCCACCCTCTTCGACCGTCTGCCCAACGAGCCGGCCTGGCAGCAAACGCATATACTTGCTGCGGGCCGACATAAAGCCGAGCGCAGGTCCGCCATAGCTCATGGGATTACCAAAGCTCATCAGCTCCCCCACGGCGATATCGGCTCCATATTCGCCCGGAGGCGCCAGCACGCCCAGTGAAGCGGGTTCGGTGATAGTGGTGACAAAGACGGCTTTGCCTTTGTGCGCGATTGGCTCAATGGCACGCATATCTTCGATACAACCAAAGAAGTTAGGCTGCTGGATCACTACGGCAGCAGTTGTCGCACTCACAGCCGCATCCAGGTCTTCGAGCGAGGTAACGCCGTCGCGCGTGGGCACTTCCCTGACGCTAAATCCGCGCGTATGAGCATAGGTATGTAAGACACGGCGGTACTGTGGATCGACTCCCATTGAGATGACCACCTCACCGCGTCCTCCGGGACCGACCGCCAGTAAGACTGCTTCGACCATCGCGGTCGCCCCATCGTAGAGCGAGGCATTAGCGATATCCAGGCCGGTAATCTGGCAGACCATGGTTTGAAATTCATAGATTGCCTGCAGCATGCCCTGGCTGACCTCTGGTTGGTAGGGCGTATAGGAGGTCACAAATTCTGAACGCCGCTGCAGGTGCGGCACCACGCTCGGTATAGCATGGTCATAGGTGCCCGCGCCCAAGAAAGAAAGCGTCGAATCCAGGTTCTTATTTTTCGCCGCCATGTTGTAAAGCAGGCGCTTGAGGTCTGGTTCGGAGAGGGCGGGCGGGAGATCGAGAGGACGGCGCAGGCGCACATTTTCGGGCACAGGCGCCAGCAAGTCCTCCAGCGTGGAAAGTCCCAGCGTTGCTAACATGGCCTGCTGGTCTTCCGGCGTATTCGGTACGTAGCTCATGCGTTAACACTCCCTTGTAGTACGAGTGCGATAGATGGTGGTTTACCTTCCCTGGAGATAGGCTTTATACTGATCGGCGCTCATGAGGCTGTCAAGTTCGGCAGGGTTGGTCATTTTCACGACCAGCATCCAGCCATCATCGTAGGGTTTGTCATTGATCAGTTCCGGCTTGTCCTTCAAAGCCTCGTTCGCCTTCACAACTTCACCGCTGATAGGGGAAAAAAGTTCTGAAGTGGCCTTGACCGACTCAATATCGCCAAACTTCCCTTCGTATGCTACTGCTGCACCCGCATCCCAGGGTAATTCGACATAGACGATATCGCCAAGCTGATCCTGGGCGTAATCGGTGATGCCGATGGTTGCCTGATCACCATCAACCCGTATCCATTCGTCCGTCTTGTTGTATTTGAGGTTCGCAGGATGGTTTAGGTTGGCCATAAATAGATGTCTCCCTTCTAGGGCGCAATGAATTGCGCCCCTACCGTCGTTTGTAAAATGGCAGCGCCACGATCTGCGCTGCCGTGCGTTTTCCACGTATGTCGATCTGGACCGTTTTGCCGGCAACGGCGTGCGCGGCTTCGACATAGCCCATGCCGATGTTCTTGTTAAGTGTCGGACTTGGCGCTCCACTGGTGAGCGCGCCGATCTGTTGATCGTTCTCGTAAATAGCATAACCACCACGGCTTACGCCGCGTTCAATCATCTCGATGCCAATCAGCTTGCGTTTGAGGCCTTCCTCTTTGACTTTGAGCAGGGCGTCGTGCCCGATAAAATTACCTTTGTTGAGCTTTACGGTCCAGCCCAGGTTGGCCTCCAACGGGTTGGTCTGCTCGTCAAGTTCATGGCCATAGAGGCAATACCCGGCTTCTAAGCGCAGCGTGTCACGCGCTCCCAATCCGGTGGGGAGCAGTCCATGCTGCTTGCCGGCAGCCAGGAGGTCGTTCCAGAGTTTGACGACATCTACCGAAGCACAGTAGAGTTCGAAGCCATCTTCTCCTGTATAGCCCGTGCGCGAGATGATGCAGTTGATGCCGTCCACCATGCCTGGTGTGCAGTGGTAGTAGCGAATGGCGGAGAGGTCCTCCCCGGTCAGGGGCGGCAGGATGGCAAGGCTCTCCGGCCCTTGCAAGGCAAGCAGCGCGGTTGCGTCCGACTGATTGGTGGCCTGGACATCAAAGTTCCTGGCCTGCTTTTCCACCCAGGCAAAGTCTTTGTCGATGTTGGCCGCGTTGACGACCATCATGTAGTGATTTTCAGCAAGGTAATAAATAATCAGGTCATCGATGGTTCCTCCATCAGGCAGGCAGAGCTGGGAATAGAGCGCCTGGTGAATAGCAAGGCGCCCAACGTCGTTCGGGACCAGGTTTTGCAGGAACGCAAGTGCATCTTTGCCTTCGACTTTGAATTCACCCATGTGGCTGACATCGAAGAGGCCAGCGCGGGTGCGCACGGCGCGATGCTCTTCTAAGATGCTGCTGTATTGCACCGGCATTTCCCAGCCGCCGAATTCTACGAGGCGTGCACCTAAGGCAAGGTGCTGCTCGTAGAGTGGGGTGCGTTTCAGCGAGGTCGCTGCGGCGTCATGTGCTGTCATATTTGATTGCTCCATTGCAGTGTAGAAGGACACTTGTGCTTGCTTCACTATATCAGATTTTATGCCTTGCGGCAACAAACGGCCCCTTCTATAAAACAACTCTCACTAGAGGTTCGAGTGAGAGTTGTTTCGTGACGGTCTTCGAACAAGCAACAGTATGTCATGCCTTTTTCAAGAGCTTGTATAATGTTGCCCAATCATAAGGTCTTTCGATCCAGAGATGCATCCCGTTGAGGATAAGCTGTTCTCTGTGTTTGAATGTTGGGCCGTGATAGCGGCATTTCACCTGGAATTTTGATGTCTTTGGGTCTTGTTCTACTGCTTCCACATGTACCGCTTTGAGAGCGGCGCCGCGAATTGCTTCTGCGATGCTGTTGGCCTCAATTTCGGTCATGATGTGCGCTCACTTTCTTTGTTAGAACTCACCTTCTCTCCTACGATGCTTCCTTACAATTGATATACGAAGATAAGTACAGTATCCAGAAGCTATGACAAATCTGCCACAGTTCTATAGTTTAGACGGCAAGCCGCCTGGGCCGAACTGCGGTGGCCTCTATCCCTCGGCCAAAGGCTGTCGGGAATACTTTTCTGCCAATGTTATAACTCCCATTCACATCGGAATGGATGGGGGCACGCCCTTTGACGCGATACCAGCGGCCATCTCGGTGGCCAGAGAAGCGCGGTTTGTCTTCCTGATCCCCTCCCTGGGTGGGATCATAGCTGGGCAAGACATCGAGGTCCAGGAAGCTGGCTTGGCTGGTGTAGCTCTCTTCGGTGACGATCACCCGCATGCCCACCGCCTCCGCCTTGTAGGTGAGCAACTCAAGAAATTTCGCATGGGGAATTTGCACGAATTCCTGGTTGTGCTTCTTGCCTAACTCGACCTGGGTCTTCCAGAACGGGTTCTTGCCCAGGACGAGCGTCCCGATGCCTTCGGCCACCAGCAGCTCGATGATCCGACGGCTGGCGGTGTGCAGATAGTGCATCACCCGTCGATTGCGCTTCGTCGTGATCCGATCTAAATGGCGGGAGGTAAATCGGGGTTCCTTGCCTTTGGCAAGCTGTTTCTGTTCATGCTCACGCTGTTTGTTATACAGTTGATTGACGGCTTTCACTGGTTTGCCAGAGATCAGGCGGGGAACGAAGCCTGGCTTATTCGAGGTGAGGGCGGCCAGGACGTTGACGCCTGGATCGAGCGCTACAAACAGGTCCGGGTGCAGACCCTGGGCGCATTTTCCCTCGGCCTGATAGACCACTTCCACCACATAGTGGTCTGCTTTGGGCACGATGCGAACCTGTTGCACCGATGACGGGTGCTGTTTGGTTTCCACGATGCGGCCAAGCTGACTCACGGCAATTTCCCGCGCACGCAGCTCCGCTTTCCAGATGCATCCCAATTCAAAGACCAGCAGGTTGCGTCCCCGCGTTTTGTGCAGGTACTTGGGTAATCCGGGCCGCCCCCGAAACCGCTCCGGGTGGGTTCGGTACGCCTCCATCGCCTCAAAAAACGCCTGCCAGGCTTTATGCACTTGCACGAGCACCTGATTGGCGACTTTGGCGGGAAGGGCTTGGTAGGCGTTGGTGTGCTTGATCCGATGAAAGATGGCCGTGTTATCCAGATAGACGCGCTGGAAGATGAACGACTGCCGCACCTGGTAGTTGGCCAGATTCCAGAGGTTCTTCGACGCCAGAGCCATCTCGTCGATGGCACGAAACTGCGGGTGCGTCTTTTCAATCACGTATTGTTCGACGCGCTTCATGGTCCGCTTCCTTCTTCCTCGTAATCCTCATTGGTGAAGATCTTCCCAAGTAACTCGTGTTTCCGTTTGGCGCGTCGATGCCCAATCCGCCTGTTTTATGCGGTTTCCCCACGACGCGCGCCCGTATCCAGGCGGATCTTCGGTCCGGTCGTGCCTTCTGGCAAGGTACCATACTCTTCTTTTTCGGCAGAGCATAACCGGAATCCCCGTTGCCCCCTCCCCGAAATGCGCACACCGTCCGGGGGACGGCGTCTCGTCATTCATCCCCACGCATGCATGCGTGGGCGATCTCGGCTCCATTCGGCAAGATGAGTAATCATTAGATGTCAATATTTTTCATGATCCAGTGCGAACGTTTGCTACACTTTCTTCTCTCGTATCGCCCGTTGATTTGCCTCTTGTGGCTCATTAGGGCGACCGCTGGCACCTATCCGTCTCGGCAACGCGACTGCGTCGCTACCGCTGCGCGGTCAGCCGAGACGAAAGGAGGAGGGTCCCCACCGCCACCCCCGCCCTTACAATACAGGCGTGCCCACGAGCGAGGTGAGCGACCTGCGAGTAGTCCTGTTAAATCTTTAATGGCTTTGCAGTACGGCGTTAGAGTACAATAAGAACATGGCGCAGGCTCTCTTTTGGGATAAAACGTGTATCTCTGACCTGCCAGAAAATTCGACGATTACAAACGAGGTGGTGAAAGCTATGCCGGTCCTGCCTTACAAGGGCGTTTGGCCCACTATTGCTGAGGGTGTTTTCG
>Ga0070717_10004216_pt1 | contig 10374 bp, 8 predicted proteins | sample LARL113metaG_FD_71366 | JGI IMG/M metagenome (GOLD analysis project Ga0070717, IMG submission 71366) | Corn, switchgrass and miscanthus rhizosphere microbial communities from Kellogg Biological Station, Michigan, USA - LAR L11-3 metaG | ecosystem: Host-associated > Plants > Roots > Rhizosphere ... | reverse complement strand
CACGATGGCCAGCTGCCCACGCGGGATCCTGGCCTGGAGCTGAAGCCCGGGCCTCTCCCCCATCTTCCGCTCGAGGGATCGGCCGATCCGGCATCGGTGCAACAGCATCGCGCCCATCTTCGGACCGGCCTCGAGCGAGAGCACTCGAGCGGTCAGCGGGAAGCCGCGCAACCACTGGGCGAAGACGAAATCTTCCCAACGCTCCCGGCTGAAACGCTCCGAGCGGCGGTTGCGCAGTCACCGGGCGCAAATGGTCACGCGGCCGGCGCGCCGGACGCGTCAGGGGACGATCAAGCCACATCGATCATCGCCGAACAGGAAAAGGGCGGCGAAATCCAGCGCGCCGTCAGCGCTGGTCTGTCGTCGCTTGGCAACCAACGAGAGGATTACGCGCAGCGGACCGCCGGCGAGCGCGCCAAATCCGACGCCGAGATGAAACAACTCGAACAGACGAATAGTCAGGAACAGACCAGTGAACGGGCCGCGGCCAAGCGCGAGGTTCTCGGGACGCGCCGTCAGTGGAGCGACGCACAACAAGAGGTCGTGGCTGGCGCCCAAAGCGAGGCCGACGCCAAGACAAGCGAGACGGTTCAGACGGTTGCGCAGGAGCGGGCCGCCGCGGATCAGGCGGCCGAGGCTCATTATCAGGAAGGCCAGGTAGCGGCGGAACGTGCCAGGCACGAAGGCGAACGGCAAGCCGCCGCCGAACGTCAGAAGGCGCAGAGCCAGAGCCCAGGCGGACTGCTCGGCGCCATCGGGTCAGCGGCTCAGTCTCTTTTCGACAAGGCCAAGCAAGCCGTTCAGTCGGTCTTCGACCGCGCAAGACAACTCGTCCGCAACGCAATCGAGAAGGCGCAGCAACTGGCGACGGCGGTCATGGAACGCGCTCGTCAGACGATTGTCGGCGCGATTCGCGCTGCCGGCAGCGTCCTCATGGCGATCGGCGACCGCGTGCTCGTCGCCTTGCCCGCCCTGCGCACTCGATTCCGAAAGGCAATCCAGGACCGCATTGCAGCCGCCGAGGCAGTCGTCAACAAGCTGGCCAGTGGGCTGAAGCAATCGGTCCAGGTCGCGCTGAATCTCCTCGGCACCGCCCTCTCAGCCGCCATCGGGCTGCTCCATCAGGGCATGCAGGCCGCCATCGACGGCGTCCGCGCGGTAGTGCAAGGAGCACTCGCCTTCGCAAAGGGCGCGCTTGATGCCTTGGGAACCTTTGCCGTCCTCGTCAAGGACATCGCGGCCAACCCTGGCCGCTGGGTTGCTAACCTCGCAGCCGCCGCCCGGGATGGGATCCGAAATCACCTTTGGCCAGACCTCAAAGCAGCGGTCCAGGGATGGTTCAAGGACAAAGTCGACGGGGTTCTCGGCCTGGGATCCGCCGTATGGAACCTGCTGCGCCGCGGCGGCATCACTGTTGCCCACGTCGCGACCTTCGCCTGGGAAGGGATCAAATCGATGATCCCGCAGACGGTCATCTGGGTCCTCATCGAAAAGCTGGTTGCCTTGATCGTGCCAGCAGCCGCGGCCGTCATGCTGATCATTCAGGCGCTTCAGGCCGCCTGGGGCAGCCTAAGTCGCATCCTACAGGCGGTTGACGCTTTCGTCGCATTCCTGAAAGGCGTTCGCTGGGGCAATGCCGGTGCGCTCTTTGGCACGGCCATCGCGGCCGGGGCCGTCGCTGTCATTGAGTTCATTTCGCAGTTCCTGCTCCAGCGCCTTATGGGCGCCGCTGGCGCTGTTGCCGGAAAGTTGCGAGCTCTCGCAAAACGTATCGGGTCACGCTTGGCCTCGGTTGGAAGGGCTATTGCTCGCGGCGCCAAGTCGGTCTCTGCAGCAAGTGGCCGGCTTGTGAGGAGTGCCGGCAAGCTCGCAAGAAGAGCCTCGATGAAAATCGGAGACAAGTGGTTTCTACTGAAGAACCGCCGACTTGCGCATAAGGGCATGGCTTGGATCGATGCCGGCGGCGATCGCTGTGTACGGCACGGCCCACTGAACCCAGGGCCGCTGAAAGGGCATTTCGAGTCTTCTTTCCGATCCTCGAGTTATACAACCCGAAAGTTAGGCCAACCGCGGGATCTCTATCGGGTTTACAGCGACCCAACCCGGAGACTCGGCGCTTTCTGGACCGATGTGCCGCCGAGTGGGCCTTTGCAGGCTACGATTGATGCCGCTTTGCTGCCGTCTTACGGAAACGCTGCGACGAAAGTTGTCCATATTCGCGTACCCGCTGGGGAGATCGCATATGAAGGGGCCGCGGCTCGCCAAGGAGGCTGGCTGGGAGGAGGAACACAATACGTCCTACCAAAGGCACTCAAAGAGTGGGAGGTACCCTGATGGCCGCTAACTGCGGATGGGAACCGGTCGACGGATTCAACTCGCTAGCAGAGTACGAAAGACTCCGTGACTCGGTGAATGACCAAGTCAGGTTGGGAAAAGCTGATGAGCGTCGGGTGTCAAAGCCCTACAGTGGGTTGAAGACCATCGACGAACGTTGGTACAGGTGCAAGGCCAACGGGGAAATTTGGCGAATGATCGCGCCGGATCCCCCATTTCCCGGAATTTTCGATAGGGTGTGATGCCCACTCATTTCCGACCGCTCCCTGCCCGTTCGGGCAATCGGCCCTGCCCCGAGACCTGCGCCGTTGAACGTTGACCGTCGCGAGGGTTTGGAGTCTGATGATCGAAAGGAGCTTGCGCGCCTTTCTGTAGCCTCGTGAGCTCGACGGAGGCAGGAATATGCAATCACATGAAAACGACTTTCTGATCAATCCCGATAGCCACCAGACCCCCGCCCCACGGAAGGACGAGGCGGACTCCGGGGGCGCCGCGGCCTTGATGGCCGGACGCACCGATGCCCTGACGCCAGCGGCGGTGATGCACCTCCAAAAGACCGCCGGGAATGCCACCGTGAGCGCCGCGCTCGAGGAGCAGGAGCCATCCCTCGTCAAGGGCGTGGTCGGCTCGGGCGGTGGGGCGCCGCTCGATAAGGACACGAGGGGCTTCATGGAGTCGCGCCTGGGCGCTGACTTCAGCGATGTCCGGGTGCACACGGATGCGACGGCGAGCGATTCGGCGCGCTCCGTTCAAGCGTACGCATACACCGTCGGCAGTGATGTCGTCTTCCAATCTGGCAAGTACGAACCCGAGAGCGACTCGGGCAAGCGCATGCTCGCCCATGAACTGACGCACGTAGTCCAGCAACGCTCCGGACCCGTCGCAGGAACGCCCGCGCCAGGCGGCATCCAGATCAGTCACCCGTCGGATCGCTTCGAGCAGGCGGCGGAGAGCAGCGCGGATCGGGTGATGTCGTCAGCGCCCGCTACGGCGCAGGCCTCAGTCGCGGCGGCGCCGGCCTCAGTCCAGCGCGAGGGCGAGGAGGAAGAAGAAGAGGTCCAGGGCATCTTCGTTCAGCGCGAGGGCGAGGAGGAAGAAGAAGAGGTCCAGGGCACATTCGTCCAGCGCGAGGGCGAGGAGGAAGAAGAGCTCCAGGGCACATTCGTCCAGCGCGAGGGCGAGGAAGAGGAGGAAGCAGTCCAGGGCGCGTTCGTCCAGCGCGAAGCTGAGGCCGAGGAAGACTCCGAAGAGGCGTAATCGCCGACATCGTGTGGCGCGTGCGGCGCCGCCGGGAGCCGGCGCTAGGTTCTGGTCGCTGCGGTTAGCGGTCGATCAGGAGTTTGTAGTACGGACCGAATTCAGATTCCACCGTGAGCAGCCCCATCTTGAGGTACTCACGGTGAGTCGCCCGAATCAAGTCGGTCATCGACATCGGCCGTTGCTCTTCCGCCGCGGCATACGCGGCGGCGACGACGATGTTGCGAATCGCGCCACCCGAGAGCTTGAAAGCCCGGGCGAGGAAATCCAGGTCGAGGTTGGCGTCTCGCGGTATCGTCGTGCCGAGGCTTCGCTCCCAGAGCCGGCGCCGGTACTCCTCTTCCGGGTCCGGAAAATCCACTAACGCATCGAGCCGCCGGGTAAAGGCTTCATCAAGGTTCGCCCGCAAGTTGGTCGCCAGGATGGCGATGCCCTCGAACAGCTCCATTCGCTGCAATAGATAGGCCACTTCGACATTGGCGTAGCGATCGTGCGCGTCACTGACCTCTGATCGCTTGCCGAACAGCGCGTCCGCTTCATCGAAGAGGATCACCCCGTTGATGCGCTCCGCCTCGGCGAAGATCCGATCGAGGTTCTTTTCCGTCTCCCCGACATACTTGTCAACGACGGTGGCCAGGTCGACGGTATAGAGATCGAGGCCGAGCTCGCTGGCCAGGACCTCGGCGGCCATGGTTTTGCCCGTGCCCGAGGGACCGGCGAAAAGCGCGGTGAGTCCTCGGCGGCGCGTCGACGGGCCGCCCATCTTCCAGACATCGAGCACCTGCTCCCGATAGCGTGCCCGGATGAGTAGCTCTCTGAGCTGGGCCATCGTGTCCGGTGGCAAGACGAGATCGTCGAATCCCACCGCGGGCTGGATCCGCCGCGCCAGCCGCTCCAACCCCGCCGCATTCTGCGCGCGCGCGCCGGCCTTCAGCTCGTCTTCATCGAGTGGGACTTCCCGGGCGTGGGCCTCCATTCGGGCAGCTCGCGCCGCGCGGTGCACCTGCTCCGCCGTCAGCCGGAACTGGGCCATGGCCCCGGCCAGATCGAGGCCGGGTGGCGTATCGCCATTGAGGTTCCGCCGCCAGAGCTCGGCCCGTTGCACAACATCGGGGACGGGCGCCTCGCAGACGAAGGGTACGTCGCGGGCCCAGGCCGGGTCCCAACCGCGGGAACCAACGAGCGCAATTAGCGCCGGCATCTCCGAAAAGCCACGAACCGCCGGCAGGCCCTTGGCGAACAGCACCTCTACCGGGCCGGCGACAACACCCGCGCCGGTCAGTCCGGCCTCACGCGCAGTCAGGGCGGCGACCGTCGTCGGGTCGTCATCCGATCGCAGTCGCTCGAGGTCGAGCGCCAGCGTCGGACGCCCGATTTGCGTGAAGGCGCTCGAGGCCAGCGCCGCACCCGATGCGCCTGGACGCTCGCGAATGTAGGCAAGCTTGCCCCCATCCTGCCCTCCCCCAGAGGGGGAGGGAATTTGAGATCCGATAGGGGGGGAGTCGGATTGCTGCCGCATCCATCGCACGAGTACCGCCGCCTGTTCGGGCGTTGCCTGTTCGCACTGGTACGTGAGTGCCGCAACCACGGCATCCGGAATGTCGCCGCCGAGCAAGTGCGCCGTCACGCGGTCCGGCACACGCAGCGACCTCGTCAGGACCGGCCGCTCGCTCTCTTCGACCAGCACGAGGTATTCGTCGACGAGCGGCGCACCGGCGGCCAGCCGGCTGCGAGCGTATGCCCCGCTCGAGGGCAGCCCGCACAACTCGAGCCCGAGGCCAACGCTGGCGCGTCGGCGGGAAACATCGTCTTGCAAATACCCGTAGAGCCGCTCGAAGCGAGCGTCGACGTCGGGCGCCATCGCAATCAGCAGCAACTCGATGTCGATCTCATCGAGCCGGAAGTTGCGAGCCAGCCGGCGCAAGCGCAGATCGGCCCCCTCGTTCTCGGCGGCGTCGGCAGCGGCCTCGATTTCCTCGCGCGCCTTCGCTGCCGCTGGGTCGGGTGTCGCGGGCGCTGACCGGTCGGCCAGCAACCGGTCGACGTGGGTCTGCGAAATGTACAGTCCTCGAAACCGGTCGTCGGTTTCCGGATCGGTTGTGCGGCGACGTGCGACCGCAGCCCGGACGCGAGCCTCGACCAGCTCGAGCCGGCGCAGGACGTGGATCAAAGAAGGGTCGGCGCCCCCACCCCGACCCTCCCCCGCAAGCGAGGGAGGGAGAGTACCAGAGCGTACGGCCATGTTCAGGAGCGGTTGACGCCGCGGATGCGCAGGACGCGGCCGGGCTGGTTCTCTTTCCCGGAGCGGACCAGTTCCTCCTGCTCGGGCGTCACGCCCGGCTTGTTGACCGGCTCGCCCGGCTTGAGCCGTCCCGCTGCCTTCGGCCCACCGGGTCCTGGGGCGCCCACCGGCTTGGCGTCAGCGGCGGCTGCGGCAGCACGGCGGCCTCTCGCCGCGCGCGCCCCCGCCCCGATCGCCTGCTCCGCCTCCCCGTCCGGTCCGGCAACGGCGAACTTCGGCTCTTCCCGTACGGGCGGCCCGGCCGCGATTGCGGTTTTGATTTCGAAGGGGGCATTGACGACCAGGTCCAGCGAGGGCTTGAGCTCGCCCCCGAGCGCTGACCAGACATCAGAAATCGACCGATCCTGCGGCGGGGGCAGGGCAATGTTGAGCATGATGGGTTGTTGCGCGTCCACCAGGGTCCCACTCAACGCGTCGGCCGGCATCGTCGGATGGCGCAGGAAGCAGCTCAGCAATGCCGAAAGCAGCCGGTGCTCATCCTCCGGTCGCTGGGTCCACGCGGTTACGAGGTAGGAGAGCTTAAAGCGGCGCGGCGGTGGGCGGCGCTCCGTGATGAGGCGCGGGTCTCGCGCATCGCCGCGAATGTCCTGCCACATCACCTCGCGCTGCTCGAGGTCTTCGCGGATGTCGTACAGGTACAGATCGATGGTCGGTGTGTTGCGCCGGGACGACCACTCTTTGGTCGGCGCATCGAAGGCGACGTCGGCTTTTGATCCGTTCAAGGCATCCCGTTTCACGAGGGCGCGCAGGGACTCATCCACGTCCTGGATCATCGCCATCTAGGGTCGACGCCGGCGACGATGCCAGCAAGTTGCGCGCGGGCAGTCATTGGGGTGAAGTTCCTGCCTGAACGGGCAGCCTCGGGCTCGACCTGGCGTCCCTTCGGGCATCCCGGCTTACCCGTTCACTGGCCCGCTCGCCCCTTGTGGCGAACCTGCGCCGATGCGACGCTCGCAGCGTTCCTGACGGCACCTAATCCAGGAGGAGATTGCCCATGCCCAATTACTTGTCGCCCGGCGTATACGTCGAGGAGGTCGAGGCAGGCTCACGCCCCATTGAAGGCGTTGGCACCGCGACCGCCGCTTTCGTCGGCCTCGCCGAGAAAGGCCCAGCGAACGCGCCCACACTGGTCACCAACTGGAGCCAGTTTGCGCAAACGTTCGGCGGCTTCCTCGAGGGCTCGTATCTCGCGCACTCGGTGTACGGCTACTTCCTCAACGGCGGGGGATCAGCCTATATCGTTCGCATCGCCGCCAACGGTCACGCCCCATCGGCGCAGGCCGAACTGCCGAGCGCCAAGGACAAGTCGCTGGCCGGCTATCGCGTGCTGGCGTTGGAAGGCGGTCAGCCCGGCAACGACATCCAGGTCGAAGTCGCCGAGGCGTCGCAACCCGCCGACGACACGTTCAAGCTGATCATCACGCGCGGCAAGGATCGCGAAGAGTACGACAACGTCACGACGCGCAAAGGCAAGAACAACGTTGTCACGGCTGTGAAGACCGCGTCGAAGCTAATCCAGCTCGAGGAGATCGGGACCGCCGCCGCACTGGAGAAGGTCCCCGCCCCGGGCAAGGTTACGCTTCAGGGCGGCGGCGCGACGATGCCTGCTCGGGTCACCCCGGACGAGTACGTAGGCAACTCCGCCGACCGCACCGGATTCGCCGGTCTCGAGGCTGTCGACACCGTCACAATGCTCTGCGTACCCGACCTGATGGCCGCCTACCAGCGCGGCATGATCGACTCCGAGCAGGTCAAGGCCGTCCAGCTGGCGATGATCGCCCACTGCGAATTGATGGGCGACCGCGTCGCGATTCTCGATGCTCCGCCCGGCCTCAACGCGCAGCAGATCCGCGAATGGCGGGTCGACAAGGCCGGCTACGACTCCAAGTACGCCACCCTCTACTGGCCCTGGGTGAAAGTCTTCGACCCGCTTGCAGGCCAGGCGAACTTCGTTCCTCCGGGCGGCCACATGGCCGGCATCTGGGCGCGCAGCGATGACACGCGCGGCGTGCACAAGGCACCGGCCAATGAAGTCGTTCGCGGCGCGATCTCCCTCGAGCTGCAGGTGACCAAGAGCGAGCATGACCTGCTCAACCCGCAGGGGATCAACGTCATCCGGGCCTTCCCGGGCCGCGGAATCCGGGTCTGGGGCGCGCGCACGCTCTCCAGCGATCCGGCCTGGCGCTACATCAATGTGCGACGGTTGTTCAACTACATCGAGGGTTCCATCCTGCTGGGTACCCAGTGGGTGGTCTTCGAGCCGAACGACATGGCGCTCTGGGAACGAGTTAAGCGCACCATCAGCTCCTTCCTGGTTCGCGTCTGGCGCGACGGCGCCCTCTTTGGCGCGACGCCGGGCGAGGCCTTCTACGTCAAGTGTGACGGTGAGAACAACACGGCGGAGACGATCGACGCCGGCCAGCTCATCGTCGAAATCGGGATCGCGCCGGTGAAGCCGGCCGAGTTCGTCGTCTTCAAGATCGCCCAGTTCTCGGGCGGCACGTCACTCAGCGAATAAGGAGGTATAAATGCCAGCCGGTATTCCGAATGTTTCGAACAACGACGCAATCGCTGCCCGTAACTTCGCCATCGAGGTCGATGGCACGACCATCGCGCAGTTCACCGAACTGAGCGGCTTGACGTCCGAGATGGACGTCACCGAGCTGAAGGAGAACGGCCCCGACGGAAAGATGATCATCAAGAAGATTCCGGGGGCGCACAAGACGCCGACGCTCACGCTCAAGCGCGCCAAGAACGTCTCGATGGACCTCTACAAGTGGCACAAGGCCGCGCTCGACGGCAAGATCAAGGATGCGCGCAAGAACGGGTCCGTGATCCTCTACGACTTCGAGAATGGCGAGATCGCTCGCTGGAACTTCGTCAACGCCTGGCCGTCCAAGTTGTCGACCGGCGCCCTGAAGGCCGGTTCCAACGAGGTCGTGACCGAGGAAGCCACCATCGTCATGGAATCGTTCGAGCGGGTGAAGTGAGTCCGGTATCCAGCATGGCGGAGGTCGGGCGTCCGACCTCCGCTCAACCCCTCCATACGGAATTTGCCTTCGTCCTGCCACGCGGTTACGTCGACGAGACCGGCGCGATCCACCGCGAGGGGGTGATGCGGCTGGCGACGGCGCGCGACGAGATCCTGCCGCAGCGCGACCCGCGGGTGCGCGAGAACGAGGCCTACCTGACGGTGCTGTTGTTGTCGCGGGTGGTCACCAGGCTCGGCTCGGTGCCGCAGGTGACCTCCGGCACGATCGAGGGGCTGTTCGCCTCCGACCTCGCCTTTCTGCAAGACCTCTACCGGCGGATCAACCAGGAGGGGCACACGCAGGCGGCCGTCACCTGTCCGGAATGCAAGCATCAGTTCACCGTCGACATGGCAGGTGAGCGCCTGGGGGGGTCGTGACGTACGCGACCGACCGTCTCTTCGAGGAGATCGCGTACGTGGCCTATCACCTGCACTGGTCGTTCGAAGAGATCCTCGACCTAGAGCACCCGGTGCGGCAGCGTGTCGTCGAGGAGGTCGCCAGCATCAATCGGCGCCTTGCCGAGGAGCAGGAGAGCTGAGCCGTGTGGCCCTTTCAACGCAAGACTGAGGCGCCGGTCGATTCGGGATCGCAGCCGGCGCCGGCGCCGGTGATCCGCCGCGACTGGATCGGGCTGCCACCCATCCAGCGGCTGATCGGTGTGCATCCGCTGACCGCGCCCAGCGATCGCTTCAGCAATGACCTGGCGACCCATCACGATCCGTCGGTCAGCACGGAGCCGATGGGCCATCAGGTCAGCGCCGAAGCGCCAGCCGGCATCGTGCTGGCGCTCGCCAGGCCGACCACGCGCAACGACGGTCCGGCGATGATTCCGCGCCCACGCGTGCAGCGCCGTGTGCAGAGCGCGATCGAAGAGTCGGGGGAGTGGGATGGGGACGGGGCCGCGCCTCCTGCGACGCGGCCCTCCCCTCTTCCCGCCGCCGCGCCGCCGAGCGCGGTGAGGGAACTACCCGTGGTGGCTGCTGCGCCGGTCGCGCAGCGCCTCACCACCCTTTCAGCCGATTTCGAACCGATGCCCGTCGAGACGGGACCCCGCCGCTCGCGAATCGAGCCAGTCCCCGATTGGCCGGCGGCGAGCCGCCCCGACGCACCCGACGGACCAGTTCCCCCGCCGCGGCTGACGCTCGGTCAGGCCCGCCGCCTCGGACTGGGCTCGCCCATCAAGCGGGTCCCGGATCGCGCCGTGCAGCGCGCGACCGCCGAGTCGACGGAGCTGCCCCTCGCGGCGTCCCCTCCGCCACAAATCTCCCCCGCAAAAGGGGAGGGCGAACCACTAGGCGCCGAGCTTAGTGCGCCTGCACCCGCGGGGCCCAGTAGCGCACCGCGCCTCGAGCTGCCGCTCGCGACCCGCGAGTCCGGGCCAACCCCCCACCCCGACGCTTCTCCGCCCCCGCACAAAGAGCTTTCCGTCGACGCTCCCCTACAACGGGC
>Ga0070717_10004215_pt1 | contig 10374 bp, 10 predicted proteins | sample LARL113metaG_FD_71366 | JGI IMG/M metagenome (GOLD analysis project Ga0070717, IMG submission 71366) | Corn, switchgrass and miscanthus rhizosphere microbial communities from Kellogg Biological Station, Michigan, USA - LAR L11-3 metaG | ecosystem: Host-associated > Plants > Roots > Rhizosphere ... | reverse complement strand
CCCTGCGCCTCGCTCGGTCGCGAGCCCGTACCAGTACCAGAGCTCGTCCCCGGCGAGTGGCCGCACGCTGCCAACGTCATCCCCAACAGGCCGGAGGCCATGCCGACGAAACAAATGCCTGATCGCTTCATGAATCCTCATGCGAGTCGCAGCGGCAGCGTGCGCAGCCGTTGCTTGGTCAATGCGAAGACGGCGTTGGCGATGGCGGGCGCGATCGGCGCCGTGGCCGGCTCGCCGATGCCGCCCATCTTCGCCTTGCTCGCCATGATGTGGACCGAGACCTTCGGCATCTCGTACATCCGCAACACTTGATAGTCGTGGAAGTTGCTCTGCTCGACCCGGCCGTCGACGAGCGTGAGCTTGCCGTGCAGCGCGGCCGACAACCCGAACGCGATCGAGCCCTGGATCTGCGCCTCGATACCCATCGGGTTCACCACCGTGCCGCAGTCGACCGCGCACGTCACCTGGTGCACGCGGATCTCGCCGTGCTCGACCGACACCTCGGCGACCTGGGCGACGATGCTGCCGAACGACTCGTGGATCGCCAGGCCGCGCGCGCGGCCCGGGGCCGGCGGCGTCGACCAGCTGGCCTTGTCCGCCGCCATCTTGAGCAGCGCTGCGTGGCGCGGCTTGTCCTTGAGCAGCTCCATGCGATACGCGAGCGGATCCTGGCCCGCGGCGTGGGCGACCTCGTCGATCATGCCCTCCATCGCGAACGCGGTGTGCGTGTTGCCGACCGAGCGCCACCACAGGACCGTCACCGGCGTCTTCGGCGAGTGCAGCGACACGCGCATCGCGCCGGTGCCCTCGAGGTACGGCGACTCGGCGAGGCCCTCGACCGACGTGCCGTCGATGCCGTGCTTCACCATCATCGGCTCGAACGGCGTGCCGGCGATGATCGACTGGCCGACCACGACATGGTCCCACGCCACCGGCTTGCCCTTGTCGTCGAGCCCGGTCTGGATCCGATGGACATACGCCGGGCGGTAGTACCCGCCGCGCATATCGTCCTCGCGCGTCCACACCACCTTGACCGGCACGCCGGCCGCCTTGGCGACGATCACCGCCTCAGCGACGAAGTCCGACGCCGGGTTCGCGCGGCGGCCGAAGCCACCGCCGAGGAACGGCGTGTGGATCGTCACCTTGTCGGGCGCGATGCCGAGGATCCGCGCCGCGGCGCCCTGATCGCCGGTCTGGAACTGCGTGCCCGTCCAGATCTCGCACGTGCCGTCGCCGATCTTCACCGTGCAGTTGAGCGGCTCCATTGGCGCGTGCGCGAGGTACGGGACCTCGTACACCGCCTCGAGCCGGGTCTTCGCGGCGGCGAGGCCGTCGTCGATCTTGCCCTTCTCCTTGACCGTCATGCCGGGCTTCTTCGCGGTCTCGCGGAACCCGGCCAGCAGCTTCGTGGTGTCGACGCCGCCCCCCTCGGGCGCCGCCCACTCGACCACCAGCGCGTCGCGGCCGAGCTTGGCTGCCCAGAAGTGCTTCGCGATCACCGCGACGCCGTTGGCGGTCGGCACGACCTGCTCGACGCCCGGGACCTTGAGCGCCGCGGCGCCGTCGAACTTGACCAGCTTGCCGCCGAACGCAGGCGGCCGCGCGACGACCGCCGTGCGCAGCCCGGCGAACTGGATGTCCATGCCGAACGTGGCGCGGCCGGTGATCTTCTCCGGCGAGTCGATCCGGCGCGTCGGCGTGCCGATGATCTTCCAGTCCTTGGGGTCCTTCAGCGTCACCGTCTTGGGCGGCGTCAGCTTGGCCGCCGCCTCGGTCAGCTGACCGAACGACGCCTGATCCTTGCCGTGGCTGACGATGCCGTTGGCGACCTTGCAGCTGCCGGGCGCGACCTTCCAGCGCGCGGCCGCGGCGCGGACCAGCATGTCTTTCGCCATCGCGCCGACGTTGCGGTAGCGATCGAACTCGCTCCACGTCGTCGACGAGCCGCCCGTCATCTGGATGCCGAACACGGCGTGCGCGTAGACCGGCGCGGCGGGCGCGTGCTCGCTGCGGACCTTGGACCAGTCGCACTCGAGCTCCTCGGCGATCAGCATCGCGAGGCCGGTCCAGATGCCCTGGCCCATCTCGGAGTGCGAGAGCAGCACGGTCACCGAGTCATCGGTGCCGATCCGGACGAACGCGTTCGGCGTCGGCAGCGGCGGCGCGGCCGGCTTGGGCGCGGCGGCCATCGCGGCCTTGGGCACGTGGAACGCGATCACGAGGCCGGCGGCGCCGGCCATGCTCGAGCGCAGCAGCTCGCGGCGGGTCAGCGTCACTTGGCACCTCCACGCGAGAGCTTGGCGGCGAGGTGCACGGCCTCGCGGATCCGGACATAGGTGCCGCACCGGCAGATGTTCCCCGACAGCGCGGCGTCGATCTCCGCGTCGGTCGGATCCGGCTTGGCGGCGAGCAGCGCGACCGTGGTCATGATCTGGCCGGACTGGCAGTACCCGCACTGCACCACGTCCGCCTCGACCCACGCGCGCTGCACCGGGTGCGCGCCGTCGCTGGACAGGCCTTCGATCGTGCGGACCTTGCGCGTGCCGATCGTCGAGACCGGCGTGACGCACGCGCGGACCGGCTGGCCGTCGAGGTGCACCGTGCAGGCGCCACACTGGGCCATGCCGCAGCCGAACTTGGTCCCGGTGAACCCGAGCACATCGCGCAAGACCCACAGGAGGGGCATGTCGGGTGTGGCGTCGACCTCGCGAACGGATCCGTTGATGTCGAGCTTCATGAGGTTCCTTTGGGTGACTACGTTCTGCCCGCCGACGCGATCGGTCAAGCAACGCTTGCCTGGTAGATCGGGTGGGCGCCCGCGCTCGCTGAAGCCTCACGGCCGCCGTGATAGCCTCCGGCTTGCAAGGTGGTCGATTGAGCGCGAAGATCCCACCCATCGATCGTAGCTCAGAGGTGCCGGTGGCCCAGCTGAGCGAGATGGGACCGCCGCGGCCTCCGGACGCCGTGGTCTCGGAGGCCGCGCGTCGCGTGCTCACCGAGCAGCTGCCGGTGCTGCGCGCGGTGGCGCGCAACCTGGTGCGCAACGCCGCCGAGGTCGAGGATCTGGTGCAGGACGTGTTCGAGAAGGCGCTGCGGTCGATCGAGCGCATCGATCTCGCGGGCAATCCGCGCGGCTGGATGGTGACCATCCTGCACAATCTGCATATCGATCGCTGCCGGCAGCGCGCGCGGATGAAGCCGCACGTGCCGTGCGACGACGTGATCATCGCCGCGCCCGAGGAGCGCGATCAGCCCGTGTGGTCGGCGATCACGACCGACGACGTGCGGCGCGCGGCGGCCAAGCTGCCCGATGATCTGCGCGAGGTGTATGTGATGTTCGCGCTCGACGGGCGGTCGTATATCGAGGTGTCGGAGCGGCTCGGGATCCCCAAGGCGACGGTCGGCACGCGGTTGTCGCGTGCGCGCGCGCGGCTCAAGCTGCTGCTGACCAGCGAGCTGGCGAGCCAACGGTCATGACCGAGCCGTGCGCGCAGAGCGAGGCGACGCTGGCGATGTACGTCGACGGCGAGCTCGACGCCGACGAGGCGGAGGCGTTCGCGCTGCACCTCGCGAGCTGCGAGGCGTGCCGCGCGGGATTGCACGATGCGCTGCAGCTGGTGGCCGTCGAGACACGTGCCGCCGCGCCGAAGTCCGACGCGCTTGCCACGCCATCGCGGACCGCGCGCGAACGGGCGCGCCGCTGGGGCGCCCGCTCGCGCTGGCTGATCGCGGCGCCGCTCGTCGCAGCCGCCGCCATCGCGATCCTCTGGATCGCCTTGCCGCACAGCGCCGGTCCGCCGCCGATCGCGCTGGTCACCGCGCCGGTGCGCTCGCTCGAAGGCCGCGTGAGCTACGCGCCGGCGGACGCGCACCGCGACTATGCCGTCGTCCGCGCGGGGGCGCCGGCGGCGTCGGCCGACGCGGTGCCGTTCGATGCGCTGGCCAAGCTCGAGCAGCGCGGCGATCGCCACGGCGTCGCCGCGGGCTACCTGCTGCTCGGCGATCCGGCGCGCGCCGAGCCGTACCTCGACAGCGCGGCGCCGAGCCCCGACGTCGCGGCGGATCGCGCGCTGGTGCGGCTCATCGCCGGCCACCCCGACGACGCGCTGATCGCGCTCGACCTCGTGCTCGAGGCCGCGCCGCGCCACCCGCAGGCGCTGTGGAACCGGGCGCTCGCGCTGCGCGACCTCGGCCTGACGCGGATGGCGAGCCAGGCGTTCACCGCCGTCGCCGCGCTCGGCGAGCCCGGCTGGGCCGGCGAGGCGACCGAGCGCGCGCGGGCGCTGCGCGACGAGGCTGATCAGCGCGCCGCGCGGTTCGCCCAGCTGACCGCCGCGGGCGCGAAGCTCGCGAGCGCGCCGGCCGGCATCCCGCCCGAGCTGGCGCGCCGGATCCCGGGCGCGACGCGGCAACGTTTTCTCGACGCCGTCCGCGGCGCGGCGACCGCCGATGCGCTGTCCGCGCTCGCGCCGCTCGCGCGGACGCTCGACGAGATCGCCGGCGACACCGTGGCGAGCGAGCGGCTCGCGCGCGCCGCACACGCCGACTGGACCAAGCGCGGTCCGCTCGCCGCGCGCTACGCGGCGCTGGTCGCCGGCGCGCCGATCACCGCCGCCGACGCCACGACCTATCTCGCGGCGCTGGGCGCGGCGCAGCAGGACGACGTGCTGCTCGGCGCGCTGCTGCGCATCCACCCCGCCGGCTTGCCGCCCGCAGATCTCGCCGAGCTGCAGCGCCTCGCCGCGGCCTCGGCCGACCCGTGGGATCGAATGATCGCCGTCGAGCAGGATCTGCGCGCCGGGAGAACGGGCGACCCGACCCCGGCGCTGCGGCGCGCGCTGCCCGTCGCGCGATCGTGCACGCCGCAACTCGATCCGTGGTGTACGCAGCTCGATCTGGCGCTCGCCGATATCTACCTGGCGACCGGGCGGTTCGGCGATGCGCGCGAGGCCCTGGCCGAGGGGATCGCGCGGGCGCGGCGCGGCAGCGACGAGGCGCTCGAGACCTTGTTCCTCGCCCGGCTGGCCTCCGTCGAGACCACCCGGCCGGCGCTCGGCCGCGCCTACAACGGCGAATTCGCCAGTCGCCGGCGCTGAGCCGCCAGGCGCCTGCGCGGCGGCGAATCCGGGAGCCTCGCGATCATGCATCGCGCGACGTCTTTGCCACCCGGCACCGCAAGCCGGGCGGGCGCGCGCCCAGCGGAGTTGCTAGACTGAACCCACCGTGGGAAGGCTCGAGAACATCATCGCGCGCAACCAGCGCCCCAACCAGATGCGCGAGCGCATGGTCGTCAGCCTCGGGTTCGGCGCGATCGTCCTGCTGATCCTCGGCCTCATGGTGTTCACCGATCTGGGCAAGTCGCCCGAGGCGCCCGACGAGATGACCACGCCGGTCGCGCGGCCGGTCCAGCGCGAGAAGCACATCGACGGCGTGATGCTGCGCCGCCAGGCCGCACCGGCGCCCGCCGCGCCGGCGCACTGACGCATCGCCCGCTGGCTACGCGGCCCGCGAGCGCAGCGCGTCGCGGATCCGCTCGAGCAGCTCGTCGGGCGTGAACGGCTTCTGCAAGATCATCCCGAGCTCGGCGCGCCCGCCCGACACCCCGCGCCCCGGGTAGCCCGACATGTAGATAATCTTGGTGCCCGGCGCATCTGCCGCCAGCGAGCGCGCCAGCTCGGCGCCCCCGAGCCGCGGCATCATCACGTCGCTCAACACCAGATCGATCTGCCCCGGCTGCGCGCGGCACACCCGGAGCGCCTCGACGCCGTCGCTGGCCTCGATCACGCGCATCCCGGCCTGCTCCAGGATATCGCGGATCACCGTCCGGACCTGCGGATCGTCCTCGACCAGCACGAGCGTGCCGTCGATCCGCTGGATCGGCTCGTCGCACACGACGTGCGGCGCGACCGGCACCGCCGTCGTCGGCAACCAGATCGTGAACGTGGTGCCGCGCCCCGGCGTGCTCGCGACCTCGATCCGGCCGCGCGAGCGCTGGACCACCGCATACACGGTCGCCAGGCCGAGCCCGGTGCCCGCGCCAATGTCCTTCGTCGTGAAGAACGGCTCGAACACGCGCGCGCGGGTCGCGTCGTCCATGCCCACGCCGGTATCGCGCACCACCAGCACCACCTCGTCGGCGCCCGGCACGTCGCGTGCGCTGATCATCACCGTGCCGCCGCGCGGCATCGCGTCGCGCGCGTTGAGCACCAGGTTCATGACGATCTGCTCGATCTCCGAGCCGTGGCCCAGCACCGCGCGCAGGCCGGGAGCGAGCGCGATCTCGATCGTCACCGCATCGCCGAGCAGGTGCGCGAGCATCGCGCAGGTCCGCTGCACGTGGAGCGCGAGATCGATCGCGATCGGCTGGTCCGCGTCGTCGCGACCGAACGCGAGCAACTGGCGGGTCATCCGCGCGCCGCGCTCGGCGGCCGCCTGGATGCTCGCCACGCGCTGGTGCGGCGCGTGCGCCTCGGCGACCTCCGGCAGCTGCGGCAACAGCGCGCGACACTGGCTCAGGATCGCCATCAGCACGTTGTTGAAGTCGTGCGCGATGCCGCCGGCGAGCAGGCCGATCGCGTCCATCTTCTCGGCGCGCCGGAGCTGGAGCTCGAGTCGCTGGCGGGTCTGCTCGGCGGCGTGCTTGTACAGCGCCATCTCGAGCACGATCTGCAGCTCGCGCGAGCCGGCCGGCTTGACGATGTAGCCGAATGCCTCGCTGCCGCACGCCGCGCGCAGCGTGTCGTCGTCGTCGAACCCGGTCAGGAACACGATCGGCACGGCGCGCGCGGCGCGGATGTGCGCGGCCGCGGTGATGCCGTCCATCGGGCCCTCGAGCCGGATGTCCATCAGCACCAGATCGGGGCGCTCGCGCGCGGCGATCTCGACCGCGTGCTCGCCGAACGCCGTGACGCCCGCGACCGCGAAGCCGAGCCGGACCAGCCGGATCTCGAGCTCGCGCGCGATCGTGCGGTTGTCCTCGACGATCAAGATCCGTGGCGTCATTCCGCAGCCCTCACAGCAACGACAAGCTTGTTCATGACCACCGTGCGTGGAGAGACTCTCCATCTTCGCTCCTCGAGCGCGCGAGGTGGTGGACAAAGTTGCCAACGATCTCGATCACCGTGTCATCCGGTGTCCGGCCTTGTCGTACGACCGGTACGAGCTTTGCGGATCCGGCGGCGCCGCGCGCGGGCCCCGGCGCGCCGGCCGCCCGCGGATGCCGGCGGTGACGCGTGATATCGTCGTCGCAACATGGACCGCATCGAGCTCTTGCAGAGGATCCCGTTGTTCGAGTCGCTCGAGAAAGACGACCTCGACGCGCTCGGCAACAAGCTGCGCGAGGTCCACGTCGAGAGCGGCGCCAACGTGTTCGCGCAGGGCGACGAGGGCGACGCGATGTACGTGATCCAGGACGGCGCGGTCGACATCGTCGCCGGGACCGGCAAGCAGAAGGTCATCGTCAGCTCGCTGTTCAAGCAGCAGTACTTCGGCGAGCTGTCGCTGCTCGACGGCGCGCCGCGCTCGGCCACCGCGACCGCGAGCCGGCCGACCCAGCTGCTCGCGCTCGACCGCGACGACTTCGTCGAGTTCATCCGGCGCCGGCCCGAGGCCGCGCTGTCGGTGATGCACGAGGTCGGCGAGCGCATCCGGGCGACCAACGAGCTGATGACCCGCACGGTCACCCGCAACGTCCTCGAGGAGGAGGACAAGAAGGCGACGATCGGCGAGCGCGTCGCCGACATGGTCGCGGCGTTCGGTGGCAGCTGGCCGTTCATCTTCATCTTCGGCGGCTTCATGGCGCTGTGGATGATCTGGAACTCGGTGATGTCGCCGCCGCTCGCGTTCGACCCGCTGCCGTTCATGTTCCTCAATCTGTTCTTGTCGACGCTGGCCGCGCTCCAGGCGCCGATCATCATGATGAGCCAGAACCGGCAGTCGACGAAGGACAAGGCGCTCGCGGTCAACGACTTCCAGGTCAACCTCAAGAACGAAGTGTCGATCGACAAGATCCTGCGCAACCAGGCCGAGGTCCTGCAGCGGCTCGGTGCGCTCGAGCAGCGCCTGGTCGTCGCGCGCAGCCCCGCGGCGCTCGAGACGCCGAAGGCATAGCCGCGCGGCGCCCGGGCTCGGCTACAATCGGCGCGATGACCGAGAACGTGGCCCGCTGCCTGCTGGTGTCGAAGGTGCTCGTGGCCGACGGCATGATGTCCGGGGACGAGCGTGGGTTCCTCGACGACATGATGAACCACCTCGGGCTCGACCCCGAGGAGCGTCGCCAGGTCGTCGAGCTCGAGGGCTGGGACGACGCCGAGCCGCTGGTCCGCGCGCTGTCGGTCGATCAGCGGCTCGAGCTGATCTCGCAGCTGGTCGACGCGGCCTCGGCCGACGGCAAGCTCTCGGCGCTCGAGCTGGCGGCGATCCAGCGCGTCGCGACCGAGCTCGGCGTCGCGAAGTAGCCGCGATGGCGCGCACGCCCGAGCAACGCGTCGCCGAGCTGCGCGCGCTCGACCTCGCGGATCCCGCCGCGCCGAGCAAGCTGCGCGCCGCGCTGCAGTCGACCACCGGGTTCGTGGTGGCCGCGGCGGCGCGGCTCGTCGAGGACCACCGGCTCGAGGCCGCCGTGCCCGAGCTCGCGCCGGCGTTCGAGCGGCTGTGCGAGCAGGGCAGCAAGCGCGATCCGGGCTGTCGCGGCAAGCTGGCGATCGCGCGGGCGCTGCACACGCTCGATCAGTGGGACGAGCGCGTGTTCGTCGCGGGCCTGGCGTACCAGCAGCCGGAGGGCTGGGGCGCCGAGGACACCGCCGCCGACCTGCGCGGCGTGTGCGGGCTGGCCCACGCGCACTTCGGGCGCCCCGACGCGCTCGATGTCCTCGCCGTCCTGCTCGCCGACGCCCAGCGGCTCACGCGGATCGCAGCGGCGCAGGCGCTCGGCGACGCCGGTCGGCCCGACGCCAGCGCGCTGCTGCGCTTCAAGCTGTTGACCGGCGACGCCGAGCCGCAGGTGCTGGCGGCGTGCCTCGAGTCGCTGTTCGCCCTGGCGCGCGACGCGTCGTATGGCTTCGTCGTCGGCCTGCTGCCCGCGCACGACGAGCGCGCCGAGGTCGCCGCGCTCGCGCTCGGCGGCGCGCGGTTCCCCGAGGCCGTGGACGTCCTGACCCGGTGGTGCATCGGGGTCGACGCCGAGCAGCGCCACCGCATCGGCTACCTCGCGCTCGCGCTGCTGCGCCACGACGCCGCGACCGCCTACTTGCTCGACGCGATCCGTTCGCGCGGCCGGGCCGACGCGGTGGCGGCGGCGCGCGCGCTCGCGACGTTCAAGGACGACGCGGCGATCGCCGAGCAGCTGCGAGCGGCGGTGCGCGACCAGCCCGATCCGGCGGCGCGCCGCGAGCTCAGCGAGCTCTTGGCTTGACTGTCTGCCGCACCGTCGGCGGGGACGGGCGGCGCGCAACCAGGATGACGGCGGCGATCAGCGCCGCGATCGCGGCGAGCGGCATCGCGTAGGCGCCCGGGCCGAGCACGAGGATGGTGTGGCTGATCTCGTCGTTGACCTGCCACACCGCCTCGCGCAGCACGAGGTGGAGCGCGATCGCGACCGCGGCGACGACCAGCGCGCCGAGCAGCGCGAGCACGAAGCGCGAGCGCCGGAACGTGCCGCGCATCAGCTGCGGAAACACGAGCAAGATCAACGCGGCCTCGAGGCCGATCACCGCCCACAGCGTGATCGTGAGGACCGTGCCGGCGTGCTTGATGTCGTCGTCGGTGACGTCGTCGAGCGTGTCCATCGCGTCGCGCGCGTCCTCGAGCGCGGCGCGCGCCCGGCCCGACGCGCGCGGCGTGACAGCGTGGATGATCTTGGTGCCGACCTTGCGCTTCGCGCTGCCGTGATACGCGACCAGCATGCGGTGGATCAGCGCGCGGTCGCGGCTGATCTGGTGCAGCGAGCGCTCGGTGCGCTTGCTGACCGCGCCACCGGCGGCGCGCAGGTCGAGGCACGGCAAGAAGATCGCCACGGCGACGAGCACCGCGCACAACACGTAGGCCCAGCTGGCGACCCGCACGGCGCTATCTTGGAGCACGCGCGACCGGACACCAAGGCGGTTTCCGCGATCTCTTCGCGGTCGTTCGTCGAGCGCGCCCGCTTGGAGGTAAGCTGCCGGCGGGATGGACGACCGACGAACGCGACAGGGGCCTGGCTCGCCAGATCCCGAGGGACCGACCGAGCCGGCGCGCCCCGGCGAGCACCCGCGCCCCGAGCCGTCACACGGTCCGCAGCCGTACGTGCAGGCGCAGCCGCACGCGCCACCCGAGTCGCATTCGCCGCCACAAGCGTCGCCGCCGCACGCGCAGCCACCGCACGCGCAGCCGCCGCAC
>Ga0070717_10004213_pt1 | contig 10376 bp, 8 predicted proteins | sample LARL113metaG_FD_71366 | JGI IMG/M metagenome (GOLD analysis project Ga0070717, IMG submission 71366) | Corn, switchgrass and miscanthus rhizosphere microbial communities from Kellogg Biological Station, Michigan, USA - LAR L11-3 metaG | ecosystem: Host-associated > Plants > Roots > Rhizosphere ... | reverse complement strand
CTTGCAGCGCTGTTACGAACAGAAAGCGGTAATTGCCGAAATTCTGGGGCATTTTCCATTGGCGCAATTCTTCTCAGATCACGCCCGGGAGATTGCCAGTTGGTCGAAGCAGGACGATGCGACGACCAGCTCGAATGCGGGAATCGACTCGTTAGCATGAGTTGGCCAAGTCCATCCAGACTTAAATTGGGAGGGCGCGAAACTCCAGTTCCTTTCGGAAGGCGTCGACGAGGGACACTTCGCAGTTGGGATGACAGTTGATCCAACTGCTGGTATTGGTTAACTAACAAAATGATGCGCTTGCTCTTGTGTTGTCTATGATCTGAGTCATTGAGCACTTTTGAATCCTTGCGCCGTTCAGTCCTGTGGATCGGCACTTGGCCGCTCAAGAGTCAATCACGAGATCCAGAAACGGGCTTCGGGGAGATATCGCAGCTCGAGGGCAGCGGAACCAGGGAAATGGGAGCCGATTTCCTCCAAGCCGACTTGAACCACTTCAGTGCAATCTGCCCCGCGACAGCAATGAAACCCGACATGCGGCAGCCTGTAAAAGGGTCCGTTATTCTGTGCGATGGTGGAGATCTGACCTTGGGCGCCAGGTACGGTTCGAACTGCCAGAATGATTTCAGCTAGTTCATCAACTCCTGTTGGGGAAGTATCAGTGGCGGTGGGCAGGGTATCCCCTTCTCAATCTTCCCGCTCTTTGAGTCGCCTTGACTTCCAATATGAAGTTCGCGCTCTCCCAGCGTTCGTCAGACGCAGCGCCAACGTCGCTCTTGTCTGAATTCACGGGCGAGGAATGCCCCGAGAGTTTATCGCATTTTCCATCGCATAATAGGGACAGACCATGCCGCAATGGCACGTAAATCTTGCACCAGAACATACTCTAACGTATTGAAATCATTGGGATGGGGCGAGAGTTGATCGCTTATGAGACCGTCGCTCTAACCACCTGAGCTACGCCGCCATTTTCCAGCGAAAGGGGGAGGATGGACAAAAGGAACCTGTGCGCCGCGATCGCATTCGAAAATGGCGCGACGAACCAGGAACGTTACATCCAACATTCAATTTTAAGAGCGCCTGTGAAATAGGTCAAACCTTGGCCCCACCCGATATACTCTGAGGCATGGTTCACCGGTTCTGACAAACCACGGTCTTCGAACTCAATCTGCAATAGCCGAACCCTGCATGAAAGCGATCGCTATCATTCCTGCCCGCCTCGCTTCCACGCGTCTGCCGCGCAAGATGCTGCGTGAGATCGCGGGCAAACCGCTCATTGGCGTCGTATACGAAGCGGTGCGTTCTTCAGCGCTACTGGCGGACGTGATCATCGCCACAGACTCACACGAGATCATGCGTGCCTGCCGCGAACATGGCTGGCAGGCGCAGATGACTTCATCCGCGCACCGCAGCGGGACCGAACGCGTGCGCGAAGTATCTGGTCGCGAAACGGCCGACATCTACATCAACGTCCAGGGCGATGAGCCTCTTATTCGCCCGGAGCACATCGCTACCTTGATCCAAGTCATGGAAAATGCGGCGGCCCAGGTCGGGACGCTGATGACACCCGCGGCCGCGGTCGACATCCCGAATCCAAATGCGGTGAAAGTGGTGATCGACCACACCGGGCGTGCGTTGTATTTTTCCCGCGCCACCATTCCCTTCGACCGCGAAAGTACTCGGCCTGCTTATTTCAAGCACCTCGGGCTCTATGCCTATCGCAAACCCGCGCTGGACCAATTTGTGAAGTTACCGGAGTCGTCGCTGGAAAAAAGCGAACGTCTGGAACAATTGCGCTTTCTGGAAAATGGGATCCCAATTTTCGTGGGCGAGACTCCGCATGACAGCATTGGAGTTGATACGGAGGAAGACTTGCAGCGGGTGATTGAGATGATGAAGAAAAGCAAGGGCTAGTGTTCAGACTTGGGGATGCAGATTGTGTTTTTGGCCCCAATCCTTCGCCGCCGCCAAACGCCTGGAGATGGCCGGGTGCGAATGGAAAAACCATTCCACCCACTTCGAAGGGGTGCGCTCCGCCAGGTTCTGCTCCGCCAGTTTATTCATCGAGGTCATGAAGGGCTCCACGCTCGAGATGGACTCGAAGGCATAGCGGTCCGCCTGGCGCTCGTTGAAGCGCGAGTAGGCATTGAGCGCCGGCATCAGCACGAATGAGAGCACGACTGAAACCAGCGCCAGCAGAGGCAAGTTGGCAAAGTCGGACAATTCCTCGAACATGTGTTGGTCGACCGCGTAGTGAAGAACCCAGTTAGCCGCCCAGAAACCGAAAAGAGTGATCGCCGCCTGCACGAAAATACTCTTCAGAATATGGCGATGCACATGATGACCGAGTTCGTGCGCCAGCACCGCTTCGATTTCTTCCGGCGAGTAATTGTCGAGCAGGGTGTCGGCCAGAATGATGCGCCGGGTGGCGCCAAGTCCGGTAAGAGCGGCGTTCGCCTTGTTGCTTTTTTCCGAAAGCTTCCAACGGTAGACGCCGCGCACGCGCGTACCGGCGCGCTCGCTCAGCACCACCAGACGCCGCCTCAGGTCCTCGTCGTTGAGGGGTTCGAACTTATAAAAAATCGGAAAGAGAACGACCGGTGCAAGTTGAGCGAGGACAATGAACAGACCCATGAACAAGCCCCAGGCCAGCATCCACCAATGTTGCGGCCACTGCCGGATAGTCAAGTACAACACTTCCACGACCACGGTTCCCAAGACGAGTCCGACAAGAAAGCCTTTCACCTCATCCCAGGCCCAGGCCCTAAAGCGCTGCGTTGAAAGCTTGAATTTGCGTTCGAGCCGGAAACCGTAATAGTCGAGAGCAAGACCGAGCAGTTTACCGATCACCAGCAACAGCAGCAGGTAAATGAAAAGCGACACTGGATAGTTCTGAAATCCCAAGCGGTATGCGAGGTCACGCAGCCAACCCGACCAGCCCGTGACTAAGAGAAGAATCAGGAACACGAATCCCACTACAAAATCGGAGATGCCCAGCCACCGCCGGATGCGGTTGTATCGTTGAGCCTCCGGCGAATCGGTCTGAATCTGATTAAGATCGTCTGCCATGTTGTATTGATGCTGGTCTATAAATCATTCTACCGTTGCCGGGTGGTTGCTGGTCACTAACTACTGGCCACTGTTCCTTAGTTCCTGACGAAGCTCTCACCCGCGGCCAGCAACTCGCTTACGAGTTCCGGCGACGAAGCCTCGGTGTAAAGCCGCAACAGTGGCTCGGTCCCGGACGCGCGAAACAATATCCACGCTTCCGCGCCCTTGCCGTTGGTCGGCGCGTCGAGAAAGAACTTGACCCCGTCAAGATTTTCTTTCTTTAGCACGCGGTAGTGGCCCAGCTTCTGCGTACCATCTGCGCGAGCCCGCCGAATCGCATTCTGCTTTATGTCTTCCGGAATGTGCAGATCACGACGACCGTAATGGTGCGAACCAAACTCGCGCTGCAGGTCCGCCACCAACTGACCCAACGGCTTGCCTGCCTCCGCCATCACATTGGCCAGCAGCAAACAGTTCAACACGCCATCGCGCTCGGGGAGGAAACGCGAATAGCCGATGCCACCCGACTCTTCGCCGCCGATCAGGATTTCGTGATCCATCATCAGGTCGGCAATATATTTAAATCCAATAGAAGTTTCGTGCAATGTGCGCCCGTGTTTCGCCGCGATGCGATCGAGCATGCGTGTGGTGTTGAAGGCTCTGACCACGTCCCCCGACCATTTCTTGCGCTCCAATAGCCAGCGCAGCAAGACGCAGAATATTTTGTGGGAGTCCACGAAGCTGCCATCTTCGGCAACCGCACCGATGCGATCTGCGTCCCCGTCGGTGGCCAGCCCGGCGTCGCACTTCTCGCGAACGACGGTCTGCTGCAGCATCGCGGTATGCGGCTCGATTGGCTCCGGATTAATGCCTGGAAATAGCGGATTCAGTTCCTGTCGAATGGCGACGAACTGCACGCCGCGCTCCGCAAATATGCCGGTCAACACGCCGCGTCCTGAACCATACATCGCATCGACGGCAAATTTAAACTTGGTTTTTGCGATGAGGTCCATGTCAGCAAACCTGCAAACGGCTGCGACGTAGAATTTCTTCAAATCGACTTCTTCGACAGCGGCTTTGGCACCTTTGGGTGCGGCGCCGGCGGCCATTTCTTCTTCAATCTTCTTCATGATGGCGGGGGTTGCGGAGCCGCCGAAGTTTCCTTTGAACTTTACGCCATTCCAGTTCCACGGATTATGGCTCGAGGTGACCATCACGCCGCCCGCCGCGCCTTGCTGTTTGACCGCATACGAAACCGCAGGTGTGGGAATGTAATCGTTGGCTAGTTTCACGGGGATGCCGGCAGCGGCTACGACCTCTGCCACAATCTGGGCGGCGCGCGGCGAAGCAAAACGCGCGTCGTAGCCCACGAACACGCCGCGCTGCGCGTCTTCGTATTTGAGCACGTAGGAGGCGATGGCGCTGGCGACACGCCGCACGTTGTCGAAGGTGAAGTCATCGGCGATGATGCCTCGCCAACCGTCGGTTCCGAATTTGATCTCTTGCGACATGATGAGTCAGTGGTCAGTGGCTAGTGATCCGTGCCAGTCTAGACACTGAACACTGATCACTGGCCACTTTTCTTTTACACCAACTTGTGCAGCTTTTTTTCGTCGAGATACTTTACGACTTTGCCTACATCCTGCGCCTGTTGGCGTGTCGTGACCAGCAACGCATCGGGAGTCTCGACCACGACTAGATCGGTGACCCCGACCGCCGCAATAAATTTTCCCGGTGCATAAATATAATTTCCGCGCGCATTCAGCAGAAATACGTCGGAACCCTCTACCAGATTACCTTCCGGCGTCGTTTTCTTCGCCGTATGGTGCTCATGCAGCGCGGTCCACGAGCCCAGGTCGTTCCATCCAAAATTGGCCGGCAGGCAGTAGATTTTCGCGGCGTGCTCGCCCTTCGCCGAACGTGGCTCCAGCACCGCATAATCCACGCTGATGTTTTCACATTGGGGGTAAAGCCGCTTCAAGGTTGCTGCAAATTTTCGCGTTCTGTAGCTGTCCGCGATTTGTTCGAGCACCGACGCGGTCTTGGGCAAATGCTCTCTCAGTGCTTCGACGAGAGTCTGAGCGCTCCACAAGAACATTCCGCTGTTCCAGAAGTAATTGTCCGCCGCCACGAACTCAGCGGCACGCTCGGCATTGGGCTTTTCTGTGAAGCGACGAACATGCAGCGCGTCGCCCTGAAACAAGCCTCCTGTCTCGATGTAACCGTAGCCCGTTTCCGGCCGGGTGGGCCGAACCCCGAGCACCATGATGTTCGCGCCCGCGGCGGCAACCTCGATGCCACACGCCAGCGTTTCGCGATAGGTTTTCTCGTCGCCAATCACGTGATCGGAAGGGAAAAGGCCGAGTACGGCATCGGCATCTTCCCGCAACAACAGAAACGCCGCCAGACCGATGGCCGGAGCGGTGTTGCGTCCCTCGGGCTCGGCGAGGACCTGGGACTGTGGAAGTTTCGGAAGTTGCTTCACAATGGCGGGCCGAAGATCTTCATTAGTGATGACCCAAAAGTTTTTCGCCGGAGCCAGCGACAACAGCCGGGTCACGGTTTGTTGAATCATCGTCTGCTTGCCGTCGAGCGCGAGCAACTGCTTGGCGCGTTTTTTCCGGCTGAGCGGCCAGAATCGCGTGCCGCGTCCCCCGGCGAGAATTACGGGATAGAAATTGGAGTTCTTAGCCACGGTCTTGTCGTAATGGCGAATACTGAATCAGATTTCAGATTGAAGATTTTAGATTTTAGAACTTGCGCATCGTTCAGTCCTAACCTGGGTTGCTCCATAAATCTGAGGTCTAAAACCTTCCATCTGAAATGTTCTCTAAATTCGTGTTTCCGGCTCCGGCAGCGGTTTTCCCGGCACGTGGGCGCGCAAAAATTCCAACGTCCACTGTGGCCGCACGCCGAATTTGCCGACACATGCCGGAACAACGACCGCGTCGCCCTTTGCCAACGTAACGGGATCCGCCCCAGCTGCTTCTATTACTCCGCAGCCTTCGACGGCCACGAGTATCTGCACCGCACTTTTCCCCGAGTCGTCGCCCGTAGCAAGTTCGAGCGGGTCCCTGGCCTCGAACATATCCAGCACAAAATACGGCGCAGAAACCAACGGCGCGCGCCGGTTCTTGCTGCCAGGAATCTGTTCGGGTGCGCGACGCACTACCTTTCCCGATCTCACTTTTTCTTTCACTGCGGCGATGCCATCTTTCAGATGCAACTCGCGCGGGCGCCCGTAATCGTACAAGCGGTAGGTGGTATCGGACTGCTGTTGCGTTTCCACCACCACCGATCCTGGCCCCAGCGTGTGCACCGTGCCGCCCGCCACATAGATCATGTCGCCCGCATAAACATTGATCCAGTTGAGAACCTCCTCCGCGCGCTGGTGGTGAATTGCTTCTTCCAGTTGCTGCGCGGTAACACCCGGCTTCAGGCCCAAGGCAATTTGCGCGCCGGGTTTCGCGTGCGCGATGTACCAGCACTCGGTCTTGCCCCACGGCTGGCCGACGCGCAGCGCTTGCGCGTCGTCGGGATGAACCTGCACCGAAAGTTTCTCGTGGGGGAAAAGAAACTTGAGCAGCAACGGAAACCGCATGGAGTCGCGGGCCGCCTCGCCAACCAATTCCCGCTGGTACTGCTCGCTGAGTTGCGCGAGCGTTTTACCGGTGAGCGGACCGTTCGCCACCTTGCAATCGTCACCGCTCAGCCAAGCCTCGCCAATCTTTTCCTCGAACTTATGATTCGGATAAATCGGCGACAAATCCTGCGTGCCCCACGGACGCGGATCAAAACGTGGAAGCATCAACAGTGGATAAAGATTTCCCATAGAGAACTTACGCCCACAAAAAAGACCGCCCGCAAACGGAACGGCCTTTGCCGAACCTGTGATCCAAATCAACGTGATGACAGGCTTACAGCGACCCGAAGAACTTTCGCATGCGCTCTAGTCCGCGATCCAGTTCAGCTTTCGAAGTGGCATAGGAGACACGAATGTGGTCGCCGGTGCCGAAGCCCTCGCCCGGAACGGTGGCAACATGGGCTTCGCGCAACAAGCGCCCAGCCACATCAGATGCAGATTTCAGACCGCCGTGTCCGAGGAAAGACGAAATATTCGGATATGCGTAGAACGCTCCCTCGGGCATCGTGCAGGCGACGCCCGGTATTGAGCGCAATCCCTTCACGACATGATCTCGTAGTTCGATGTACTCGCGGCGCATCTCCCCCACGCACTCCTGCGGACCCTTGAGCGCAGCAACGGCGGCTTTCTGCACAATCGAAGTGGGATTCGAGGTTGACTGGCCCTGCAGCTTCGCCATCGCACTCACCACCGGCGCGGGCGCCAGAGCGTATCCAAGGCGCCATCCGGTCATCGCATAAGTTTTCGAGAGCGACCCCAGCACGACCAGCCGTTCCTTGTATTCGCGCAGTGAGCCGACCGTAAAGTTCTTGCCGGTGTAATTTAGATACACATAGCACTCGTCCGACAGAACCCATATTCCGCGCTGGTGCGCCAGGCGAACGACTTCGGTCATATCTTCGGCGCTCATCACCGCGCCCGAAGGGTTTGACGGCGAGTTGAGGATGATCACCTTGGTGCGCGGAGTGACCAAGCTGGCGACCATTTCCGCGGTGACGCGAAATCCCTGAGCCTCGTCCCCTTCCAGCAGAACGCAATTCCCGCCCGCATAGCGCACAATGTCTTTGAACGAAACCCAGTACGGGACGGGCAGGATGACCTCGTCGCCGTGATCCACCAAAACCTGGATGGCGTTGAACAGCGCATGCTTGCCGCCGGTCGAGGCAATCGCCTCCTCGCGCCGGTAGTCAGAGTCGAAATCGACGGCATGGCGATGCACGATGGCATCGCGCAGCTCAGCAGTTCCGGCCACGGCGGTATATTTCGTGAAGTTCCCTTGAATGGCGGCGATGGCGGCGTCTTTGATGTGCTGGGGCGTGGCGAAGTGCGGCTCGCCTGCGCCAAAATCGACCACATCGATTCCCTGCGAACGTAGCTTGTCCGCCTCAGCTACAACCGCCATGGTAGCAGAGGGCTCGATGCGGTTGATTCGTTCAGTGAGTTTCAGAGCTTCCGTCGTCGCGGTGGTCATGCTTTTCTCTTCCTTTTCCGCGGGACTTCGATGAGTTGCGGGTCCCGAAGTTTGTATGCGGGATCCAGTTTCTCCCGCAGCTTCTGTTCCACTGCGTCAGGGACGAGATCTTTAACCGGCCCCCCGGCCTGCGCCACCTCGCGCACCAGCCGCGAACTTACATATGAATACTTGACCGCCGGCATCATGAAGACCGTTTCGAGCGTGGGCTCGAGTTTGCGGTTCATTAGCGCCATCTGCAACTCGTATTCGTAGTCGCTGATGGCGCGAATGCCGCGCAACACACACATGGCGTCGATCGACTTGGCGTATTCCACCATCAGGCCGTCGAACGTGTCGATGCGAACGTTGCTCCAATCGGCCGTGAGCTGTCGCAGCATCTCGAGCCGCTCCCCCAGGCTGAACATCGGGGTCTTCTCCGAATTGCGCAGAATCGCGACCACCAGCTGTTCGAACATCTTGCTGCCCCGCTCAATCAGATCGAGGTGCCCGTTGGTGGGCGGATCAAACGACCCGGGATAGACAGCAATGCCCTTATTCAATCGTCCTCACAGGAAGGCCGTGGGTTCAGCGTTTTGAGCAAAGAGGAGCAATAGGAGATTTTATGCGGGTGGGAGCGACTATGGCAATCGCGGACTGACGATAACAGGGAAAGCCGGCGCGCGGTACGCACCGCGCCCGGCGGCAAGAAAGAGTGGAACGCTAGCGCTTCGCCGCTACCGGGACCTTGACGGGCTCAGGCGGAGCGCTGGGCATTGTGGTAACGCGGGCCGGCGATCCATTCGTCGGAGTGGCGGCCGCCGTCGGATGTGCGGGGCCATGGCTCAATCCCAGCGCCTTGCGAACTTCGGCGTCGAGTTTGGCCATGACGTCCTTGTTGTCTTTGAGGAACTGGCGGGCATTCTCGCGGCCCTGACCGATGCGCTCGCCCTTATAGCTGAACCACGACCCAGACTTCTCCAGAATGTTGTTGTTGACCGCGAGATCGAGCAGGTCGCCTTCGCGCGAAATGCCTTCGCCATAGAGGATGTCGAACTCCGCCTCGCGGAACGGCGCCGCAACTTTGTTCTTCACCACTTTCACTTTGGTCCGCGACCCCGTCACCACGTCGCCTTCCTTGATGGCGGCAATGCGGCGAATGTCGACCCGAACCGAAGAATAAAACTTCAGCGCGCGCCCGCCGGTGGTTGTTTCGGGATTGCCGAACATCACGCCAATCTTTTCGCGAATCTGGTTGATGAAGATGAGGCAGGTTCTTGACTTGGAAACGGTTCCGGTGAGCTTGCGCAACGCCTGCGACATCAGCCGCGCCTGCAGGCCCATGTGGCTGTCGCCCATTTCACCGTCAAGCTCGGCCTTGGGTACCAATGCCGCAACCGAATCCACGACCAGCACGTCGATGGCGTTCGAGCGCACTAGCGCCTCGGTAATCTCCAGCGCCTGCTCGCCGTAGTCGGGCTGCGAGACCAGCAGGTTGTCGACGTCCACGCCCAGCTTCTTGGCATAGGCGGGATCGAGCGCGTGTTCGGCGTCGACGAACGCGGCCATGCCTCCGGTCTTCTGCGCCTCGGCGATTACCTGCAGGGTGATGGTGGTCTTGCCTGAAGATTCCGGGCCGAAGACTTCCACCACGCGTCCACGGGGAAAGCCGCCCACGCCCAGGGCCGCGTCGAATGAGATCGACCCGGTGGGGATCACCGAGATGGGCACGATGGCTTCCTTGGAGCCCAACCGCATGATCGAGCCTTTGCCGAATTGTTTTTCAATCTGTGAGACTGCCAGTTCAATCGCCTTGCCCCGTTCATCCACCATGGGATTGGCTCCTTATAGAAGTGCAGCAATGAGTGATGGTTGAGTCTGGCAGGATTATACATTCAGATTGAAGCGAAGAAAAGGCGAATCAACATAATTAACCTGTGGAAGGTTCCGAAATGGCAGACAAGCGGGCAGACAAGGTTGTGTGGCGCCGGCGCCAGCGAATTTTGACCACGGGGCAGACGAGAAGCCTTGAAAGTCCGATCGAAGCGGCCCCATGCTCCCTTTCGCGATATCGATTCGCGGGTGGGGGCGCCCGCGCCACAAGCTAGTGTTGTGTCCAACAAATAACTGTACAAGAAGAAGGGATTCCACTATGCTGGAATCATGCCACGACCCGCTCCCGCACTCGTCCTCCCAGAAGCCGACCAACAGCAACTTCGACAGTGGGTTTTG
>Ga0070717_10004212_pt1 | contig 10376 bp, 5 predicted proteins | sample LARL113metaG_FD_71366 | JGI IMG/M metagenome (GOLD analysis project Ga0070717, IMG submission 71366) | Corn, switchgrass and miscanthus rhizosphere microbial communities from Kellogg Biological Station, Michigan, USA - LAR L11-3 metaG | ecosystem: Host-associated > Plants > Roots > Rhizosphere ... | reverse complement strand
AGCTCGCGCCGCCAGCGGTGTAAAACGTTGGGGTTCACTTCACAGGCACGGGACACTTCGGCCACCGATGCTCCCAACTCCAGCCGCCGAATGGCGGCTTCCTTAAACTCCCTCGTGAACTTCCGTCGATTCAGACCCATGACACAATTCTCCACTCGCTGAGAAATGTGCCTTATTCGCCTGTCTCAATTTTGGGGTCCACTCCATTCCAACGCTTACGATGATTTGACACACACGGACCGAGAATCCTCTCCTAGCTCTTTGAACAGAATCCGGAAATTCTGTTGAAACGGGCGGGTCTTCTTGAAACAACACTTTGCGCTACTCAGTTCTCACGAGGCATGCGTTCCTGCTAAGAGTGCCCCGGGCCAGCCAGCAATTGGCGAAGCTTCTGAGTGCCTTCGTCGGCCCCCGGAGGGAGGCCGAGGAAATCGTGCGATCGCGACCCAAGTGTGATGCGCACGGCAGGAAGGTGCCTGATTTCTCAAGGCATTGCGCGTCCTTTCGCCTTCGCGTCGAGTGATTCCTTCCAGGTCTGACACACGGCCTGGGCCCCAGTTTCGGCGATCTTGTTCGCCAAGATCGTGGTGGCGACGATAACCCAGGCGGGTGGACCCAGCGTGGCGACCACCGCGGCGGTCGCCAACGAGGCGGCGATCTGCGGCACCGTTTTGCCGCCTGATATTTTGCCCATTTCGTCGTTCTTTGGGTCGCAGACCATTTTCATCAGCTCGGGTTCCAGGTTGCGCCACCAGCGCTCCCCGACCTTTTTCAGGTCGTTGATGGAAAGCATCTCCTCGCCGCGCTGGCTGAAGGTGGCCTGATACTGCCCGGCGCGGTCGGGACCGCCGGGGTTTTCCAGGTCGCGAATCCGCAGGCCCAATTCCTCGAGAAGCGCTTCGTCGCTCAAATCTGCCAGATCCCGGGCCGCTTCGACCGCCCGGCCGTAGTTCGCTGTTTCACTCATTGGTTGACTCCGCATGCATTTTATCTCGGCCGGCGAGGCCGCCCACAGCAACCATGGCGTCTCCGAATAGCGTGTAGGCAAATGCGAGCGGATTGCCTACATCCAGATATTTGCGCCGCAATCGGTGGAGGATTTCGCCAACCGGTGCGCCGTCGAAGAGCAGCGCATCGAAGAACTCGCGGGAGTACAGATCGGCGAATGAGGAAAGCATCGGGATCTCCGTACCGATCACCGCGCGCGCGCCTTTTTCGAGAAAAGCGTCGATCAGGCCGCCCTTGATCAGGGGGAAGACTTGCGCCGATTCGCACATGTTCAGGAAAACCAGCGGATGTGACTGCCTCAGGTTCATGAGCGTGTACAGTTCGCGCAGCAGCAGCATGCCGCGCCGCAGGCGGATGAAGCTCTCATCGAGCAGGTTATGGCTCCCTTCGAGCGCTTCGACTTCCTCAAGCGAACGCTCGCGAAACGTCTTCATGGATTCGCTTTCGCCGGGTTGCGCCTCCGACGCCCATTTCCTCCAGGCTTCAAACATGTTGTAATCCTCGATTGCTCCGAGGGTGCGCGGCTTGGCTGTGTGGCCATGCGTGAAGAAATACAGCAGGTGGCTATCGCATTTCGGTAGGAATTCCTCCCACCGCGCGTCGTCATCCCAGAAGGTGCATTCGAGCTTTTGCCCCGCCGCGTCGCTGGCCCGCTGGAAGTATTCCATCTGGGACCTGGTTTCCGGTTCGAAGTTCCAGAAACCGACGCGGACCCGCACAGGAGTCCCCTCAATCCGCGGAGTGGCTGGCCCATTGTCTATGAAGTCGCCCAGCCCGGTAACCTGTTCGATCACGTACTTATAACCCCAGAACAAGTTGGGATCCGTGCGAAAGCGGTGTGAAGGGTCGAAGGATTCTGAGTAGAGCCACGGCCAGGGCCAGACAAATTCGCGCGCGCCGGTTTCTATGGCGACCTGTATGACATCGCCCGGCACGAGGTGTCCTTCGACTGCGGCCCGTAGCACCTGCCCGTCTTCAGATTGGAACAGGCGGTCGCATGCGTGACTTCCGAGAACCGCCATGTCGTCCAGAAAGGCACGAAAAGCCTCGGCCGCCTCATCGACCGGCCTTCCCGTACGATCGCAGGATGCCGTTCCGGTGATCGCGCCCGTGTAAGTTCCCGATTGATCGTAACCGGCCCGTCGGTACACGGGGTGTCGCCGCAGGCGGTCCATTCTCTCGCGCGTCCTCAACAGGAAGCTCGCTACTTCTTCGCGCGTGATTTCGAGGCGCGCCGGCAGTTCGGCTCTCCCGGCAAGCGCGGTCAGGATGTACTGGTCAGGCGCGTCGCCGCGCTGAATCACGAGGCTGAGTGCGCGCTCGAACAGTAACCCTACTTCGGAGAACTGGCGGAAAAGCTTGCCGCGAATACGGTCGGTGTCTTTGGAGTAATCCCAGCGGATGGGCAAGCCGCCGCGCGACCACTCGTAATCTTCAGGGGCGACGGTGATGCGGAAGCGCCCGATGTAGATGACGTTGGCACGGTGATAAATGAAGACATCCAGGCTGCCCTCGGCGAGCGCCGTAGCCTCGCCGGCTTCGATCGCGAAATCGGCGGAGGATTCCGTGGGACCGCCATTCCAGAGAAGCGTCTTCAGGCGGGGGCCGATGATGCGCAGGGGACCGTTGCGGGCAAACACGGCCACATGGAGCAAGGCGTTTTCATTCGCCGGCCGAACTATCGGGGGCTGGCCGCCTTCGCCGCCGAAGCGCGGATCCGGCGTGGAGTCAATCCTCACTGAGAGCCGGTAGCGGCTTCCGGCCAAGAAGCCCTCGTTCAGCGAGAGTTCGCGCGCATAGCCCAACCGCTTAATCTCGTAAAACCCGAAGTTGACGTAATCGCCGGGAGTAGACGTGGACACGGGCGCCGGAGCTGCGGCGGACGAGGGCGCGGGCGGCGGCGCCGAGCGGACGGAGTACATGGGGTCGGTAGCTGCGCCCGCGCCCCCTCGCCCGAACAGTTCCTCCAATCGGCCGCTGGCCGGCGCTCCAATTACGTCCGGAGGTTCTGCCGGCTGGCTCTCGGAGAGGTCGAGCGCATCGGCAAGCGAGACCTCGTCCGGTACGCCCTCGATCAGCCAGCCAAGCTTTTCCGCCTCGAAGAGATGCTGGCCATTCGAGTGCAGAATGGCGAAACGGCGGCGCGGCAGCCCGTTCTTCATTAAGGCGCGCAAATCGCCTACGGTCATGTGGCTGTGAAGAAGCACGGGCTGCGACGCCATGTCGTTCTCTGGTTTCATAGCCTGCCCGCGCCGTTGACCGAGAAGCCCGCCCAGAAGATCGGATTCTCGAAGGGCCGGCTATCAAGACCCTCGCCGGCCTGCAACTCGGCTGTCCTCGCTTTGATCGCGGACCGATCGACATACGGCAGATCCGCCCAGCGCTCCAGTTCGGCGATTGTCGCCCCGACGGTAAGTTCGCGGCACATCCACCCCTGGGCGGCGGCCAGGGCTCCGGCAAGGCTTTGCCCGCCTGTTCTCCAGTTTCGGAAGAACCGCGCGAGCAGTAGCGCCGTCGCCAGATCGTTCACGCGCCAGAGCGAACCGATGACGCTTTCGGCGCCTGCCGTGAGCAGCGCGGATGAGAGGCCCAGAAAGTCGTTCAGTTGGTCGGCCGCTTCCACCAGCCCGGTCTCGCATCCGGAAAGCACGACAAGGCGCGCCCGAACGGCGCCGATCTGCTCCAGCATGGCAGCCATCGTCAGGACCGTGGGTTCGTTTCGGCGCATCGCACACAGCAGCCCCGACTCTTCCGGATCGGTCGCGTCGTAGAACCCGTGGCCGGCAAAGTGAACAGTCTCGCAGCTTTTCAGCAACTCGAGGAGACCCTCGACTGTCGCGCGCCGCCCGGGCAGGCGGCGGACCTCGCCTTCCGCATACGTCGAAGCTGCCATCGCGGCTTCGGGCACGGTGAATTCAAGGGTGTCGTCTTCGGTGGGGTTGGTGGCTTGTCCGAGTTTCCACTGAAGGGTATCGCGCTCCGGCGACTCGCTCGTGCGAGCCAGAGCCTTCAGGCTGGGCGCGTAGCGGATTTCGAAGCGCTCGAACGCGTATTGCCCGTCCGACAGCCTGGCCGCGTGGAGCGGCATCACGTTAAAGCCCGCCGAAGGAATCAGAATCAGCCGTTTGGCGCGTTTGGGCAGCACGGCCTCAATGTGCGGCCACAACCGGGCGCCCATGTCGTCGCAAACCCGGGCGACGATAGCCTGCGTCAAGTGGGGCGGAAAGGCGAATCGCAATGCAGTAAGCCCGAGGTAGTCGCGGTAAACGGGTTCGAGGTCGCCGGTGTGCTCCTCCTTCAGTTTTTCGGCATCGCCCAGGACCCAGAGGCGCAGGTCCGCGCTGGTGATGGCTGGAATGATCGCCGCCCGGCCGCGCAGCCTACCTCGTGAATCCCTGGAAGCGCTGGCAGCGAGCAGGTCATTACCCGACATCGAGAGCCATACAGCCGTTTCTCCGCGTCCGAGGGGAGTGGTAAGTTGATCCCATTTCGGGCGGGTAGCTGCCGTGGACGACTCCGACGGCGCGCCGTCGAGACCGGCGGATTGCCGTGCGCGGCGAAGCCGGAGTTGTGACCGGCCCACTTCCCCCGTGTCCGCCTCTTCGCCCTTGGCCAGGCGTTGTCGCTGCACAGCGCGCGCCTTGACCAATCCGTCTTCCGCGCGGAGGTACTCCGTCCAAGTCGCAGTGTCAACCGAGGGCGGCCGCGCATCGCGGCGCAGCTTCACCGTTTCCAGGAAGCGAACGCGATTGTATTCGAGAAACTCGATGGCGGCTTCGGGTTGGTTCGCCTCGACGGCCGAAGCGGCGGCGATGTTGTACACGGTCGCGACCCGTTTCGCCCAGCGGCGCGCTTCGGCCGGATTGGTGAAAGCGGAACGTTCGCGCTCCGCCTGCTCGATGGCTCTCTCGTATGCTGCATCCGCACGGGGCCAGTCGCCCTGCAGCGCGTACATTTGCGCTTCGATGGCCTCCGGCGCCAGTTCGCCGGCATCGTCGAACCCGCCCGCTTTCTGGTTTCGCCGGTAACGTCCCAGTGCGCCCGCCGTGTGCTCCGGCTCCCTAACGAGGCAATACGCCTGCGCGAGATTCAGGCAGTCGATCGCGGCGCTGCGGTAATCATGGATATTCTCGTGCATTTCCGCGGCGCGGAGATGGTATTCGATAGCGCGTTCGGGCTTGTCTTGGGCGGAAAAGGTGAGACCGGTGGAGTCAAGCGAGCCGGCTTCCACTACGGAATCGTTTGCGCGCTTGGCCAGGCTGGCGGCTTCCAGATACAGCGCGCGGGCGCGGTCGTAATCGGCCTCGTCCAGTTCGATTCCGGCCAGGGCGTGCACGGCGCGAGCTTCTCGTCCGGCATCGGCGTCGGCGATCGCCAGTTCTCGCGAACGGGAGAACGCCTCGCTCGCCGCATCGGTCTGGCCGAGCAGCTTCAGCGCATTCCCATACGCAAGCAGAAGGTGGTTTTGTGAGAGGCCTGCATTGTCGGCAATGCGCATGCCCTCCTCGAGGACATCAACCGCCTCAAACAGGCGATGCGCGGCCGTAAGCGCATGTCCCAGGCGGTTGTGGGCCTCCACAGTCAACGAGGTTGCAACGCCGACCGCGGCGAGGTCGCAGGCCTGGCGCAGGTGCGCAAGACCGGAATCCACCCGGCCCAGGGCCCGTTCGACATCTCCCAACCCGAGCAGCGCGGCGATCGCGAGTTTTCCGTCGGAGTCTTCACCTTGCTCGCCCAGCTTCTGCGGAACAGCGATTTCCGCAACCAGCGATCGAAAAATATCGAGGGCCTCTTCCTTCTCGCCGCCGCGCGCGAGAGTATCGGCGAGATGCACGCGGAGTTCGGCGTTATGCGGCGCCTCTTCGTTGGCAAGGCGAAGATCGGCAATCGCGGCAGCGATGTCGCCAGCCGCCGCGTGAGCCGAGCTTTGCGCGATCAGCGCTTCGCATAAGGCTTCCCGATCTCCCATCGCGCGCGCCGTTTCAAGCGCCTTGGCGGCATACACGAGCGCGCCGGAACCTAACCGATTTGCCTGCGCCAACCACGCGTAGCACGCCACCTGCCTCCTCGTATTCCCCGAACGGGCGGCCAGTTCGGCCGCGGTCCTCATCTGCTCGATCGCACGATCATATTCGTGCAGATCGTAGAGTACGCGTGCGTAGGTTTCGCGGGCGGCAGCGGCATTGGACCATGGCAGGTCGGATCGCTCGGCTAACCGGAACGCTTTCTCGAGCATCGTCACAGCGGTGTTCCGGTCGCCGGAGAGCGCCCGCCGGACGGCCTCGTTTACGAGCGCATCCGGATCGGAATCGTCGAGAGGCAGGTCCGGCGGAATCTCCTCGCCAAGGGCCTGCAACGTCCCGCGCAGATTGTGACGTATGGCATCCGCCAGCCGTTCGTTGCCGAGTCTCTCGGCCTCCGGTAGCGCCTCCTCGAGCACGGTCTTGGCGTCCTTCCAATTGCATTTTTCCATGAGGAAGAGCCCGAGATTTGCGCGGGATATCACGACCGTCTCGAGCGCGCCGGCGCTCCTGGCGAGATCGTACCCCGCGTTTGCCCGATGGATGGCTTCGTCCAGCCGCCCCGTGGCTTGGAGGCAGAGCGCGGCTTCATTCAGGAGTTCGGCCCGCAGCGCATCGTCCTCTCCGTTGGCGAGCGCGCCAGCGCCGAACTCGTATTCTCGAAGGGCAGCTTCAGGGTTCGACGCCACGAACATCGCGGAAATGCGGGCGAGCCTCCCGGCGATCCTGGGCTGCTTTGCCATGCGCGAGCCCAGCCAGAAACACCGTGCCGGCGCATCCCGTTCCAGGCGATCGGCGGCCAACGCATAAAGACAAATCCCCGGGAGATCGTCGTCCGGAACCGCGAATGGACTTGTCAGGGCGAGCATCGCGTCCCAATCCATCCTGGTGCGCGACGAATGGCGCACCACCGCGAGGACCCTCGAGGCTGGCGTGGGAGCGGGATCGGACACGCCTTCGGCAGCCGGCATCCGCGCCAGCCGCTCCGCGGCCTCGTGCCAGTTCAGCTTTTCCGCCCAGGAGCGCATCTGCTCGAAAACGCCCGCAGGGGTACTGCCCTCAGCCGTGGGCGTCTTCCGCCAGAGCGCGAGCGCCCGCTCCAGATCCTCGTCCGGCGCGGCCCCGAGTTCTGCCGGCGTGATCTCGGGAGCGGCGGGGGCTTGCGGGATAGCGCCCAGCTCGTGAGCTTTTTTCGGATCGATTAGCCGCGTCAGGGCCATCGCCGTTTCGGTGTCTCCGGCCTTCAGCGCTATTTCGCCGCCTGTGGCGAGCCACAGCGTGATCCTCTCCAGCAGTGTCTTCGAAAGGGATCGGCCGGCCGCATCCGCCTGCCCTGCCAATTTCACTAAGGCGCGGTAATGTTCGAGCGCGAGGCCTTCATCGTGGAAACCCTCGGCGTAGACCCGCGCCAGGTAGAGCCGCGCCAGGATTTGGTGATCGAGCGAACTCGTTTCTGCCAGTTCGATTGCGCGCTCGGCCATTGTTCGCGCTCGGCCCGGATCGCCGTGTTCCAGCATCGGGAGCACACCGTTCAGCAGGAGTATCAATTCCCGCCGCGCGTCTCCCAATGCCCGCACGTAGCTGAGTGTCTCCGAGAACACCTGAAGCGCCTTTGGATCGTGCTCGGCCAAGAGCTTGCCCGCAAGATTGACGCGCGCGGTCGCCTCGGCTTCCGTGTCCCTGTTGCGAACCGCTCCTTCGAGCGCCTTGTGGTATGCTTCGGCCGGCGTTTTCTCGACGTCGTCTACCTTGGGCCGCGCCTGCTCCAGGACCTGGACCAGTTCCCGCAACTGCTGCTCGCGGGCCAAATCCCCCGTTGCTTTGGCCAGGTCCGCCGCCTCGACGGCTGCGCGTTGCGCCCCCGCGAGGTCGTTGGTCTTCTCTCGCGCGACCGCCAGCAAAACGAGCAGATCCATCGCGGCATCCGCTTTCCGCCCCGTTCCGATTTCGGCGAGCGTGCCCTCGATCATCCGAACGGCTTCAGCGGAACGGCCTTCGCGCACCAGAGTTTGAGCCCAGAGGTGCGCAATGCCGAGAATATTTCCGTCGAAGATTTCGGCGATCTTCTCGTTCCCGTCGGCGTTGCGACGGGCTTCTCGCAAGCGGTCGAGCGCTTCTGCGAACCGTTGCTTCCCAGCGAGCCGGCGCGCGAGATTATCCGACGCCACGGCTATGCGCTGAGCGTCGCCGGACCGGAGCGCTGTCGCTTCGGCTTCCCGGAAGTACTCTTCCGCTTCTTCTTCCCGGCCGCGCGCAGCCAGCAGATTGCCCAGGTTGCTGGCCCACGCGCTCAGGTGCCGGTCCTCCCCGTATTGCCGGCAGTACGGGATTGCCCGCTCGTATACGCGAATGGCGCGCTGCGAATTGCCGCCCCGATTGAACGCGACCGCCATGTCGCCCAGCACGCCTGCGAGAGGCCGTTCCTCGCCTGCGGCGGTGAGCCTCTTGTCCGCTTCCACGAACCACTCGAGGGCGCGCAGGCCTTGGTCGGCTTCCAGCAGGTCGGATGCTCGCCGTGCCACTTCCGCCGCGTCCGCGGGGAAGTCGGGTCGCGGTCCGATCGCCTCCATCACGTCGCGGACCGGCACTCCGGCCTTTTCGAACCCTGGGGCGACTTGGCGGACCGCCTCGAACCGCCCATCGCTCGTGGCAAACACGATCCAGTTGCGACAAGTGTTATGAAACCGCTGCGCATAGATCGGGTCCTCGAGCGCCAGAGCGGCGAGTTGTGGCATCGCTTCGGAAGCAATGTCGCACGCCTCTTCCACATCACCTCGCTTCTGGCAAATCTCGGCGCGCAAGAGTTGGAAGTACAGAGCCAATCCCTCGTGTGACGCCTGCGCCGCGAGTTTCTTCCCCCGCGCAATTTCGTCTTCGTTCAGATCTTCTGGTGCCGAGGCCAGGACGTCGTGAATTCGAAAGACTTCGAGGGCGAGCTGCTTGCGGCGATCCTTGCCCAGGAACGCCTCCACGGCCGCATACTTCTCGGGAGAGGCCTGGCCCGCGCCTTGGAAGCTCTCCAGCAGGTTGTAAACTGCCTGGGCCTCTTCGTAGGTGATCCCGCCGTACGGAGGCGAACCGCCAACGCTCCAGATGAGGTCCTCAAAAGCCTCAGACTCTCCTGCGGCGACGTAACGTAGCATCCAATACGGCCAAGGTTGGGCCGTTTTGGTCTTCGCGGCTTTCGGCATAAGATGCCACCTCCGCCAGCCTACTGAATATAATCCAGTTATTCTATTCCGTGCATCCAATATCGTGCGCTACCCCTCGCAACGCTGCCTGGCAATCTAAACGCGTGACCACAAACCGCCGAGCGTTACAGCGATCCATGTGTGATCTTCCGGCAATGGCATGTTCGGCGCCACTTGGAAAGCGATCAAGTCAGTATGCCGATCGCAAAATCGGAACATGTGCCTCTGCGAGTGGGACATTAGCGTCCATTGCGATCATGCATTTCCCCTCACGGCCATGATTTATGTTGTCTTGCAGTTGTTTGGCGTAAGCAGGCAAAATGTAGGGCTCGAGTCTGGCGTCATTCGACACGCGCCGGCCCGGGTTTTGATTGCACACGCTTTCAAGGACGCTCAGTGTGGGGATGACGAACGCATGATGCAGCGCGACCGTGGAAGCGAACGTCGGATCGAGGATGTCACCGCCGTGGGAGAAAAGATGTGCAAGTCCATCAGCGCCAGCTTCAATAGCATCGAACGCTTGCCTCTCACTATGAATATGAACGACAACCAATTTCCCTCGGGCGTGAGCGGCAACTATCAACGCGTGAAGCGTCGCCCTGTCGACACTGGGTCTGCCACCTTGCCCGGATCGCCGGAGTGAACGGCGTTTTCGGGGATCAATTTTGCTCTCCATCCGGCAAGCCCTACATGTAAGAAGGATTACTTGCTTTGGAGCGCGATATCCGGATTCGGCTTCGCGCCACCGAGAAATACCTCAAAGGTTGTTCCGCTTTTTCCAGCGCGATCAGACGTGCGAAAACGAATTATCCCCCTATGGTTCTCAACCAAGATTTTCGACACCCACAATCCCAGCCCTGAACCCTTTAGTTCCTTTGTCGTGAAAAAGGGATCGAACAACCTATCTCGAATATTTTCGGGGATACCGGCGCCGTGATCGTGGATTGTGATCAGTGCACCTTCCAGGCCGCGTCGATGGACAGATCTGCTTCGAATGATGACGTCGGTGCCGGGAAATGCTGCCTCGGCGGCGTTGCGAATGAGGTTTACGAACACCTGGGTCAATTGGCCCGGATACCCAAAGATTGTCACTGGCTTGATCGGGTTGGAGACCAGTCGGATATGACGCGCGGCCATCGTTCTCTCCAGCATGGAA
>Ga0070717_10004211_pt1 | contig 10377 bp, 11 predicted proteins | sample LARL113metaG_FD_71366 | JGI IMG/M metagenome (GOLD analysis project Ga0070717, IMG submission 71366) | Corn, switchgrass and miscanthus rhizosphere microbial communities from Kellogg Biological Station, Michigan, USA - LAR L11-3 metaG | ecosystem: Host-associated > Plants > Roots > Rhizosphere ... | reverse complement strand
TGCCTCGCCAGCTCCTCCATCGGACGTTCAGAACCAGGAGTATCCGGCCACTCCACCCTGGAAGCAGGCTCCCCAGGAATGATAGTGAGAAAGATGAAATGCATGCCAGGGCGCTATCACTGCTTGGGACGCTGCTTTGAGAGAATTTTGCAAAGTTCCAATCATCCTATTTACCGAAATTTTGCCCGAAGTAGTGGCAGTATGTTACTATCAACGTTAACAGGGTCGCTGTAGTATCCTGCTGAGCAGGCTCATTTTCATGTACCCCTCTGTCATGTGCTAGCAGTGAAGATTAGGCTGTTCTTCACTGGTAAAAAATGAGTAAGCAGTATCTGAAGAGAGAAAGCGATGTTTCAGATCGCTGTGCATAGATACACGTTGTCTTGCTTCTCGGGCGGGTTGCCAGAATACTATGAAGTCTACCGTGAAAAAGCAAAGCTCGTCGATGAAATCGATCTGACGAGGGATTTTAGGCACTTGGCAGATGTCTGTTTTCTCGCGGTGCAGAAGGGGTTGGATTGGCCTTTCCTGGTCGTTGCCCAGAAGTACGCTCCTTCAGGACTTGGAGGCTCCTATCCGCAGGCGCTCATTATTCCAGAGACGGACATGCTCCTTCTCGGAGCAGGCGAACGTGTCCTCACCTATCGCTTGGCTCCTTTAGAAAAAGTCGGGCAAGAGAGCGCAGAGCAAGGCTTTCACGCATTTGAGCGGTATGATCAGTTTGTCATCATGCGTGCCGAACTGGAAGTCGCTGTCTGGACGATCCAGGGGAAGAAGCAATGGTCTCAGTTCGTGGAGCCTCCCTGGACCTACCGAGTCGAAGGGGAGGCCATGTCTGTCGATGTCATGGGTCACGTCTTGTCTTTTCCTTTAAGCACCGGTCCTGGTCCCATCAAGAAGGTGTGGTGGCTCCCTTGAGGCACGAGGGCAAGCATCCTACGTTTGAACCAAACACATAGTAACATGAGCAGGAGTGAGCAGTTTCCCCAATCCATCGACGAAAACAAGGGCCACAGGTGGTGCCTGGTTGAGCACAATCTGGAGAATCTGACCGAAAGCATCCATAACGAGAAAGCCACTTGGCTTGCTATGCTAACCTTGACGAGCTATCAATAAGCAATTTTGACTCAGTAAAGGGGAGGAAGCATGATAGAAGTATCACCTAATCAGGAAGTGAGCCTTTTTTGTAATCAACGCAGCTAGACTGAGATACCCCCAGGCTACTACTGCCAAGCCAGCAGGAAGTGAGCCTTCCTGGTCTTGATGCGCAAGAACTGGCGGTGGTGTGGCACTCTGAGCTAGAGTTAGACCCAGCAGTGCAGACCTACTGCCTATCGACAACGATGCCGTTTCCCCACTGCTCACAACCGTCTTCAGACTGGCGAGCCACTACCGAGATCTTAACCACAACATCTGAATCATAACTCCTTTACAGGCGTTTTCTCAACTTATTCATTACCACCCTCCTTTACGCTTGTAGTGGTTACTAGCTTTTTTGTCACTATTCAGGTGGAGGTTGGATAAATCAGTCATTACCATCCCAATTTTGTAGGGAGTAGCAATCATAGGAGGTTCAGCCAATGAAGCGAAAACGCATGCTTCTCTCCATCATAGCAGGAATGCTCTGTCTCGTGGGTATGGTTGCTGGGTTCATCGCCAATGGCCTGAGCCATACCCATGCAGCAGAGGGATTGCATACCAACACCACCCAGCGAAATACTACCAAATCAGCTCAATCTTCAGTCCGCCCTGAAGTTGTGATACAGGGAAACATTTACTATGGCTCTCGTCGTGCCTCTGTTTATGCACTCAATGCTTTAACTGGCGCATTGATCTGGAAGTACTCAGCTGCGTCTTCACTGGTCACAGTCACCAACGGAATCGCCTATGTCACCTCTTCCTCCGGTACGCTCGTGGCACTTAAGGGCACTAATGGCAGAGTGCTCTGGCAATATCAGGGTTCACTGGTCACAGTCACCAACGGAATCGCTTATGTCACCTCTTCCCCTGATACGCTTGTGGCACTTAAAGCCTTTACTGGTTCTCTCCTGTGGTCCTACCAGATAAGTTCTAATTTCCTCTGGTCTCCTCTGATTGTTAACAACAGTGTTTACCTGGGTGCAAACGATGGTCTTTATACACTCGAGGCCTCTCACGGTTCTCTCCTCTGGCATTATCAGACCAGTCAAGGGTATGGACTCCCTACCTCCCCCCCACCCGTTTTCGTTCATGACACGATCTACTACGTTACCTATGGGGGAACATACCCCCCCTGGTATGCTCTCGTCTCTGCGCTCAAAGCCACTGATGGGTCGTTGCTCTGGTCTTACAAAATAGATGGAACCGATGCTGGTGTCAGTGCAACAGTCAGTTTTGTCAAAGGAAAAGTTTTGGTTCGTGGATACGAAGCTTATTATTTGCAACAGATAGCTTTCCTCGACCCCGCTAATGGGTCCGTCATCTATAGTCATAGGTTGGATGTGGAATTTCACGACTTTTTTCTGATCGACGGTGTAATATATCTCACCGACTATACCCATGTTTATGCCATCAGGCTGAGTGATGGCACCGTGCTCTGGAGCTATCAGCCAGGTGGTGGAAGTGACAGAATTGAAGTCGTCGATCAGATCGTGTATGTTTTTGAGGGAATCTACGAGACTGGGCCTGTGACTGCACACAAGGCCACAGATGGTACCCTGCTCTGGAGCATGCAGCCTGCTCCATATGCCTCAGTTACAGGCAGCAATAACATCGTTTATATCTTCGAGGGCGGTACTACTACTGCACGCAAAGCCACAGATGGTACCATGCTCTGGAGCTACCAGAGTGGTATATGTGGTGTGCTTGAAGGTATTATAAACGGCATCATCTACTTTGACGTTTGTCTTCTCTATGCTCTTAATGCTCGCAACGGATCACTTCTCTGGGGTTCCGGGATAACAGGTTTGATAGCGAGAATGAGCAATGGTTTCCTCTATGTCAAAAACCCATTTACTGGTATTCTCTATGTGCTCAACGCGAGCAACGGTACGCAAGTCTGGAGTTCTGGTAAAGCTGCCTCAATTTCGACGGTCGTCAAGCAGATCGTCTATGTCGTCTCTTCCAGGGGTACTGTTTATGCCCTCGATGCTACCAACGGGACACAACTCTGGAGTTATTAAAGTAGCAGCTGAAAGAGAAACGCAAAGGAGAACAGGACATGCCGAAACGGGTGACAGCGATCATGCTGAGTAAGAGGAAGCAGGAAGCTTTGACGCGAATCACCCAGCATCATCGGAGTGAACAACAAATGCATTTCTCATGGGTGAGCCTAAAAGAACGAGAGGACATATACTGACAGGGTGCTATGCCACCGCCCTTTCTTGCGCATCAAGACCAGGAAGGCTGGCTCCCTGCTGGCTTGGCAGTAGTAGCCTGGGGGTATCTCAGTCTAGCTGCGTCGATTACAAAAAAGGCTCACTTCCTGATGATGATGTGGTACTTTTAATGATGCCTGGGCCTACGATGACATATGTGCAGCACAGTAGTTGGCCGTGAGAGGAGAGAAGCTTGCTCAAGCCCATTTTATTGTGGAGAAAAATCTACTCCACCAAACGCATTATCTCAGGACTCGCGCTTGGCGTACTGGTGGTGGAAGCGCCAGAAAAAAGTGGTGCACTCATTACAGCGGATCGCGCCTTGAAGCAAGGGCGTGAAGTCTTTGCAGTCCCTGGAAGCATCCTCTCGAATAGGAGTACCGGCGCTAACTGACGTTCACGATCTGCGATGGGTCGCCGACTTAGAGGCATTTGTACAGCGGCATATACCGAGCGTCGCCTGAACAAACAGAGCAGCCATACCGTCTCAAGTATGGTTGCTCTTTTATGTTAGGTCCGCTCTTTTCAACTCCAAAACGAAGAGACTGTATTATACGCATATCCCTTCGCGCCCGCAATTTCTCCAGAACTATCGCAAGGTCAAATGGTAAAATAAAATGCCTAGGCAAGAGAACATTGCCTTGTTCGATCACAAGGAGGAGTAACACGTGAGACGGCTCCAACGATGCGCTCTTAGTTTCAGCGGGGGGAAAGATTCCTTGCTGGCCCTTGACCGTGCAATGCAGCAGGGGTTATCTGTAGATTTCCTTGTCACAATGTATGACGAAGCCAGCCAGCGTGTTCGCTTTCATGGAGTGCCCATCACGCTCATTCAAGCACAGGCGAACGCTCTGGGAATTCCACTCCTGTCCTATCCCAATTCGCCAGAAACTTTTGAGACGGTCTTTTTGCAGTCTCTGCGAGATCTTCGCCAGCATGAGATCAGCACGATTCTGTTTGGCAATATCCACCTTGCTGATGTCCGGGGATGGTACGAGGAACGCACCACAGCTGCCGGGCTGATTCATCATGAGCCGCTGTAGGGCGATCCTCCCGGCAAGTTGGTGCGTGAATTTCTTGCTCGTGGTTACGCAGCCATTCTCACCTGTATTGAAGAGGCACATGCCGATCCCACCTGGCTGGGCGCGCCTCTCACTGAAGAACTCATTGTGGCCTTTGAACAGGCAGGGATTGATCCCTGTGGTGAACGTGGTGAATATCATACCTTTGTCTATGCTGGCCCGCTTTTTTCTTCTCCCCTTGCAGTTCGCCTGGGCGAGCGGCTCTTCCTGTCCGGCTTCCAACTCATTGATATCCAATCTGTACCCCATACATGAGCAGCTGTTCAACTGCCTGAAGCAGCTCATCAAGCTCAAACGTTTTGGGGAGGCCGACGAGCTGGCGTTGCTGTACCTCCTCAGCATGTTTCTCTATGCTGGCACTGAGCAGGAGAGCAGGGACCTCTCGCAGTTCTTCCTTCCTCTGCAAAGAGTCGTAGACTTCGATGCCATTCATGTCAGCGAGGTGGTAGTCGATCACCAAGAGATCAACGGGCATGCTGCCGGTAAGGCGCAGGGCTTCCTGGGCATCAGCCACCACCAGCGGAAAGTAGGACGGGCTTGCTCCTGCAAGAGCGAGCGTGATCAGTTCACCAATCCCTTCATCTGCTAGAATAACGTTTTTCAGGCCATTGCGGTTTCAGCAATTCATTCAAGAATCCACTCCAATAGAAGAGGTGGAGAAGTTTTTCAACCTACCATGATTTCAGTGAATACTCCTACTGAGAGGAAGGATCATGAGAAGTGCAAGCAGTGCTAGCCAATTTGTCCACGTTTGACTCCACAGCAAGAGGCGCTTGCACACAATACGTGCAAGCGCCTCTCAAGTGAGGACTGAGATCGCGGCAGGGATGCCCCCCTATTGGGCGGTGAGTGAACTCCCAGTGAGCGTATCGCTCGAGCCGGAGTTGAAGTGGTCACTCGCCGGATTCCCATGTGCCACACTCACCCCACCTTTGACGGTGAAGGTGGGTTGATTACAGTTGGGGGTTGCGGTAGCACAATCCGAACCTCCACTGGTAGGGGCGCTGGCAACCGCGAAGGCGGGAAAGGCTGGGCCGCCGACGAAGGAGGTGGAGATGTAATCGCCGACCATTCTCCCCTGACTCGTATTCGGAAGCCAGGAGAGTGTCATGGGTCCAGCGATCTGCGCATTGGAGGTCCAGGTGGCTCCGCCATCGGCTGAGGTCGAGGTTCCCACATCCAGCTGACAGGTCGAGGCGGTGCAGCTAGCCACCGGGTAGTAGTAGAACGTCACGGCGAGATGAGCCGTGCTCCCAGAGGTTGACCTATCAACGGCCAGGCCGGGGATGAAGTGATCCACGCCACTGCCGATCGGGTCCAGCGGGATGCGCGTCACCGCCGACCAGTTCTTGCCATCGCTGGAGGTACTGAAGACCAGGTCATTGGCCGTGCAGCCCGCTTCGAAATGGCAGTCCGGCCAGACGACGTAGACCGTGCCCGAGGCATCGATCTCAGCGGTGGGCAGGATACCGGAGCGAAGATTGCCGGCCGGAGTATGGAAGCGCACCAAGGCGATCTTCGTCACGGCGCTCCAGCTTGCCCCGCCGTTTGAAGAGGTGAAGGACATGATGTCCCCATTGCGACTGGCGAAACCCTCGATCGGCACGATCACGGTCCCGCCCGGCTGCACGAGGGGTTGGCCCCCGATGCCATGCGCACTGTTGGCGGTCGATAGGGCCGCGCCCCACGTCAGCCCGCCGTCGCTGGAGGTGCTCATCTGGATCAGATCGGTTTTAGTGTTGTCGTCGAACTCGGTATAGCAGTTGCCGTAGAACGAACTGGTGGCCGTATTGTCGCACACCGTCCAGTTCTTGTCGTTGAAATGTCCATCATTATTCACCACGACCGGGTTGCTCCAGGTCGATCCCCCATCGGTCGAGCGGCTGACGAGCACATCAACAGCACTTCCACGGAGGCCCAGGAACGAGATCAGCCAGACCCCGTGCCTGGCGTCAAAGGCCACGGAGGCGTCGCTGACTGCCGAGTAGATGCCCGGCGGGGTGACGGCGGTGGTGGTGCCGGGCAGGAAGCCGTTGGTGAATTTGCTCCCGCCGTTGCTGGAGGTAGCGAACCCGATATCGGTGGCGCCCCCACCGAAGATGCGGCCCACCTGGAAGGCGGAGACGAGTGTGTTGCCGGCGGAAAGGGTATCCGGCTCGACTTCCGTTGCGTGCTGGCCAGGGCCAACAGTAAACGGGTCGCTGCTCAATTGGAGCAGGGTGGTACTGGCAAGAGCGGAAATAGTTGTGGCGAGTGCGAACAGGAGAGCGAAGGTGACTGCGACGAGGGTACGGGGCAACCATTTGAAGCGGGAAATACGAGACATGGTCATTCCTCCTTGAAGCATGCCTTGTCGAACAACAGAAAAACGAAACGTATCTACGAGGAACAGCTCTACAAGGTTGGCACTACGGGGCCCTTCCCTGCGCTTTCCGAACGGGTTGGCATGGCAAAAAAGATGGAAACTGCCCGTCGGAAAGGGGCTTGCTTGTCAGGCTGTGAAGTGACGGCACCGTTTCTTTCCAGGACTTTTTTCAGGTCTGCCTTCGAGGGCACCAGGCATCCGAAGTAGGATGGGAAAGTCAACCACCCACTAGAGAGAAACACCACGGCAAAAGGTGCAGAACGACACTATGAAGTATACTCATCTTTTCTCACAATTTCAACCTTTTGACCATCCGAATTGTAGCTTGAGCGAGGGTGTGTCCCGTGTCTACAAACGGAAAGTATCTGGTCTCTCCCTGTCACATTTTGCTCGATCCTGCGATTATAGTAAGAGGCCAGAGGGAGCGGAGAAAGACAATATGTACCAGCACGACGAATGTACACAGGGGAGGAGCGCAGGCGCTGCCCTCTACGATCGCTTTGCAGCCAGCATCTTCGGCTACGCAAGACTCTCGACGTCTTCATGGGAGGATGCCGAGGATGTCACGCTTGAAGTCTTTACAGCCGCCCTGGAGCAAGGAAACCTGTCATCGCTGAGCGAGCAGCAGCAGTTCGCCTGGCTGCGCCGGGTGACGCATAACAAACTGGTGGATCGCTACCGCCGCTCGGTGCGACTACCCGTTGTCCCCTTAGAACAGGTGGTAGAGACCGTGCGCATTGAGGAGGGACTCACCCCCGAAGAGGTGGTCCTGCGGCGTGAGGAGTTAGAACGGCTCTACCGGGCTGTTAGCACCTTATCCTTGCCGCAGCGGCAGATATTACAGTTACGCCTGGGAGAGAATCTCCATTTTGCTGAGATTGCTGTCTTGCTCAACAAGCGCGAAGCAGCCGTACGCAAACTGTATTCACGTGCGCTTGCCCTTTTGCGGAGGATCTACGAAAGGCAGTAGAAAGGAAGAGCGTTATGGCAGACTTTGATGAGTTGCTTCCTGAAGAGGCGAGTGAGCGAAATCGGCGTCTCATCGGCGATCTTCGTCAAATGTACCGCACAGAGGCGCAAACGGCTGAGCATCTCGCCCGTGTACGCCATCGCCTGTTGACATATCGTGACGGCACTATGGACGAGCATCAGGGTGTACAAGGACACCACATACCGCTCACCAGGCGACAAGACCGTTCGAGCACCGGGAAGAGAGAGCAAACGCGCTCCACTAGTTCCGGGGCAAGGCTGTGGCGACATCGCCTTAGTACGCTTGCAGCCGTCCTGTTCGTGGGAGTGCTGGTTGGTTCTCTCCTTCTCGTCTTGAGCCAAATACATCGAAGTAGTCTGAATGCACCAGGAGCTGCGCTCCACTCGTCGAAACTAGCAGGAGGTTCAGGCAGCTTGTTCTCACTTCACATGATTGATTCCACAACCGGCTGGGCCTTGAGCGAGCATGAGATCCTGCGAACCACGGATGGCGGTCTCCACTGGAAAAATGTCACACCACCTGACACTCTGATAACAAGGGAGAGTATCGCAGACTTCTTGACCGCCTCGCTGGCCTGGGTTGCAACGCCGCAGGCGAATGGAGCGACATCACAGGTCCTACGCACGACGGATAGTGGTCAGACCTGGCAGCAGTCAACGGTTCCGGCGGTCGCCTTCAAGCAAATGACCTTCGTCGATGCTCAGCACGGCTGGATACTCGCCGGTTGGGGACCTGGTGGAGGGCCAGCAGAGGCCGTTGCGGTGTTCCGTACCGTTGATGGCGGCAAGACCTGGCGGAACGTGTCCAGTGCGCTTCCTGCTTCGACGGATACCCCCCCACCTGGTCAGCTTCCATTCGGAGGGCGGAAATCCGGCATCCAGTTCCTGAACGCGTCTACAGGTTGGATTACCGGCACCGTCGTGGCGAATGATCTGTCCTGGCTCTATGTCAGCTATGATGGAGGTGCGACCTGGTACCAGCAATCTCTCCCTCTGCCTTCAAGAGTCCCATCAGCGCAACTCACACTCAGCTCGCCCACCTTTTTCTCGGCCACGGACGGCGTCCTTCCCGTCATTTTTTCTGATGCTCTCACAGAGAGAGGAATTGCCACGGACATCTATGCGACGCACGACGGCGGGAAGACCTGGATGAGTACAACGCCCCTCCCACTCGCTTCTGTTGCTACAGACTTTGCGGATAGGCAGCACGGATGGGCAACCGATGGAGCGACCCTCTATAGAACCAGCGATGGTGGGCTGCAGTGGATAAAGCTTGCTCCCGGCGCGAGCTTCAAGCAGGTCACCTTGCTCGACTTTGTTTCCAGCATCCTTGGTTGGGCAGTGAGCGAGCAAGGCCAGAACTCCCTCTTACTCAAGACGACCAACGGGGGAGAGACCTGGACACCGATTCCGCTCACGATTTCGTGAGAGCAATTCGGCAGGGAGAACACATCCCATCGCTCAATTGTTGAGAATTGCCGGATGAGACATAGCAAGGTGAACAGGAGAGAGGTCTGGAACGGGACGCTCATTCCTCAAACAACAAACTGCCGGTATTGCTGCGTTCCTCATTGGTGAGGATATAAAAGCGAAGCTCAAAGGAAGGTGATACAACTCTCCAAGTCTCATCCTTTTTTCAGTCCCAATGAGGAACGCAGCACTAGAATCCTCTTAGCCCAGAAAAGCAGGAGTATTTCTTTCGCATATACTCCACAGGATATTTTGCAACCTGATCTATTCAGAGATTTTTTCGATGGAAAGCCATTTTAAGCAGTTAAGGCTCATGTATATGGTGGATGCGATCAACAAGGCTTACGAGAGGGATACCCTCTTTTTTGCAATTCAAGGGATAAAAAGAGAATGGGAGATGAAGCAACTAAAGCTATCAAGCCGCTTTACAACAAAATGGAGCGAGATACTTTTAGTAAAATAGCTGAAGTTATGCACAACTTGACGTAACTTATCCCCCAATGTTGAAAAGTGCAATTCGGTAAAATGAAGAGGTAAGAGATAATAAACACATCAATGAAAAGAGCGGGAGATATGGATAAAAGTGAACATGAGACCTACTGCCAGCGTACCATCAAAAGAGCCTTAGATGTGCGGAAACAAAGCCGAAAATAAATCACGTCTCAAATGCACACTCCTCCTCTTTGCTATCTTGAAGTAAAACAAGCGAGGACCTTTTACTGATCCTCTACACTGGAGGTTAAAAAATGCCCGGATTACTCGCACTTGTTAGTTTTTGCCAGTGATTATGGTATTATCAGCCATATAGACTGACGTTGTATGATAATGGGAGGTAACAAGGCTTTTGCTACTGTCTCAGAAAGACCTGCCCAAGACATACACAGTCAGGAACCCCATAGCTGAAGCCAGGGGCTTGTCCCCAGACGTTGGCTAAGAGACATACCTGTTGGCGCATAGCCAGGCAGATGTACTCACTATCCTGACCAGCTCACCCGAAAGGGTAAATGTTCTCGACGAATGGATAGGCACTGTTTGAGGATGGCCCTTCCAGTCCTCCGCACTGCGGCCAACGGTTAAACAGGTGTAGCGGGGTTAGGCCAGTGCCGTTGGCAAC
>Ga0070717_10004209_pt1 | contig 10379 bp, 9 predicted proteins | sample LARL113metaG_FD_71366 | JGI IMG/M metagenome (GOLD analysis project Ga0070717, IMG submission 71366) | Corn, switchgrass and miscanthus rhizosphere microbial communities from Kellogg Biological Station, Michigan, USA - LAR L11-3 metaG | ecosystem: Host-associated > Plants > Roots > Rhizosphere ... | reverse complement strand
TACGCGCTACGTCTGCGACATCCTGCCGCATACGGAGCCGGCCGACCACCTGCTGGTGGTGGAGGTGAGGACGCCCTCCGGCCACTCGTCGAGCTATCCGCCGCACAAGCACGACGTCGACAACCTGCCGCTGGAAAGCTCGCTGGAGGAGACCTATTACCACCGCATCAACCCGGAGCAGGGCTTTGCGTTCCAGCGCGTCTACACGGACGACCGCGGCATCGACGAGGCGATGGCGGTGGAGAACCACGACGTGGTGATGGTGCCGCGCGGTTATCACCCGGTGACGATGCCGCACGCCTACGACGGTTATTATTTGAACGTGATGGCCGGCGCGACGCGCGAATGGCATTTTAAAAACGATCCCGCGCACGAGTGGATGCTCAAGGTCTGAAGGGCGTCCGGGCCAATTCACGTTCCTGCGGCGAGCGTGGAACTTCGCGGTCTTCCCGGCACCAAGCGTCGCCGGGAGCATCGGCTCACCTTTCTGTGTCCGAGGGCGTGCCTTCAGATCGCTGACGTCTTTTATCAGCGCGATCTCCACGCTGGTCGGTGCCGCAGCATTCGGCGCCGACTTTCCTGATCCCAGCGGCGGTTTGCCGCCTACCTCAGCAAAATTAATTTTTCTCAAAACGTTACTCTTCGGCCCGGTGTAATTTCTAATCCTTTATATGCACGACAGGAGGGTTGAAAATGGCTGAGCTAGAGCTAAGCGGAGAAAAATGGGCCAAAAAATTCCCAGGCAGTACGGACACAAGTGACCTCAGGGGAAATTTTCGCCTGGCGGTGGAAGAATTTATTCTTGCAATGCAGGAAGCGGGAATTAAAGTCAAGATCAATGCCACTCTCAGGCCATCAAAACGTTCTTATCTTATGCATTATTCGTATAGGATTGCAAAGAATGGATATGATCCGAAAAAAGTTCCTTCAATGCAGGGTGTCGACATTGAGTGGGATCACGGAATCGTAGAAAAATCCGTGAAAGCGGCAAGAGATATGACTCTAGCCTTGGACATCCAAACGCTACAAACAAAGCCCGCGCTTCGCTCTCAGCACAATTTCGGTCTCGCAATCGATATGAATTTGATATGGGAAAAAACAATTGAAATCAAGGATGCAAGCGGAAATTTAGTGAAAATCACCACTTTGCCAAGAAACGGTATGAACCGACAGCTAGCTGCCGTTGCCCGAACATATGGGATAAGAAAATACAATGGTCCAGGGCGAGACTTTCCACACTGGTCAAATAATGGATTGTAAATAGAAGGAGCGAACATGTTGAAATTGTATTTCTTCCTGCCTTTTTTATTTCTTATCCCTTTGCCAGTATTGTGTAATGAAAATTCGCCACAAGATATAAAAAACTTTATCTATAATGCCGGGGCCTGTGAGCATTTGGGTGGAGAATATGATGGTGAGCTGCCGAAAGAAGAAAAAGAACAAATAAAAAAAGATATTGATAAATATTGCGGACGGGCAAAAAGTCAATTCAAAATACTAAAGGAGAGATACAAGAGCAATCCCACACTACTAAAACGAATAAAAAATAACTACAACGATAGTGTGGATGCTTATAAAAAATAGGATTTTTGCGGCGGAACGCAAGGCAATTCTCCTGTGCTTGCAGGCCTGCGACGCCCGGATGGGCGTAGGCGCCTATCCCAGGCTGATCCAGCTCCTCTCGTGCATCGAGCGCAGCGCCGCGTCGACCACCAGGTCGGCCTCGTAGCCGTCGCGGAACGTCGGCCAGACGGGTGTGCCCTCGCTGATGGCGCGCAGGAAGTCGCGCGCTTCGATCACGATCTGGTCGTTGTAGCCGGTGCCGTGGCCGACGCCCTGGCTGAAGGCGAGATAGTCGGGATGCGCTGGCCCCATCAGCAGGCGCTGAAAACCGCGCCGCTCGGCCGGCTTGTCCGCCTCGTACAACCATAGCTCGTTCTGGTTTTCCTGGTCGAAGGCCAGCGCTCCCTTGGTGCCCGTGATGCGGTAGGTGTAACCCATCTTGCGCCCGGCCGCGACGCGGCTCCAGGTCAGGGCCCCGAGTGCGCCATTTTTAAAACGCACCAGCAGGTTGCCCTGGTCGTCGTTTTCCACCGCCTCCATGCCGTCGGGACCGCGGCGCTCCTTGTGCACCGTGCTCATGTCGGCGACCAGCGCATTGATCGGGCCGGCCAGGCGCAGCGCCGCGTTGATCATGTGCGAGCCGACGTCGGCCAGCGCCCCGGCGCGCGTCGCCGTGGCCGCGCGGGTGCGCCAGGAGGCGGGGGCGTTCGCGTCGTGCAGGTAGTCCTCCACGTGCTCGAAGGCGACGTGGATGATGTCGCCGATCTCGCCCGCGTCGATGATCTGTTTCGCCAGCTGGCTGGCCGGGGTGCGGATGTAGTTGTAGCCGACCATGTTGGCCAGGCCCGAGGCCTCGGCCGCCTCGGCCAGCTGGCGCGATTCAGCCGGGGAAAAGCCCAGCGGCTTTTCGCAGAACACGTGTTTTTTCGCCGCCAGGGCGGCCAGCACGATGTCCTTGTGCGAGGCGGGCGGCGTGGCCACGATCACGGCGTCGACGCCCGGATCGTTGACCAGTGTCCGCCAGTCGCCGGTGGAGCGCTTCCAGCCCAGTTCTTTTGCCGCGCGCGCGGCGCCTTCGTCGCTGCTGGTGGCGATCATTTCGCAGACCGGGGCGAAACCGGTATCGAAAATGCTGGCGACCGACTTGTAGGCGACCGTGTGCGCCTTGCCCATGTAGCCCGAGCCAACCAGGCCGATGCGGATAATCCTGTCTTGCATGATGCGTGTCTCCTTGTGATTGTTATTAGCCCAGCTGGCGCCATGCCTTGTCGTCGAGCGCGTCATGAAAACGCTGCTCCGGCCATGCGCCGGCCAGCGCCTCCAGCATCAGTTCCTGCTGGGTCCTGGGTGCCATGCCGCCGATGGGCTGGTCGCGATCGAGGTTGCTGGGGAAGGCGTAGCCCTCGGCGCAGGCGGCCACCGCGTCGCGCAGCTGCGCCTCGGTCAGCTCGTCCTCCGCGCGCATGGCCAGCAGCGCCGGATACAGCGCGCCGCACATGGCCTTGCGGTCCAGCGTCTCCATGGCGCGGCCGAAGGCGGAGGACACCTGGATCAGGTTGGCGATGCGGTGCACGTCGCGGCTGCGGTTGTGTCCCGCCGCGTGGAACAGCGCGGGATTGAAAAACACGGCGTCGCCTTTTTTCAGGGGCAGTTGCACCTTGTTGGCCTCGAAGTAGTTGCGAAACGCGGGCAGGTGGTAGGCCAGGAAGCCGGCCGGATAGGTCTGAGAATAGGGCAGGTACAAGGTCGGTCCCGTCTCGACGGGCATGTCGCAGTGGGCCATGGCGCCCTGCAGCGTCAGCGCGGCCGACATCCGGTGCACGTGGGCGGGGAAGGCGGCGGCGCTCTGCAGCGACATGAAGCCCAGGTGGAAATCGCGGTGCGGCGACTGCGCGGCACCGCCCGGGTTGACGACGTTGACCTGGGCCGTCATCTGGTAGGCGGGCCCCAGCCACGCGCGGCAGATCAGTCCGAGGATGGGGTTGCCGTAATAGCGGGCGAAGGCGCGCGGCGCGCGCAGGCAGACTTTCTGCTGCACGTTCCAGATGCGGTCGTTGGCGCCCGGCTTGGCGAAGTGGTCGCCGCCGGCCTTGCCGCTGGCGTGCTGCTCCTCGATGATGGCCTGGAATTCGCGGGTCAGCGCGTCGATGGCGTCCATGTCGTCGCTGGCCTGGTGCAGCACCACCAGGCCCGGACCGTCGAGCAGCGCGCGGCCCCACTCGGCCAGCAGGGCGGCGATCGCCGGCGAGGTCGCGCCCGGCGTGCCTGCCGCCAGCAATGCGCGCACGCGCTCGCAGTCGTAGACCGGCACCTGTCCCTCGATTTTCGCCGCCAGCGGATAGTCGGCGGGCAGGGTTTGGCGGTCGACGCAGCGGGCCAGGTCTTCCACCTTGCAGTCTTCTGGCCTGAGCCAGAAGGCAGAAGCAGCGGGGCCGCCGTCCGTTTGAGAGGTAAGCATGGGTGTCTCCATCGTTGTAAGTATGTACAATCAGTATAAGTAGCCGGCCTCGCAATCCACATCAGAAAAACCCTCAAAAAACCCTCAAAAAACGTTAAGAAAACGCGCGATGACCGCTCCCTTTCCCCATAAAATCGTGGCCCTGCAGGCGGGTGTGAGCATCGCCACCGTCGACCGCGTGCTGTGCCAGCGCGGGGGCGTGCGCGCGCACACGGCGCGGCGGGTGATGCAGGCGCTGGACGAGTTGTCGCGCCAGAGCGAGCAGGTGGGGCTCGCGGGCCGCAAGGTCATGCTCGACGTGGTGATGGTGGCGCCGCAGCGTTTTACGGAGGCGGTGCGGGTGGCGCTGGAGGCGGCGCTGCCGGCGCTGCAGCCGGCCGTCATGCGGGCGCGCTTTCACCTGCGCGAGACGCTCTCGCCCCGGGAAATCGTCGACCTGCTGGACAAGATCCGCAAGACCGGCGCCCACGGCGTCATTTTAAAAGCGCCCGATTTGCCCGAGGTGGCGGCGGCCGTCGCGCGCCTGGTCGCCGCCGGCATCGCCGTGGTGACGCTGGTAACGGACATTCCCCGTGCGCCCCGCTGCGCCTACGTCGGCATGGACAACCGCGCCGCCGGCGAGACGGCGGCGTATCTGATCGGCCAGTGGGTGGGCGCAAAACGCGCGCTGAGGGTGCTGGTCACGCTGAGCAGCAACCGCTTTCACGGCGAGGAGGAGCGGGAAATCGGCTTTCGCCGCGCGCTGCGCGAGCGCCACCGCAACCTGGGCGTGGTCGAGGTCAGCGAGGGCAACGGCATCGACCGCGCCACCGGGGAACTGGTGCGCGCGGCGCTGTCGGCCGACGCCGGAATCGGCGCGGTGTATTCCATCGGCGGCGGCAACGCGGCCATCGTCCAGGCGTTCAGGGACGCCGGCCGCCGCTGCCAGGTCTTTATCGGGCATGACCTCGACAGCGACAACCTGGCGCTGCTGCGCAGCGGCGACATCAGCGCGGTGCTGTACCACGACCTGCGCCAGGACATGCACCGCGCCTGCCAGCACGTGCTGCGCGCGCTGGGTGCGCTGCCGCCGCTGCCTGGGCCCGCGGCCTTGTCCGCCACCCAGGTGATCACTCCATGGAATCTGCCGGTGGTGGAATGAGCGCCAGCGGGCGCTTGCCGCCTAGTCGGCGCAGCGCGCCGTCGCCTGCGCCGGGGCGGCGTGTTCCTCCTGCGGCGATTCGTGCAGCGGCGCGGCGTCCATCAGATGCCATTCATAGGCTTCCGGCGGCGCAGGCGGCGCGTCGGGCGCCGGTACGCAGGGCAGCGAGCGGTCGCGCGTCACCAGCTCGCGCAACACCCGTTCGGCCTGGGCCTGCGCCGTAAAACCGCGCACGCGCGAAAACGCCCGGGCTGTCGACGCGGGATGGACCACCCAGACGCCGGCAAAGGCGGCATGGAACAATCCCGTCTCGGTTTTATCTGCGACCTGTATCGATATGGCGATCATCGGGACCTCTTGCTGAAAGACGTAGCATGCCTGAGCATTGTGACATGGTAGCTACACGATCGGCACGCGGTCCATGCGCCTGAACAGGCGGGCCGCTACCCGGCGGCGGCGGACAGCAGCGCCGTTACCTGCTCCAGCGTGACCGGCTTGGTGAGATGGTGGTCGATGCCGGCGTCGCGGCTGCGCACGCGGTCTTCGTCGGTGCCCCAGCCGGAGAGGGCGGCCAGGCGTACGGCGTGCAGGGCCGGCTGCGCGCGCAAGGCGCGGGCCAGGTCGAAGCCGTTCAGTTGCGGCATGCCCAGGTCGAGGACCACGAGGTCGGGCGCGAAGGCCAGCGCGGCCGCCACGGCCGCGGGCGACTCCAGCACGACGCTGGTGGCGTGCCCCAGCTGTTCCAGCAGCAGGGCCAGGCTCTCGGCCGCGTCGGCATTGTCGTCGACGATCAGGATGCGCGCCGGGGCGCAGGCGGCATGCGCGGGCGTCGGAGCCTCGCGCGCTTGCACGCTATCCGCCGCCACCGGCAGGCGCAGGCTGAACGTCGATCCCCCATTCGCGCCGGGACTGGCCACCTCGATGCGCCCGCCGTGCATGCCGGCCAGCTGCCGCGCCAGCGCCAGGCCGACCCCGAGGCCGCCCTGCGAGTGCGCGATCGCCCCTTCCACCTGGGTAAACAGCTCGAAGATCTTCGGCTGCATCGCGGCGGAAATGCCGATGCCCGTGTCGCTGACGCGGATCAGCACTTCGTCACCCTGAGTCTGCGCCTCCAGGTCGATGCGGCCGCCCGGCGGCGTGTACTTGGCGGCGTTGTTGAGCAGGTTGCTGATGAGCTGCGCCACGCGGGTCAGGTCGGCGTCGAGCCAGACGGGATCGGCCGGCAGCGTCACCGAGAAGCGGTGGCGGGCGGCGTCGATCAGCGGCCGGCTGGTCTCGACGGCGCTGTCGATGACGGCGCCCAGCGCCACGCGGCCGCGCTTGAGCGCGACCATGCCGCGGCTGATGCGCGACACGTCGAGCAGGTCGTCGATCAGCCGCGCCATGTGGCCGACCTGCCGTTCCATCATCGGCAGCACGCGCTGCGCCTGATCCTGCTGGCCGATCCTGAGCACGGCCAGGCCGGTCTGGATGGGCGCCAGCGGGTTGCGCAGTTCGTGCGCCAGCGTGGCCAGGAATTCGTTCTTGTAGCGGTCGGCCTCCAGCAGGCGGCTGGACTGCTCGCGCAGCGCGGCGGCGGAGATATTGCGTTCGATCAGGTCGGCGGCCTGGCGCGCCACGATGTCGAGCAGGCGCAGCTCGCGCTCGCCCGGCTGGTGGCAGCGCGTCCAGTGGGTGGTGATCATGCCCACCAGCCGGCCATCGCGCGTCAACAGCGGCGTGGAGTGGGCCGCGCGCACGCCCACCTTGCGGTAGGCTTCCAGTTCGGCGCTGCCGGCGATCCGGTCCCAGCGCTCGAAATCGGGGATGGTCACCCGGTCGACTTCGGCCAGTGCCAGCCCGCAGGTGGTGGCGCGTTCCGCGTCCACCCACTGCCAGAATTGCTTGGCGTCGTCGTCCAGCCCCAGGGTGGCGATCAGCTGCAGCGCGCCCCGTTCCGGGTCGTAGCGCTGCATGCTGCCGAAATCGGAGCGCATGATCAGCGTGGCGGCATCGACCAGCTTCTGATACAGGTCGCCGATGCTGTCTTCATCGATCAGCATGGCGCTCACGCCGTGCAGCAGGCGCGCGTCTTCCAGTTCGTCCCGCAGCTGGCGCTGGGTTTCGTCGCGCATGCGCAAGGCGTCTTCCAGTTCGCGCTTCTGCGCTTCGACGACGGCCAGCGCATGGCTCAGTTCGGCCGTGCGCGCCTCCACGCGTTCTTCCAGCAGCGGATTCGCCTCGCGCATCGCATGCTCCGGGGAGTCGATTGCGGTGGTGCTCAACATGGTCCTGCCCTTTCGCCCCTGCGCCATCGATCGCCAGGCGCGCTATCGTCATCGGCAAGCGTGCCGATGACGATAGTATAAGCGATCCGCCGAACCTCCCCGAATCCCGGTTCAGGGCGACAGGCGGCCCGCGCCCGCCGCATAATTGAGCGCCAGCGCGTTGACGATGGCCGCCAGCAGCGCGGCGCTGCCGGCATTGCCGAAGGCCTCCTGATGCAGCAGCTTGGCTTCTTCCAGCTGCAGGCGGGTGATCTGCACCGCCTTCGCCAGCTGCGCCGCGTGGATGTCGGCGCCCGGTCCGCGGTCCCCATAGTCACTCATGTCTGCCTCTTGTGTTATCGATTGCCGATCCTAGCATCGGCGCCGCCGGCGCTGTGTTGGGCAGCGCACGGAGGGGCGATTACATGGCGCCGGCGCCACCTCCGCCGCGCGCGTGGCGGCGATTCCTGCTACAGTGCGCGGTTCGATTTTATTGATATGCAAAGATCAGGAAAGCCATGCCCTACAAAATAGCCGCGCCGCTGGGCGCGCTGGCGATGCTCTACGCCGCCGGCGCCATCGCCGCTCCAGCGCCCGCGGACACCCCCGTCGCCGATACCGCCGCCGATGCGCCGGTGACCGCTCCCGTGCCCGTGATCGTCGTCAGCGGCAGCCGCAGCTTTCATGACAGTTTCGACCTGCCGGCGGCCGTCAGCGTCGTCAACGCCGCCAATATCGCCGACGGCGGCGCGCGCGTGAACGCCTCGGAGGCGCTGGTCGCCGTGCCTGGCCTGATCGTGCAGAACCGGCAGAACTATGCGCAGGACCTGCAGATCTCCTCGCGCGGCTTCGGCGCCCGTTCCGCCTTCGGCGTGCGCGGCGTGCGCCTGATCGCCGACGGCATCCCGGCGACCATGCCGGACGGCCAGGGCCAGGCCGCCACCTTCGACCTCGACACCGCCGAGCGCATCGAGGTCTTGCGCGGGCCGTATTCCGCCATCTACGGCAATCACGCGGGCGGCGTGGTCCAGCTGTTTTCCAAGGACGGGCAGGGCGCGCCGTCGGTGGAAACCACCATCACGTCCGGCAGCTACGGCGCCAAGAAGGCCGACGTCGAGGCCCAGGGCGTGGCAGGCGGCGTCGGCTACGTGATCGATACCTCGCGCTTCGATACCGACGGCTACCGCGATCACAGCGCGGCGCGGCGCGACACGGCTTTCGCCAAGCTGACCATGGCGCCGCGCGATGACGCCAAACTCACCATCGTCGCCAACGCCATGGACCAGGACAACACGCAGGACCCGCTGGGCGTGACCTGGGCCACCTACCAGCGCGATCCGCGCGCCGGCGAGACCGACGCCACCGACACGCAAAATCCCAAGCGCAGCATCGCCGACCGCTACAACACGAGAAAGAGTATCCGCAACAACCAGGTGGGCGCCACGTACGAACAGCGCTTCGGCGACGACCGCCTGCACGTGATGGTCTACGGTGGCAACCGCGAGGCGGTGCAGTACCAGGCCTTTTCCCAGGCGCTGCAGGCGCCGGCCTCGAATTCGGGCGGCGTGGTCGCCTTCGACCGCAATTTCGGCGGCACGGACGTCAACTGGCAGCACGTGCAGGTGCTGGGCGGCGGCAAGCTGACCGCCACCGCGGGCGTCGAATACGGGCGCTCCAGCGACGACCGCCAGGGCTACCAGAATTTTATCGGCGGCCAGTACGGCGTCGAGGGCGCGCTGCGCCGCGACGAGAACGACGTCGTCTCCAGCCTCGATCCCTACCTGCAGGGCGAATGGGAAAAGGGAGACTGGCAGTTCACCGCGGGCCTGCGCTACAGCCGCATGAAGGTCGAGGTGATCGACCGTTATCTGGCCAACGGCAACGACAGCGGCAGTCTGCGTTACAGCAATACCACGCCGCTGCTGGGCGCCCTGTACAAGCTGACGCCGGTGCTGAACCTGTACGCCAGCGCCGCGCGCGGTTTTGAAACGCCGACCCTGAATGAACTGTTTTACTCGGGTTCCGGCGGCGGCTTCAATTTCCATCTGGCGCCTGCGCACAGCAAGCACCTGGAGCTGGGCGCGAAAGCCATCCTGGGCGCCGATACGCGCGCGGACCTGGCGATCTTCCAGGTGAAAACCACGGACGAACTGGTGGTCGACGTCGCCAGCGGCGGGCGCACCAGCTACCGCAACGGCGGACGCACGCTGCGCCAGGGCGCCGAGCTGTCGATCGACACGAAATGGGCCTACGGTTTTTCGGGGCGCCTGGCCGCCACCGAACTGCGCGCCGTCTACGACGAGGCGTTTACGGGCGTGCAGAAGGGCAGCCGCCTGCCGGGCGTGCCGAACGCGAACCTGTTCGGCGAACTGGCGTGGCGGGAAAACGCCGGCCACTTCGGCGCCGCGCTGGAAGCGGTGGCCAGCTCGCGCATCTATGCCGACGACGCCAACGCCGACATCCCCGCGCCCGGCTACAGCATAGTCAATGTGCGCGTGGATGCGCGCCAGCTGCTGGGCAACTGGCGCTTCAAACAGTTCGCGCGGCTGAACAATTTCACCGACCGGCAGTACGTCGGCTCCGTCATCGTCGGCGACGCCAACAAGCGGTATTACGAGGCGGCGCCGGGACGCAACTGGCTGCTGGGCGTGAACGCCCAGTACACCTTCAACTAAGGTTTTGCCGGCGCGGCCGCGGCCACCGTTGCCGGTGCTGCCGCAGTTGATCCGGCGGCGGCCGAGATTTTCCACACCGTGTTGCCGACGTCGTCCGCCACCAGCAGCGCGCCGGCGCCGTCGATGGCCAGTCCCACCGGGCGGCCGTTGGCGTGATTGTCGGCGCGCAGGAAGTTGGTGACGACATCGACCGGCGCGCCGTTCGGGCGGCCGTCCTTGAAGGGGATGAAGACGACCTTGTAGCCGGCGACGGGGCTGCGGTCCCAGCTGCCATGCTCGCCCACGAAGGCGCCGCC
>Ga0070717_10004208_pt1 | contig 10379 bp, 9 predicted proteins | sample LARL113metaG_FD_71366 | JGI IMG/M metagenome (GOLD analysis project Ga0070717, IMG submission 71366) | Corn, switchgrass and miscanthus rhizosphere microbial communities from Kellogg Biological Station, Michigan, USA - LAR L11-3 metaG | ecosystem: Host-associated > Plants > Roots > Rhizosphere ... | reverse complement strand
CTGGACTGCCCGTATCGGTGGGGTGCGTTCCGTACTGATCAATGACAGATTTCTTTTGCTCTCTGGCTAGCACTAACCTGGTGCACTCCTTCTAATTATTCAACTCTTTCGTTGTATGGGCTAAAGCGTAACACGTTGGTGTGCAAGGTGTAAAGAATTGGGGTGGGTTTAAGTCGGAATAGCTAGGGTAGCTGCCAGTCCAACGCATAGATCTCATAACTGCTAATGTCGCGAAGCGCCAGTGGAGAACCATCGGGAGCCAAGCCCGTCCAAGCCCCGAAACTCTGCGAAGCCGGGCGCTTGACACTGGCCAGGCTGGCCACACGTTCGGCACGCTGAGTCTTGATATTCAGGCGATAGACCGCCTCGTCACCTTCGGAGCTGGAATTGAAGTACACATATCTACTATCGTGCGACCAGTTGGGCGGATTCACGCACTCCTGACAGGATATGGTTGGGGTAGGCGTTTGAGTCAACTCGGTCCATTTCTTGGTCTTCCACTCAAACAACGCGAGACGGCCGCCTTTGGAGAAGGCGGCAAGAAAGGTGCCGTCTGGCGATAAACTCGGGGCCCAATAACCCTCAGAGTCGCTTAACGTCGTCAGTTGGCCGGTCTGCAAATTGAGTTGATGGATCCCGGTCGGAGCCGCCCCTTCTAACTGCGATGGTATGTTTCCGAAGATTAAGGAAGTACCATCGGGGGTCCAATTGGGGAAAACTTCATCGCGGTCCCCTTTCGTCACTTCTCTTGGAGCGCCTCCATCGGCGGAGACCACGAAAATATGGTTGGGTGTAGCCGGCGGTGTACCGGTGTAGACAATCTGTTTCCCGTCCGGCGACCATCGGGGATGAAGTGCGGGCGCGCTGGGAGAGGTCAGTTGCAGGCGTTCTGTACCGTCCACCTTGCTGCGCCACAAAGCTCCTTCGGGATAACTCGAATACGCGACCCATTGCCCGTCTTTGGAGAATCCGAGCTGGATCGCCGACATGCCAGAAAGATATGGCGCGAATTGCTTAGAGTTGGAATCATATTTCACCACCTCGCCCAGACTTCCCCCACCGATGGCGAAGAGCGTTCTCCCGTCTCTGTTCGATACTGCTGTTCGCATAATCGTCGGCCCGGTGGTCAACTGTATCGGGGCGTCCTTGGGAGTGAGGAGAAAACCATTCTTTTCTCGAACAGTCCAGAGATCAATTGTGCCCGGCGCACTCTCCGCCTCAAACAGGAAGTACTTCCCATCTCGGGTCCAGTTTCCGCAGCACTCCCAAAGGGTTTTGTTCGGCTTGACCAGACGATGCAAGCCAGTTCCATCCGAAGCCACTTCCCACAGCGCTGCCGGGGTCTTGTCGTCGCCAACGGAGAACCGTAACAGCTTTCCGTTGGGTGACCAGCGAAGGTAGAACGCTGGCGCTGGAAGACTGACGAGCTTGTGGGAGTCGCTTCCGTCAGGCTTGGCCAGATACAGTTCATTTCCGCGCGCGTAAACGATCTGTCCCCCCGTCGGGGACCAGCCTGCATCATGCGCCAGAATTTCTCCCACCCGTCGGGGCAAGCCGGCTGGAAGTGGCAAGGTATAAACTGGTGCGTCCCTGGCCTGTCCGAAGCCAATTAGAAGTGCTGACCCGTCGGCAGAAATGTCGTCCAACCAACTACCCTCCAAATGTGATTCAATCTCGGCGGTTGCTCCGCCCGATGTAGAAGCCTCGGAAATAGTCCATCCAGGTTTCTTCGGTGTCATGAAGTAAAGGCGGTTCCCATCCGTGACCAACGGCTCAAACTTCCGCTCCCGATCGCTGGTGAGGGGCCTGAAACTAGTCACTTTCGGCGCTGGCGGTGATGACCAGAGCCAGAACACGAGAGTCACGATGGCCAGGATTGCGAGTACACCGAGCAGCGCGGGCCACCGAAGATACGATCTGTTGGGTTGAACACTCGGCAGTTCAGCTTTGAGCGCCGTAAGCGAGCGGTGGGAGGCAGTTTGCCGCTGCAGTCGTTTCAGGTCCGCCCGCATCTCGGATGCGTGCTGGAAGCGCGTGTCGCGACCTTTGTCGAGGGCCTTGTCGATGATTTCGGCAAGTTTCTCTGGCAGCCCTGGGTTCAGCTGCTGCGGAGGCACCGGCGTTCGGTTGAGAATTGCTTCAAAGACCACTGCAGAACTGTTTCCCGTGAATGGAGGTCGCCCGGTAGCCATTTCATACAGAACAGCCCCAAAGGAAAATAAGTCGGTTCGACAATCAAGCTCTTCCGCCCGCGCTTGTTCGGGAGACATATAGGCCACGGTGCCCATGGCCATACCGGGACTGGTGAGGCGCTCGTCGTTCAGGCTGCGCGTCGCCAACGCCGCACCTGCTCCAGTGAACTCCCCAGCTTTTACTGAACCGGTTTTTTTTGCGAGACCGAAATCTAGAATCTTCACTTGGCCTCGCGCAAGCAGATAGATGTTGGAGGGCTTTATGTCGCGATGGACGATGCCTTTCGAGTGCGCAGCATCCAGGCCATCCGCAATCTGAATCGCGAGCTCCAGAATTTCTTCATTTTCGATGGGCCTGCTTGCGATGCGGTGTTGAAGAGTCCGGCCTTCCAGCAGTTCCATCGCGATGAATGGCTGCCCTTGGTATTCGTCAACTTCGTAGATCGTGCATATGTTCGGATGATTGAGGGCGGACGCGGCACGGGCTTCGCGCCGCAAGCGCTCAAGCGATTGCGAGTCCCGAGTCGCATCCGAGGGCATGAACTTGAGAGCAACGAATCGTCCCAGCGAGGTGTCCTTGGCCCGATGGACAACTCCCATGCCTCCGTGACCAAGTTGTTCCAGGACCCGAAAATGGGAGATCGTCGTTCCAACCAGTACGGCGTCGGATCCGGAACAGTCGTGTGCCATCAACCGTGCCGCCACTTCGAAAGCCGGTGCTTCAATGAAGTTCTCTGCGGATTTTTCCTGGGCGAGAAGCGACGCCACTTCGCGGCGTAGGTCTTCGTCGCTGCCGCACGCATCCTGCAAGAACTCCGTGCGCCGGTTGAGACTCAGTTTCGACGCAGCGTGATACAACTCCTCTACCTTGCGCCAGCGTTCAGGATCCACGGTGCTTGTCCCCACTGAGATCTCGCAACAGCCATACCTTGGCCAGTTTCCAGTCTCGCAACACGGTCTCTTGCGAAACTTTCAGCACCTCCGCCGTCTCCTTGACATCGAGACCGCCGAAGAACCGCAATTCCACAACCCGCCCTTTTCTTTCATCCACCAGCGCAAGACGCTTCAATGCGTCATCCAGGGCGACAAGGTCGCTGTCAGGCTGGGGACCGACCACGAGTGCCTCATCTAAGGGCAGGTGGGCCGCACCTCCGCCTCGCTTCAGATAATGGCGGGTGCGGGCGAAATCTGTCAGGATTCTTCGCATCATCTGAGCACAAACCGCATAGAAGTGTGCGCGATTTTGCCAATCCATCTGCTTCGCATCAATTAGCCGAAGGTAAACCTCGTTGATGAGGGCGGTTGCCTGGAGGGTATGGCCAGAGCGTTCTCCAGCCATGTAGCGCCGGGCTGCACGGTGTAAATTCTGATACACCACCGGGGTCAGCTTTTCGAGGGCCTCTTCATCTCCCGCGCTCCAAGCTCGGAGCAATCCGGTAACGTCTTCCCGTCGAGGCTCCTCCATATAAATCCCTAAAATCCCACAGCTTAGGCTTGCTGCGCAGCGTATCACAGGTACTAGTCCTTTTCACGCGGCAACTTTTCTGGGTGCCTCAAAGTTTTCTTTACAGTTCCTCAGGACAATTCCCGCTTTAGAGAGTGCACGACTTTTCGATTTCAAAGCGTGCGAGCCGGCGTTGGGCCGGCCACTAAAAGGGAGGAATATATGAAAAGACAAGACTGCAGGTTGCGCATAACGATTCTAGGCATGTTCGTAGCCTTGGCACTTGGCATGGCACATGCTCAAATTGGCGGCGATGTTCTCAAGGTGAAAGTTCCCTTCGACTTCAGCGTTGGAGCACAAAGGTTCCATGCCGGCGAATATAGCCTCAGACCGCTACTTCCGCACACGATGGTGCTTCGGAATCAGGCTGGTCAGGTTCTAACCAACATTCAGACCATATCCGTCGAGTCGGGGGAAGTTCAAAAGTCGGTGAAGTTAGTCTTCAATGGATATGGTGGCCAATATTTTCTGGCCCAGATCTGGAACGCTGGAGACAACATTGGAGAGGCACTCACTAAGTCGCCCGCCGAAATTGAAATGGCGACCAAGCATTCGCCTGGAGCGGAGATCGCACTGCGGCTGGTTGCTCATCGCTGAACAGCAATTGGGAAGTAATGCCGTGAGCAGCCTTTCAACTGCCTGAACGCGACCGGAGCCCGGAGGAACCTCCTGGGCTCTAGTCAACCTTCAATGGATAACTTCAATGGATAACCATGTTAGGCGTTCACCCCGATTACGTCGTGGCGAGTTGGCTGTGATCTTTCAAGACGCATTCCCTGCTAACACCGCGACATAAACCTAAACCATTGATAATCATTGAATTTGCCTGACAGTCGGCTGCACGAAGCCGAAGGCTCCGGGAACCGCGGCCTGCACATTTGGTGCACGCCTGGTTGGCACAGCTTCCAACGGTTGCGGGCTTTCTGCCATCAAAGGTTTGCGCTATGCTTGAAACTATGTATGTGCACTGTACCCATTGCGGGTACGACAATAGCCCCGAATACCGTTTTTGCGGGATGTGTGGGGCTTCGCTGGCACCGCCCAAAATCGAAACGCAAGCACCCGTCAGAGAAGTCGCTCACCCCGGTAACGGCGGGGGCGAGAACGTTCATGGGCCGTCGTTTCTGGGGCTGGCTGAAGACCCGAAGGTCGAGTTCCATTACCTTTACGAAGACGAACAGCCTCGCAGCCATGTGGGAGTAGTCATATTTCTGCTGCTGATGTTTGGAGCGGCGGGTTATCTCGGCTGGCAGTGGAAGCAGGGGGGCTTTCCTTTTAATCGGCAGGTCAGCAGTGCGTCCAGCAGCGGCGCGCAGCAGTCGGCTTCGCCATCTGAAGTAGCGCCCGCGATGAGCCAAGGCCAGGAAACACATATTGACAAGCCGATGACCGGAGGGGCAGGCGACGTGTTGCCTACGCAACCGGAGCAGAAGAATCCGCCGGATTCTGGCAACGCTGCGACGAATCCTGGTGCGGCGGGAGGCAGTACGCCGGCAAATCCTCCGCCAGCGGCTGGCGAGAATGCGGCACCAGCGGAAAAGACAGCGGCGCCGGAGAAAACTGAAAAGGCGGAGGCGACTCCACCGGCTGACGTTCCGGCGAAGTCACATGGGACGAAGCAAGCTTCGACGCGGGCCCGGGTGGCGGCCCCGTCTCAGCCTGCGGCGGCGGCGAGTGCTCCCGACGCCGACCTTGAGCTTACGGGCGAACGCTATCTTTATGGCAATGGAGCGCCGCAGAGCTGCACACGGGCAGAATCGAGCCTGCGGACGGCGGCGACGCATGGGAACTCCAAGGCCGAAACGGTCCTTGGAACTATGTATGCGACCGGCCACTGCGTAGGCCGCGATCTTCCAACTGCGTATCGCTGGTTCGCGCGCGCGTTGCATCAGGAGCCACAGAACTCGCGCATTTCGGCTGACCTGCAAGTCTTGTGGCGACAGATGACACCGCAGGAGAAGCAGTTGGCGACGTCGAGCGGACAATAGAACAACGGGTTTTTGCCAGCTTATTTCGAGAGTTGATACCAACACAACCCGCAGATCTACTTTAAACTGCATCTGCACAATCCAAATTGGCCCGGAGTGATGAGTGATCTCATCATGGGTCAGTGCGAAAGTGTATCTGTTCATTCGCCCGATACGCGCAGAAAGCCATGGCCGCGCTGAAACCAATGGCAACGAGGAGGGGAAATCATGATCGGTTCTCCCGGCAAAGAAATCACTCGACGTGGATTCATAACGAAAGTCAGCCAAGGATTGCTGGCGGCAAAAGCGACCAGCGGTTTGCTGAAAAATGCGAGCGCGCAATTGGTGGTCCCTGAAGCTCCAGGGCGGAAGCTCGGTTGGGCAATCGTTGGCCTGGGCAGCCTGGCGATCAATCAAATCCTGCCGGCATTTGCTAAATGCGAGAAATCCAAAGTCGTGGCCTTTGTCAGTGGACATCCGGACAAGGCGAACAAGTTAGCCATCCGCTATGGAGTCGACGCCAAGAATATATACAACTATCAGAACTATGACTCGATCAAGGACAATCCCGAAGTTGATGTCATCTACATTGTCCTGCCGAACGGGATGCATGCGGAATACACAGTGCGCGGACTCGATGCACGAAAGCACGTGCTTTGCGAAAAGCCCATGGCCAACACGCCCGCGGAATGTGAGCACATGATCGCCGCTGCCCACAGCGCTGAACGGAAATTGATGGTCGCTTACCGCTGCCGTTATGAGCCATACAACCAAGAGGCAATCCGGATGGCGCGTTCGCAGGAACTCGGTCCGACCCAGGTCATTCTGGCAGACATGGGCTTCAAGATTGGCGATCCCAGTCAGTGGCGCTTGAATAGAAATCTTGCGGGAGGCGGGTCACTGATGGATATCGGAATCTACGGGCTCAACGCATGCCGTTATCTTTCAGGTGAGGAGCCCACAGAGGTCACCGCCATGATGTACAGCACACCTGGCGACGCGCGGTTCAAAGAAGTGGAGGAGCACGTAACTTTCCAAATGCGGTTTCCAAGCGGAATCCTGGCACATTGTTCTTCAAGTTATGGATATTTCCATCAGAGCCATTATCGCGTTGCCGGAACCGAAGGCAGGTTGGAGTTGGATCCGGCAACTTGGTACAGCGGCTTGCGCATGAAAGTTGAACGTGACAATGCAATCGAAGATCGCGAGTTCCCGGCGGTTGATCACTTCTCCGCCGAGATGGACCACATGTCTGAATGTGTCATGCAGAACAAGGAACCACTTACTCCGGGGGAAGAGGGCCTGCACGATCTAAGAATCATGGCGGCGATCTACGAGGCGGCAAAAACCGGTCACACTGTTAAGCTCTAGAAATTACTCTGGCCGGGTGTTCTCACATGGCCCTTGCCTCGGTTACGGAAGTGCTGCTATCTTGCCGTGGCGCGGGAAGTTATGCCAATCCATCCTGCACACCGGATTCGTACTCCTATTGAGAGAGAGCAGGGCGTTTGTCCACGGCAGCGCAAATGAATGACGGAGCTCTGATCTCCGCCATCCGCTCGGGCAATCAAGAGGCGATGGCGCAGTTGTACGACCGCTATTCGTCTGTGGTTTACGCAGTTGCCTTGCGCGTGCTGGGGGACGCTGCGGCTGCGGAAGATGTTTTACAGGAAATTTTTATGCAGTTGTGGCGCAACCCAGGATCATTCGATGCGAGCAGGGGAAACTTGGCGCCATGGCTGGCGGTGATCGCGCGGAATCGGGCCGTGGATGTTTTAAGGAAGCGGCGCCCGCAAACCGAGATCAGCGAAGCTGTGGTTTCCGTCGAGCCGGATCTGGCGGGCGAAGCTGATCGCGGGCGCACGGTAGAAAAAGTCAGGGCTGTGCTCAAGGACATGCCTGCGCAGCAGAGGAGCGCGCTGGAAATGGCGTACTTTGAGGGGTACAGCCATTCGGAAATTTCCGAAAAGACCGGAGAGCCACTGGGGACGATTAAAACTCGAATTCGGACCGGGTTGATGTTGTTGCGCAAAGCGGTCGAAGCAACATGAGCGTTCACGAACAATTCGCAGAAGACTTGGCGCTGCACGCGCTTGGCTGTTTAGAAGGCGAAGAGAAGATAGCGCTGGAGAAGCATCTGGAGGGGTGTGCCTCTTGCCGCCGCGAATTTGAAGCGCTTCGCGGGGACGCAGCGCTTCTGGCACTTACGACTTCGGGGCCAAGGCCTCCGGCGCGTGCCAGAGTCCGCCTGATGGAGGGGATCGCGAAGGAACCGGTTGCGCAACCAGTCAGGCTGAGTTCGCAATGGTGGACGGCATTTGGATGGGCCGCAGCAGTTGTGATGTTCGTGGTTGTGGCGGTTGTGTGGAACCAGAACGCGGAGCTAAAGAAGACGGTCGGGCAGGGCGAGGCGCTGAACGCGCAACAAAGATTGGAACTCGAGCAAGCGCGACGGGTCGTTGAAACACTGACTGCGGACGACGCCAAGCGGGTCAGCGTGCTTCCGGTGAAATACAAGAATCCTCCGCCGGAGGGAAAGGCCATCTATTCTCGCGAGCGCAATGGTTTGATTTTCATCGCATCCAATCTGCTTCCCTTGCCTGCCCGGAAAACTTATGAACTCTGGCTGATTCCGCCCCAAGGCGCACCCATTCCTGCTGGCTTGTTTAAGCCGGACGCGCATGGTGGGGCAATAGTGATTAATCCTCCGCTGCCGGCTGGAGTTGAAGCCAAGGCGTTCGCCATCACGGTTGAGCCGGAAAAAGGCTCGACGACTCCGACGATGCCCATCATCATGATGGGCGCTGGCGGATGAATAGGCCGAGGTCAGCGGTGCGCTTCGATCTCGCGTTCTAGCGACAAATGCTTTCTCTGCTCGCGCTCGAGATGTGTATTCTTAAGCTGTGATGACGCGTTTCTTGCGTGTGATCCGTGCCTTCACCGTCGTGATGCTGCTCGCGATGTACTCGGGCGCATTCGCGCAGCAGCCCGGAAATCAATCGGCCGCTCAGCGCGAACGCCCGCCTAAACGTAAGCTGATAGTAAAACAGGGCATTGGGAATTTCGGCGAGGTGACTCCCGAACTCTACCGTGGCGCGCAGCCGAACCGCGTGGGATATCAGGAACTGGCGAATATGGGCGTCCGCATTGTGGTGGATCTCCGGCTGACTGGAAAGGACGAAGAAAGCCGGGAAGTGCAGAAGCTCGGAATGCAATTCGTGGCCATGCCGTGGCACTGTTATTTTCCCAAAGACAAAGTTTTCGCGAACTTTCTCACGCTGCTACGCGAGAACCGGGGCAAGAAGGTTTTCGTGCACTGCCGTTATGGCGACGATCGTACCGGAATGATGATTGCAGCTTATCGTATGGCCGTGGAAGGCTGGACTCCAGAAGAAGCGCGAAAGGAAATGAAGCAATATGGATTTCACCATCTGGTATGCCCGTCGCTTGGACCCTACGAAAAGCACTTTCCTGAACATCTGAAGACCAATCCTATTTTTGAAAAGACAACCCCATCCGACTGAAGCTCGGCTGGCGCGAATCGTAGCCGATGCTGTTCGGCGTGGACGCTTGCCGCTGCGTGATTTCACGTGCTTCCGGCTTCTACCAAGAAGTGCGTCGACGCACACCCCATAGTGCGATCAAGTACATACATTTGAGCTGAAAGAGCGTAGGGTTGAGCTGTCTCTTCTAGCCAGCTTCCGCCCGTCAGTGGAGCGACGGTTCCTTGCGAAATCAGACATTGTTCTGTACGCGAAAGGAGCCGTTTTATGGCCAAAGAGATACGCCCGCCTACCCCACCGTCTGTAAAGCCGTCCCGCGCCGACGGCGACGGTAACCATATTCACAATGAAATTCTATTGCGCATGTCGCGGAAGGAAAGCGACATTCTGTTCCCGAAGCTGGAGTTTGTGCGCCTGAAAACTCATCACGTGCTGCATGAGCCGGGCGACAGCTTGAAGTCTGCCTACTTCTGCAACACTGGCATGATTTCTGTTCTGGCAGTTTTTCCAGATGGCAAGAGCGTGGAAGTGGGCTTGATCGGCGTGGAGGGGTTTGTGGGTCTGCCACTAATTGCGGGCTTCCTTACAGCCCCCACCCGGTCGGTAGTTCAAATTGAATGTACGGCGTTCCGAGTCGACGGCGAAGTGCTGAGGGGAATTCTGCGCCAGTGTCCCGGACTGGAAATGCAGCTACAGCAGTTTTCGCAAATTTCCGGACTCCAGACAACGCAGCTAGCTGCCTGCAACCGCCTGCACGAGGTCAATGAAAGATTGGCGAGATGGTTGTTGATGAGCGCAGACCGGGTCGGGTCCAACTCGCTGTTGTTGACGCAAGAGTTCCTGGGCAACATGTTGGGGACTCGCCGCTCGAGTGTGACCGTGGCGGCCGGGGCTCTGCAGAAGGCGGGGCTGATCGCCTACACCCGTGGAGACGTAAAAATCATTGACCGCCTGAAGCTTGAGGAAGCGGCCTGCGATTGTTATGGAATCATGCGCCGACAAATCAAGGACTGGCTGGACGACATAAGTAGTGCAAGTACGCTATCGAACTTTTGATAGTTATTCACCGTACTGACAGACCCCATCTGTCTCTTGGATACTTTGCCTGGAGTTTTTTCGGGAGTATCCCAGCGGCGTCCCGTGGAAGGGGCGACGACTTCGCGATGAAATTCACAACCCAGGAATCGGAGCAAGCCAGCCAGCTTGATCTCAG
>Ga0070717_10004207_pt1 | contig 10380 bp, 9 predicted proteins | sample LARL113metaG_FD_71366 | JGI IMG/M metagenome (GOLD analysis project Ga0070717, IMG submission 71366) | Corn, switchgrass and miscanthus rhizosphere microbial communities from Kellogg Biological Station, Michigan, USA - LAR L11-3 metaG | ecosystem: Host-associated > Plants > Roots > Rhizosphere ... | reverse complement strand
TCCTGCACGCCCTGGATGCCGCGGAGCACGCTGACGATCTGGTCGCCCGTCTGCTCGAGGAGCTTGAGATTGTCGCCGTAGAGTTTGACGGCGAGTTCGCCCTTGACGCCGCTAACGGCCTCCTCCATGTTGTCGGCGATGGGCTGCGAGAAGTTCCAGAGCACGCCGGGGATCTGTTCGAGTTCACGATCCATGGCGGCGATGAGGTGTTCTTTTTCCTCGCCGAACACGGGTCGCCATTGCTCTTTGGGCTTGAGATCGACGAAGTATTCGGTGTTGAAGAAGCCCGTGGTGTCGGTGCCATCATCGGGGCGGCCGACCTGCGAAACCACCTGCTTCACTTCAGGGAAACGCGCGAGGATGATTCGCGCCTGGTTCATCAGACGCGTACCCTCGGTGGGTCCGGTGGAGGGCGCGAGTGTACCGCGCACCCAGATGGCGCCTTCGTCGAGATGCGGGAGGAACTCGGAGCCGATGATGCCGCTACCCGCGATATAGAACGCCGCGACGACACACAAGATGGCGATGCCGACGGTCACCCGGCGGGCCTGGATCGCGTGGCGCAGACCGGTCCGGTAGCGCGCCGTGAGCCAGTTGAGCACGGGATTGTGCCACTCTTTTACTTGGTTGCGGAACACCATGCTGGAGAGGACGGGCGCGAGCACCATGGAGAAGATGAGTGCGCCAAGGAGGGCGAATGCCACTGTCCAGGCCATCGGTTTGAAGAGGCGGCCTTCGACGCTCTGGAGCGTGAAAATGGGCAGGTACGCGGTGATGATGATGCCGATGGCGTAGAACACCGGGCGCTGCACTTCGTGGGCTGCTTCGCGAATGCGGGCGATCATGGGGCGCGGGGTTTCGCCGGCGCGGCCCGCGTGCCGCACGATGTTTTCGACCATCACAACGGCGCCGTCGACGACCATGCCGAAATCGAGTGCACCGAGGGAGAGCAGATTCGCCGGAATGTGGCGAAGGTCAAGGCAGATGGCGGCGAAGAGCAACGAGAACGGGATGGTGAGCGCCACGATCAGCGCGCCACGCGCGTTGCCGAGGAACAGGAAGAGCACGAGCGCGACGAGGATGATTCCTTCGGCAAGATTGTGGAGAACCGTGTGGGTGGTGTACTCAACGAGCACGCTGCGGTCGAGGAAGGGAATGATGCTAACGCCGCGCGGCAGGACGTGATCGTTCAATTCCTTCGCCTTCTCGTGGATTGCAACCAGGGTCTCGTCGGAGTTCGCGCCCTTGCGCAATAGCACGATGCCTTCGACCACATCGTCGTTATCGATGATTTTGCCGTCGTCGCGGCGGATGGCTTTGCCGATGCGGCCGAGGCGGATCTTCGGCCCTTGCGCGACGGTGGCGATGTCGCCGACGCGGATGGGCGTTCCGTTCTGGGTTTTGACGACGATCTGGCGGATGTCCTCGTCATGCTCGACGAGTCCGATGGAACGGATGTCGATCTCCTGGAGACCTTCTTCGATGAAGCTGCCGCCGCCGTCCACATTGTTATTGGCGAGTTGCTGCTCCACCTGCGAGAGATTGAGGCCGTAGGAAACGAGCTTGTCGGGATCGACGCGGACTTGGTACTCCTTCGTGATGCCGCCGAAGCTCACCACGTCGACGACGTTCGGGACTTGTTTGAACTGCTTCTCGAGCATCCAGTCTTGGATGGATTTGAGATCCATGAGGTCTATCTGCGGGTTCGTGCTTTTGAGTGTGTACCAGTAGATCTGGCCGACCGGGCTGTAATCGGTGCCGATCTGCGGTTGCAGATTCGAAGGCAGGTTGACCTGCTGGAGACGTTCGAGGACCTTCTGGCGATTCCAGTCGTTGTCGGATCCATCGCTGAAAATCAACATGAGGCTGGAAAGGCTGCGGAGCGAGGTAGACCGCAGGTGCTCCAGATTGGGGATGCCGTTCATGACAATTTCGAGCGGCACTGTGACCTGCTGCTCCACCTCTTCCGCGGCCCGTCCCGGCCATTGCGTAATCACCTGCACATAATTGTTGGCTACGTCGGGGTAGGCTTCAATCGGCAGGCTCTTGAACGCAATCACGCCCCAGGCAAATAGCAGTATCGCCAGCGCAATGGTGAGTAAGCGATTATTGAGCGCAAAGTCGACGATACCGCGGATCATGCTCTGCCTCAGACTCAGGCGTGTAGAATACTTCGATTGTGCCGCCTGGCTGGGGCGGGCTTGGCCTATCTTTTAGCGGCGTGCAATCTATCTTTTGACCTATCTTTTGGCTGTCAGAACAGATCCATTTGGCGCAAGCGCGTTGGCCACGTGCGGACGGGGAAGGGCGAGAGGCGGATCTCTTCGGTGAGCCAGAGTTGACCGCGCTTTTGCGCGCGCGTGCGGCGCGTCATGGCAATGCGCTGCGGCGTATCGTTGCGCGCATGGCAGCTTGGGCAGAGGACGGCGAGAGACTTGCGGTCGGCGGGATCGTGGGAGAGGTGGGCGACGTTTAGAAGGCGGTGCGGCTTCCCGCAGCGCTGGCAGACGTTGCCTGCCGCCTCGAGGACGGCAAGGCGGAAGCGCCTCCAGCGGCTGTCGTAATATTTACGGTTGTCTCCGCGGATGGGCATGCTGGCCCTCTTTCAGAATAGAATAAATGTGATCATGCGATTTCCCCGCCTCCTTGCCGTCCGCCAGAAATTTCCCGATCGCCGCATTCCGGATATTGCCGCCGAAGTCGGCCGCCAGCTCAGTGGCGCCGCATTTGCCTCGCGTTTGAAACCTGGTTCGCCCGTCGCCATCGGCGTAGGCAGCCGCGGCATCCACAACATCGCTACGATTGTGCGCGCGGTGGTGCTGTATTGGAAAGACCAGGGCATGCAGCCCTTCATCTTCCCTGCCATGGGCAGTCACGGCGCCGCTACCGCCGAGGGCCAGGCGGACGTGCTGGCGCATTACGGCGTGACCCCGAGCGCGATGGGATGTCCCGTGATCAGCCAGTTGGACGTGGTATCGCTCGGTAAAACGGAGGACGGCATCGAGGCCTTCATGGATCGCGCTGCGTACGATTCCGGCGCGGTGATGCTGGTGGGCCGCGTGAAGTGGCACACGGATTTCGCGGGCAAGATCGAGAGCGGCCTGTTCAAGATGATGGCCATCGGGCTCGGCAAGTTCGCGGGCGCGCAACGTTATCACGCGTACGCTTACCGGCTCGGACTCGAGCACGTGATTCGCAGCATCGGGCGGCAGGTGCTGAAGTCGGGCAAGATCGTCGGGGGCCTGGCGATCCTGGAGGACGCACACCATCAAACAGGCAAGCTGGATGCGGTGCCGGTCGAGGCCATGGAGCAGCGCGAGGAAGAGAATCTGGCGTTGGTGAAGACGTGGATGGCGAAGATTCCGATGGATCTCGACGTGCTGATTTTGGACGAGATCGGGAAAAACATCAGCGGCGCGGGAATGGATACGAAGGTGGTGAATCGGGGCGTGAACGGTGAGTATAATCCGTGGCCGGGCATCCCCAAGATCGAGCGGGTGATCGTGCGCGATCTGAGCGACCTGACCTATAACAGCGCGGTCGGCCTCGGCATGGCGGACGTGGTGGCCGACCGGCTGGTGAATCGCATCAACTGGGAGCCTACGCTGATCAACTCTCTGACCGCGAATACACCCGCGGCGATCCGCACTCCGATTCATTTCCCGACCGATCGTGAATGCCTGGAGCGCATCGCGCCGACTGTCGGCAAGCTCAATCTCGACGAGGTCACGTACGGCTGGATCCGCAACACGATGGAGTTGGAGCGGATCGGATTGAGCGAAAACCTCCGGCCGCAGATTGAGGCGAATCCGCTACTGGAGATCGAGAGCGTGATGGACTTCGACTTCGACGGGCAGCACAATTTGCTGAGCCCGTTCGCACCGGTAGAAGAAACCGCCGGCGCGCACTGATCGTGGACACCCTGGCTGATCGGCTCGCTACGGTGCGCGAGCGCATCGCACGTGCTGCGGAGCGCGCCCATCGGGATCCCGCGGGGATCCTCCTGCTCGCGGTCACGAAAGTATTTCCCGCGTCGGCGATTCGCGAGGCGTACGCGCTCGGGCTGCGCGAGTTTGGTGAGAACTACGTGCAGGAGTTCGAAGGCAAGTCGCCCGAAGTGGCGGATCTGCCCGAGGCGCACCTTCATCTGATCGGGCACCTGCAATCGAACAAATCGCGCAAGGCGGCGGAGTTGTTCCAGGTGGTGCAGACGGTGGATTCGGCCAAGTTGGCTCGGCGCTTGGATGAAGCGGGGCGGCCGATCGACGTGATGCTCGAAGTGAAGTTGTCGGACGAAGATGCGAAGAGCGGTGCGGATCCTACGGAACTGCCGGCGCTGATCGATGCCGTGCGGGGCTGCGCAAATCTTCGATTGCTGGGGCTGATGACGATGCCGCCGTGGTCGGACGATCCCGAGGCTTCGCGGCCATACTTCCGACGGTTGCGCACGTTGGCTGAGACGCACGGGTTGCCGGGGCTTTCGATGGGGATGTCGCACGATCTGGAGACCGCGATCGAAGAGGGGTCCACGTGCGTGCGCGTGGGCACGGCGCTGTTCGGGAAGCGGAAGCCTCAGAAATGAAATTTGAGTTGGGCGTCGGCGCTCCGAGGCATACCGACGGCGGTGCCGGAGAACAGGCTCGCAAAGTTGATTACGTTCAGATGATTCGTGACGTTGGAAGCCTCGAACTGGAGCGTGATCGTGCGGCGATCCTGATGCAGCAGGTCGATCCCGAAGGCGGCGTCCACTGAATACGACGGCCGCACACGCTGGCGATCGAAATTGACGCGGCTCAGGATCTGCGCGCCGTATTGCGCAAGCAGGAAATTGGAATCAGGCTGATCGCCAAGGTCGGCGGGGAGCCCGCTTCCGTACGACATGCTGAGCGCGGCCCATGCACGGCGGATCGGCTGGACGCGAACACGGGCTCGCGCGGTGTTGCGCTGATCTTGCGTCACGTTGAAGCGCGCGTTGTCGATGAGGGCAGAAGCTGCATTGTCGCCGAGGAAGAGTCCACCGGTGACGGGTCCTTGGGCCACGCCGAGTTGATTCGAGTAGCTGATGAAGCCTGAAAACCAGCCCCAGCGCGGAACTTCGATCTTCACCTCTTCGCCGCGGACGCGCGCGGACGAGAAGCTGATCGGGAAGGTGACACCCGTGTTCAACAGCACGTCGTCGTCGGCGTAGTCGCGGAAATCGCGGCGGAAGACGTTGGCTTCGAGGCGCAGCTTGCCGAAGAAGGCGCGTGAGAATCCCGCCTCATAGTAGTTGGCGCGGCTGGGCGGGACAGGCAGCCGCAAGACCGTATCGTTGAGTGAATCGACAGCCGGGGAACTGGCAAGCAGCAGATTCTCGATTGCGGGCGTCTGAAACGCGCGATCGTAGGCGGCGTGGATGAGTAGGCCAAGGGTCGGGAGGTAGCGCGAGACAGCGATCCGCGGACTCCACGCGTTGGCCTCGGTGACGACGCGGTAGTGATCGTAGCGGATGCCGGCTCTCACGTTCCAGTGACCCTTGTGGAACGAGTCCTGAATGAATCCGGATTGCTCGCGATCGGTCGCCGTGCTCGCGAACTGAAAACGGCGTGGAGTGTCCGGGTCGAACTGGCTGCGGTTGGTGATGCGGTATTGGAGCGCTTCGTTGATCGAGTTGAAGACGCCGTCGGCACCGGCCTTAAAGTCGTGGTCGCCGTAGTGCCAGGCGATGCTGGCGCGGACATAGCCTTCGCGGAATCCGCGCTGCTGCGCGGCGATGATCGGCGTGGACACCGGGTTCGACCATAAGTTAGCTGACTGGTCGCGCACGCTGCCTTCCGCATCGAACAAGAGGACCGGCGAGAGGACACGCTGGTAATATGCGAGTCCGCTGACCTCCTGACTGTCGCGATCCTGGCGCTGGCCGGCCATCTGCTGCACGAGTTCGTTGGGCACGTCGAAGTGCGTGCTGCTCTCGCTCACCTTAAAGCGGATGCGGTCACGCGGCGAGAGATCGCGCGAGTACGCCAGCGTCCCGCCGCCCGACGAACCGGTGTTGGTGAAATTCTGGAGCACCGGCGGATCGAGGTAGCGGTCCGAGTGCTGGCCGTATCCGCTGGCGGCAAGACGGTTGGCGCCGCGCCCGTAAACCAGGCTCGCGGCCGCGTTCTCCGCGCCGAAGCTTCCGCCTCCGATAGCTGCGTCACCGTGGACTCCGGCTTGCCTGTCCTTGGGCGACGAGAGTTCGACGATGCCGCCCAGCTTGCGGCCGTATTCGGCGGGATAGCCGCCGGTGAGGACGCGCATCGATTCCACATCGTCGGTCTCGAAGTTGGGCGCGAATGCGGGCGAGCGGTTTTCTCTCATCGGTACGCCGTCGAGCACGAACTGCACGTTGTATTCGGATCCGCGCGGGTGCAGCACGCCGTTGGCCTCATAAAGCCAGCCGGGCTCTGAATTGATGAGGTCGAGCAGGCCGCGGCCGGGCTGCGATCCGAGATGCTCGGAGATGGCCTGCGAGCCGATCGAATTCACGGCGGACGGACGGCTGGGATCGACCAACGTGGCGGAGTCAGTGACTTCGACGGTAGTGCGGACGGAGGCCACTTCGAGAACGACGGTGAGGCGGACGGGAATCTCGGAGCTGATTCGGACGGTCTGGACCGAAGTCTGAAAGCCGGTGCGCGAGACGCGCACGTTGTAGAGGCCGAAGGGAAGCTGCTGCGCGTTGTAGCGGCCCAGACCATCGGTCGTGGCGGTGCGATGCAATTGATTCACTTCGCTGACCGGATCGACAGAGGCGGCCAGTGCGCCGCCCGCGGAATCGTGGACATCGAGGCGCAGCTCGCCGCGCGGGCCTTGCGCAAGTGCGCAGAACGCGGCCAACAGGACGACGTAGGCGCATCGGACCATCTGTCTTGCAGGATAGCTCAGCGGAATATAATCGGCTGTGCCTCACTTTCCGGAATGGGTCGAACCGATGGCCGCAACGCTCACGCAGGAGCGCTTCAGCAGCCCGGAATGGATCTTCGAGCGAAAATTCGACGGCATCCGCCTGCTCGCATTCAAGCACGGCGACCAGGTGAATCTGTTCTCGCGCAATCGGCTGCCGCAGAATCATCCGGGAATCGCGGGGGCGATCGCGCGCCTGCCGGTGAAGAATCTGATTCTCGATGGCGAAGTCGACTGGCCGCGCGAGGGCGTGGTATATCACGTGTTCGACGTCCTGTGGATCGGCGATCGCGACCTGATGAAGCTGTCGTTCGACGCGCGGCGCCAGGTTCTGGAGTCTCTGGAGTTTACGCGCCCGCTGGAACGCGTGCAGCCGCTGCACGGTGAGAAGCCGTGGGAGCGGGCGTGCCGCGAAGGATGGGAGGGCGTCATCGCGAAGCGTCGCGACTCTGTCTATGAGCATCGGCGCTCCCCGTATTGGCTCAAAATGAAGTGCGAGGCGTCGCAGGAGTTGGTGGTGGGCGGATTCACCGATCCGCAGGGCGCGCGCAGCGGACTCGGCGCATTGCTGGTGGGATACTTCGAGGGCGACGACTTCGTGTACGCGGGCAAGGTGGGCACGGGGTTCGACACGAAGCTGCTGCTCGAACTTCGCCGCCGGCTCGACAGGATCGAGCTTGCGAAGTCGCCGTTTACGAAGGCGACCGGCTTGCCGCGGGTGCGAGCGCATTGGGTGAAGCCTGAAGTAGTCGTGCAAGTGGCGTTCATCGAATGGACCGTCCACGGGAAGCTGCGTCATGCGCGCTTCCTCGGAATTCGCGAGGACAAATCCGCACGCCAGGTGGTGCGGGAAATGTTATAGTGTCCGGACATGAGCCGCAATCACATAGCACGCTTGATTCTTGCGTCGATGTTCCTGCTCGGCTGCTTCGTCGCCTACACGCAGAATCGCGGAGGCCCGCCGCAGTTGACTATTAACAAGGTGAAAGACGATCTGTACATGATCGAAGGCGACGGCGGCAACGTCGCGGCCTACATCACCAACGAAGGCGTGATCCTCGTGGACGACAAGTACGATCAGGATCACGACCAGATCGTCGAAAAAGTCAGAAGTGTTACGAGCCAACCGATCAAGTACGTCTTCAGCACGCATCACCACGCGGATCACAGCGGCGGGAACGCCAAGTTCCTGCCGACCGCGGAGATCATATCGACGGCGAACGCCCGGGCGAATATCGTCGATCACAAGCAGGCGAACGCGCCTCCGGGAGTGCTGCCGGCGCGGATCACGTTCACGCAGGAAGCGGCGATCGTCCTTGCCGGCAAGGAAGTGCGGGCGCGCTATGTCGGGCGCGGACACACGAACGGCGATGCCGTCATTTACTTCCCTGCGCTGCGCACGCTGCACACGGGCGACCTGATGGCGGGCAACACGCCTCTGATCGATTATCCGGGCGGCGGGAGCCTGGCATCGTGGCCCGCAACTCTCGACGACGCGATGAAGCTCGATTTCGACACGGTGATTCCGGGGCATGGTCCGGTGACGACGAAGGCAAACCTGCTCGCCTACCGCAACAACGTCGATAAATTGCGCACGCGTGCGGCCGGACTGATTCGCGAAGGCAAGAGCCAGGAAGAAGTCGGCAAGGTGATGATCGCGGAGTTCGGCTGGCAACCCACAGGACTCCAGATGCAGTGGAGTTTGCCCGGGATGATGACGGAGCTGAAGTGAGGCTTCGGGCTGCGATCGTCGCATTGGCGCTCGCGGTGCCGGCCATTGCGGACGTGGTGGATTCGGGAGTGGGCGGCTTCACAGTCAAGGTGACCCTGGTGCTGAAAACGGCGCCCGATGTGGCTTATCGCAAGTTCGTGCAGAATATCGGCGACTGGTGGAACTCGCAGCACACCTTCTCGGGCGATGCGCACAATCTGACAATGGACGCGCGCGCCGGCGGATGTTTATGCGAGAAACTTCCGAATGACGGCGGTGTCCGCCATATGACCGTGACGACGGTGATGCCGGGTAAGACCATCGTGATGCAGGGTGCGCTCGGACCCTTGCAGTCAGTGGCGGCGACTGGAAGCATGCAAGTTCAATTCATCCCGGCTGACGGCGGATCGAGCACGAGGCTGGAGTTGACGTATAGCGTCGCCGGCTATTTGCCCAAGGGAATGAACACGTGGGCAGCGCCGGTGGACAGCGTCCTCACCGAGCAACTCACGCGCTTCCAGAGTTTCGTAGAACGCGGGTCGCCCACGGCCAAATAGGATGGTCAAAAACGGTCGAATTAGACAGTCGCTGGCGTTCTGGTGCCTCAATGCGACCGAGTGGCAATGGGACATCCATCGCGTGTGCCGCACCGCGAAGGAACTCGGGTGCCGCAGCGTGGAGTTGTCGCCGTTCGAGGCCTGGCCGGTCGTGCGCGAATACGGCCTCGAAAACGCGATTGCATTGAACGGGATGCCGGATCCCGTATTCGCGCGCGGATTGAATAATCGCAGTCATCATGAGGAGATCTTTGCGCGTACGCGCGAAGTCATCGATCAGTGCGCCGACTTCGGTGTCCCCAACGTGATCGCCTTCACCGGATTCAAGTGGCGGGATGCGAGCGATCGGGAGAGCGGCGAGATTCCGGCGGCTGAGGGCGCGGCCAACACGACGAAGGGGTTGAAGGAACTGGCGGCATATGCGGCCCCCAAGGGCGTGACGGTCTGTTTGGAGCACCTCAACACGCGCGACGATTCGCACCCGATGAAGGGACATCCGGGCTACCAGGGCGACGATATCGATTACTGCGCCGAGATCGTTCGGCGCGCGGAGTCCGCCAATGTAAAACTGCTTTTCGACATCTATCACGTGGCGATTATGAATGGCGACGTGATCCGGCGGCTGCGGAAGTATCGCGACCTCATCGGTCACATTCACACGGCGGGGGTGCCCGGCCGCGGCGAGTTGGGCGCGCAGGAGATTTACTATCCGGCGGTGATGCAGACGTTGGTCGAGATTGGATATCAGGGGTACGTGGGGCAGGAGTTTATTCCGACTCGCGATCCGGCAGAGGGGCTGGCGGAGGCCGTGGCGCTGTGCGATGTGTGAGACTGAGGGCATGAGAACGATCAGCCTCAACGCCGAGATTCCCGATAGCCGCGAGTTGCACCTTAACTTACCGGCTGACGTTCCGGTTGGACCGGCGGAGATTGTGGTCGTGGTCTCCTCCCGGAATGAGGCTGCGCTCTCGACCTTGGGAGAATTCGCTGAGTCGGAGTTCTTCGGAATGTGGGCAGATCGCGAAGACATTCACGATAGCGCGGAATTTGCTCGCCAGTTACGGACCGGGGGATGGAAGCGCTCGGCGTAGGTGTTTTTAATCGATACCGACGTGTTGATCGCTTGCCTGCGGGGCACCGATCCCGCCAGGCAGTGGCTCGCCGGAGTCGCCGCCCAGCCGTTCG
>Ga0070717_10004206_pt1 | contig 10381 bp, 9 predicted proteins | sample LARL113metaG_FD_71366 | JGI IMG/M metagenome (GOLD analysis project Ga0070717, IMG submission 71366) | Corn, switchgrass and miscanthus rhizosphere microbial communities from Kellogg Biological Station, Michigan, USA - LAR L11-3 metaG | ecosystem: Host-associated > Plants > Roots > Rhizosphere ... | reverse complement strand
CCACTGTGGTTTCAGGCCATCCAGTCAATCGCGGCCCGTACGGCCGCGATCAGCGGGCCAAAGTAGAACTGGTGGCACGGCTCAAACATTTGGTACCGGACGCCGCAAGCCGGCTGCACAGAGTTAGCCGAAGGAACGGAGCGCCATTGCAGTCGAGTAATCGTACATTCCCCGCTTCCGGGTGTTTGTGAGTTGATTGTTTTACTACGACGGTGGACACAGCAAAGCGCTTGCCGAAGGCAACATTGAACCTTGATTAATTCTTGATGGAAGATCGGATCGAATGCCTCGATCTGCGAAAAGAATAGACCCCCGTTCGGCATTCGATTACCTGTCCCGCATTGCGCCGCTCATATGTGCTACGATTCAAACATTTGGTACCGGACGCGGGAAATCCTGGTTGCACAGCGTTAGCCGAAGGACCGGAGCGCCTTTCAATAGAGTAGCTAACAATATTGCACCGTCTTGTTTGTCGTTCCGGCGCAGGCCGGGACCCATGGCTGCCCTGGATACCGGCCTTCGCCGGTATGACAAGGTGGCGTGTTGATGCGGTACCATCTGTCTGATTTTATCCACTCGTTCAGCCGCATTCGTAGCTGTAGTAGATTGGTTCGCGCTTCCCGCGATGCGGTGGTCATCGTCCACGACTTGGATCGCCGCGGTGGTCGGGCCGTGACTATCTGGCTGATCAGGGTCTAATTTCGCACAAAGCAGTGGCTGCCGGTCCGATTGGATTGCGGTTTGGTCGATCTCGTCTCCAGAATAGAGGCGACGGCGAAGCCAAGTCGCCATGTCTCAGACGGAGGTAGCGCTCACATGGACATTGTGCCGGACACAGGTCAGCTCTCGCAGGTGATGGTGCAAGCAACGGCACCGGCCTTCATTCTCGGCGCGGTGGCCGGCTTCGTCTCGATCCTGCTAGGACGGATGACAAGTGTCATCGACCGCATCCGCAGCCTGAATGAAATCGCCGACGGCGATGCTGCTCGGGCCCACCTCAAGTCTGATATTCCGCGCTTGCGGAAGCGCGCCAAACTATTGAACAGCGCAACACGCTTGGCACTTGCCAGCGGAATGTGCACGTCGTTGCTCCTTGTCGTGGGATTTGGAAGCGCGTTCTTCAGGCTGGAGCACATATACGGAGCCGGTATCCTTTTTGCTCTCGCGGTCGTCCTGCTGGGTGGGTCGCTCTTCAGATTCAGCCAGGAGGTAAGGATCGGGCTCAGCGAGGGTGATCATTACCGGTAAGTGCAGCCGTGCCTCAACGACCCGACACAGAACTCGCAACCGAGCGCCATAAGCGGGCCGACCTAGCCGATTTTTCGAACTACAGATTACTGCACGTCGTTACCAACGTGGTTCACACGAAACCGTGGCGATTATCGGAGGATACCGTTGCTCGCATTCTTTTCGCGCAAGGCAACCAGCAAGGCTTGCACCTGCCCGCTGTTACGCTGGATGACTGAGACCAAGTCGGAGCGCTGCATGCTCGCCATGTCGATGCCGCTGACGATCACGTTGGTCACCTTGTAACCATTATTGGTCGGGTTGAGCTGCCAATCGATCCTGATTTTAGCCGCGCCGTTGATCCCGGTTATCAGGCTCGTCACGATGACCCCTTCCTCATCGGGCTGGCTCCCCAGCACCGTGAAGCTTTCGTCGCTAAGGTGGCCGAGGAGGGTAGAATAGACGATGACGATGTAATCCTCGTAACGCTTGACGTACTCCTGCCGCTGCTGCGCCGTCGCGTTTTGCCAATGGGGCCCGAGAGCGGAACGGGCGCAGGCTTCCACGTCGAAATACTGAAGGAACAGCTGGCGAAACGGCCCCTGCCTGGCCTCCGTCGTGTCCCCGTCTCGCATCGCTGCGAGGGCACGAGTTCCAAGATTGTTGACAAAACTCGCCGGATCATCCGCGGCGGCCAAGCTTCTCGTGGCACCCCCGATGATGCTGGACAGCAGGACGAAAGCGGACAGCAGCAAAGAACGCTGTATCATTTGAATCTCCCCCATCAATCCATCCGCCACACGCCAGAGGCGTGTGCGAAAAGCGCGCAGTACCCCCCGCGCGGGATCTTTGTGGCGCTAGCGGCATACCCGCTCGCCATTTACGAAAGCACAGCCGGACTGCACTGCTTTGGTCGCGGTGTTGCCCCGCGCACCGGTGGCGGTCGTGCCGGCTCGAGGGGCCGATCTCATGCGCATTCCATTCGTTCCGGCAGCCGCTGTCCCTCGTGGTCCGGCGACGACGGCTCCATTCGGACCGGCACAGCCGGCGCGAACGACGCCGGCTGCACATTCGACGGCGTGGGCGGTCGGAATGACACCAGTCAGCAGGGGAAGCACAGTCGCAATGGCAAACAACATGGGTTTCATCACTCATCTCCTCGCGTGGGGTCGCCTTCAGGTTAAGATCGCCCGCTGGTAGCTGCGGCGCGCGAACGAGAGCGGGTATTAAGGGCGAAAGCCGCGTCTGTGAGGCAACCCTCGGAAACTACTCAGAGACAAATCCTTGTCGCGCATCCCAGAAGACTTTCCTAAATCTGGTAGGTCGAGTTGGCGTGACAAGAATCTCGACCTTTCCGGTCCTCGTTAAATAATACCGAGGCTGTGGCAGTCGAAGCATCGCCGGAGGCGCTGATTACTTGGTTTTGGGAATGCACCTGGCCTCTGGCGAATATTTGCCCGCCCCTCTCTACTGGTCCGCCTCCGACACAAGATGTAGAGCCAGCGAGCGGCACCGGCTCCAGAAAATGACGGTTTCGGCGTCGATCGTCTGGTGCCGTGCCGGCGGCGTCACGGTGATATAGCAATTGCCGCACTCGATGCTGCGCAGATCGAGTTTTTCACGGTGTCCTTGCGCTAGACACCGTGCCGCTTCAGTTTGGCTGTGCGTGGGCGTCGCGCGGTTGGCGACCGACCGAGATAGGCGGCGACTGGTCCGGTCAGTTTCATGCTGTGCAGCTCGCAGGTCGATGCTAAACGTGCCGCGATGACCTCTCGGTCATCGAGCCGCAGCGCCGGCAGCTCGAGCAATCTTAGCTCAAAGAAGTGCACCCGGTCGCGTCGGCCGTCCCAGAAGCCGCAGACGATGCCCGCTGGCAGCAGTGCCGGCGCCGTGAGGCCGATCTCCTCGGCCAACTCCCGCCGCGCCGCCGTTTCTGGCGTCTCACCGCGCCGGATACTGCCACCGGGCAGGTTCCACCGGACACGATAAGAGCAGCGCACCAGCAAAAGCGCCGGACCGACATAGACCGCCACCAGCACGCCCACATGCTGCGAACGCGCCAGCCGCCACCAAATGCGGGCGAGCGGGAAACCAATGCGGAAGGCTGTCCGCCAGGCAAAATCCAGAAGTGAGGAAAGCGGGATTCGCCCAAGGCCTGACATGACGCCAACTCTCAATATACGCGATGTACGTGCGCCACTAAGCGAGGTTAACCATTGAATCCGCCCAGCTCAATGGGGGTTTCAAAACCCTTCACCACACCACTGCAAAATTCGATCCATTATATGATGGCCCGGTATGCCGAGATGTCGGGACCGGCGAAAATCTCCACAGCGCGCCGACCAACCGGGAATCTCTTACGAAACTGCCAGATCGCGGCTGAAGGTCGTGTTTGCCAAAACCGACGTCCATCGACAAGCCGAGCTCGTCGCGTTAAAGGCGCCGATGGCTTGGTGAAACGCTTGCGTGCCACGACGCCGCTTAACGCGGGCTTGCCTCCTCAGCTTTTAACCCCGAGATACGATATGCAACGGCGTTGGCGCGAGATCGCATATCTGGCCGCGCAGCGTCGCCGAAGCTACTTTAGTTTTTGCCCCGTTTCGCGGGCACGGGCACATCTGCCTCAGAAAAGGCCGCTTTGTGTTGTAAGCTCGTTTAGTTAATTGGCGCAATATTGTTAAATATCGCGAAATATGTCCGTCTTTTTAATTCCTATCTCGCAGTGGCCCCGCAGGGCAGTCTCGAAAGCCTGGATATTCTTTGTAATTCCCGTCATTCCCGGTTTGGCGAATTTAATTCCCGATTGGGTCGGCGAAAATTCCCGGTTCGCTCTGCTACGGGAATTCGCTCGCAAGACCTTGATCTGGCCTGCCGGTTTTGCCGGCGAGCAGCCATTTTATGGCGAGAATCGACGAAAATCCCGTTACCACGGGAAAAAGTGGGAATCTATCCCCACCGACCCGGTCAATACGGCAGGCCGACATAGTTCTCGGCGAGCGCGGCTTGCGCGGACTGCGAGCTTGCGAGGTATTCGAGTTCCGCCCTCTGGACCTTCCGGTCGAAGCCGCTGCTCTCCGGAAAGCGATGGAGGAGGCTCGTCATCCACCATGAGAAGCGCTCCGCCTGCCACACGCGGGCGAGCGCGCGGTCCGAGTAACCGTCGAGGCCCGCCATCGACCCCGCGCCATAGAACTCGGCAAAGGCCTGCGACAGGTAATGGACGTCGCCGGCCGCGAGGTTGAGGCCCTTGGCGCCGGTCGGCGGCACGATATGGGCCGCATCGCCCGCCAGGAACAGCCTTCCGAAGCGCATCGGCTCGGCGACAAAGCTGCGCAAGGGCGCGATGCTCTTCTCGATCGACGGCCCGGTGACGATGGTGTCCGCCGCGTCGCGGTCGAGACGCTGCTTCAGCTCGTCCCAGAACCGCGCGTCGGGCCAGTCCTCGATATTGTCGTCGAGGCGGCATTGGATGTAGAGCCGGCTGCGGGTCGCGGAGCGCATCGAGCACAGCGCAAAGCCGCGCTCGTGGCTGACATAGATCAGCTCGGGCGAGACCGGCGGCGTGTCGCTGAGGATGCCGAGCCAGCCGAACGGGTAGACGCGCTCGTAAGTGCGAATCGCCGCCTCCGGGATGGTCTGCCGGCTGATGCCGTGAAACCCGTCGCAGCCGGCAATAAAGTCGCACTCGATCTCGGTCTCGACGCCATCCTTATGGTAGCGCACCCGCGGCCGGTCGGTCGCGATGTCGAGCGGGGTGACGCCTTCGGCCTCGTAGACGGTCGGCGCGCCCGCGGCGGTGCGGGCTTCCATCAGATCGCGGGTGATCTCGGTCTGGCCATAGACGGTGACCGCCTTGCCGGTCAGCTTGCGGAAATCGATGCGCTGGCGCCGCCCGCCAAAGCTGATCTCGATACCCTGATGGACGAGACCCTCGTTGTGCAGCCGCGCGCCGACCCCGGCACGGTCGAGGAGGCCGACCGTCCCGTCCTCGATCAGACCGGCGCGGATACGGCTCAACACGTATTCGCCGCTCCGCTGCTCGAGGATTACATTGGCAATGCCGTGATTGTGAAGGAGCTGCCCTAGGAGCAGACCGGACGGGCCGGCGCCAATGATCGCGACCTGAGTGCGCATGGGGGCGCGCCCATACCGCCGTCAGCCAACTCCCGGCGGACGGCGCTCGTGCCAGTCGGTGGCCTGCTGATAGGCCCAGCCGATTCGCAAGGCGGTCGCCTCGTCATAGCCGCGGCAGATGATCTGCAGCGACAACGGCAGCCCGGTCGCGGTGAACCCGTTCGGCAATGCCAGGGCGCAGAGTTCGAGCGCATTGACAAAGCGCGTGAAATGCGCCGGCGTCGAAGCCTGGTCGACCTCGTCGAGCGGAATGGCCGCAGTCTGGGTTGTCGGCGTCAGCAGGGCATCGACCTCGGCGAGGGCCGCCGCGAATTGCCGCTTCGCTTCGTCGCGCTCGCTGAGCGCACGCAAATAATCTCGCGCCGAAACGCCTCTGCCGGAGCCGATGCGCGGCCGCACCGCGTCGTCGATCGGTAGAGAGGGGTTGTCCACGAGGTCACCGACCAGAAAATAGCCTTCGGCGCCGATGATGCGTCCGGTGAGGTCCGTAAAATCCGCGAATCGCCGGGGCAGTTGGACAGTCACGATCTCCGCGCCTAGCTTTGCCAGAGCCTCGAGCGAGGCATCGTAGGCGGCGAGCACTTCCGCTGCGACACCGCTGCGCTCCGCGTCGGGCATGCGGGCGAGCCGGATCCCGCGGAGCCCGCGCTGCAGCATCGCCGTCGGGTCATCGGGTGGAATGCCGTGAGTCCGTGGATCGAGCGGGTCCGGTCCTTGTATCGCATTGTAGAGCAGCACCGCGTCGGTGACCGAACGAGCCATCGGACCGGGCGTGTCGAGCGTCGGGGCCAGCGGCAGAATTCCGTAAGTGCTGACCCGGCCGATTGTCGTCTTGAGACCGGTCAGGCCGCACCACGATGCCGGCAACCGCACCGAACCTCCGGTATCGGTGCCGATCGCCCAAGGTGCAAACCCGGCGGCGACGGCCACGCCCGAGCCGCTGCTCGATCCGCCGGGAGTGCGGGCGACCGCCGGATCCCATGGGTTCCACGGCGTGCCACGGTGCTGGTTGGTACCCCAGCCGCCCATCGCGAACTCGACCGTGTGCGTCTTGCCGATCACGATCAGCCCGGCGGCGATCAGCCGTTTTGCCAGCGTCCCCGTATAGGTCGAGCGCCGTTCCCGCCAGACCTGCGAGCCGCCGGTCGTGACCCGCCCCTCGATCTCGATCAGATCCTTCAGCGCGATCGGGATCCCATGCAGGGGGCCGATGCCGTGTCCCGACCGGATCGCCTTGTCGGCCGCCTCGGCGGTGAGCCGCGCTTCCTTGTCGTAAACCTCGACAAAGGCGTGCAGTTTCCTATCCGCCGCGCCGATCCTGTCGAGCGCGGCATCGACAATATCGACCGGCGAGAGGCGACCAGCACCGATTTCGGCCGACATGACATGGGCCGGCAGCAAAGCCGGATCGGTATTGGAGGACGGCATCGTTTTCCTTTGGCCTCTGGCGGTCGCGCCAGCATAGGCCCGTTCGCGCCGCGGCTGTCAATCGGCGGAGAAGGCTGTCTGTCCGCGCTGTGTGCGACCGGTCCACTGGGTGCGGACCCGGTGGAGGTAGCGGTTGCGCTCCCCTGACGCGGGAGCGTTGCCGTCCAGATATTCGGTGCCGACCGCGAAGCGAACGAGGCCGTCCAGTGCGAGCGCGTCGCGCGGTCCCGTCCCCGGATAGACAAAGCCGAAGCTCGGGTTGTCTCGGCCGTATTTGCCGGAGCGTAACTCCATGACCGCAACCGAGGTCCAATCATGGTTCGGCGAGGTGTCGATAACCGGCATGCCGCGGGTGACGGCCCCGTGGTACCAGTTGGCGTGATCGACGAGGATTTCGTGCGCGCTGACGACTTTAGTAACCAGCGCCACATGACCGGAGCGCATGTGTCCGGTTCGCTTGAACACGAGGATCGCACCAACCGTCGGCACCTGTCCACGTTGGTACCGCCCCGCCGCCTGGTCCCACCATCCGCCGGCCGCGCCGTATAGGGCGACGCCCGTTTCGCCGCGGACATAGAGCGCGCAATTGGCGGCCGAAGACGGCTTGGTCAATACCAAAGGGCTGGCAACGAAAAAAATGCCCCAGATGAGGCATGAGATCCCCCTCGACATACAGATTCCCCCATTGATGGCGGCCGCGAAGGCCTCGGTCTTTTGTGGTGCCCGGCGATAAACCGGTTAAGATTCGTTAACGGCCATAGAACTCCAAGTTGGGGGTGGAAATCATCCCTAAATCGCCGGTTACGCAGTTGAAAATGCGCACCGGTTATTCTACCAAATCCTTGCGTCACACTCCGTGGCTCAGGCCGTGATATACTGTCGGCTATTCGTCGGGGGTCCAGCCTCGCTCGAGAATGGTTTGATGGAGCGCGACAGCAAACGCATCGTTCGGGAATGGAACCGTGAGATTGAGGCCGAGCTGCGCCGTTTTGCAGCTCGGCAAGACAACGGGCCTTGGAAGATTGTCGTGTGGGCGCTACTCGAGGTGACGTGGTTGGTCGTTTTGGTTGTCGTGCTCGGCCTGTTCACTAGTGTGCATTGGTGAGGACGGGTGTGCGATGCCGCGCTGGTCGCACAGGCTTTTTCTCTTGGCAGCAATTGCTGCTTGTGGAATCTCACCGATTTCGCGCGACATCCAGGGCGGCGACCATACCGTCCTCGGGAAGAGGCCGAGCTATGGGCCCGCCACGGTCAGTACAGTCCTCAATCTCGCGGCGATAGATTCCCTATTATGGGTTCCGGGGCTCGACGAGGGTTGGAATCCTCGAGGGCTGGCGATCGTCGAGGGCAGCCTTCTGGTATCGGTTTACCAAAGCAACCGTTTTGGCGTGAACCGCGGACCTTGCCGAGTCTTTCGCGTCGATCCTGGGACCGGCCGGGAGACCGGCCATTTCGACGTTCCGCCGCCTTGCGGGCATGCAGGAGGCCTTGCCTATGCCGGCGGAAGCAGGCTCTACATCACCGACACGCACACCTTATTCGAAGCCGATCTGAGAAGCGCCTTTACCGACCCGGCCTTGGCATTCCGGACCTTCCGGCTCGGGCCCGGGTTGCGGGGCGCTCTGGCCGCGTCTGGACGGGACGAGATATGGATCGGTACCTACGAGGAAAACCAACCCGGCAGAATATTGAGGTTCGATCGGGGTGTTCTCGATGGGCTGCCCGACGGGGCGGTGCTGAGCGAGGGATTGGCGTCGGCCGCGGCGATAATACCCAGCTACACACAGGGCGCTGCCGTGACGACTTCCGGAACGTTGTGGGTCTCACGCAGCGAGATCGGTTGGGGCGCTCTCGAGGAACTCGACATAGGCAGCGGCCGCGTCGGGCGACGCTACCCTGTTCCTGGCGGTATCGAGGGTATCTCTTTTGACTCCGACGGTGGGATTTGGGCCGTTTCGGAGGCGGGGGCGCGCCATAACCGTTGGATTTCCCCGTTCTTTCCAGTAATTTTCAGGCTCGATATTAACCGGTTAGCCTTGGTGCATTAGCCGTTACCCGGTCCGGCTGACGCGCAAGGTCTGGAGCCTTACCGCGGCCTCCGCGTTTCCTTGCGCCGCAGCTTTCTCGTACCAAGCGCAGGCAACCGCGAGATCCTCGACTACCCCCGACCCTGCCCGATAAAGATCGCCCAGCTGAAGCTGGGCCTCGGGCAAGCCTTGCTCGGCTGCCGCGCAGCACCATTGGAAGGCCTCCTCGTCGTCTTGCCGCGTGCCCTGACCCTTCAAGAGCATAACGGCGAGATTGTACTGCGCGTAGCGGTCGCCCTGCTCGGCCGAGCGGCGGTACCATTTGACGGCTTCCTCCAGATTGCGCACGACGCCAGTGCCGGTGCAGTACATTGCCGCCAGCTGGAATTGCCCGACGGCATCGCCCCGTTCGGCGGCATTGCGGAACCACAGCGCGGCGGCTGCGGTGTCTCGGGGGGCGCCGCGGCCATTGAGATAATTCCAGGCGAGAATGCGCTGCGCTTCGAGGTGGCCCGCCTCTGCTGCCGCGCGGTAGCAGCGCATCGCCGCGCCCTCATCGGGTGCGCTCACATGCCCTTGGGCGAAGAGATGCCCGAACTGGACCAGCGCCGGCGGGTGTCCGCCATCCGCGGCTCGCCGGATCAGCGATTCGGCGAGCGCGAGATCGCGGCCGACACCGTCTCCCCGCGCATAAAGCACACCCAGATCCGTCAGCGCCTCCGGGTCGCCGGCCTCGGCCGCGCGCCGCAGCCAGGCCAGGCCGGTTTTGGCGTTCCGGCGCACACCCTCACCGCTGAGATAGAGGTGCCCGAGGCGGGTCTGGGCGACCGTCAGCCCCTGCTCGGCCGCCTGTCGATACCAGTTCGCGGCCTTGGTCGCGTCGCGCGCGACACCGGTTCCTTGCTGATGGAAAGCGGCAATATTGACCTGAGCGGGGGCGATGCCCTGCTCTGCCGCCTTTTCGAACCATTTGGCGGCTTCGCCGAACTCTCGAGGGACACCCTCGCCCCGTGCATAGAGGCGTCCGAGACAAAACTGTGCCTCGGCATCCCCAGCTTCCGCGGCAGCGCGATACCATTTCGCCGCTTCGATCAGGTTCGGGACTGCGGCTTGGCCGGTCTCGTACAAATGAGCCAGGCGCAACATCGCCGGGATCAGCCCTTGTCGCGCCGCTTGGCGCAACAGGGTTTCAGCAGCGAACTCATTGCGCGGTCCGCCACCTTCCAGAGTGAGCAGCGCCAGATTGTACTGCGCCCGTGCGTTCCCCTGATCGGCCGCTTTGCCGAACCACACGGCAGCTTTTTCGATATCCCGCTCGACCCCTTGACCTGATAGATACATCAGCCCGAGCGCCACTTGTGCTGCGCCGTTGCCCTTCTCGGCGGCCTTCCGATACCAGCTCGCGGCCGTCGGGAGGTCGACCGCCACGCCGTGACCATTGGCGTAGAGGATGCCGAGGCCGAGTTCGGCAGCAGCACTGCCTTGTTCGGCAGCGAGCACGTACCAGCGGTGGGCCTCTTCATAATGAGGATCACAACCGACGCCGCGCGCATAAATCAGCCCGG
>Ga0070717_10004204_pt1 | contig 10384 bp, 8 predicted proteins | sample LARL113metaG_FD_71366 | JGI IMG/M metagenome (GOLD analysis project Ga0070717, IMG submission 71366) | Corn, switchgrass and miscanthus rhizosphere microbial communities from Kellogg Biological Station, Michigan, USA - LAR L11-3 metaG | ecosystem: Host-associated > Plants > Roots > Rhizosphere ... | reverse complement strand
AGGACAAGCACAAGGCCCCCACCCTTCTCCACGTCCACCCCTTGTCCCTACAGGACGCAGGCAGACATTCCCAAGCATTCCCAGATTCTGTGTATGATTACCGCTTTCTTCTCTCTCTAAAGAAGTCCAGGAGTTCGCTGGTCGTCATAGTGTTGAGAACATCGCTGGCACGCAGCCAGCCCTTACGGGCGATGCCTATACCAAAACGCATTTTGTCCAAACTGGCAATAGTATGCGCGTCTGGATCAATGGGAATCTTGATACCTTTGTCCCTGGCGCGATGCAGGTAACGCCAATCCAGGTCCAGGCGCGAGGGGTCCGCGTTGATCTCGATACAGACACCGTGTGCGGCGGCGGCATCGATCACTGCCTCCAGGTCCAAAGTATAGCCATCTCTTTCAAGCAGGACGCGCCCGGTGGGATGTCCAATGATATCAACGTAAGGGTTGGAGATGGCCCGGAGCATACGCTGTGTCTGCTCCTGCGGCGGGAGATTGAACTGGCTATGAATTGAGGCAACGACGAAATCCAGGGTTGCCAGCACTTTGTCTGCGAAATCGAGCGAGCCGTCGCGCAAGATATCGCATTCTGTGCCCTTGAGGATATGTATGCGACCGGCATATTCTGCATTCAGGCGATCGATCTCTTCGTGTTGACGATGCAGGGCTTCCTCGTTCAAGCCGCCTGCATAGGCCGCCGTTTTGCTGTGGTCGGTGATACCTAAGTAGCTAAATCCACGCGCAATACATGCTTCAGCCATTTCTCGTAGGGTATTCTGTCCATCGCTCCAGGTTGAATGTGCATGCAGCACGCCGCGCAGGTCGCTATCCTGCACCAGCACCGGCAGGGTATGATTGATGGCGGCTTCGATCTCGCCCATGTCTTCGCGCATTTCCGGTTCGATATAGTCCATGCCGAGCGCGGCATAGATATCGGCCTCGTCCTTGCAGGGAATGAGTTCCAGGTGCGGCTCTTTGCCCCGGAAGAGGCCATAGTCGTTGATGGTCATGCCCATGCTGAGCGCGCGCCTGCGCAAGGGGATGTGATGCTCTTTGGAGCCGGTGAAGTGATGGAGGGTATAAGGGAACTGGCTGTCGTCGACGACGCGCAGGTCCATATTTATGCCGCTGCGCAGTACTACGCTGGATTTTGTCTCGCCCTTGCCGGTGATAGCCTTGACGGACGGCTGGCTGGTAAACACTTCCATGATCTTGCGCCTGATCTCGTCACCTGCGGAGTCGCCAACGCTTACTACCATATCGATATCACCTATCGTCTCACGGCGGCGGCGCAGGCTGCCTCCTACCTGCATGCGCACAATCTCCGGTATGGCTGCCAGCACGGTTTGAATACGTGCGGCCTCTTCCTCCGCTACCGGGTAGAGAAAACGCCCGGCGTGCTGTTCCAGGAAGGCAATGCCCTGGAGGATGTTATCCTGGGTCTTTTTGCCAAAGCTGGGCAATGCCGCCACCTTATTCTCTTCAATGGCTTTGATTAAATCGGCGATGCTTTCGACGTGCAACTGGTTGTAGATGGCGTTGATTTTCTTGGGGCCTACGCCCTGGATGCGCAGCATTTCGAGTTTGATGGGGGGAGTGGTAGAGGCCAGTTCATCATAGAAGGCTATATGGCCCGTTTCGATGGCTTCTTCGACGCGTTTGATGATGGTTGGTCCCAGGCCGGGCACGCCTTTGAGCTTGCCCTCGCGCGCCAGTTGTTCGATGTCGCCATCGAGCGCGTTGATGGCGCGGGCTGCGTTCTGGTAAGCACGCACTTCAAAAGGGCTGCTGCCCTCTTTCAATTCGAGCAAGGTAGCAATTTGATCCAGCAAATTGGCGATCTGATTCTTATCCATGCCATCCTCTACTATGTTAAACGCATATCAAAAAATTCGGGTGGGCGCAGTGTTACTTCAAAGGGAGTACGTCCTTTGAGATCACGGGCGAGGTAGCGCTTGCAATCATAATGTACAAGTAGCCAGCAATACCACTCCTGGGTGACGAAGACAGCATCCCAGGGCTTCTCGGTATCCATGTCGAGCACCTGGTTACAGACGAAACAGCGACCCATGCCGGCAGCGACAGCCTTTTTAAACCATTGATACACAAAGCTATGGAAGTCGTCCAGTGTCATCATTTCAAGGCTGCTGCTGGGGTAGCCGAAGAGCACCGGGTCGGGGCATTCCCGGAAGTCGTCTCTGGCCTTGCTCAGTGCGATGATGGGCGCCTTGACCGTGATTTTGACTTCATCGTGCTCCGGGTCTTCTGCCGATGTTGTGACGTCCTGCAGCAGGAGTCCTTCACGCGCAAACCACGCTAGTAGTTCATTTCTCATATGTGCTCTTATCGGTGTACTACGGTTATCACTGTACCACGTGGTAGGGATGGAGTCAATTTACTCGCATGTGTTGCCGTCGATGCAGCAAGAAGTGGCGGATAAGATCGATAATATGTTCGGAGACGATGGATAGGAAGAAAAGAGTTACTAGTGTGTGGTAGCTCTTGCTTGTTGTTGCATTCTATGCTACTTTTTTTGCCTGTTCTTGAATAGGGATATGCCGAATCTATTTTCATCTAATGGATTGTACTTGATAATAGTAACTTGTTCATGTTAGTTACTTATGCTATAGTTGAATGTTGAAGGTCTTCCAAAGGGAGCAAAATTATGGCATCGGTAGGCGACTGGGGCGAACTCATCAGTAAGGCGGAAGCCGAGCGCTTTGTTGGTCGAGAACGGGAACTAGAAATCTTCGATCAACAGATCAACCTCGCTCAACCTCGCTACCTGATATTTTATATCACCGGTCAAGGTGGCGCCGGCAAGACCACCCTGCTGAACCGCTACCGGGAGATCGCTCGAGGAACTGGTTTTCTCTTGGCAGAGTGCGATGAGCTGCAGCGAGACGTGCCCGCCGTGTTCGGTCGATTCGCTCGCCAGCTGGCCGAGCAGGACTCTCCGCTTAAGGACTTCGACAGGCGCTACACCACCTACCGTCAGCGGATGCATGAGATTGAAAACGATCCCGAAGCTCCCCAGGGACTGGCGGCTCTCTTAGGGAGAACCCTGGTACGCAGCGCCTTTATCATCGGAGACATGGTCCCCGGACTGCGCAAAGGACTTGATGTCCTTCCCGAAGAATCACTGGAAACGCAAGCCAGCGAGTGGGCTACCTATCTCGCCAAAAAGCTCACCAATAGAGACGAGGTGGCGCTGCTGCGTGACCCGGTATCCATTTTGACCCCCCTCTTCTTTGAAGACCTGAATTGCGGGAGTGGCTCCTGCGCTTGAGAGAATATAAGCCCTCGCTCAATATTCGACTGGCCATTGCCGGGCGCGACCAACCAGGAGTCAGGTGGGATCCTCTCCGAAGCGTGACGCAGACGATCCGCATCGATGTGTTCACCGAGCGGGAGGCAGAAGCGTTCTTGGATGACTACGCTATCACCGACACTAACCGTCGTAAAGAGGTTCTGGAACTCTCGGGGAGGCTGCCCGTGCTAATGAGCTGGCTGACAGCAGTGGAGGGTAGCGAGGCAGAGATCTCCCTCCCAACGCGCGATATCGTCGAGCGGTTTTTGCGTTGGGTAACTGAACCGGCATTGAGGCAAGTGGCATTGGTAGCAGCCATTCCTCGCACCTTGAACGCAGATGTGCTTCAACTTCTGCTGGAGCAACGAGGTCAGGCCATTGATGAACAATCTGCCTTTGACTGGCTTCAGACCATGCCTTTTGTTAAGCAGGGGTCTGAAGGCTGGTACTATCACGATGTGGTACGGCGTATGATCTTGCACTATCAACGGCAGAAAAGCCCGCAAAGGTATCGACAGAGGCATGCAGCCCTGGCGAACTTTTTCAACACTAAACGTCAGGAGGTAAGTTCCTCAGAAGAAGAACAGTGGCGAAACGAAGAGTGGCGGAAACACACGCTCGCCTATGTTTACCACCTCCTCGTTGCTCATCCTACCAGACATTGGACAGAAGTGATGAGCCTGTTTGTGGTAGCGCTGAGGAAGCGTCGTACTTTTGCCTTTGAGATTATAGAAATGTTTGATAAGCTTTGCGGAATAATAGGTCTCTCCTCTCAAGCAAAAGGCTATGCGCTCGCCGAGCGGGGAGATTGTCATCGATTAAAAGGTGAAAGGGAGAAGGCACTCAGCGATTTTGAGGAGGCTCTACGTCATATCCCTGAAGACGCTCAAGTTATTGCGAGTCGCGGTGTGACCTACCGTGTGATGGGACACTACCAGGACGCTTTGGCTGACCTTGACCACGCTATTACCCTTGATGAGAAGTTCGCCTGGGCTATTAACAACCGTGGCGTGACCTACTATCAAATGGGGCGTTACCAAGACGCCTTGGCTGATTTGGACCACTCCATTACTCTCAATGAGAAAGCTAGTTGGTCTTTCGCTAACCGAGGGTGGGTTTACCTGCGTATGGAGCGGTACGAGGAGGCGTTGGCAGACTTTGATCGGGCTATCGCTCTGGATGAGAAGAGTGACTGGTATTGGTATTGCCGAGCACTAATATATTTGCTTGCTAATAACGCAAGCGCCTTTGAAAGTGATATAGATACTGCTATCAAAAAAGCACAATCTACCTTAAATAAGGCAAGTACAACGGAATATCGGCGGATGGGTTTTAATCTTGCTCTCTACAGCCTTGTTAGTGGCAATATAACTAATGCTGAGTTGCAATATACTCAGCTAGTATCGGCTTGTGTGTCAATTCCAGCGTTACAAGGGGCTGAAAATGATTTGAAGGACCTCTTGAGAATCCAACCAACGAATAATCTGGCTCAGATTATTCGTGCCAAACTGTTAACCCGCATCAGTGAACTCACTTCGTAATCTTTACCATGTTTCCGGGGTACTTAATCGACAATGAGTTTCCTCGACATTAAAGGGAAGCATGACGCGTATAGCATACATACTGCTTGTAAAAGCCTTATCACATTGATTGCCCTCACTCGGCTCCTTTTCCTGGGTGTTTTGCTGTCAAGATTGCCGTAATTTGTGGATGTTCCCTTTGTGCGGTGGATCTGCGGCTAGGTATCGTGGGGATTGGCGAGGTCGTTATGGTTCGGGTAAAACCTGAATAATGATTATGGCACTTAAAATTATGACAAAGATGTCTCATACGAGTGACAGATGACACCTTTCGGAGTTTATGGTCAAGTATCATAGCTTTCGTAGTCGATATTGAGCCTTCTCGACTAAACAGAACCCTTATATCAAAACATCAGGATTCGCCCGTGGATGCTTGCCTTGCCATCCCTGGCATGTTATATTGGACACCTGATCAATGGAAATTTTTGTAGAGGTGGAACATATCGTGACACAGCCTGTACAGCTTCAACTATCAGGTGCCTCGCATCACAATCAACGCCTCTTCTCCGACCATTATCTCGATCATATCTTGCCCAAACATTGGGATAGCTTGCGGGATGAAGCATCCCAGGTGATGACGCAACTCCAGCAGCTCTACGCCAAGTTTACCCCCAATATCAATAATGAAGCACAGACCGAAGATGACTGGATCAAGCCTGTTCTGCGGGTTATGGACCACACCTTCGAGGTACAGGCCGGGCTCAAAACGCCAGATGGAGCTAAAAGACCTGATTACTTTTTCTACCGCGATAATGCGACGCTTGTTGCAAACAAGAACAAAATTCTGGATGCCGATGATCTAGAGCAGGGCGCGTTTGCCGTAGGAGATGCAAAATCCTGGGATCGCCCGCTGGACAGGACTATCAGAGGCGCGAGCAAGGGCAGCGATCCTTTCAACAATAAAAACCCTTCATTCCAGATATTCTTTACTATATCGTTAAATACATGGTCGATGAAGCACTGCGACCTGTGCTGGACGAAGCTGTGCGCGATGCCCAGAGCGACGCCGAGCGTATACAGGCGGTGCTGGCAATCAATGTGCTTGACCCATCGATGGGCAGCGGGCATTTCCCTGTAGAGGCGACAGAGTACATCGCGCGTTACCTGGTGGAACTGGGAGTGCAGCCGGAGGAAACGGGCGAGGCAGACCTGACCTACTGGAAACGCCGCGTGGCGCAGCAATGCATCTATGGCGTTGATCTGAATCCTCTGGCCGTCGAACTCGCCAAGCTCTCGCTCTGGCTGGTTACTGCCGCCAAAGACCGCCCCCTGAGCTTCCTCGACCACCACTTGCGTACAGGAAATGCGCTAATCGGCTCGTGGCTGAGTGAAGTGGCCGCCGGCCAGCACCCGCAGGCAAAACAGGCCCAGAAGCGTGCAAAGCAGGCAGAGGAAGCGCAAAAGGAGGCCGGACAACTGGCTCTGTCGCTCTTAGATGACGAGTTCCGGCAAAACACCAGCAGCGCCCTGGACTCGATAACGGCAATTGAGCATAATCCTGGTACTACTATCGAGGATGTCAAAGCACAGGAGGCCGCCTACGAGGAACTGCGTAAGCACTTCATCGAAAAATACCTGCACCTGGCAAACCTGGGCAGCGCCCTCTACTACAACATGGAAGAGATTGGCAGCGATGTATGGCGACCGCTGGCAGATTATGCCATTGGGAAAGCCGTTGAACATCCGCAAACACAAACGTTTGAGAACTGGCTCGATGCGGCGACCATGCTGGCGGGAGGGAAACATTTCTTCCACTGGGAACTCGAATTTCCCAACATCTTCTTTGATAGCCAGGGCCAGCCGCTTGGTGAGCGAGCAGGCTTCGATGTCGTGATCGGCAATCCGCCCTATGTACGCCAGGAGCAACTGAGCGCCGATAAGCCGTTCTTCCAGGAACGCTACGAGGTCTATCATAGCGTAGCAGACCTTTTCGTCTATTTCTTTGCTCAAGGGTTACATTTGCTTCGCAAGGATGGTAGATCGGCCTACATCAGTAGCAATGCGTGGTTACGCGCCAACTATGCCACACTACTACGCCATTATCTCCGTACACAAACAGCCGTCGAGATTCTAATCGATTTGGGGGATACCCGTGTCTTTGCAGATGCTCCCGATTTAACTCCTGCGATTCAGGTGGTTCGCAAGACTCAGCCAATAGATAGGTACAAGGCACAAGGAGCCGTTTTTGTACGTGGAGAAGGCATAACCTCCTTCCGAGAGCAAATTGCCGATAAGATGTTTACGCTCTCCATTCATGATCAACTTGATACAGGATGGCAATTAACAGGTGATGCTGCACGTGTACTGTTTACCAAATTAATGAGGGCTGGTAAGCCTTTAGGTGAGGAGCTTGGAGAACGCCTGTATTATGGAGTGAAGACAGGTCTGAATGAGGCTTTTATGATCGATCAAACTAGGCGTGATCAGTTGGTAAAGGATGATCCCAGATGTGCAGTTATTATCAAGCCGATGGTGCGAGGAGAAGACCTGCGACCCTGGTACCAGGAGAATGAGGGACGATGGTTGATCTGTATTCCCAATGGTTGGACAATGGATACTTTTCCAGACCTTGAGCCAGTCGAAACACAAGCCTGGGAGAAATTTGCTGCGCTTCACCCAGGCCTAGCCGCATATCTAAAACCTTTTGCAGAAGCTGCACGTAGGCGCCAGGACCAAGGTCAATTCTGGTGGGAATTGCGCCCTTGTGACTATTACAAAGAATTCGAGAAGCCAAAAATCTTCTGGGCTGGAATAGGAAAGTTCCCCCGTTTCTCTTGGAATGAACAAGGGCAAATAATAAATGATGCAGGCTTTTTCCTATTACCAACTGACATATCACTGTTGGGTATTCTTCAGTCCAGAGTATGCTGGTTTTGTATCACAAGAATCTGTGCGTCATTGGGTGAACGTGCAGGATCAATCCGATATCAACAGAAAATCCAATTTGTTGTTAATCTCCCTATCCCATCCCTGACCGACGCCCAACGCAACCACATTGGCAAACTGGCGCAGCAACTCACCGAAACGGCCAATCAGCGCTACGAAGTGCGACGAAAAACGACGCATCGCATCGTGAATGATCTCGGCAACTCTCAAGCGAAGCTGAACCAGAGGCTCACGACGTGGTGGGAATTGTCCTTCAAGGAGTTCCGGGAAGAACTGGTGAAGGTGTTCAGGCTCGATGTTCCACTGAAGGATAGAGATGATTGGGAGACATTGCTGAGAGAGAGGACTGCTGAGATTGGCAGACTGACCGGTGAGATTGTAAGGTTGGAGACCGAGCTGAATGAGGCCGTCTACGAGGCGTTTGGGCTGGATGAGGAAGAGCGGGCGTTGATTGAACAGGAGACGAAGTACAGGTATGGGGAGTGGTGAGGGTCATGTTATAATCTCAGAGAACCTTATTATACAGCTTAGGCAAGGTTCAATTTGAAGAAAAGTACTTGACAGTTTATGCAGAGTAACTTTTTAATGCGAACATCATCACATCCACCGAGAGGGCCGATAATGAGTTTTAATAAATTAAGGGGGAGAGTGGAACAGCCAGCGAAGGCCGATAAATCGGCGGTGTGCGCGAAGTCTTGATACGCGCTTCGCTTCGCTGAGGCACCTACTGCTGATCGAATGAATGTGTCAATGTGCATGAACAGTCACCCTGAGCGCAGCGAAGGGGCTGTCGCGAGGGGCAGCGAGGTCCTGAGCGCAGCGAAGGATGACAGTACCGGCTTTGGTCGTGAAAGTTCATCATCAGCTGTGGGCACGAGGTATTGATACGCGCTCCGCTTCGCTTCGCTGAGGCACCCTACGATGGCCGGGTTATTTCGTCAATGTGCGTAATGAGTCATTTAGTAGCCAGGCATAGGAGATAGACTAATGGCAGATTCCACAATCACAGCGAAAGGCCAAACCTTACCAGAAGCAAAAAGTGATGTGCTTGTCAGCAGCCTACGCTTTGACCTGCTGATGGGTGTGCTGGGGATGGTGTTTGTGGGGGGATTGTACCTGGATGGGTGGGCACATGCGCATGGATTGGTAGATCAGACGTTTTTCACTCCCTGGCATGCAGTGCTCTACTCCGCGTATGCCTTGAATGCGGCTGTACTGGTTGCAACGCTGCTGCGCAATCATGCACGAGGTTATGCGTGGCGGCGGGCTATGCCTGCAGGCTATGAGCTATCTCTGCTCGGCGTACCGCTTTTTGCGCTCGGCGGCGCTGGTGATATGTTCTGGCACATATTGTTCGGGTTTGAGGTGGGCATCCAGCCCTTGCTCAGTCCAACGCATCTCGTGCTGGCGATGAGTGGTCTCTTCATTTTGAGTGGGCCGCTGCGGGCTGCCTTGCGGCGCTCCAGCAGCGCGTCAAAGCCTGGCTGGTTCAAACTGCTTCCCATGCTCCTCTCGCTGACTGCGGTCTGGTCAGTGCTTGCGTTCTTCAGTGAGTATGCCCATCCCTTTGTAAACACTTTTCTCGTTACCTATGGGCTGGAAAACGGACAGCAATCGTGGGGAGCTGCGGGTATCTTGTTGCAAGCCGGGTTGATGATGGGGTTGATCTTGCTGGCGGTGCGCCGCTGGCAACTGCCGTGGGGAGCGCTAACGTTAATGTTTACGGCCAATGCGGTACTATTGAGTTTTCTCGCTGATCAATACGGTCTGATTCCCGTGGCGCTGGCGGCTGGCGTCGTGGCCGATGTGCTGCTGTGGTGGCTGAAGCCATCGACGACGCGCTTCAACGAATTGCGACTCTTTGCCTTTTTGGTACCGCTGGTCCTATATCTCTTCTACTTCCTTGATCTGCAGCTCACAGCGGGGATAGCGTGGTCGATTCACCTGTGGCTGGGTTCGTGTATCCTGGCGGGTGTGGTTGGTTTTTTGCTCAGCTACTTGATGGTGGGGCCACGGAGTTCGAGTGAGCAATAAGAAGGAGAAAGTCTATGTGGCTCGTTGTCCTGAAAGGGCTTCCTGGAAGTGGAAAGAGTACCATCGGGCGTGTATTGAGCAAACAGCTTCGATGGCCGCTCATTGACAAGGATGACGCGAGGGATCTCTTTGAGAACCAGACACCAAGAACAGGTGGCCTCGCGTACGATATCATGTTCAATATTGCGCGCCGGCAGCTCCTGCAAGAACTTTCGGTGATTTGTGACAGTCCACTGACAGGCCACATGGGATATGAACGCGCCCAGGCAATTGCAGCAGAAACTTACGCTGTTGATTTTTTGGCAATTTCTCTGTCGATCAAAAGATGCTCTTCCTTAACCGATGCTCCAGAAATTGACGAAGGCGCGCCAAAGGAGGAAAAATGCTCTCGCCAGGATCATTGGTAAAACTCCAACAGCTTCATTCCAACATGTACACCCGTGGGATGCATGTTGCAGCGGATAGAGCACTCCTGGGGAAATCAGTGAACGATGGTGTGCGATTGTTTGCCAGGTGGTGTGCCTGCTTCCCATTTAGCTTCCCATCAACCCCTGGCGCCAGGCAAAGATGGCGGC
>Ga0070717_10004203_pt1 | contig 10385 bp, 5 predicted proteins | sample LARL113metaG_FD_71366 | JGI IMG/M metagenome (GOLD analysis project Ga0070717, IMG submission 71366) | Corn, switchgrass and miscanthus rhizosphere microbial communities from Kellogg Biological Station, Michigan, USA - LAR L11-3 metaG | ecosystem: Host-associated > Plants > Roots > Rhizosphere ... | reverse complement strand
TCGAGTCCATTGGCTAGCACGAGTCCTGCCGCGGTAGCGGTTGCGGTAGTTTTAACGAAGTCTCTGCGTGAAATTTCAGACATGAGCGCCTCCTGTTTTTCACTTGGTTACAACTCCCATCCCTTGCGCCGTTCCGGTTGCACGAACTTCTGTCCGGCGGCGGAGCTCACCTTTAGATTCTCGCGATCCCAGTGCAGCCGCTCTCCCGTGCAGCTGGCTACGTTGCCCAGCAGCAAGGTTTCGGTGACCAGACCCTCAAATTCGAAATTTCCGCCGGGCTTGGTCTTGCCACCTTTACAGGCGTCGAGCCACTCCCGTTCATTGCCCGGAGAACGAAGCAGCGTCTTCGGTGGGGGGACGAAGCTGCGCATCTTCTCTTCAGGAATCAGCCGCGGATTCTCGCCATTGAATCCGCAGAGAATCTTGCCGTGATCGCCGATGAAGAGCAGTCCTTCGTCATTCTCGTTTCCGCCCTGGAAAGAAACATTTTCTGCCAGCTCCTCGGGGCGCGCCGGCATCAGCCCGCCGTCGTACCACGTGAACCTGACGGGAGGCATGTCGCTTCTGGCTGGGAACTCGTAGCGCACAATCGAAGCCAGCGGATAAGTTTCTTCATAGCGATCGCTGGAGCTCGCTTCCACCGCCGATGGGCCCTCGAGCTTCAACACACGGAAGATGGTGTCGAAGCTGTAGGAGCCCATGTCGCCGAGTGCGCCGCAACCGAAGTCGGTCCATCCGCGCCAGGAAAACGGCAAATAAATATGATTGAATGGGCGCTCCGGGGCCGGGCCGAGCCATAGATCCCAATCCAGTCCGGCGGGCACGGGATCCTGCTCCTTGGGCCGCTCGATGCCTTGCAGCCAGAACGGGCGGCTCGACCAGTTCTGTACCTGCCGGACCGGGCCAATCACGCCGGCCCAAATCCACTCACAAAGCAGGCGCGTGTCTTCGGAAGCCTGGTTGGCGACGGCGATCTGCGTGGCGACTTCGGTTTGCCTCGACACTTCCGCCATGCGCCGCGCCTCGTAGATCGTGTGCGTCAGGGGTTTTTGACAGAAAACGTGTTTACCCTTCCTCATCGCGGCAATGGAAGCCGCTGCGTGGAGATTATCGGTCGTGCAGACGACCACTGCGTCAAGATCTTTCTGTTTTTCCAGCAGTTCGCGGAAGTCAACGTAAGCGGCGCATCCCTTGTATTGTCCCGAGCGCTGCTGTGCGGCGTAGTACCCGTTCACGACTTTCTGCGCAGGTTCGCGTCCGGCCACACCGCTGGTCACGCGCAACGTATGGCTCAACTGAAGCGGCTGGTCGGGGCTAAGCCACTCCCAACCGGAATCGACGCCGAGCAGCTTGCGGACTGATTTGCAGAATTCTTGCGTGTCCCATTGCGGATAATTCGCGGCACTCTGAGTCACATCGCAGACCGCGACACCCTGCACGTCGGGCTCTCCCAGGAACTTCAGCATTACGCGAAAACCCTGCGCGCCCACGCCAATAAATGCCATGTTGATCTTGTCGCTCGGAGAAACGTATCCTGTTCCGCCCAGTACGCGGCGCGGAACGATGGAGAGACCGACGGCAGCGGCTGTGCTTTGTGCAATAAATTTTCGTCGAGATAGCGGCTTGCTGGAAGACGGTTGATTGCCCACTTTAGCCTCCGGGTGAACTGAATAATGTAAACGAAACCAGTGTTTCCTGATGTGAGAAAATTTCGCGGCGAAAATTTGACGATTAAATTAAAAGGTGGTGGCCTGCGCTCGGAATACAACATCGACTACGATGGATTTTCTTGTGCTGGCGCTGACACCAGCAACAGTTGCCGCGATCGAGAAAGCGGTCGTCTCAACCGTCGCGTTTAATGTTTTTAGCCAAATGGCTAGGCAGCTGTCGCTGCGTCGTCAGCACTGTAAACTTATTGACAAACAACGATGCTGGGCACGGTATCTCGGGAGCACAGAGAGCTATTAGTGTTGCTGGCGCTCGATCCAGTCCAGCCCCTGGCGGAGTGCAGTGAAAAATCCTTCGACGTTGCCGCTGTATTTATGATCCCGTGCATTAACCATGACCAGCCTCTTTGGCTCGCGCGCAGCACAAAAGAGCGTGCGGGTGGCGTCGGGCGTGACATATTCGTTCGAACTTGAGGCGATGAGAAATAATGGCAGCGGTGACACTTTGGGTATGAACTCAGCACTTTTGAAGGTGGGCTCATGGGGCAAGCTCTTGGTGATCCACGCGCTAATGTCCCGCCAGCGCCAAGCCAGGAGATTGTCCTCAGGCGTGCCAATAGCAATCAGGCCATCGAAAATCGATTGGTTCCCCGCATCCGACACGGTCGCCAGGCCTAGGCCAGCGCCCTCCGACCAGCCCACGAACAGAATTGGCACATGCCCCGTCAGCCCGATCCAGCGCGCGATCTGATTGAAATCGGAAGCGATCTGTGTGGTGGTCAATGGCGTTCGACCGGTGAAGCTCTCAAGATAGCGGAGTGTATCGAAGCAATACGTGTAGTACCCAGCCTTCGCTAGCTCTGCCGCGATTGTGACGGCAAAACCGCGGCAACCTGCATCACCAGGCGCAAACAAAGCATTGCCACGCTTCCTTCCGCCCACTGTCTGAAAAAGGTAAATATTCTGTTTCTTGCCGCGGACTGTACAATATTTTTGCCAGCCGCGCCGTTTTGAGCATAAGTCATTGCGCACAGCGCAAGAATCATCACCCCATAACGCAGAGCTTGGGTAGAAACATTCATCGGCTGCACGTTAACGTTTCGTTACTTACGTGGGGCTCATCATTCTGACATTTGATTTCTGATAACCGGTGTAGCGCCCAAGCAATACGCGGCAGTTGCAGGAGATTCCTGTAGACCAAATAGCGCGGCTCCCAAAAAGTGGCAAACTTGGCTTTGTAGCGGTATAGACCGCGAAAGTTGAAGAGAAAATTAAGCTTCTGGAACAGACCATGGATCGCGCGTTCCTCGAGCGTAGAGCGCTCTTCTTCCTTGAACCCGGTCATAGGCGCCATGCCCAGGCTGACTCGACTGTAGCCCCTTGCTCGCGCGTATTGAAAAAATTTGATGAACAGGTAATCCATGATCCCGTTGGGAACATCCCTACGTCGTCGCATCAAGTCGCCAGTGATTTCAGTTGCGTTGACCGGGATAAGGTTGATGAAAGCTAGGATGGTTCCCGACAGATCGACAACTGCGAGCACCGCCGTCGATCGCAGGTACACCGGATCGAAGTGCCCGACCGTGAAGGTTCGTTCGCGGCGCCTTGGAATCGTTAACCACTCGTCCGATACGCTTTTCAATTGTGCGATGGTGTCGGGCGGCAGCGGCGGCTGATAATCGACGACTTCGATACCCGCCTCTTGAAATTGGTGTGTCTTGGAGCGAAGGTCTCTCTTTGATTTTCCTTCCAGGGAGAACTCGGAAAGATCAACGATGGCGTCATCCCCGATCTTCAGTTTTTTTAGATTCAGATCGCTGTACATAGGAAGCAAATCCGAGCGAGCACGGTACACGGCGGCCTCCCACCCCCTCCACTCGCAAATATGCAAGAACCGGCGCAGGGTCTCTTCTGTTTCATTTTCGGGTCCGACGGGGTCTCCGAGAGCAACTGCAATATTGTTTGCCACCTGATAGGCAATCACGCAACTGTTGGAAGCCGAAAAGACATAAGAGTTTCGCAGCCAAAGCTTAAAGATATCCACGGGCGAGCGCGCATACTGTTCGACAATTCTGCTGGCCCGCATGCGCTCTTTTGGGACAAGAATGCATATTTCGCGAGAATCGAGGCTCGGCGGAGTCGGTTGTGTGGGCGCTGGAACGTAACCGTAACTGTTTAGGAGCTGCGGTAGAATCGGAAACCTCCGGTGGATTGGATGCAGGCTTCGTGCCAGTGCAATCCCGGTACAGGGTGCCCGAGCCAAAATCACGACAATAATTTGACATTGTGTTGACCTGGCGCGAATGCGCTAGAGACACTCAAGATTACTCAGACGCGAGGAAATTCAATCGAAGAAAGATTAATCCACTGAGCGTTTTTCTTGGGAACAGAACCGTGGTGCCCCTGAGTACATTTCGCGGATTACCTTGTCCATTGCCATCATTGCTTACTCTCTTACCGCGCCTTCCTTCGCCGGACGATTATCCGGAGTCTTTCTGAGCTGAAGGTGAAGCGCATGCGTCAGCGACTACCCACCCTTGAGAGTCCGTAACTAAACATGAGCAGACGCTTATCTCATTTGCCCGATACCTGGATGTGCTCCTGTGTGACACGGACTCGGAAGTTTCTTAGCTCCGGCGAAGAAGGAATACACATCACTAGACGACAAGGCGCAACTAGCTGAGCAACGATTTAACGCATTCTCAACGAGAGTCAACCAACTCACGCGAAGACAAATTGTCCCACCTGTTGCGCCATGGGCCATTCTGTCCCGCTTTCGCGGGCATGTTCCTATACTTTCTCCTTTAGTAACTATAAGTTGCGGCGAAGGTACATTGGCTGCCGGCATGCTTCTTCTTCCAGTGACAGCTCCTCCAAAGCAGACGACAAGGACGGAACCGATGAAGGCATCCCTTAGCCGATTGCACGACGCCACCTGCAAGCACGTGGCTTTCTGGATTGCGACATTGACCATGGCCAGCCTGGCGTTTGGCCAATCTCCGAAGATTTCGCCTGATCTTCAGGCTCTTAACCCGAATACCAATGTGAGTGTGATCGTGCAGTACAGCACGCCCCCGAGTGGCCGTGAACTGAATGCTGCCAACGCAGCTACTGCCGCCAATGGCAAAGCTCTTGGGTTGGCCAATGCTTACGTATGGACGACGTCTCCAGCGAAGATCCAGAACCTACTGAACCAGGATCCAAACGTTAAGTACGTCTCGCCGGATCGTCCGCTCCGGGGCGCGATGAATTATGCTGATCCCGCGGTAAACGCCGATGTTGCTCATAACTTGGGTTATGACGGAACCGGCATAGGCGTTGCGGTGATCGATAGCGGCGTCAATCAGGTTTTCGACTTGACCCAATCCGGCGCCAGCAAAGCCAGCCGGATTGTTTACAGTCAGAACTTTGACCCCTTCGCTAACACTACTAGCGACCTATACGGGCACGGCACGCATGTATCCGGCATCATTGCTGGTAATGGCGGAAGCTCCATCTGTGGAAACTGCGATGTCACCTTCCGCGGCATTGCACCCAACGCCAACATCATCAATTTACGTGCCCTGGATTCGAACGGCTCTGCGACAGACAGTACGGTTATTGCTGCTATCCAGCAGGCAATCGCTCTAAAGAATCTGTATAACATCCGCGTCATCAATTTGTCCCTGGGACGGGGCATCTTTGAGAGTTACACGCTTGATCCTTTGTGCCAAGCAGTTGAGCAAGCCTGGAAGGCAGGTATCGTCGTAGTGGTAGCGGCTGGCAACTACGGTCGTGATAATTCCAACAGCAACTATGGCTACGGCACGATCACCGCACCCGGCAACGACCCCTACGTGATTACGGTTGGCGCCATGAAAACGATGGGCACCGCGACACGTGCTGACGATCTGATCACGACTTATAGTTCAAAAGGTCCAACGATGTTGGACCAGGTGATCAAGCCTGATCTCGTGGCTCCGGGCAATCTGGTGGTTTCCGATTTGGCTTCAACCAATGCAACCTTGTTCGTGAATAATCCTCAGAATCAACTCCCCATTTCGTATTACCAAACCAACAGCAATCAAAACGCTTCATCCAACTACTTCATCCTGAGCGGCACGAGTATGGCTGCTCCGATGGTGAGCGGCGCCGCGGCACTGCTGCTGCAGCAGAACCCGTCGCTCGCGCCCGATCAGGTGAAGGCGAGACTGATGAAGACTGCATACAAAGTGTTTCCATTGTCTAGTTCTTACAATGACCCGTCCACAGGCGTCACGTACACCAGCTACTACGACATTTTCACCGTCGGCGCTGGCTATCTCGACGTCTGGGCGGCGTTAAACAATAACGATGTTGCTCCAGCAACTGCGGGCAGCGCTTTGTCGCCGACAGCGGTGTTCAATACCTCGACCAACCAGGTGTACATGTCCTACGGTAATTCAGTTATCTGGGGTACCACGAACTGGGGCACTTCGGTCGTCTGGGGCACTTCCGTGATTTGGGGGACGACTACCTCAGGTCAATCCGTGCTATGGGGTGCTTCTACCGCATGCTGGAACAGTAGCACCTCGACCGCGTCCGCCGTGCTGTGGGGCACCCACGCGCTCTGGGGACACAGTGCGACGAGTGCTGATTCAATCCTGACTGGCGGAGACAAATAGAAGATAAATTGTGCAGTGGTGCACCAGTTCAAATGGTGCACCACTGTTTTAATGCCAAGTCGTAAGGCGTCCTGCGATGGTACAGAATAGTTATTTGCACTTCACCAACCATCCAGCTGCGTTTCTGCCGTGCTCGTTACCTCGGGCATCTGGCTGGATGTAGTTACTCCTGACAACATAGAGCACGGTCTGAGACTCCGGCATGCGGATCCAAGCGAAGCTCTTCATCGCCGCGACGGCGACTATCGGCATTGTGCTGTTCGCGCTATCGCTGCGAACCTGGCACTCGGCGGATTATCTTCGTTTTAGCGCGTATTTACTCATCGCGCTACTTGCGTCGGGCCTCAAGATTACCCTTCCCGGAACCGATGCTTCGATGTCGGTCAACTTCCTGTTTACGCTCCTCGGCGTACTGGAACTGTCGCCAGCGGAGACGATGATCATCGGCTGCGCTCCCACATTGGTGCAATGTCTCCGACAAAAAAGTCAAGGGCCGGGAAAAACAGTTCGGGTTGTGTTCAATGTGTTCAGCATGATGGCGCCGGCAGTTTGGTTGTGTTCCTGGGTATACAGGCATTCGGCGGACCTCCTTGGCCACAGTCTGCCACTCATGCTGATGGTGGCTGCCAGTACCTTTTTCCTGGCCAACACCCTTCCAATCGCGGCAATTATTTCTCTGACGGAGAAACGCTCATTCCGGCAGACATGGTCGGAATGCCACTTCTGGTCATTTGCATATTACTTGGCCGGAGCAGCATTGGTTGCAGTCGTGCACTATTTAAGCCGCTACATCGGTTGGGAGGCGTTCTTTCTTGTTCTTCCGGTCGTGTACTGGATTTACCGGTCATACCGACTTTACCTGGGCCGTTTAGAGGACGAAAAACGGCACGTGGAGGACGAAAAGCGCCACGTCGAACGAGTCTCGAACCTGCACCTACGAACCATTGAAGCCCTCGCCCTGGCTATTGAAGCCAAAGACCAGTCCACACATGACCATCTGCAGCGCGTGCGTGTGTATGCGGTGGAAGTGGGTAAGGAGCTTGGGTTGAGCAGTGACGAACTCGAGGCGCTGCGCGCGGCGTCGGTCCTGCACGATATCGGCAAGTTGGCCGTGCCTGAACACATCATCTCCAAACCTGGGAAGTTAACTCCGGAAGAGTTCGACAAAATGAAGATCCATCCGATTGTCGGGGCAGAAATTCTCGAACAGGTGGAGTTCCCCTACCCGGTCGTTCCAATTGTTCGGTCGCACCACGAGAAATGGGATGGTAGCGGTTATCCCCAGGGCCTAAAGGGGGAAGAGATACCGACGGGCGCTAGAATTCTTGCCGCGGTCGATTGTCTGGATGCCCTCGCCTCGGACCGGCAATACCGGCGAAGTCTGCCACTAAACGAAGCCATGGCCTGCGTGGCCGAAGAGTCAGGCAAAAGTTTCGATCCTCGGGTAGTCGAATGTTTGCAACGCCGTTACATTGAACTGGAGGCTCTCGCGAACGAGCAGCGTTCGAGTACCCGCGCAAAGTTGTCGACCCGCATTAAAGTCGAACGCGGTGCTTCGCCGGCGACGGGTTTCGCCGAATCCGTGTACTCGTCTAAGGAGGCCGCACCTCCGCACGATTATCTCTTCCATATCGCCGCAGCCCGGCAGGAATCACAAATACTATTTGAACTCAGTCAGGACCTTGGCACGTCACTGCGCATAGATGACACACTCTCCATGCTGTCGGTCAGACTCAAGCGTTTGGTCCCGCATGACTCGATGGCTGTGTACCTGAAACAGGATGACCTGCTAATACCGGAATTTACAAGTGGAGACAACTCCCGTCTGTTTGCATCGCTGAGAATTCCAATTGGCGAAGGACTGTCCGGGTGGGTGGCGGAAAACAACACACCAATTCTGAACGGTAATCCCTCTGTAGAACCTGGCTATCTCAATGATCCGACCAAATTCAGCACACTACGTTCAGCGCTGGCTGTGCCACTCGACGGAGTTTCCGGAGCGGTTGCTGTGCTGGCCCTTTATCGAGCAGAGCAAGACGGGTTTACGAAGGACCATCTTCGCATGTTGCAAGCTATTGGCTCCAAGTTAGGGTTCACCATCGAGAATGCTTTGAAATACCGGGTAGTTGAGGATTCGGCGACGACGGATTACCTCACCGGCCTGCCCAATGCAAGGTCCCTGTTCTTGCATCTGGAACACGAGATTGCCCGCTGTAAACGTTCCAATCGCCCGCTGGCGATATTCGTGTCGGACCTCAATGGTTTCAAACAGGTCAACGACAGTTTCGGACACTTAGAGGGAAACAGGCTGCTGCAGACATTTGCCGCCATGCTGAAAGAAGCCTGCCGCGAATACGATTACGCGGCGCGTATGGGCGGCGATGAATTTGTGGTGGTTGTGCCAGGTTTGCGGCAGGACCGGGCAACAGAAATGGTACAGCGATTACGAACCGCGATCGCCGAAGCGGGAAAAGCTGTCTGCGGAGATCAGAGGGTTTCGATAAGCGTCGGCTGCGCCTTCTATCCGACTGATAGCACCAATGCGGAAGAGTTATTAGCGGAAGCGGACCGGCGAATGTATAACGCTAAGCGGTCCCATTACGCGGGCGTTACGAACGAATCGCCCGTGACGCGGAGTGCAAGTGCGGGCCGTCAAGTCTAGTTGTCGACGAGCAGGTGCTCAAGCTGAACAGGAGTTTAATCAATGAAACGCTCTTTATTTGTCCTCAGGCTGTTTTTTTTGCTGCTCGTGAGCCTGCCTCTGGCGGCGGAAACTGAGCTGCGGTTCTGCATCGCGTCAGACCCGAAGACTTTCAACCCTCTACTCGTGGAGGATGATTCCACAGAAACTATCCAGTATTTGACTGGAGGCGTTTTGATCCGGGTGAACCGCTTGACGCAAAATGCGGAACCCGAGCTTGCCACATCGTGGAAGGTGACTGGCGGTGGAAACACCATTACCTTCAAGTTACGCGACGGAATCCGCTTTTCAGACGGCACACCTTTTTCAGCAGAAGACGTCGCTTACACCGTGCAGGAGCTAATGGATCCTTCTTTGCATTCGCCCACGGGAGACAGCTTCCGCTCTGGGGAAGGCAAAGTCGTTACCAGCGTGTCGGCGCCTGATCGCGTTACTATCACTTTTCCCGCGCCCATTGCCGGTCTGGACAAGTTGTTCGACCAGGTCGCGATCATGTCTGCAAAGTCACCGAAGAAGGAAATGGCGGTTCTCGGGCCCTATTACGTTGCCGAATATCAGGCCGGATCTCATGTTCTGTTGAAGCGTAATCCTAATTACTGGAAGCGCGATGCAGCCGACAGGTCACTCCCCTATACCGATTCCATACGACTTTACATCCAACAGAATCGCGACATCGAAATGCTACGTCTCATGCGTGGCGAGATCCACTTCATTAATTCTCTGGATCCTGAATACTTCGACAAAGTGAAATCTGAGAATCCTTCTATGGCGTACGATGCAGGGGTCTCATTGGACTCGGAACAAATGTGGTTTAACCAGGTATCGAACTCACCGCTGCCGGACTATAAGAAGGCATGGTTCCGCTCCACCAATTTTCGACGAGCTATATCCGAAGCGATCAATCGCGAGGACTTGGCGCGAATCGCATTTCGTGGGCACGCTCATCCGGGCATAGGCCCAATCTCACCTGCAAATAAGTTCTGGTTCAATAGCAATTTGCGAGCTCATCCTTTTGATCAGAAATCTGCGTTACAGCGCCTGGCGCAAGATGGGTTCCAATTGCAGGATGGCACACTCCGTGATCGCGCAGGTCACGAGGTTGAGTTTTCAGTAATTACGAATGCCGGAAATAAATATCGCGAGCGTATGGCCACCCTGATTCAACAGGACCTTGCTGGCGTCGGCATAAAACTCAATGTGGTCACACTCGACTTCCCATCTCTGATCGAGCGTATCACCGGTACTTTTGATTATGAGTCGTGCCTCTTGGGCCTGGTCAACAATGACTTGGATCCTAACTCGCAAATGAATGTGTGGCTTAGTTCCGCTGACAATCATCAGTGGAATCCACGCCAAAAGGCGCCGGAGACGCCG
>Ga0070717_10004202_pt1 | contig 10386 bp, 9 predicted proteins | sample LARL113metaG_FD_71366 | JGI IMG/M metagenome (GOLD analysis project Ga0070717, IMG submission 71366) | Corn, switchgrass and miscanthus rhizosphere microbial communities from Kellogg Biological Station, Michigan, USA - LAR L11-3 metaG | ecosystem: Host-associated > Plants > Roots > Rhizosphere ... | reverse complement strand
CGAGGTTTACAACTGGTCCAGCCGTCCTTACTGGGCGCAAGGCATCGAGCGCCCCAAGAATTCAGAGCCCGTGCCCGAAGGTTTGGATTGGGATTTGTGGCTCGGCCCTGCGCCAGAGCGTCCTTACAATCATGTCTACGCACCATTTGTTTGGCGCGGATGGGCCGACTTCGGCTGCGGCGCGCTGGGCGACATGGGCTCCTATAGCTACGACACGATCTTTCGTGTGTTAAAACTCGAAGCTCCCAGCGCCGTGGAGGCGAGCTCCACCGACCGTTATGACGAGACCTATCCGCTGGCCTCGATCATCCGTTACGACTTTGAAGCTCGCGGCGACATGCCCGCGGTTAAATTCAATTGGTACGACGGCGGGCTTAAACCGGCACGTCCCCAGGAACTAGAGCCAGACCGCCCATTCAAAGGCGAGGGCGAGGATGAGGACGAAGGACTTCTGTTCGTCGGCGATAGCGGGAAAATCCTTTGCGGATTCAACGGGTCCCACCCCAAGCTGATTCCACAATCGAAGATGGACGCCTACAAGCAGCCGCCAAAAACGCTTCCCAGGTCTCCCGGCAACGAACGCGAATGGCTCGATGCCTGCAAAGGCAGCAAAGTGAAACCTGGCGGAAATTTCGAATTTGAAGGATTGGTCACTGAGACATTACTGCTGGGAAATGTTGCGATACAGTCGGGCCAGAGATTAACTTGGGACCGCGTGAATATGAAGGTCGCCAATACTAATGACGACTTCACACAAAAATACATCAGCCCGGTACGGCGGAAGGGCTGGGAACTCTAGCCGTCAGCTATGCGCAGGCGATCGTTTGACGAAGTTTGCGCTTTCAACCTCAGGAGGCATCCATGGCTTCGCTGTCACGACGAGACTTTTGCAAGATTGCCGCAGGCAATGCCGTTGCTGCAGGCCTGTTCTCCGCGGGTGTTATGGAACTGAAAGCTGATCCGCTGGGCTTGCCCATCGGCTGCCAAACCTGGCCCGTCCGCGACCTGATCGCCAAAGATTTTCCTGGAACCATCAAGCAGCTCGCCGCCGCCGGGTTTCAGACCGTTGAGTTGTGTTCGCCAATTGGCTACTCCGATTCAGGTTTTGCCGGCCTCGCCAAATATAAAGGTGCGGAGCTGCGAAAGATTCTCAGTGATGCAGGTATCAGCTGTGTGAGTTCTCATTTCGGCATCGACGAACTCAGGGGCGATCAGGAACGCAGCATAGCTTGGGCAAAAGATGTGGGCCTCACTCAGATGCTTGTGCCGAGCCTTGGCGGACCCAAGAAGCCGACCATGGACGACGTGAAGCATGCGGCCGACGAATACAACAAAATTGCAGACCGCGCGGCCAAAGCTGGCATCCAACAGGGCGTTCACAACGAAGAGTTCGAAATGTCGACGGTCGACGGCAAGCGAACCTACGATGTGTTGTTCGAGCTTCTCGACCCCAAGCTGGTCAAGTTCCAATTTCAGGTTTCAACCATTAGCCGGGGCTTTGATGCTGCGGAATACTTCAACAAATATCCCGGCCGTTTCATTTCGATGCACGTTCAGGGCTGGTCGGCGCAAACCAGGAAAATCATGCCCGTGGGGCAAGACTCCCTCGATTGGACGAAGATATTCACCGCCGCAAAAACCGGCGGCATAAAAAACTATTTTGTTGAGATGGATTTGCATATGATGCAGGCCAGTGTTCCCTACCTGCGGAAACTGAAGGTCTGATCAGGTTTCCCGATCACAGCTCCCGTGTCATAATCCCGAATCAGGGGATTCTCTTCACATGAGCACTCAAGTCGAATCTATAGCCAAGACTCTGCCCGCGCGCTATTACACCGATCCCGAGATTTTCCGGGACGAGGTGGAGCGCTTTTACTGCGAGTCATGGATTTGCGCTGGTCGTAGCGAGCAGGTGGCGAACCCCGGCGACTACTTTCTGCGCACAGTCGGTGGCGAAAGCATCATTATTACTCGCGACAAAGATCAAAAGATCCGCGCATTCTACAACGTGTGCCGCCACCGGGGTACGCGCCTGGTCACCAATGCGGAAGGGAAGTTTTCCGGCCGAATACAGTGTGGATACCACGGCTGGACGTATGGGCTGGATGGCCGGTTAATCGGCGCTCCTCACATGGATGAAGCCGGCAGCTTCTGCCGCGAAGACTATCCGCTGAACAAAGTTCAGGCTGAAGTCTGGGACGGAAATATATTCATCAATCTCGATCCTCATGCCGAGCCACTCGCAAACCAACTGGCTGATCTCCCGCAAAAGTTTACTTCGTGGCGGATGCAAGATCTGAAACTCCACAGGCGCATCGTTTACGACGTCAAAGCCAACTGGAAGCTCATCATGCTCAATTACAACGAGTGCCTGCACTGCCCGGTGCTGCATCCGGCGCTCAACCGGCTTACCAACTATCTTGGCGCCGACAACGAGCAGCCGCATGCCACATATATAGGTGGCGCCATGGGATTCCGCGGGGGTGCGGAAACCATGAGCCTGGACGGCAAACGCCGCCGTGACTACCTTCCAGGTTTGAATGAGGACGAACGTCAGAAGGTCTGCTACTACTCAATTTTTCCGAATTTCCTGCTCAGCCTGCATCCCGACTACATGATGACCGCGACCCTCTGGCCCATTGCGGTGGATCAGACGCAGATCATTGCAGAGTGGCATTTCCATCCAGCGGAGATGAGCAAGCCGAACTTCGAAGCCAATGATGCCATTGATTTTTGGGACCTGACCAATAAAGAAGACTGGAAAATTTGCGAGCTTTCACAGGCCGGAATTCAATCGCGCGCCTACAGACCCGGTCCTTATTCGCAGCGCGAGACGCTGCTGCATGCCTTTGACGAGATGGTGCTGGCGCGTGAACGCGAATCCAAGAAAAGATCGCACTCCTGAATCGCCGAACTGCGGAACACATTACTCTGGTCGCCGCTCTGGCCGCGCGGAAATGAAAGCTTTCCCAAGAACCTCTGCCAGAACTGGCCCGTGCGGGTAAGCGTGCCCGCGATGCTGGCGATACGCTTCGGCGAATTCGATTTTATTACCAGAGATGGCGGATGCTCGCTCGCCTAACGTGCGACTCCAGTGCCGCATGCTCTCCACGTACTCGTCCATTCCATGCTGCACCCGCAGCCACTCGCGCTGGCTTTTATGGCAGTCGAGCATTTCGGACTTCAAGGAGAAAACCTCGCTTATATCGATATAGAAATGTGGCGCGATCGCTTGGCCGAAAATATCGACTCCTTCCATGGGTTGGGCATAGTACAGATAGGGAATCGAAGATGCTCGTGAGACTTTCGTCCAACGGGAGGTGTCGTAATTGGGTGCGGGCCCGCTAAAGCATGCATTGCGAACCAGCGTGCTGGTGGCCTCATGGTCCGAAATATAGTCCTGCGGAGAATGCGTGATCACGACGTGAGGATCGACTTCCCGCATTAGAGCCGTTACTCGCCGGTTCCCAGCGTCGTCATTAAAGATGCAGAGGTCCCGAAAATCGAGAGGATGGTAAATAGCCCCAAGAATGCGGCAGGCCGCCTCTGCTTCACTCTCGCGAATGCGACGGAGTGCCTCTGGCTCCGTATCCATCGAGCCACAATCGCCTGAACTCATTGTTGCGACATGGACTTCGAAACCAGCCGTCTTAAGCAGCGCGAGCAGTCCGGCGCACATGAACTCAACGTCGTCAGGATGGGCGCCGACAGCCAACACTCTTCTTAAAGCATGGTTCATCGCGGCTACCTAAATACCTGAGTCTTGCCGAGCGAACGATTGTATAATTCGTGCGGCTTCCGTTCCACTGCCGGAGACAAACTGATGCTAAAGATATTCAATGACAAGAAGTCGATGAGCAAAGCCGCGGCCGATCACGCCGCCGCAGCCATTCGCGAGGCAATTTCACTGAACGGCACAGCCAGAATCGTTGCGGCTACAGGCGCCTCACAATTCGATTTTCTCGAAGCCCTCACCCACGAGCCGGGAATCGATTGGAGTAAAGTCGAAGCCTTTCACCTTGACGAATACATCGGTTTGCCTGTCACCCATCCAGCCAGCTTTCGCAAAATACTTCTGGAGCGCCTGTTCGAAAAGGCTGGCATTACCAAATATCACCTGCTTGACGGCGACCGCGATCCTGCGGGCACGGTCAAGCGAGTGGGCCAGGAGATCTCGTCTGCGCCGATCGACATCGCTTTCGTCGGCATCGGCGAGAATGGACATCTCGCCTTCAACGATCCTCCGGCGGATTTCGAAACTGAAGAGCCATACCTGATTGTCAACCTGGATGAGGCGTGCCGTCAGCAGCAAGTCGGAGAAGGGTGGTTCGCGGATATTTCAGAAGTGCCCAAGCAGGCGCTCTCGATGTCAGTGCGTCAGGTCTTGAAGTCCAGGGAGATTGTCGCCGTCGTTCCCGACGCGAGGAAAGCGCCAGCTGTCAAAGCGTGTTTCGAAGGCCCAATAAGCCCATCAGCGCCATCGTCTATTCTGCGCACGCATTCCAACGCGACTATTTATCTGGACAGAAACTCGGCCGCGCTACTGACGGCAGCGCTCGAGACTTCCGCATAAGGTGCTGAAGTCTGCCACTCATCAGCGATCGGATCCCGGCACGCAGAGTCCCACTAAAAAACGTGCTATTCCTGCGCTGCGCTGGTGGATCGGCGGAATTCTCTTCGCCTCGACTGTAATCAACTACATCGACCGCCAGACACTCTCCGTCCTCTCTCCTTACCTGAAACTGCAGTATCACTGGACCAATACCGATTACGCCCATATCGTGATCGCGTTTCGAGTTGCGTACTCGATCGGGCAGACCGTCTTTGGAAAGCTGATGGACCGTATCGGTGTCCGGCGAGGCCTCACGCTCACTGTCATTGGCTACACCGTCATTTCGATCCTGACCTCCCTGGCACGCGGCTTTTACAGTTTCGTCAGCTTCCGTTTCTTATTGGGTGCGGGAGAGTCGGGAAACTGGCCGGCGGCGACCAAAGCGGTTTCTGAGTGGTTTCCAAAACGTGAGCGTGCATTGGCAACGGCGCTCTTCGATAGTGGCTCCTCCATCGGAGGCGCCATCGCTCCTTATATTGTGCTCGGCATCTACCTCCATTGGGGATGGCGCCCGGCATTCATGATCCCGGGCGTGCTTGGATTCGCGTGGCTCATCCTCTGGCGACGGCTGTATTTCTCACCCGAGAAACATCCGCGGATCAGTAAAGAGGAGCTTTCGCTCATAACCGCAGATCGGTCTCCCTCCGGGCCACTGAACTCAGCCAAGCCGCAAACTCGTTGGCGCGACCTGCTCAGATCTCCCAATACTTGGGGCACCATCATCGCAAAAAGCTTCACCGATCCGGTCTGGTTCTTCGTCACTGATTGGTTTCCAATTTATTTGGTTGCCAAGGGCATCGAGCTCAGGAGCGGACTGATTGCGGTTTGGATTCCATTCATCGCCGCCGACCTGGGAAACTTTGTCGGCGGGGCTGCGTCCGGTTATCTCGTCAAGCGAGGTTGGAGCGTGATCGCAGCGAGAAAGGCGGTCATTGTTTTCGGTGGGATTGGCGTGATGCTGCTTATTCCGACTGTCCTCACCACCAATTTGTACACCATCACGCTGCTGTTTGCTCTATCCACCTTTTGTTACGGCTGCTTCACTACCATGGCCAATGTCTTGCCTGCAGACCTGTTTCCCAGCGAATCGGTCGCGTCAGTCAGCGGTCTTAGCGGAACCGGCGCGGGAATTGGGACCATCATCGCTTTCGAACTAATCGGCCGGCTGTCCGATGCACGTGCCGCCGCGAGCACCCACTCTTTCGATCCGATTTTGATCACCGCTGGAGTCGTCCCGTTTGCAGGGATGGTTCTGACACTGTTGCTGATTCGAAACACTGCGCGAGATTAGGCGACGGTTCGCCTCTCTGCTCGAAACGCCTTTTGGATAAGCGTGTAGCGTGCGGCGCCGATAATTCCGGCGTCATCGTTGACGATTATTTTGACTGGCATATCGGAAAGCAGCGATCGCATTCGTCCTTTGTCGAGGAAGGATTTCATGAACACTGGATCCTGCATTTTAGGAACAATTTTCGCCGCGATGCTCCCGCCGATGAAAACGCCGCCAGTCGCCATAAAATTCAGGGCACAGTTCCCGGTTTCTGATCCGTAAACGCTCACGAAAATGGATAATGTCTGTTCGCAGATTTCGGCTTTGCGTTCAAGCGCAAGCTGAGAAATCAGAGCTGGAGGGTCCTTGGCTTCGCCCATCTGCTGCCGTAGCCAGTCAGGCTCGTCGGCTTTCTTTGAGTCGCGCAGAAAGTCGTAAATGTTTTTGATCCCGGGTCCGGATAGGATTCTCTCGCAGCTCACGTGCCCGTATTTCTTGCGCAGATATTGCGCCAGCTCTATCTCAACCTCGTTCTTTGGTGCAAAATCCGCATGACCACCCTCGCAAGCAAACGGATGATGCCGGAACCCATCCCAGAAAAGCCCTGCTACTCCTAGTCCAGTTCGCGCGGAGATTACGGCACGGTTGCCTTCCGCATCTTCGGCGTCGTCACTCAAAGTAACGAAGTCTTTGGATTCGAGTGCGTCTACCCCGTAGGCATACGCTTCAAGGTCGTTGAGCAATCCCACCGAGGGAAGTTTCAATTGGGATGCCAACTCGCCAGAATCGATGGTCCACTCGAGGTTGGATATTTTGCTTCGTCCTGCCCGTACCGGTCCGGCAACGCCAAAACAAGCGCTGTGCACAGGGATGCCCTCAGTCCGCACAAAAGTGCTAATGATCTCCGAGAGGCCGCGATGCTCCTGGCTTTGGTAGATCTTCTCCACCGCGCATTGCAGCTTGTTGCCCTCCGTCTGGAATGCGGCCAGACGTGCACGGGTCGCGCCGATCTCGCCTGCAAGAATCATTCGATTTTCCTCCACTCCCGCCCATCACGTTGCAGCAATTCGTCGGACTCTTTCGGACCCCAAGAACCGGCGGCATAATTCGGAAACCTGCGCGGAGGCAGCGCTTTCCAGACATCCAGAACCGGATCGACGATGTTCCAGCCGGCTTCAACCATGTCGGCGCGCTGGAATAGCGTGGCATCTCCGATCATGCAATCGTAGAGCAGAACTTCGTACCCCGTGTACGCTTCGGTGCCGAAATATTTGGAATACTCGAAGCTCATATCCACAGATCCCACGCGCAAAATCGGGCCGGGAATTTTCGCGCCGAAGCTCAACGAAATCCCCTCGACGGGTTGAATTTGAATCACGAGCTGATTCGAATGCTTTTTGACCGGAACCTTGCGGAAGATCTCGAAGGGAGTTTTCTTGAACTGAATCGTGATCTCCGTATGCCGCCTGGTCAAACGCTTTCCGGTCCGCAAATAAAACGGCACTCCCGCCCAGCGCCAATTATCAATGTTGAGTCTAAGCGCAACAAACGTCTCGGTCCTCGATTCCGGCGACACGCCGGGTTCGCTACGATAAGCGGGTACGCGGTCATCCGCAATCACTCCATCGCCGTATTGACCACGAACGCTGTCGTGCAACACCGCCTCTGAATCCGGCAGTTGCACTGCGTGCAATACTTTAGCTTGCTCATCGCGAACCGCGTCGGCCTGAAAAGATACCGGCGATTCCATTGCGGTTAGGCTGAGCAACTGCATTACGTGATTGGGTACCATATCGCGCAACGTGCCGGCGGTGTCGAAGTATCCGCCGCGTCGTTCCACTCCAACCGTTTCTGCATTGGTGATCTGCACGTGATCAATATAGCGGCGGTTCCAGATCGGCTCGAAAATGGCGTTGTCAAAACGGAGTACCAGAATGTTCTGTACCGTCTCTTTTCCCAGGTAGTGGTCGATGCGGTAGATCTGATTCTCTCCAAGCACGGCCTTGATCTCGCGGTTCAGTGCTCTGGCAGAATCGAGATCATGTCCGAACGGCTTCTCAATCACGACCCTTCGCCAGCGTCCATTATCTTGACTTGAGAGCTGGGATTCGCCCAATTGATGGACGATTTGCCCGAAGAATTTCGGCGCTGTCGCGAGATAAAAGAGGTAATTGCCTTCGGTATCAAACTGACGATCCAGTTCGCCCAGTCGAGCTTCCAGAGCGGAATACATCGAGGGATCGGAAAAATCGCCGCGATGGTAAGAGAGCCGTTGCTTGAAGGACTCCAAGACTTCCGAACCCTTGTCTCCCGGCTGCAAGAACGAGGTGACCTGATCGCGGAATTGCTCGAGGCTCAGCTCATCAAATGCGATTCCAAGGATGGCAAAATTCTTTGGCAGCAACCCTTCCTTCGCTAGGTTGAAAAGTGCGGGAACCAGCTTGCGTTTGGTCAAATCTCCCGACGCGCCGAACAACACCAACACACAGCGCCCAGCGGCCTTACTGATCGGGCTGTGCAGTTCGTCTTGGATCGCAACCGTTGCCATCCTGTGCCTCTGGCGAGAAAGCCTGCCCATTTTACTCGTTACGTGCAAACGGGTTCACTAGCGTTGTTGAAAAACCATGCGCCGTGAATTGGACTGCGATAACCACAAATCTCGTCCAGAGATCGTTCGTCGTACAAAGGATGCCGCGAATCCCGCTCTAGGTCGGGCTTTTCGAACTGATCGGCCGGCTGTCCGATGCACGTCCCGCCGCGACCACCCACTCTTTCGATCCGATTTTGATCACCGCGGGGCTCGTCCCGTTCTTCGGAATGATTTTGGTTCTGTTGCTTATTCGCAACACTGCTGAAAATTAGCCTGTGGCTCCAACTTGGCTGCGAGCGCTTCTTGCGACGAGATGTTCGTCTTTCCGCGCGATAAGACAAACCTGCCGCGACTAGCAACGATTCGTGTGCAAACAGGTGAACCCCGCATGAACAGAGTATGTCAATGGTGTTTTGCTGGGGGTTATTCACAACCGCTGTTGAAAAATGACGCACTCGAAAACCATTCAGCCCTTCCGGATATCGGCGACCTGATTGCGGAGCGTACGTTATCGGACAAAGAAACCCACGAAATCCCACGTCGGTCGGCGTTGAGCTTAATCCACGGCGCAAGTGAGTCACAGCTTCGCTTGGACAAAAGTGCAGTTTTGTTTACACCTTACCACTTTAGTGCTATGCCTTGTGCCGCCTCGGAATTGTCAAAACTTTTCGAAATCTTTCGCCTACAACTGCCATTCAATCCAGCTATTTACCGTTTTAATCGTCGCGATGAGGTGACTACTCGTCAACTCTGGAAGCAGTCGTGCAACATACTCGGCGTTGCGCCTGTTGTTTATCTATCCCCCCGACAACCGCAACAGCTTCGCGTTTAACAGCACAAAAATTCTTGCGGCAATCGGCCGCGGGGTCAGCCCTGCGTGTCCTAACTGTGGAGGTACAGATGGCTTCAATCCGTCGGTCGCTGTGGTCCTGTCTTCTTCTCATTGCAATTCTTGGCAGTTTCGCCTCAGCCCAGCTGGTACCGAGTGGCGACACTTACGTGACGGGGGCCAGCCCCACCACCGCAAACGGGTCTTCGACTTCGATCGTGGTGCAAGGCTCTAGTGTGGGCAAGCCGAGCTATACGTACATCAGGTTCGATACAGTGCCGCTCACCGGGATCACGAGCGCCCAGGTTAAAAGTGCCTACCTGCGCGTTTACGTAAGCGCAGTGACGGCAGCCGGCGGAGTCGATGTGTATGAAGTGACCGGCTCTCCGAGCAACTGGGCCGAGGGGACTTTGACCTTCAACACGGCGGGCGCGAGTAGCCCCATCGTCGGGGCGCAACTCGGTTCGACCATTTCGATCCCATATCCCGCCGGCAAGTCCATGTATTTCGACGTAGATGTGACGGCTGCTCTGAAGGACTGGCTTGATCATCCCAGTAACAACTACGGACTTGTGTTGAAGCCGCACGACACCAGTGTTTCCGTCTCGTTCTCCAGCAAAGAGGACACGACCTACAGCCAAGTGCCCACTATCATCGTGAACCTTGTTCCGGGAGCAGCTTCGTTCGTCTCGTCAGTCTCGGCCGGGCCGGGCATCAACGTGACGCCATTGAGCGGTACAGGGGACGTGCAGGTCACGAATACCGGCGTCATTGCAGTGAACGGCACGGGTGGACAGATCAACGCTGCGACCGCCCTCAACGGGACTGCGACTCTCTCGTTGGCTCCGGTCGGCACACTGGGGACTTATACCAAGGTGACGACCGATGCGACTGGTCGGGTCACCTCGGGCGGTGTACTGTCGGCCAGCGACATTCCGAACCTGGGTGGCTTGTATGACCCGGCTGGGGCAGCGAACACGGCGCAGGCGAACGCGGAGACTTTCGCCACCAGCGCGGCGACAACGGCGCTGAACAGCGCAGAGGCGTTCAGCAGCAATGCCAGCAACATCAGCAGCGGGACTATC
>Ga0070717_10004201_pt1 | contig 10387 bp, 11 predicted proteins | sample LARL113metaG_FD_71366 | JGI IMG/M metagenome (GOLD analysis project Ga0070717, IMG submission 71366) | Corn, switchgrass and miscanthus rhizosphere microbial communities from Kellogg Biological Station, Michigan, USA - LAR L11-3 metaG | ecosystem: Host-associated > Plants > Roots > Rhizosphere ... | reverse complement strand
GTGGAGCGGTCTTCTTCCTCGTCATCATCCTGAAATTTAGGTAGGCCTGAGTTCGATCGACGAATTCGCGGTTTACGTCGGCAGCGCAAATGCCTTTCGTCCCGAACTACTGGCGTGTGCGACGGCCGGACGATCTCGGCAGCTCGCCAGCGCTGTCTGCGGTCGTGCACGCGAGCGACAGCCGCACCGTGCGCCTGCACCTCGTGTCCGCCAGGTCATGCGAACCCGCCATCACCGTTAAAGCCGTCCTGTTGAGAGTTTCGCTCTGGTGTACGCCGTGGGGATCTTCGGCACGTTCCTGGCGCACTTCCACCGGACGCTAACCCTGGCCAACTGGCTGGGCTGGACCTTTGATCTGGGCGTCGGGCTGTGCGCGTTCGTCGTGCTGCTGTTCCCCACCGGGACGCTGCCCTCCCGCCGCTGGCGGCCGGTAGCCTGGGCCGCCGGGGCGGCCCTGGCCGGGTGGGCGCTCGGCAACGCGTTCGCCCCCACGATCATCAGCGCCAGCCCGCCGATGCCGAACCCGGCCGGCGTGACCGGGCCGGCCGGGGACATCTTCAACATCATGGCGAACGGCGGCCGGGTGCTGATCGTCGCCACCGGCCTGGCCGCGGTGCTGTCCTTGGCGTTCCGTTACCGGCGCGCCCGGACGGCCGAGCGTTCGCAGCTGAAGTGGCTGGTCTACGCGGGTGCTCTGGTCGTCACGGCGGCCCTGATCGCCGCGGGGCCGGTCGAGCAGATCATGGGCCCGGGCAACGCGACCAACAACCTGCAGAACGCGATGGTCAGCGGGGCTATCGCGCTCGTCGCGGTGGCCATCGGCATCGCCGTACGGCGGTACTACCCCGTGAATGGACACCTTGAAATGCTTAGATATTCTCGCTTGAGAAAGCTGACCGCGGCGTGGTTGGCAATGGATGTCTGGCCGGAGATAACGATTGCGGGCTGGGTCGATTCGACGGGCCTGAACTTAGCGATCAGCGCATGCTGCTGGTTATCGCGATCATAGAGGAACTTCTGCTTGCCTACGATTATGGCCATGGAGTCGCGGCGCTTGGGATCATAGGGCCTGATGGTGACGCCGGGCAGATGTGCCGCCAGATGCGCGCCTGTACGGGGATTCGAACCTCCTCCGGGGCCTCCGATGCAGAATTCAGTCCGGTTCCCGTTGCTCCCCTGGAATTCGTTGCATGATACGACGGACACGGAGGATCCAACTCGTTGGCTAGAGTAGCAACTTCTATCATTGCCTGAATATCGTTGTGTGCAGCACTTCCGACAGCGTTCCACTTGTTGTTCATAACAACAAGACACTGCCCATACCGCTCCAAGCCAAAGAAGGCAGCTTTACGCCGCAGGATCGCTTGTAACGGGCCAAGATGGCGATGATCCCAGCGAACAACCGAAGCACGGCGTCAAGGGCGTGCCTGATCACGATGGCGACGGCCGCAGCCAGGCCAGCAACGGCTGCGACATGCACGGCGAGCGCGGGAAAGCCCATGGCGCGGGTCTCCAAACGTGCGTTGGAAACCAGCGTCCGAGGACGCCTACCCCTCCGGCCTCGGACAGGTCACGGCCCCGATTCCCTGGCAGCAGGCCGCTTACCTTTACCGAGCCGCTCTCGCGGCAAGACGTTGGTACTCACCAGCAGTATGCATCGGCGCGAGCTGATCAGTCACGGGACATACCTGTGCCAGGCGGCGGGCGTGGTCATTGTCACCAGCGGGCGCACAACCAGGGCGGACGTCTTGTGCCAGATGATGTTACGGCGCGTGCGCGCTGCTGATATCCCTCTGGCCGCCACCGGCCGGCATGGCAGCGTCCGGTCTGTGTCTCCTCCTGCGACCCGGCACGGGCAAGCAGTGGGCAGGCGATCCGCGCGTCATCTGCGACGTGGCTCACCGGTAGCGCGGCGCATAGCCGAGGAATCGTCGCCGCAGCGATCAGGATGCTCTGACCCTCATGGCACACGACTGGTGGGCAGATCGCGCGACGCCTCATGCCGGACGTGTCACAGCGCCTGGTGACCTGGTGGCGTGGCGTCTTGGCCGAGCATGACTGGCCTGGCCTGGAGGTCAGGGTGGTGCAGGAATCTGCCCACGAGTCCGGCGGGTCCGCCGATGCAACTCCAGTCGTCGTCCCACAGCGTGGAAACCAGCCACGATCGATCGGCGGGGAACATCAAGTTGGGCAAGGCACCGTACGACACGGGGTCGTTCCTGCGCCAGGTGGCGGCCTGCTCCGGCCCGGCCTCGACCAGCACGTAATGCCATCCGGAATACAACGTCACCATCGGCGCACCGGCAAACACGATGTCATCGACGCCGGTGTCGAGATAGCCAAGCCACCAAGGCTGGCCCGGCGAGTGCTCGCTCAGCAGCGCCGACACGGCCAGGTCACGCTGTTTCCGCTCTTCGTCGCTGTCCGGCAGCATGACCGTGGCGTAGGCGTCGAAGACCGGCGGGATGGCAGCGGTGATGGTCCGGCTCACGGACGTACCGTTGGCGATCCACGCGACCTCGGCGTCAGTCCCGACCTGCCAGGTCCTGCCGCCTATGGCCAGCCTGACCGGCAGCACGGCAGGCGTCGCCGACGCTTCGGGATTGAGACGTGGCCCGGGCAGCGGTGCCGGGCGCGGCTCCTCAGCAGCCACGCCACCAGCCTAGATCCTCGCGGCACCGGCGAGCCAAGCCATTGCCGTCAGCCACGCAATCCCCGGCAACGACCGGTCCGGCCGGAAGACCCCTCCGCTCGGGTTAGCTCCACCCCAATCGCACCCTCGCCATACAGAACAGGTCGTTTAGCGCGCAACTGGGCGCTCCACCGTTGCACGCCTAGTTGAGTACGCTCGGCGTTTCCGTCGCGTGCGGGGCACGTCTATGTCACAGGGTGGGCTGCACGGCGAGGTCCCGGGTTCATCGGGGATGAACCCGGGCCTTTTCCTAATGAAACGGGCCGGAGGAGACTCCGGAACCGCGCCCCGGTCCGACCCCTACCTTCTCGTAGACCCGCGCTCCCCGGTCAACGCCGGAACTCCCGGCACCGTCCCAACAGGCATCCTCACGCACGGTGACGGCCGCCAACGACAGGCCGCGCGCGTACCCGCCTTCGATATGGGTAGATAGGTGGTTCTTGTCCTCGCTGCTTAATCGTGTCCAGAATGATGGATCTGTCTGTCCCGAGGTCAGGTCAGCATGGTGCAGGGCAGCCGGTGGCGGGCCGGACGGGACCGCCGTGCCGCAAGGTCAGGGGCGGCGTCGCCGCAGATAGGCAGCGGCGAGCTGGCGGAGCCGGTCCCGGCCGAAACTGGGGTCCTGGCCCGCGTGCACCAAGGTCACCGGCAGGGCCATCAGGCGTTCCATTGTCGCGCAGTACTGGTCGATGCTGGAGTCGCCCAGCTCGTCCAGCAGCGGCCCGTCGTAGATTGCATCCCCGCTGAACAGGGTCCCGGACGAGGGGTCCCACAGCCCGATCGACCCGGGTGAATGCCCCGGCAGGTGCAGCACCTCGAAGGCCCGGTCGCCGAGGTCGATGACGTCCCCTTCGCTGATCTCGCTGACCTGCGCGCACGGCTGCTGGCGAAACGATCCGGCCGTGAACCCCGCCGGCTGCGCCGTCACGAACAGCGGTTCGTGCATGTCATAGCCCGCCCGTTCGAGCATCGCGACCTCCTGCTCCCCCCAGGCCTGCCGCGGGCTGAGCGACCTCAGCGGCGGGCAGCGCAGCAACCCTGCCTCAAGGTGGTGAGCCCGGACATCGGAGAACTCGTGATGACCGCCGATGTGGTCGTCGTGTCCGTGAGTGGCGACGGCGATGACAGGCTTGTCGATCAGATCGGCGAGCTCGCTAGCCACGCTGCTCAGTCCCATCCCGGTGTCCACGATCAGGTCACGGTCCCGCCCCTTGACGTACCAGATGTTGCAGCGCATCAGCGCGACAACGTGAGGCTCGAGTATCCAGGTCGTGGCGTCATCGATCCGTGTTCTTTCGAACCAGCGGCCGACGACCGGCAACGGCGTCATGGCCTTTATCCAAGCATGCGGTCTCCGCACGACTCCGGGCACCCGTGGCCGGGGCATGCCTGCGCCCGACGCGCCGTTGGGCGGTGGCACGCCGGATGCGAGCTCTGATGGCAGACTCGCCCTCCTGCAGCCATGGCTGGCTGCCGGACAGGCAGCAGACCGGGCCTACCGGCTGGCAAGGCACGACGCTCAATCTGATGTCTTCAGGCCAGATCAGGTTGACCGGTGCACGCAGGCCCGCTCAGAGCCGGCTGCACCCGGAACGCAAGGCCAGCAGTCCGCGCGGCGTCGGGGCCAGGAACGGAGTCACACGCCGTCACTAGTGCTGATCGACGCCAGCGCGCAGGTAGCCGTCGTTCGGTAGCTCAGAACCCACCGCGCGCACGACTTTCCATGGCGCGCCGAAATGGTAGTTCCCCGTGCATCCAAGGCCGGGACTGGCTTATGGGCGGATCGACTGCCAGCGGCGCCCGGGCCGGGTGTGAGCAGAAAGATCGTCGCGCCGGTGCCCGGTGAGCGGCACGCCTGCCGTGCCTTAGACAGTGCTCGCTGGGGCGAAGGTATGGGACGGGAGCATCCGGCTCAGGGGATGCGGCCTTGCGGAGTCTGATGGATCGTGCCCGCATGCGTCCGGCACCGGGATTCTCGCCGGCGGCCGGTCCGCGGGCGGCGGCCGGGAAATCTCAGGGGGCCAGCTGGGCGTTGGCACAGTGGTTCTTGCTCGCAGGAGGAGGCGGACCGTGTCGGCGCTGATTCCGGCCCTGAAGAACGAGCACACCAAGCAGATCCTGCGCATCACCCGGATCAGGCCGCCGGCCGCGCGGCCCGGCACGACGGCGCACTATCGGATGCCGGTCCTGGAGGCCGCGGGCGGGTACCTGGTGCTGGGGGTGTACCGCGGGCCGCAGATTCCCCGGCGGGAATGGGAAGACCTGATCTACACCACCCATGCCAGCGATCCGGCCACGTTCTTCGCGCCGGTCACCTCGGCGACCGGGACGATGGAGCTGAAGGGCTTCTGGGAGCACGGCAAGGCCGACCTGGAGGGGATCTGGACCGAGAACGCGACCAAGTGCCCGGCGCTGGTCGGGTGGGTCGAGTCGATCGGGGCCCGGTTCGGCCGGGTGCAGCTGCTGCGCATATCGCCCAGCACGTTGCGCGAGTGCCGCCGGGGGCTGCACCTGGATGACAACAACCGGGGCAACCCGGAGTCCAGCGGCTGGATCGTGCGGGTGTGGCTGGAGCTGACCGACGACCCCGCCAGCGTGCTGGTCGTCCGAGTTTGACCGCAAGGCAGAGGCCCGGATCCCGCTGCCCCGCTGCCAGCAGGTAGTCCTCGATTCCGAGGCGCTGCACCACGGCGGTTTCCACGCCGGGCCGCAGACGCGGTATGCGGCCATCGTCAGCGTCGAGAGCGGCCCCGCCCTGGAGCGCTGGATCGGCAGCCAGCTCCCGGAATAGACGGCCCCCGGCCAGTCCGCGACCACCAGGCCGGCGGCCAGACCAAGTAAGCCTGAAAGGGCAACGGCCTGGGCGGGTAGCCGGGCCTGATACTGGCAGGGGGACGGAAAGTCACGGTTAGGAGCGCGGCCGGACCGGGCTGGGCAGATCCCGCCTGCGCCAGGCCCGCGGGCTCTACGCTCGGCGGGGTGAGCGGCGAGCATGAGCAGAACTGGTACCCCCCATCGGCAAGGTCGGGGTTCACCCCGCACATCCGCGAGGGTATCGGGGTCACCGCCGGACAGCTCGGCCTGCTGCAGCCTGCCCTGGCCCAGCCGGGCCGGCTCGATGACGCCACTGTGGCCCCGGATCATCCGGGGTGCACCAGGACCAGGCCGGCGATCTCGCGCTGTTCCAGAACCGGGCCGGCAGATGGAACGCCGTGCCCGGGCTCACCCCAGCTCAGCGCGCCGCCGCCGGGGAGTATGAGGCGGCGATCGGCGAGCTGCGCCGGCTCAGTGCCGAGGTGCTGGCCGCCGGGCAGCTCAAGCCGGTCACCATCGAGGCCCTGCTCGCCAGATCCGGCTTGAAGGCTGGCATCGAGGCCCTGCTCCGCGGCTGGCCCGGAACGGGCTCAGGGGCCTGACCCGCAACGGAACGGCCATGGGCGTTAAGGAGCTGATGATCACCGTGTTACCGCCACTGGCCGTTCGGATGCGGGCGGCGGTTCGGCAGCGTGTTTCATGGGTGATCGCCTAGCTGGAGCGCAGTGCGCCGGTTCGGCTTCACTGCCCGGCCATCGAGAGGATCTGGTCGGCGTAGCCGAGGCCAGCCTGCCAGTTTCCCTGCCCCGCGTTGTACGCCGCGAGCGCCTGCCGGACGTTCCCGCCAGACCAGGCGAGGAGCAGCCTCATAAAGCTGATGTAGGCGTGCGTTGACGTCGCCCAGTTGAATTCCTGGCCAGCTGGGAAGCCCAGTGTTGCCCATGTCGATGGCATGAACTGGTACGGTCCTTCGGCACCTGCTGGGGATATCGCACCGGACTGGCCGCCCGACTCCACCTGCACCTGCGCCCTGACCACGGAAAGCGGCAGTCCGGTGCCCTGCGCTGCCTGCTGGAGGTAGCCGCCAGTCGTCCCGGGCGTGGAGCCGGTCTGCGCCGGGCTGGATTGCGAATCGCCGGTCTGCGCCGAGCTAGGCTGCGCCGGACTTGGCTGCGCTGTGCCAGCCTGCGTCTCGCCACTCTGCTGATCGCCATTCTGCTGATCGCCATTCTGCTGATCGCCATTCTGCTGATCGCCGGGCTGCGTGCCGCCAGTCTGCTGGTTGCCAGTCTGCGCGGCTGCGGCACCTGGCTGCGTGCCCTGGACGGGACCGCTGACGATCCCCGCGGGACCGCCCAGAGACCTGATCAGGTTGCTGAAGTTCACCCCGTAGGCGGTCGGGTAGTACCCGGGGTCGCCCTGTGCGAGTCCCGCCTTGTCCTGCCCGGAGGCCGCCGCCATCGTCTGCCCGGTGCCAGGGGGTGCCGCCCAGCCCACCTCGATGCCGCCCCCGGTGGCGTGCCCCATCAGCTGACCCGCCGTCACGGTCTGGCCCACCTGCACCGCGGGAATGATGTCCTCAGCGTAGTAGACGTAGCGCCCGCTGCCGTCGCTCAGCTGCAGCCCGATGAACCCCCCGCCCGGCCAGCCCGGATTGTAGACGCTGGTGATCTTGCCGTTGCCGAGCGCGTACACCGGACCCGCGCCGCCGTAGTCAACGCCCATGTCCACCCGCCCAGGGGTCAGCCCCGGGCCGACCGGGTTCTTGTACCGACCGCCGGTCTGCGCGGGCGCGGAGCTGGGCGTGTCGCCGGCCTGCGCGGGTGTGGCGCTCGCCGCGTTCGTTGCGGCTCCGGCGGTCCCTGAGCCGGGGATCGTGAGCGCCTGGCCGATGCTGATCACGTTGGGGTCCGGGATCTGCGACTGGTTCGCGTAGTAGATGCGTGACCACAGCAGCGGGTTGCCGTAGAACCGCTGGGCTATGCTCCACAGCGAGTCACCGGCCTGCACGACGTACACCTGGTCAGGCGAGGCCGGCTTGACCGAGGCGGTAAGTTCCACGTGGAGCACGTGCTCGGCGGGGATGATCCTAGCTGGTGGCGGCTGGTGGTGCGGCATCCCGAGCATGGTGCCAGCCATGGCGAAAACGGGCGCGATCCTGGCTGCCTGTCCTGCTATCTCCCCGTTTACTGATGGCCTGGCGCGCCTGCCGCGCATGGGAACCTCCGTTCGAGATCTACCGGGAGTTTAGCACAATTGTTCGAAAGAGTAAACGGCCTGCAGGTGGCGGGCTTGTCCAGGGTGCATGAGGGACCCGGAGGCTTGTCCAGGCAGCACAAGGCCCCGGGCCGGGGAGGAATCCGGTCCCGGGGCCTTGAGGTTCCCCGCCGTGCGGGAAGCAACGACTCCGGCTCGCCGTGCTCTCCTGCGCCCAGCCAATCTCCCCTGCCGTCGGGGTGAAGGTACACCTGCCGCACCCGCGGCCTACCCCACCAGCCCATTGCCCCTTCGGGCTTACTTGGTCTGCACCCAGGCCGGGCCACTGCCTGAGGCCGCACCCCAGCCGGCACATCCGGCGGCCGCCGGCAGGTCTCAGTGAGTGTTTGATAAATGGGCGGGCTGGGTCAGGCGGCAGGCCATGAGGGCGGTCATGGCCCACAAGATCATGGCTTCGTGGCTGGCCGGGAGGCGCTCGTAGTCGCGCACGGTGCGGCGGTGCTTGCTGATCCAGGCGAAGGTGCGCTCGACGACCCACCTGCGGGGCAGGACCTCGAAGGCGTGCGGGTTGCGCCGGGCGACGATCTGCAGGTTCATCTTCAAGCCTGCGGCCCAGGCGCTCAGCTTGCCGGTGTAGACGGCATCAGCCCATATCAGGCGGATGCGGCGGCAGGTGCGGTGCAGGTTCCACAGCAGCGGCCGGGCGGCGTCGCGGTCCTGCACGGACGCGGCGGTGATCACCACGGCCAGCAGCAGGCCCATCGTGTCCACGGCGATGTGCCGCTTGCGGCCGTTCACCTTTTTGGCGTTATCCCAGCCGCGGGTGGCCTTGGGCACGGTGTCGGCCGCGCGGACCGACTGGGAGTCGATCACCGCCGCGGTCGGCTCGGCGTCCCGCCCGGCCGCGGCCCGGACCTGGGCGCGCAGCGCGTCGTGCAGCCGGGCCAGCGTGCCGTCATCACGCCAGGCCCCGAAGTACCCGTACACCGTCCGCCACGGCGGGAAATCGGCCGGAAGATACCGCCATGCGCACCCGGCCCGGTCCAGGTACAAGATCGCCTCCACGATCCGGCGCAGCGGCCAGGCCCGCGGTCTGCCCCGCCGCCCGGGCAGCTCAGCGGGCAGGTGCGGCTCTATGACCCCCCACTGCGCATCGCTTAGGTCGCTGGGATAGCCCCTGGCCTGCGGTCCGGCCCGGCGCGTACCCTGGGCACGCGCGGGCCTTGTGTTTCTGGTCGTCACACATCAGGATCATGGGGCCCGCGCCTGTTCATCTCAACGCGACGGCACGCCGCCGGCCTGAGCAAGGCGAACCTCGGAAATCGACTCTTGCCGGGCACTCCTTAACCTGCGATCAAAAGAACCTGTGGCAAGACCTTGCCACCGTGCCGTGACCGGGCCCTGTCTTGCCGACCGGGGGTGAGGTCGGCGACGGGCGATAACAGGCGCCAGAACATCGCCGCCAACCCGACGGTCCCTAGGCCTTTGCCGTAGAGCTGGCGCATCTGGCCAAGCACGTCGGCCTGCTGGACCCGCTCGATGATCCGGCCGTCATCGACGCGGACGAAGTCGAAGAAGCTGGCTTCGTAGCCGCGCTTGGTCGCGGGTGCCCCGTAGAGGCGGCCGGCAGCGGTTCCCGTTACCATGCCGTGCGCTAGGACGACGCTCTCATCGGCAAGGATCTGGGGCAGTTCGACGTGAAGGTCGGGAATTCCCTTCCAGACCTGGCGGATCGAGTCTTTCGATGCGTCCCAGCGGACGAACCCGTGCGTGAACCCGACACAGTTCTCTCGGTAGCGCTCTGGATCGACGAAGCGCTCGGCCGCATCGAGATCCTTGCGGTTGACCGCGTCGATGAACCCTCTGTAGACGTCAGCCGCAGCGGGGTGACCAGGCCGCTCATCAGACATGACGGGATACTATCAGATCTTTGATTATCAAGATACTGACGATTGGGAGGGATAATCATGGGCCGACCGCCAAACAGCCCTGACCGCCGACCGGGCGGCACCGGGTCCCTGGCGCTGCCCCCCTCGATGCGCGACCGGGTTCCCTTCCTGCTGTTCCGCGCGTCCGCGATGTCGCTCGCGCTGGCCAACGAGATGCTCGCCCAGCTGACGCTGAATGCGCGCCAGGCCGGAATCCTGACGATGGTGACCGAGCGGGAGCCGATGACCCAGAAGGACCTTAGCGACGCGCTAGGGATCGACCGGACCACCATGGTGGCGCTGCTCGATGATCTAGAGGAGAAGGGATATGCGGCCCGGCAGCGCCACCCGCACGACCGGCGCGCGTTTCTCGTCCACCCAACCCAAGCCGGCCGCCGCGCCCAGGCGGCAGCCGTGCGGATCCTCGACGAGCAACAACGCCAGTTCCTCGCGCCGCTGACCGCCGCCGAACGCGAGCAGCTCGCCGCCCTGCTCAAGCGGCTCCTCGGGCAGCCAGAAACCCCGTAGGCGTGGCCAAGGCGGGATCCTTGGCGGACGGATACCTGATGGGCCGGCACCCCCGGCACAATGGGCACCCGCCATTTATCAAACACTCACTAAGCTTAAGTTTTAACCTAGATTCGGGTCATATCAGCACATAGCGGTACTGTTCGCGCATATGTGCCACTTCCCGCATAGGTGCGGCCGTTTCCCTCATGCTGGTGTTGCGACACAT
>Ga0070717_10004198_pt1 | contig 10389 bp, 13 predicted proteins | sample LARL113metaG_FD_71366 | JGI IMG/M metagenome (GOLD analysis project Ga0070717, IMG submission 71366) | Corn, switchgrass and miscanthus rhizosphere microbial communities from Kellogg Biological Station, Michigan, USA - LAR L11-3 metaG | ecosystem: Host-associated > Plants > Roots > Rhizosphere ... | reverse complement strand
GCCAGCACCTCGCCCGCTTTCACTTTCAGATTGATGTTGCGAAGGATCTCTCGCGCGCCGTCGCCATTGCCTTCGTACGAAAAACTTACGTCGTCGAATCGAATGCTGCTGGAAAACGCGGGTAACGGCTTGGCTCTGGGCTTTTCACGAACTTCATCCTCACTATCCATGAACTTAAACAGCTCGGACGACGCGCCCAGCGCCTGCTGAAAATTATTATTGAATAAGGCAAACTTTCGCACGGGGTTGTACAAGCTGAAAACGGCAGCGATGAAGGCGACGAACGCTCCGGGCGTGAGGACGCCGTGGGCAATCTGGTCCCGGCCAAGCAGCAACAGGAGCGCGATCGCAATAGCGCCGAAGATATCCATCAGGGGAGAGCTGATCGCTGCCGCCGCGACGGATTTCAGATTCGCCCGGAAGAGCTTGCCCGCGGCCTTGCGAAAGCGCAGCACCTCCCAGGTTTCCATGCTGAAAGCCTTGACTATGCGATTGCCGGTGATGGTTTCGTGCAGGATATTTTGAATGTCGGCAAGTTTGTCTTGGCCGCGACGCGTAGTGTGCCGCACCCGCCGGCCAATCTTGCCCGCTGAATAAACAATGACGGGTACGAATAGCAGCAGCATCCAGGCGAGTTTGCCGCCTAGCAGTACCACTGCCCCGGCGGTGAATATAAGTGTGAAAAACTGCTGCAAGAATTCGGCCAGCACACTCGACATCGCGTACTGCACGCGTTCAATGTCGTTGACAATGGTTGAGACCAGAGTGCCTGTCGTGTGCCTTTGGAAAAACGCCGCCGAGCGCCGCAGGATCGATTCGTATAGATCATTCCGCAGGTCGGTGATCATGCCAAAACCCGCATGATTCACCAAATACGTTCCGGCGTAATCGAAGATGCCCTTCAGAACCGTGGAAGCGACCAGGGCATAAGCAACAATGGTCCAGGCATTGTGGAAGTGTGTGGGAACAAATTTTTCGAGATAGACCGCGTGATTCGAGCCTGGAACAGTGAAGAGGCGAATGTGCTCTGATCCGGACGAAGGGTTCAGGACGCGATCGAGAACCGGCCCGACTAGCAGCAAGCGGAACGCTTCAAAAAAACCGACTCCCGCGAGCAGCAGTACCGAGGAAGCAAATTGCCACCAGTACGGGGCTACGTAGCGAATAAGGCGGGTCAGTTGCCGCATGTCGCGCCCTCACTGCATTGTCGGACACGGCTCGCGGCTGATGAAATCAGCATAATGGTAGGACTTATTCTACTTTAGTTGATCTTTCCGATGGTTGTTGCCCTTTCAACGATCTTCAAAGACTTTGCACCCGCCCGGGTGGTGACCGGCGGCTGCCAGAAACTACTTCGGGCTATCCCGATGTACGACTTTTACCCGGTAACCTGACTTCCGCAGCCGTTTGCTGACCTCTTCCGCAATCATCACCGAACGATGCCGGCCCCCAGTGCAACCAAACGAGATCGTCAGATAGCTCTTTCCCTCGCGAATGTAGTGCGGCAGCAAATACACCAATAGCTCCGAAATCCGCTGCACGAACTCCTTCGTCTGCGGAAACGAGCGGATGTACTTGGCCACGCGCGGATGGCGTCCAGTGAGCGGACGGAACTCTGGCACGAAATGCGGGTTGGGTAAGAAGCGAACATCGAACACCAGGTCAGCGTCTTCCGGGACTCCGTGTTTGAAACCAAAACTCACGCAGGAAACGAGAATGTTCTTATCGGTCTCCTGCTTGTGAAACCGTTCGGTAATGTAGGCGCGCAGCTCATGGACGTTGAAGCGGGAGGTATCGATTACCAAGTCGGCAATAGCGCGAATCGGCCGTAAATGACGGCGTTCCGCGATCAGCGATGCTTTGACCGGAGTATCCGTGCCCAGCGGGTGCGGCCGCCGAGTCTCGCTGTAGCGGCGAAGAAGAATTGATTCGTCCGCTTCCAAAAAAATCGTCTTGGTCGGCAGCATTCGCTTGACTGACTTCACGATCGCCGGAAGCTCGTCGAGCTGAGTGCCCTCGCGCACATCCACCACCAGTGCCGTACGCTCGATTTCAGAAGATTGCCCCACCAGCTCGGCGAACCGGGGAATCAAGCCGACGGGCAAATTGTCGACGCAATAATACCCGAGATCTTCGAAAGCCTTCAGCACTGAGGCTTTCCCTGACCCGCTCATGCCGGTGATGATGACCAACTCGCCGCGCCCGTGGCCATCCCGTGACCGCGATTTCGCTGGAGATTTACGGAACTTGGCGCTAACAGGCATGTGCATGCGATGTTAGCAGGGACGGATGATGGTCGCTAGTTCTAGCCGAGCTGCTGTATAGCGCGCAAAGCTTTTTTGAGACACTTTCCAGCATAGTTCATCCCGGTTCTCTTCTACCCCAATATCCAGCAGCCATTCCGTTCGATTCCATTCCGCCTTACAGAATGCACTGTATGGCAGTTATCAATGCGACTTCGTAAGCTGGAGTGGTTGGAGGCGCTCATGCTTTGGACCATTTTTGTAATCCTGCTAATTCTGTGGCTTCTGGGATTTAGCTTTCACGTGGCCGGAAGTCTCATCCATCTGCTGCTGGTCATAGCCGTCGTCGTCCTGCTCATCAACCTGCTCACTGGCCGACGGACTGCTCTCTGAATGAAATCACTGAAACGCACGTTGTGCTCTCGCTCTACTTTGTGCATTTACTGGAATCGCCTTCTCTCAATCGGATCCTCAGACGCAGACCGATCAGGGGGCAAAGAGCGATGTAAAGGAAGCTGGGCAAGCCACTGGCCGGGCCGCTAAGAAGACCGCGCGCAAAACTAAACGCGGCGCAAAAAAGGCGACGCATGCTGCTGCCAGAAAGACCCGGCAGGGCGCCGGCGAAGTCGAAGATAAAACACAAACGCCGCCACCTCCACCGCCCCAATAGATCGCCAAATCGTGGCGTGAGGAGTGAAGGGCCACATCAGTGTGCTCTTATATTCACCAATCAAATGCGAAACGGCGCGCTTAGAAGCCGCGCGGGAAACAGGATGGCCGCGCGCACCAACGCAAGCGCGCCATGTACAGCGATCCCAACCACCCGGAACGGCAGCAGAAATAGCCAGACCAGCGGATAAAGCACCAGTGCGACCAGCGCCACCGGCCAGCACAACACAAACAGCACACACCAGAGAAGGAAAGCAATCATCAGAGTTTCTCGCGCACTATTTCCTAATATTCAATACGATTGTCCGTGAGCAATAGTTCCTGCAATCTAAGCTGCCAAATGTTTTTTGAGAAATTCCAGCGTTCGAGCCTTCGCATCCTGCCAAACTGGTCCTTCGAAGCTGTGGCCGGCCCCGGGGTAAATCTGCATTTCGTAAGGAATCCGCTTCTTCTCCAGAACGTGCCGCAAATGGTAGGCCTCTTCCACGGGGACCGTCGAATCAGCTTCGCCATGCAGGATCAGCACCGGGCATAACCGCCGCATAAAGAATTTCATTTCTTTCGGCAACCCGCCGAAAAATTCGACAACCGCTTGAATACGCGAGTCGATCGTGGCATTAGAAAGGGAAATATACGCGCCCAGAGAAAATCCCAGCAATCCCATTCGCTCGGGGTCGACGTGCGGCTGGCGAGCTACAAAGCTTATTGAATCCCAAAGCGTTTTCATCCATAGTGGAAAATGGCGAAAGATGGTGTCACGGTCAGCTTGGTTCGTGCCAGTACGATCGAAATAGTGGAGAACATATACGGCAAATCCGTTCGCGGCAAGAAGTTCCGCCGGGTCAGACATGATGGCGTGACCTCCTCCCGAGCCATGCAGCCCAATGATCGTGGGAAATTTATTTCCATTGGCGGAGGGAAGGAAACAATCGAGGCCGATGTCCTGTCCGCCGGAATTAAAGCTCATTCGAGATTGAGTCACGAGGTAGACCAAAAATTCCGCTCCGAGCGGATTTTGGGCGGGCACGAGTTCGTTGTGCGAAGGCAGCTTTAACGCTGCAGCACTGCTACATCCTCAGACAACCTCCGCAGTGATTCCCCATAGGGCGGACGCGCAATTCCCTTTTCGGTAACGATTGCACTTACATATTTAGCCGGTGTTACATCGAATGCGGGGTTCTCTACTCCGATCCCGTCAGGAACCATCTGCTTGCCTGCCATATGCGTGACTTCGCGCGGGTTCCTCTGCTCAATCGGGATACTGCTGCCGTCGGGAGTATCCAGATCGACCGTAGAAAACGGCGCCGCCACATAAAACGGAATGCCGTGTTCCTTTGCCAGCACGGCAAGCATGTAAGTGCCGATCTTGTTGGCGACATCGCCGTTAGCGGCGATGCGATCGGCGCCGACGACAATCGCGCCGATCTTACCTTGCTTCATCATGGCACCAGCCATATTGTCGGAAATTACGGTGGTCGGGATACCGTCCTTCATTAGCTCCCAGGCAGTGAGGCGTGAGCCCTGCAGGAAAGGGCGAGTCTCGTCGGCGTAAACGTGGATCTTTTTCCCCTGCTCCACCGCAGCGCGAATAACCCCTAATGCCGTCCCGTAGCCGCAAGTCGCCAGAGCGCCGGCGTTGCAATGCGTGAGCACGCCGCCGCTTGCCGGCATGAGAGTCGCGCCGTGCCGCCCCATCGCCCGATTGGCAGCAATGTCTTCGGCGTGCATGCGCCGCGCTTCATCGATCACCGCCTTCTTCAACTGAGACAAAGGCCTGACCCGGAGCAGCTCAAATTTCTCGCGCATGCGGCGAATGGCCCAGAACAAGTTCACCGCGGTGGGCCGCGTATCGCCCATTACCTCGCAGATCCTATCGAACTCCGGCTTCAACTCCCCAACCGTTTCCGCTTGGGAGCTCTTAACCCCGAGCGCGATTCCCATGGCTGCTGCAACCCCGATAGCAGGCGCGCCACGGACCACCATGTTGCGGATCGCATCCGCAACTTGCTCGTAGGTCTTGCAGGTGACGTAAGCTTCTTCAGTCGGCAGTTTGGTCTGATCGATGAAGCGCACGCCGGAATCGGTCCATTCGAGAGTTTGAACCATAGGAATTGATCATTGAATCAGTGAATTATTGAGCGATTGAAGAACAATGATTCAATGCCAAAATGATTCAATGATTAAATTTCTGAGCTCACTTAAACTTTGTGTTCTTCGCAGCGGACTCGCGGACGATTCATGATCGCCGGACGTCCGCAAATTTCGCATCCCGCGCCCACGGCCAGAACAGAGGGTGAGGTTTCATCGTTTTGCAAAGCATGCTCCCGCCGCACGTCGTCTGCGTTAAAGATTGAAACAAAACGGGCAGGCGCCGCAGCCTTCTCCACGCTGGTCCGTCCGCGTGCTTCCTGGCGCTCAACCAGGCACATTACGCCAACAATCTCAAAACCGAAATCCCGCGCGGCTTCGATTGCTTGAACCGTAGAGGCTCCTGTCGTGCAAACATCATCCACAATCGCCACCCGCGCCCCTTTTTCCCGGAAGCCCTCAATTCTTTGCGCGGTACCGTGCTGCTTGTCCGCCTTGCGGACCAAAAATCCGTCCAACTCGCCGCTCGTGACCGACACGGCGGTCACAATTGGGTCGGCTCCCATGGTCAGCCCGCCAATGGCCTGCGGCTTCCAGCCTTGCGCTCGGATTTCCTCCAGAAAAACCTGCCCGGTCAGACGCGCGCCCTGCGCATCAAGCGTAGTGGTGCGGCAGTCCACATAATAGTCACTGCTGGCTCCGGATGAGAGTTTGAAGTCCCCACGCCGGAATGATTTAGAGGCCAGCAGCCGCAACAGTTCCTGACGCGTCGCAGTCATGGAAATTCCAAGATAACATGAGTGGCGCCAACATCTCGCGGGCAGGACGCGGTTGTTAACGTAGCGCCAGATGGGCGGACTGTCTGGCAGCAAAATGTCAGCGCTACTCTCACGCAGCGTTGAGGCAGCCTACTGTGCCAGCTTCTCGAAGTGCCGGAAGCCGCCGGTCGCGGCGAAGATTAGAACGGAGAGAGTCGTATTGTACGACATGTGAATAATCACTCCAGCCGCCACTGACTTGGTCACTGCACGCGTAATCGTCAGGACCAATCCCACGAGGAACACCACCAGGACGGGTGCCCAGGCGCGCCCAAGTTGTGGAGAGTGGATCACTCCGAATCCCGCGGCCGTCAGAGCGACCCCGAGAAAAAGTCCCAACCGCCGGGCCAACACCGGATAAAGGAATCCGCGAAAAAAGAGTTCTTCAATCAGGGGCGCGAAAGTGGCTCCGAATACTGACAGAATCCATGCCTCGGCCGGCGTCTGAAAGAAACGATCTATGGGCAGCTCTTTAGGCATTGGGAGAAAATGAGCGACGGCTTGCAGGCCAAATGCCAGAACCACACCGCCCATGACGTATGCCGGCCAGTTCCTCGGGCGATTCCAGTGAATCTCACGCCAAAAGCTCCCGCTGGCCTTACGGTCAACCAGCGAAATCATGTACGCGAACACAACTAGATACGCTAGAAACTGCGCGATAACCGTGACCAACGGGTACCTGCTTACCTCCGCAAGAGGTAGTCCGGGATACAGCAGCCGATGCGCCAGGTATGCAACCAGCAGAAGGAAGACGACGATCGAGCCCATCGTGGCAAAGGCGATTCGCAGCACGTCCCAGCCTGTCCACGAGGGATTCTCGGCCACTGAAGTTGGAACTGAAGGGAACGGCTCGGGCGGTGGAGATGGCTCGACCCACGGATTTGGCGGCGATGACAAAAGCTGCTTCCTTCGCTACCTAAATTTACACGAAAAGATAGCGAGTGCGCCGAATCTCGCCAGATCCGCGCAGAAAGGTTGACAATTTCAGGCTTCAGAAAGGAATTCGTACTCGTCGATTACCGCAGCCACCGCGACCTTGCCATCAGGCGCGCCATTGTCCACGCGCACCACTTTGCCCTTACAGCGCACGCGAATGCTCTCGGTCAAGGTAATCTCAGGCGGGAGGGTAAGCGTAAATTCGATTGGCGATCCAGCGGTAATGGCCGAGTCCAAGTAAAAGCAGATACCGCGAGCACTTACATCGCGAGTCTGGGCGGTTTTTTCCTGCGATCCATGTTCGCTGTAACTAACAGAAACAGGCAGCCGCAGCGCAAATCGCCGCGTTGCCCGCTTTTCCTGTCCGGTCTCGGCCATGAGTACTCCGAAAAAAGCCCTGTAAGAATCGCCTTTTGCGTCCGGTGTGTCAAGACAAACCTTGTTTTGAGCGCTCGATAAAGGTCCCCTAGCTCCAGAATCGCACCGACGGACCGGGTCTGCCTTCATGATGTAAGCTGTTGCATAGGGCTTGTGCGATGGTGTTCGTCCTCGATAACTACGATTCCTTCACGTACAACCTCGTCCAATACCTGGGTGAATTGGGTGCTGAGGTTGTAGTTCGCCGCAATGACCAGGTAACGGTCGGCGAGGTGGAAGCCATGAAGCCGGAGCGCATCGTGCTGTCTCCAGGCCCCTGCACTCCCAATGAGGCGGGCATCAGTATCGAACTAATCCGCCATTTTGCGGGCAAAGTTCCTGTGCTTGGCGTTTGTCTCGGGCATCAGACCATTGGAGCGGCCTTCGGCGGCCGGATCAGCCGCGCACACCACCTGATGCACGGCAAAACCAGCCAGGTGCAGCATGACGGCAAGACCATCTTTCGCGAGATATGTTCTCCGATAACAGCCACCCGATATCACTCCTTAATTGTCGAGGAGGAAGCCTTGCCAGACGAATTGGAGGTAAGTGCCTGGACGACCGAGCGTGATGGCACGCGAGTCATCATGGGTCTGCGCCACCGCAAATTCCCCATCGAGGGCGTGCAGTTTCATCCTGAGAGCGTGCTGACCAATCACGGAAGGAAGCTGATAGCCAATTTTCTTGCCATCTAGAGCCTGTTTCGTCCTCAATTCCCGCTTTTGTTCTGAAATCGGAACAAGATTAAAAATTGTACCCAGAACCTTCGCGGATACGTTAAAACGACTCTGTGCCACCGGGGCTTGCCGCTCTGTGCATTTGATCCTCTTCAACGCATTGCGCCAAGCCCCGGTTTTTTATGATCAGAACTGGCCCGCTCAGATGGGTCGCTTCACTTTTTCCGATTTCTGCCGCACGCATACCGGAATGGTCTGTGCTTTGACGCTGTCAATTTTTGCCTGTTAGACTGAACAAGGTCAGCCCACAATTTATTCCAGCCGTCGGTCCTCAGTTCTCAATTGCGCGATCTGGTATCTTGCTGACTACTGGACACTGACGACTAGAACCCGAAGGAAAGTTCGTGCGCGCAGAAACGCGTCATCAACTGAAACAGGACCGATTCAGCCGAGCCACGATTGACGTGGCGGAAAAGACCGTCCATTGGACGGTTGAACATCAGTCGAAGCTGATCGTCGGCGCCGTCATTTTGCTTGTGCTAGTCGCCGCGCTGCTCGGCGGCTGGTACTACATCAATCAGCAGGATGAGAAAGCAAGCGTAGAGCTCAGCCAGGCTGTTCGCACTCTGGATACTGCGGTTCGCCCGGCGGGCATGCCGGCCCAGCCTGATGAACCCAGCTTTGCATCCACCAAAGAACGCGCGACCGCGGCACACAAACAGTTTCAGGAGATCGCTAGCAAATATCCGCATACGCGCTCGGGCGAGATCGCGCGCTATTTTTTCGGGCTAACCTCATTGCAGCTCGGCGACTATGCCACGGCAGAGCACGAACTGAAGAGCATTGCTGATTCCCACAACGAAGATTTTGGCTCGCTCGCCAAATTCGCGCTAGCTTCTGTCTACCGGAATACAAATCGAAATAAAGACGCGATTGAGCTGTACAAAAAGTTAGCCGATAAACCCACCCGCACTGTGGGCAAAGTTACCGCACAACTCGAACTGGCTGAGACTTATCAGGCCAGCCAGCAGCCGGTGGAAGCCAAGCGAATTTACGAGCAGATTCAGAAGGAAAACCCCTCCAGTGATGCCGCGCAAGTCGCCTCCGCAAAGTTGCAGGAGCTGAATAGTCCGCGCTAGAGAAATCCGATGGCCCAACGGGCCCGCCCGTTGAACAGCAGTACAGGCACGACCCATAGCTCCGATGGCATGTACAGATCATCGGCCGCGCTAACATGCCATCGGAACCGGTAACCATTACTGCCCGCCTGGGTGCCGCGGTAACCTTTCCCGCCCCCTGCCGATAGATCAACCGTGGACTCATCAGCCTTTGCCCAAGGCCGTGGAGAAGCCAAGCCAGGGGTTTCTCCTCATACTCGTTTTGTGGCTCGCCAACCAATCCTGACTAAAGAAGAGAAGGTTTTCGGCTATGAACTGCTTTTCCGGGACGGGGTCGAAGATTACTTTCGCGCCACCGATCCGGATGCCGCCTCACGCAACACCCTGGACAGCTCAATTCTTCTGGGGCTGGACGTTCTCTGCGGCGGACGGCGGGCCTTCATCAACTGTACCAGGGAGGTTCTGCTGAAGGATTACATGACGCTGCTGCCTCCTAACCAAGCGGTAGCCGAAATCTTGGAGAGCGTTCCGGAGATGACTTGGTTAAGGCTGCATGCGGCCGATTGAAAGAAGCGGGGTTCATGATCAGAATGACCCGCGCGAACCTCTGACCGAATTTGCCGACATTATCAAGGTGGATATCCGGCAGGTCTCGACCACAGAGCAAGCCGCCATGATTAAACGCTACGGCCCCTGGCGTTGCCGCTTGCTGGCCGAAAAGGTCGAAACGCGGCAGGGTTCCTGGAGGCGCGCAAGGCGGGATTCGTCTATTTTCAGGGATATTTCTTTCGCCGCCCGGAGCTGATGACGGCGCGGGAAATTCCTGCCAACCGCCTTAATTACCTGCGCATGCTCCAGGCCGTTTCGCAGCCGGAACTGGATGCCCAGGAAATTGAGAATGTGATCAAGAGCGAAGCTTCAATTTGTTATCGCCTGCTGCGGTATTTAAATTTCGCAGTTTTCGGGTTCCCCAGCGAAATTCATTCTGTGCGGCACGCGCTCTCTATTCTGGGCGAACGTGAAGTGCGCCGCTGGGTGCGTCTGGTCGCCACTCTGGGCGCTGGGCAAGGCAAATCCAGCGAACTGGTGCTCTCCGCGCTGGTACGTGCGCGCTTTTGCGAGCTGCTGGCGCCCAAGGTTCCGCAGGGTTCCTCTGACCTGTTTCTCATGGGGCTGCTCTCGCTGATGGACGCGATTCTGGAATTCCCATGGCAGAAGTACTCGACAACGTTCCTTTGGATCAAGGGACTAAGGCGGTGTTATCCGGTGCTGCCAGCCCCCTGCGCCCGCTTTATCAACTGATGCTAGTGTTATGTCCAACAAATAACTAGACACATACAAGAGGGTACGCTATGTTTGCGTATGCCTACTCCGGTGTCGTCCTTAACCCTCAGTGACAGTGATGAACAACAACTTCTGGAAT
>Ga0070717_10004196_pt1 | contig 10390 bp, 9 predicted proteins | sample LARL113metaG_FD_71366 | JGI IMG/M metagenome (GOLD analysis project Ga0070717, IMG submission 71366) | Corn, switchgrass and miscanthus rhizosphere microbial communities from Kellogg Biological Station, Michigan, USA - LAR L11-3 metaG | ecosystem: Host-associated > Plants > Roots > Rhizosphere ... | reverse complement strand
GGCAGAGGGGACGACGTAGGCCGACCCCACAGGCGCGTAGGTGGCCGAGATGCTGAGGACAGTGCCACGATGACCCGACTTCACCCAGCGCCGTCCGCAGGCCACGGTCGCGTGCAGCGTCCCCATGAGCACGATGCCGATGACCGACTCGAAGGCGCGAGGCGAGAGTTCCTCGGTACGCGCGATGAAGTTGCCGGCCGCGTTGTTGACGAGCACGTCGAGCGGACCAGCACTCCAGACGGAATCAATCATCGACTCAACCGCCTCGAGATTGCGCACGTCACAAGTGAGGGCGTGGATTGTGCCCTTCGTTGTTTGTCCGAGTTCCGCGCTGGTTTGCTTCAGAACCTCTTCGCGGCGTCCGCAAATGTAGACCGTCGCGCCGAGTTCAAGGAAGCGGTGCGCCATGCCCTTGCCCAGGCCCGTGCCGCCGCCGGTGATGAGGATGCGTTTGTTCTTCAGAAGATCAGGACGAAACATAGGCACAACCTTTACTCTCAAACTGCAGTAAGCGCAAACTGACTCGTGCGCGAAAAATGCAACCACTCCCACAAGGCGACCAACGACGCTAAGTCATTATTCCGCAATAGTTTGCATGCAACTTATTGCCGCTCAATATTTCACCGGAAGGGCTTCATATCAAACGCTCGTAACTCAAACAAAAGAGCTATTTTACCGAATCGGTCTAAAAAATAATTCAATACCGATATCTCCCCTTGATCGCAGTCGTAGCCGGTTTGACCCTCGCCCTTCCCCGTGACTAGAATCCGGATCACATCACTCGTGGGGTTTTTCATGAAGCGCTTCGCGTGCGTTCTGCTGTTCGTCTGCCTCTTCAGGTTCGCCGCCTTCGCCGATGACGACACGGACAAGGACCACCACCATCACGAAGACCTCAGCGAGACTCAGCTGGGGACGGTGCACTTCCCCATTTCCTGCTCCGCGGCGGTGCAGAAGTCCTTTGCCCGCGGAGTCGCGCTGCTGCACTCGTTCTGGTACGAGGAGGCGGAAAAGCAATTTCTGAACATCACTCACACCGACTCCCACTGCGCCATGGCGCACTGGGGAATCGCGATGAGCCTGTGGCACGAGCTGTGGAACGAGCCGGAGGCGAACGTCATCAAGCGTGGCCTGGGCGAGGCCACAGACGCAGAAAAGCTGGCGTCGGACCCGGCCTTAGCGAAGTCCGCCACGCCGCGCGAGAAGGCGTACATCGCGGCAATCGTGGCGTTCTATAGCGGCTCCGACAAACTCGACCACAACGCCCGCGCCAAAGCCTATTCCGATGCGATGAAGAAGGTGTATGAGGCTTATCCCGACGATCACGAAGCGGCAACGTTCTACGCGCTCTCGCTACTCGCTGCAAAAGAAGACCTGGAGCATCGTAAGCAAGCCGCCGCGATTCTGGAGAAGCTCTTCGCAATTGAGCCCTACCATCCTGGCGTCGCGCACTACCTGATTCATGCATACGACACTCCGCAACTCGCCGAACTTGGCATCCCCGCGGCCCGCCGCTATGCGCAAGTCGCGCCCGCCGCTCCTCACGCTCTGCACATGCCCTCACACATCTTCGCCCGCGTCGGACTCTGGCAGGACGATATCAACTCCAACCTTGCTTCGATCGCGGCCACGCGCAAGACGGCTGCCATGGGCATGGGCGGTGAAGGCCACCAGTTCCATGCCATGGACTTCCTGGTTTACGCCTACCTGCAAACCGGACACGAAGCCGAGGCGCAAAAGATCACCGACGAAGTGAAAGCCATGGCACCCATGCCCGACATGAACGGCATGGGGACGGACATGCGCCTCTTCGCCGAAGGCCGCTTCGAGGCCAGCTACGCGCTGGAATTGCATGACTGGCAAAAAGCCGCAACGCTGACTCCCGTGGCCACCACCGATGGCGAGTACAAGGTCGTAAGCTTGTTTGCGCGTGCCCTGGGAGCCGCCCGCGTGGGAAAGCTCGACGATGCCCGCAAGGATGTCGACGAAATAAAGTCCGTCGCCAAAATGCTTCGCGATCAGAAGAAGAAGGAAGTGGCCGACTTCATCGATCGGCAAGCGGCCGAACCTCTGGCTTGGATCGCACACGCCGAAGGCAAAGACGAGGAGGCCATCAAGATGTTGGGGCCGCTCACAGACAAAGAAACGGACGGCATGAGTACGACCGGCTATCTTCCAGCACAGGAGATCCTAGCGGATCTTTTGCTCGACGCTCGCCGCCCGCAAGAAGCGCTGGCGGAGTATCAGACAGATTTGAAATTCAATCCCAACCGCTTCAATGGCCTCTACGGCGCGGCCCGCGCGGCGGAAGCGGCCGGCAAGCAAAGCGAAGCCAATGAGTACTACGCGCTGTTGCTCAAAGACTGCGCGGGATCGAATTCGACGCGCCCGGAGTTGAGCCGGGCGAGAGAATTGCTGGCGAAGAAGTGAGTCAGCGAAAGAACTTCATCTTCACCACCAGCGCCACCAGCATGGCTAGCGCGCCAATCAGCGCGTTGTACTCGCGATGCTTGAGATACAGATCCCTGGAGAATCCCGCGGGCTCGCCTTCGGTCGCGGACTGCCGGGTGATTCTGGGAAACATGCGCGGCACGCGGCGCGCGTAGTCCCTGAACTCGGGAAACTTCTGGCGCAGGAATGTTTCTTCGTCGCGGATGACCGGAACGTAGATGGCGAAGAACATCACGATGAGCGCGATGCCGACCCCCCAACTGCGCGCGGCTATGGCGAAGCCCACGCCGATCAGCAGCGAGCCGAGGTAGAGCGGGTTTCGTGTGTAGCCGTATGGACCAGAGGTGGCGAGCGCCTCGTTCTTGCGCACGTGGCCCGAGGCCAGCCCGCGAATCAAAAGCCCGGGCGCAATCAGGAGCGTGCCGAGCGCGATGAAACGCCAGGTGGGCCGGGCCAGCCAGAAGTAGAGGATCGCGAACACGAATCCCAGCGGCACCCGGACGCGGCGCGCGATCCGCGACCACTCAGCCATGCGCACCTTCCGCTGCGGAGTTCGCGAGCAGAGTGCGGGCGGCGTCGACGACTGCCTCGGGGGTGATCTCCAACATGCCTTCGTCGGGCGCGGCGCGACGGGCATGAGAGGTCGGACTCTCGGGATGGCGCAACACGATGCTGCGAGTTCCGTAAGGCCCGTTGCGCGCGGGATCAGTCGGCCCGAAAATCGCCACGACCGGAACTCGCAGCGCGGCCGCCAGGTGCAGCGGACCGGTATCGCCTCCGATGAACAACTTCGCGCGGCGCGTGAGCGCGATCAAATCAGTGATCGAACACCTGATCGTTTTAGCGGCGCCCTCACTCGCAGCCTCGGCCGCAAGCGCGAGCGCCGCTTCACCGGGCCCGCTGTTGAGAATCGAAGGGAGGCCGTGGGCGCCCAGCGCCTTCGCGACCTGACCATAGCGCTGCGCGGGCCAGCGCTTCGCTCCCCAGCCCGCTCCGGGATTTAAGATGGCAAAATCGCGGATCGACGCTGCTTTCAGTTGCTGGTCGATGCGGCGCTCGGCCTCGAGATCGCGGGGAAACTGCACGAGCGAGGCTTTCGCCTTCTTGTGAGTCACTGCCTCGGCGATAGAAAGATTTTGGTCGATGACATGGGCCGCGTGCGCGATCACTGGGTGCGCGTACCAAAGGGTGGCGGGAGATTCGCGCGGCTCGGCGGCGCCATACACGACGCGCGCGCCCGACCAGCGCGCCAGCACCGCGGAGCGAATCGCTCCCTGCAGATCGACTGCGACGTCGTAGCTGGCCGCGCGAACGTCGTTCCAGACTTTTGCGATCTGCTGCAGAGTTGAAACGGTGAACAGCGACTTCCGCCATCCAGCCAAGTTCACGCTGTGCACCCAGTCGGCCACAGGTCGTTGCGCCGAGCGTGGACCGCGGGGCGGCGCTCCGGGCGCGCCCAGCAGTTCGGCCCATCTCTCTTCGATCAGCCAACCGATCATCGCGTTGGGAAATGCCTCGCGCAGAGCCTGCGCGGCGGGCAGGGTGTGAATGACGTCGCCCATGGCGCTGAGGCGCACGATGAGCAATCGCTTGATGTTCGTAGTGCCGTCCGCCGCCACGGTCAAGACTTCCTCGGCGAAAGCCGTGAGCGAATGATTTCGCTGGTGGAATGATCTTTGGAATCCCCAACGATGGCGACGCGCCCGCCATACCTCGCGATGGCATCGCGTTCGGGGACGGAGTCCGCGGTGTAATCGGTGCCCTTCGCCTGAATGTCGGGCTGGATCTCGCGGATGATCGCGCGCACGTCAAGCTCCGGGAAGATCACCACTGCGTCGACGTCGGCAAGCGCGGCCACAATTTCGGCGCGCTCTTCGGCGGGCATGATGGGGCGGCCTTCGCCCTTGAGCGCGCGCACCGAGTCATCGGAATTGATGGCCACTACCAATTTGCCGCCCAGGGCCTTGGCTCCGCGCAGGTAGCGCACATGTCCCACATGCAGCAGGTCGAAGCCGCCATTGGCCAGCGTGATGCGCTCGCCGGAGCGGCGCCATTCGTCTACGCAGGTGCGCAGTTCTTCGCGGCTCAGGATTTTGTCGTGCGCTTTCAAATGTTGTGCGTTCAATCTGTAACTTCAATGCGGCCGCGTCGCCGGCGGCGTCTGCTCAATAGCGCGCAGCAACTCTTCCCGCGAGACCGTCGCCGTGCCCCGCTTCATCACTACAATTCCACCCGCGTAGTTCGCCAGTTGAGCCGCTTCCTCCGTGGTCGCGCCGGCGGCGAGCGCGGCGGTGAAGGCCGCGATCACGGTGTCGCCGGCTCCGGTCACGTCCGCCACCTGATCGGCGCCGACAATCGGAATGTCTACCGGCTTGTGCTTATGATCGAAGGCGACTATGCCGTCGCGCCCGCGCGTGATCAACAGCGACTGCAGCTTCATGCGTGCCATCACCTGCTCGCCAGCGGCGATGAGCTTGTTCCAGTCTTGTCCGATTCGAAGGCCGAGAGCTTCTTCCACTTCGGGCTCGTTGGGAGTCGCGGCGGTTGCGCCGGAATATTGCAGCAGGCGGTAGCGCGAATCTAGGACGATGGGGGTCGATCCGAGCTTGCCCTTTTCGCGCAGCGCAGTAACGATCGCGGGAGTGGCCGCGCCGTATCCGTAGTCGGACACCAGCAACGCGTCGGATGCGTGCGTGTAATTGCGCGTCGCCAGGTACAATTCGCGAGTCAGGTGAGTATTCGGAGCTTGCAGCGGCTCGCGGTCCACACGAACCACCTGCTGCCGCGACGTGTGCGTCATGCCCGCAAGAATGCGGGTTTTCGTCACCGTGGTACAGCTCTTGTCCTTTAGGACGCCGCTGACGGGGATGCGCTTGTGGCGAAAATGCTTCAGCAACAGTCTTCCGGGTTCATCGTCTCCTACAATGCCGACGGGGAGAACGTTCACTCCGAGATCGGCCAGGTTGTTGGCGGCGTTGGCGGCTCCGCCCGGCACTACCGTGCGCTCGCGATGCTTCAGGATGAGGACCGGAGCTTCGCGGGAGACGCGGGAAATTTCGCCGAAGACAAACTCGTCGGCGACCAGATCTCCCAGCACCGTTACGGTGATGTTGGGGAAGGCTTCGACGAGCTTTTTTAAACGGTCGGCCTCTTTGGGATGTTTGGTCATTGCATGTGAATCGCAGCGCGTGGGCGAGACGCTCCCGCGACAGCCGGCAAGATGCCGGCGCTACTAGGCGCGGCGCCGTATCGCTACGAACAACAGATTCTCTCATGGCTTTGGGTTTCGCTCTTCGATCTTATGGAACATGGTATCGAGGGCGTTAGCTGCATCGGACAATTCCATTTTTACCGGGACAACCGTGAGCGGGGCGAGGGCGGAAAGATAGCCTCCCAGGTTAACGGCGTCTTTCTCGGTGGTCACGAAGCCTCCAGCCTCGCTGCGCTGTTTGAGGGCAAGCAACTCGCGGACGTCTTTCTCGTTGTAGGCATGGTGATCGCGGTAGAAGGCCTCGGCGACCGGTTCAATACTTGCGGCTCGAAGCTGGAGCACAAAATTCTGCGGGCGGGCGATGGCGCAGAAGACTACGGGGCGCAGGGGAATGGTCGCCGTCGCATTGTTCAGCTCTATCCCGCGACGCACGCGCCATACCAGCTTTTTGTCGAGAGGAAACGATTCTGCTGAAGCGCCACTAGCCAGCACCACAGCGTCGGCGCGCCGCAATGCGCTCAGCGGCTCCCGTAGGCGTCCGGCGGGAAGCAAGCGGTCGCCGGCATCCTGCGGCGTGACCAGAACGATATCGAAATCGCGCGCCAAGGCGCGATGCTGAAATCCGTCGTCGAGGAGATGAAGTTGCGGCCCAAATTTCGCTTCAACGAAGCGGCCCGCCTGGTAGCGGTCTTCGCCGACGACGACGGGCACCTGCAGTTTGCGCGCTATGAGAAGCGGTTCGTCGCCAAACTCCTGCGGCAAGCCGGCAGGATCGACAAGGTGCACGCCCCTGGATCTGCGTCCGTAGCCACGTGACAGCACATCGAATTTGATGCCACGCGCCTTGAACAACTCGCCCAAGAGAATCACGAACGGAGTTTTACCGGTTCCGCCCGCCGAAAGATTGCCCACGCTGACGACCGGGCCCTGCAGCCGCCGCGACCGCAGAAGCCCGCGGTCATAGAGTGCGTTGCGCGTTCGGACCACGCCGCCGTAGATGCTTGGGAGAGGATTCAATCGGTGTGCGCAGCTTGCGCCGATACTGGCCGAGGATCGCGATCGGTGCCGACCAGCGTTTTCAGGGCTTGCAGCGTCCGCGAGGTCGCGCCCATCTGCGAGCGGATGGTCTCCTGTGCGCGCCGGCCGAGCGCGCGCCGTTCGGCGTCGTTGGCAAGCAGATGCATGAGGGTAAGCGGCAACTCCGCCATGCCCACGATGCGCACCGCGTCGCGGCTCTGAAATAGAGCAACAATGTCGCGAAAATTCTCTGTGTGATTACCGGTGACAATGGCCACGCCATGCTGCGCGGGCTCAATAATGTTGTGTCCGCCGCGCGGCACCAGGCTGCCGCCGACGAACGCAACATCGGCTAGCGCGTAGAGCGAGGCGAGTTCTCCGATGGAATCGACCAGCAACACTCCGCACGCGAGCGGTTCTCCCTGCCATTGCGAACGCCGGAACGATGGGATGCCCAACTGCCGCACCAGGATCGCAACCTCATCGAAGCGCTCGGGATGCCGTGGGGCCAGAATCATCACGGCACGCGGATGCCCCACTCGCAAGTTCTCGAAGGCCTTTAGCAGCAGCGGTTCTTCACCTTCGACAGTGCTGCCGCAAACCAAAACTGGGCCGGCGCGTTCTGCCGCCAGCGATTGGCGGAGGCACTCAACGATGGGCGGAGAAGAGGGCAGGCTCGTGTCGAACTTGAGATTTCCGGTTATTCGCACGCATTGCGGGTCGGCGCCGATCGATTGCAGCCTGGCACTGTCCTCGTCCGTTTGCGCCAGAAAGAGATCAACGTGCACCAGCATTTTCTGCAGAGCCCAGCGAAAACGGCGATAGTTCGGCCAGGAGCGGTCGGAGATGCGGGCATTGACCACGGCGATGCGGGCTCCGCTGGCATGGGCGAGCCTCAGAAAATTTGGCCAGAATTCGGTTTCGGCGAGCACGACTAACTCCGGGTGCAAAACTCGCAGGTAGGGGCGAATCGCGAACGCGAAGTCCATGGGGAAGTAGAAGACGTTCTCTTCGCCAAAGCGCTTGCGGGCGAGGGATTGGCCGGTGTCGGTCGTGGTGGACACCAGCAAACGGTGGTGCGGGAAGTCGCGACGCATCTGCTCGACTAGCCCGGTGATGGCGAGGACTTCGCCGAGGGAAACAGCGTGGATCCAGATAACGCGATTGGAGGAGGCATGGCTCGCGATCAATCGCTGCGGGACCCGGCCCAGGCGTTCGGCCAGGCCGGAGCGATATTTGCCGTGACGCAGAATATGGTAGAGCCAGTAAGGCAGGGTCAAAAGCAGTGCCAGCGCCAGCACGAGACTGTAGAGAAAGTAGCTCAAGCTGAGCCATTCTAAACCGGAGCGTGGCTGCCGGTGCCGCACTCTTTCGCGTTGTTTGCGAAAAGGGTGGGACGCGCCGTGAGGCGATTTTGCCTTCTATAATTGCCGACATGCCATCTTTTTCCTTGCGACTCGCCGATCCTTCGGTCGTTGTGGCGGTTTGCGCGGTCTTGTCTCTTCCGCTCGCGCTGGTGGCCAAGGACTTCGTGAAGCCGGTGGCGAAGCTTGCCATCAATTACCCTGCGCACGATTTTCATCGCGATTCGAAAGTCGCCATCGCGGCCGATCCTTATGACACGCCGGAAAAGGCAAAAATATTCTCGGTGGATTTTGCGGCGCACGGCTTTCTGCCTGTTTTTTTCGTGGTCACGAATGACGGTGATCAGCCCGTCTCCATCGCCAACATGGAGATCACGCTGATTACGCGCAATCACTCGAAACTGACGCCAGTTCCTACGAGTGAGCTCTATCGGCGACTTTCGAATCCGCAAGCCAGCGGGCGGCCGAGTCCGGTTCCGCTTCCTCTTCCGCGCAAGGTAAAAGGCACGGTCAGCAAGAAAGAGATGGAGGAGATCGAGTCGTCGCAATTTGCGGCTAAGGCAGTTGAGCCGCACGGGACGCAGTCTGGATTTATGTTTTTCGACGTTGGCGGAATCTCTTCTCCGTTGCCGGGAGCGAACATCGACATCACGGGCGTAAACGATGCGAAGGGGGATGAGTTGATGTACTTTGAGATTCCGGTGGATAAGTATCTTGATGCGCCGAGAAACTGAAATCGGCATCGGACGTCGGACCTTAGGCTTTAGACCTTAGGCTTTAGACCTTTTGCGATGTCAGTTCGGCGTGGATTCGGGTGGGATTGGGATTAATGTAGAGGCGTCAGAAAGCAGGGGTCTTTATGAGCAAACATAAATTAACTAAATCATCCAACAGCAATCGACGGACATTTCTTAAAGCGGGCGGACTGGTGACTGCGGCGGCGCTGGGCTCGGCGGCTCTTCCGGAAGTTGCGCTGGGCCAGGCTGGTGCGGCTCCGAGTTCTCCGCCGTTCAATTCAGCGACCACAAATTCCATGCCGACCCGCAATCTGGGGAAGACCGGATACAAGGTCGGCATCTTCAGTTTGGGAGGGCAGGCCGCGCTCGAGAAGGCGCATAACGAAGCCGTCGCAGTGCCGATCGTCGAAAAGGCTCTCGACCTGGGCGTGAATTACATCGACACGTCTTCGATTTATGGCGGGCCGGAGCGCTGGAGCGAGCAATATGTTGGCAAAGTGATGAAGCATCGCCGCGGCGAAGCGTTTCTTGCGACCAAAACGAAAGAACGCACTCGCGACGGTTCGATGCGCATGATCGAGATGTCGCTGAAGCTGCTGCAGACCGATCACGTCGACCTGTGGCAACTGCACGACATCGGCACGATGACGGATATCAATGAGATCTTCGCCAAAGGCGGAGCCATGGAAGCTCTGCTCGAGGCGCGCGACCAGAAAATCGTGCGCTATCTCGGCATCACAGGACACTACCGGCCAGACGCGCTGATCGAGGCGATCCACCGGCATTCGTTCGACACGATTCTGATGGCGGTGAACGCCGCCGATCCGCATCATTACAGTTTCTCGGAGCAACTGCTCCCGCTGGCCGTGGAGAAGCAGATGGGAATTATTGGCATGAAAGTGCCGGCGCGGGGACGGATTCTTTCGTCGTGGACGCCGCCGCCGATTGAGCAGCAGAAACATTCGTGGGAAGGCATGGTGCTGGCGCCGACCGCGGGTACGCTGGAGATGCGGCAGGCGATGTATTATTCATTGTCGCTGCCGGTCAGTACCGTCATCATTGGGTGCGATTCGATTCCTCAGCTGGAACAGAATGTGCAGCTAGCGCGGGAATTCACTCCCCTGAACCAGCAGCAGATGGCGACGCTCACCGAGAAGGCACAGCCGGTTTCGAAGCAATCGCTGTTCTTCCGGTTTTACGAGCGGGCGTAGGCGAGTTGCTGCCTGCCTTTCACGATTTGTCATCCTGAGGGCTGCGTCTTTCGCAATCAGCTGGGAATTGCATAGGTCCTTCGTTTCGCTCAGGATGACAACGCCTGGGTCAATAAACCCCGCGGCGGGCGACCTTTATAATCTTTCGTTATGGCTACCACCGCCGCCACTTCCATCGCCGCTCATCCTAAGTTCGAGCCGGTCATTGGGCTAGAAGTTCATGTTCAGCTGCTGACGGTGACCAAGATTTTCTGCTCTTGCTCGACGCGATTTGGGGCGCCGCCGAATACCAACGTCTGCCCGGTTTGTCTGGGGATGCCGGGGGCGCTGCCGGTTCTCAACAAGAAAGCAGTGGAGTTCGCCACACTGGCGGCGATGGCGTTGCAGTGCCGTATCAAC
>Ga0070717_10004194_pt1 | contig 10393 bp, 11 predicted proteins | sample LARL113metaG_FD_71366 | JGI IMG/M metagenome (GOLD analysis project Ga0070717, IMG submission 71366) | Corn, switchgrass and miscanthus rhizosphere microbial communities from Kellogg Biological Station, Michigan, USA - LAR L11-3 metaG | ecosystem: Host-associated > Plants > Roots > Rhizosphere ... | reverse complement strand
GATGCGTTGCGCAATTTTGCGCTTCTGCTCGGCGGTGCGACCGGCCAGCATCGTGATTTGGATCATCGGCATAAGAGCCTCCGTCCGTGCGTGTAGGGGGACGCCCCCTCGTCCACCCACCCCAGACGAGGGCGTTCTGGGGCTACATGTCCGAAAGAGCGATGGATCCCGGCTTCACTGCGCCAGCTCAAACCCGGCGAAGAAGAAACTTAACTCGAAGCGTGCGGTATCGTCGGCATCTGAACCGTGGATCGCATTGTGCTCGATGCTCGACGCCCACTTCTTCCGGATCGTGCCTTCTTCGGCGTTTGCCGGATTGGTGGCGCCCATCAATTTTCGTAGGTCGGAGATTGCGTCTACCTTTTCCAACGCCAGCACAACAATTGGCCCGCTCGACATAAAGTCAGTCAGGGAGTTGAAGAATGACTTGCCGGCATGGACCGCATAGAATTGTTCAGCCTGGTGCTTGGAAATTTCAAGCATTTTGATGGCTAGAATCCGAAAGCCATTCTTCTCGAATTGCTCAATGATGTCGCCGATGGCGTTCTTGCGCACGGCGTCCGGCTTGACGATGGTCAGAGTGCGTTGAAGAGTTTTCATAAGTTCTGTCGTTTGGTCGTTTGCAGTTGGCCTGTCGAGTCAGGCTCGACATGTCATTAGGATTTACTGTTAGACCTTCACTCCGATCGCTGCGGCCACGGTTTCGCCAATTTCCGCGGGTGATTTTGCCACTCGAATCCCGGCGGCTTCCAGCGCGTTGATCTTTTCCGACGCGGTGCCATGTCCCCCGGAAATAATCGCACCTGCATGTCCCATGCGGCGTCCAGGAGGCGCGGTTTGTCCGGCAATAAATCCGACGACCGGCTTCTTCATCCGTGATTTCACGAATTCGGCCGCGGTTTCTTCGGCATTGCCACCGATTTCGCCGATCATGATCACGGCTTCGGTCTGGGGATCGCGATTAAACAAATCGAGCGCATCTACGAAATTTGTGCCAATGATGGGGTCGCCGCCGATTCCGATCGCCGAGGATTGTCCAATACCGCGGGTCGTGAGCTGATAAACCGCCTCATAAGTCAGTGTGCCCGAACGCGAAACGATTCCGACGGGGCCTTCGCGATGAATGTGGCCCGGCATAATTCCAATCTTGCATTTGCCGGGCGAAATAATTCCGGGACAATTAGGTCCAATCAGCCGCGCGCGCCGGTTTTGCAGAAACTCCCAGGCGCGAACCATGTCGAGCACGGGAATCCCTTCAGTGATACAGATAATCAGTTCGATTTCGGCGTCCGCGGCCTCCATCATGGCGTCACCAGCAAAGGCCGGCGGCACAAAAATCACCGACGCATCGGCGCCAGTCTTGTCCACCGCTTCCTGCACCGTGTTGAACACAGGCCAGCCTTCATGTGTGGTGCCGCCCTTGCCCGGAGTCACTCCGCCGACAATCTTGGTGCCGTACTCAGCGCAAGCTTTGGCGTGAAATGTGCCTTCGCGTCCGGTAAGACCCTGCACCAAAACCCGCGTGTTTTTATCAACCAGAATGCTCATAAAGTTCCACGTAGAGACGTAGCTTGCTACGTCTCATTCTTTGTCGCCGGATCATCGGTCGACTCGGCAAGACGCAGCAAAGCTGCGTCTCTACGAAGATTGACTTGCGGCCGCGACCACTTTTTCTGCTGCGTCCTTCATGGTCTCGGCCACGATGAAATTGAGTCCGGAATCTTTCAGGATTTCTCTTCCTTGCTCCACGTTTGTTCCCTCCAGCCGCAGCACTACCGGAAGCTGAATGTGTGTTTTGGTCGCCGCCTCTACTACCCCGCGTGCGAGCGTGTCCACCCGAAGAATCCCCCCGAAAATATTGATCAGCACCGCTTTCACGTTCTCATCGCTCAGCAAAATCTCAAACGCGTGGGTCACCTGCTCGGCATTAGCACCGCCGCCGACATCGAGAAAGTTCGCTGGCATTCCCCCGGCGTACTTAATGATGTCCATCGTCGCCATCGCCAGACCGGCACCGTTCACCATACAGCCGACATTTCCATCCAGCTTGATGTAGTTCAAGCTGTATTTCGAGGCCTCCACCTCCAGCGGATCTTCCTCGGTAATATCGCGCAGGTCCTTCAACTCAGGATGGCGGAACAGGGCACTATCATCAAAGGTCATCTTCGCATCGAGCGCAAACAGCCTGCCATCGCTGCAGGTGACGAAGGGATTGATTTCCATTAGCGAACCATCGGTCTGCTCGAATGCCCGGTAAAGGCCAGTCATGAACTGCACGGCCTGGCTGATCTGCTGGGGCTTCAGCCCAAGTTGAAACGCCAGCTTTCGCGCTTGAAAAGCTTCGAGTCCCATGCCGGGACTGATGTATTCCTTCAGGATGGCATTCGGATTCTCCGCCGCGACCTGCTCAATCTCCATTCCACCCGCAGCTGAGGCCATGAACACCGGCCTGGCCTCAGTGCGGTCAATCACAATTCCGAGGTAGAGCTCTTTCTCGATTGGCAGAGTTTCTTCAATCAGCAGACGTCGCACCACTCGACCTTCAGGGCCAGTCTGGTGCGTAACCAGCGTCATGCCTAAGATCTTCGAGGCTAGCTCGGCAGCTTCTTCCACGGATTTCGCGATCTTTACTCCGCCACCTTTCCCCCGGCCACCTGCGTGAATTTGCGCTTTTACCACCACTCCGCCTGCGCCAGAGTCGAACAGTGCCTTGGCCGCAGCCTGGGCCTGGTTGGGGTTCTCCGCCATCTCACCGCGCGGCACGGCGACGCCATACTTCTTCAAAATCGCTTTGGCCTGATACTCGTGAATTTTCATCGTACTTCCCGGACTGAGGCGGGCATCGCTTGCGGCTGCGGCTGAACGACTGCTGGCAGCAAACCTTCGATTTTATAGAAGTGTCGCAGATCGGTAAAGCGATGCTTGGCAGAACAAGGCAGTCAGCGCCAAGAATTTCCCACTCTGGAAATCGTGCGGCCGAAAATGTTCAGGTGTCCTTGCGTACTCCATCCCCGTGATGTTTATGTTTGAAGCATGAGAAGCGCATTCGGATTTTTGGTGTGCATGGTTCTGTTCAGTAGGAGGCTCGCGGCTCCCAAGCCGCATGTGGTCGTATTGGGCAAGTGGACTTCGGTCAAATGGCAAGCCGGAGATGATGAAGGCAAGCCGGTGGATGTAAAGATTCGGCCGCTTTACGTGGATGGCAGAACGAAAGAATTCACGCTAGGGCCCACGCACGATGTAACCGACCGTGCATTCGTCGTGCAACGCATGTTCCGGTTGAATGATTCCCTGCCCCAGGACGCCGGTCCGGCACGGTGGCGTTGGCAATGGGGCGGGTGGCTGCTGGCCGATCGCGTCACCGGCAAGGTGCAGCAGATTACGCTGCCGGAGTTTGATCCCTACTATTCGGCAGTGAACTGGTTTCGCGATTACGCGGCATATTGGAGTTTTCGACGAGGGCAACAAAGTTTTCGCCATGATCGTACAACTGGGCAGGAGGAAGCCGCTGTTGAAGAAACTCGTGAGCGATGCCGGAGCCGAGATGCCTGGATGCCCTTCGCCGGTATGGCAGCGTGGCCCGGTACGCGTGACCTTTGAACCAAAAGGAGACCAGAAGTTAACTTTTTCGGTTAGAAGCCGGGCAGTGGATTTGGCCTCCCAACACGAAAACGAAGGAGGCGAGTAGACAGAACTACGAATTCGGGAAACCTGCCGACGCGCGCTGCACGGAATGACGAACGAGATGAAATGCCAGCAGCAGCACGACTCCGGCAATGATGAATACCCAACGCCGCCAGGAATTCCTTTCGTCGGGTGGCGACGTGAGGTGGCGCGCGAGCACCGCGCCCAGGCTCAGCCCTGTAACGAAGCCTCCCAGATGTGCGGCGTTGGAAATGCCGGGCACCACGGCTCCAAAGAACAGGTTGTATCCCGCGAACGACATCAGGCTTTTCAGAGTTGCCTTAATCGCATTGGGAGGGACCGGTAGGCGGCCCAGATAGAGAGCGGAAATCAACGCTCCAGCGATTCCGAAAATCGCACCCGATGCTCCTGCTCCCACAGCCGTAGGATGCCACCACAGGCTCACTATACTGCCGGCGATTCCGCAGGCTGTGTAAGCCAGAACGCACGTCCAACGATCGAATATGCGCTCCGCCAGCGCGCCCAGATTCCACAAACACCACATATTCAGCGCGATGTGGATGATGCCGATGTGCACGTAGTTTGAGGTGAGCACGCGCCAGGGCTGCGTGGTCAGCGTGTAGGGCCCCCAGTCGGCGCCCCATTGCTTGAGCTGTGCGAGTTCTGGGCTCATCGGTGAGACTCCGGAGAGCGTCATAGCGACGAAAACCAGAACATTGATTCCGATAATGGCGGAGGTCACCGGCATTCTCTCCAGCACGAGAGAACGGCGGGTCACGATGGGTGCTTGTGCCTGAGCGCGGGCTATTGCGGCGGCGTGGCACTCTGGGCAGATGTTCAGTTCTCCAACTGGCGCCGGCGGTATTTCGCGGCCACAACTCACACAAGCTGGCATTTGAGTATCTTACGTTAGCCCGGACTATTCACAATTGACTGGGTGAAGGATGTAATACGGGGCTGCAAACGCAGCTACTCAATCGGCGGCCGTCCCTACCGCCTCCAGCCGCTCTGATTTTCTTGTCACGGTCGCGCTGGTGACGAGGACAACGGAGGCAATCACAATCGCGCTACCCGCCAGCATGTATCCATCAATCTTTTCGTTCAGCACCAGCCATCCCAGAAAAACGGCAACGACCGGATTCACGTAAGCATACGTAGAAACCTTCGCTGTGGGTGCGTGGCCGAGGATATAGATGTAAGCTGTGTAGCCGATCAGAGATCCGCCCACAACCAGGTAAGCAACGGCCCCGATGCCACGAGCGGTCCAGGTCACATGGGCGAAGTCACGGTTCACAAACGCGACAACAAAATTGGCGAGGCCGGCGAAGAATACCTGCCAGGCAGTGGCGGCAAATGTCGGCGCCACGGATTGCCACTTCTTCGACAGCACCGATCCGAACGCCCAGCTCAACGCGCCTCCGATCAGCGCAACTGAATACCACAGTTCTTTTCTGCCAAGCTCACCAGTGGCAGTGAGTTTCGGCCATAACAGGACAAGGGTTCCTGCAAACCCAAGCCCGAGTCCCAACAACCCGCGTCCTGAAACTCTGTGATGGCCGATCATCAAGGAGTCCAGCACCAGAAACCATAGCGGCACAATCGCCACCAGCAGCGCCGCAAGCCCGCTGGGAATGTACAGTTCTGAATACGAAAGCGTCAGATTGCCGCCGACCAGCAGCAGGATTCCGACGACCGCCAGCCGGATGAGCTCGCGGGCGCTATAACGAATATTCTGTCCGCGCAGAACGCAGTAGGCCAGCATGATCACGCCCGCAATCGTGAACCGGGTAGCACACATTAGCCCCGGAGGGATGTGCTGCACAGCAATATCAATGCCGAGGTAGGTCGATCCCCAAAAAACATAGACCAGGCCGAAGTTGAGGGCCAGCATGAAGCGGGATGGATGTGAGGAGGACATGAGACGCGCAGTTTAGTGGTATTAGACGAGAGAAGAGCGGCCGTGGATTCTGGTTTTGTCGCACGAGCGATAGAGAATTCATTCTTCCACGCACAAATTCTACTCATAATCTGGCCTATTCATGGGCCGGTTCCTATCAGAGCACGATATTCAGTCGTGCCACAAATCGCTACTTTTCCAACCTGGCATGGCTGAAGGCCATGCCCTGATACGAACCCTCGTGCACCAAGGGCAGCAAGCTGCGGCGGTTGCTGCGCTATAATTAACACACATGCAATTCCGGAATCCCAATTCGCACTTGCCCGCCTGCTGGCTGCACATGCTTGTGTGCCCACGCAGGTATCTGGCAGTACTACCTTCGCAAGTGCGTCCTAATCTATTCGGCAGCGATTAATTCCAATCCTCCTCAGTCAGTGTGGGGCCGCAGTCCGCTCGAATGGCGGGCGTTCGGCCAAACGACGAAAGACCAACAGCCAACGACCGATTCCAGGAGGATCACATGCCGACCAAAACCTTGACCGTGATTGATGGACCAAAAATCAGCACCGCGCTGCCGGGCCCGAATGCCAAACGTGTTCTCGCGGGCGATGAGCGCTACATTTCGCCGTCCTATACCCGCTCGTATCCGCTAGTGGCCAAAGAAGGCCACGGCATTGTTGTGACGGATGTGGACGGCAACGAGTTTTTCGATTTCTCATCCGGCATCGCCGTGACCTCCACCGGCCACTGCCATCCCGACGTAGTTGCCGCCATCCAGAAACAAGCCGGCGAGTTGATCCACATGTCGGGCACAGATTTCTATTACGAGAGCCTGGTCACGCTGGCTGAGAGGCTGTCGAAAATTGCGCCGATGCCCGGGCCGCATCGCGTGTACTACGGCAACTCTGGCGCCGAGGCTGTTGAGTGCGCATTGAAGCTGGCGCGGTATCATACCAAGCGGCAGAACGTAATTGCGTTTTTCGGCGCATTTCATGGAAGGACGATGGGGGCACTCTCTCTCACCGCTTCAAAGGCGCAGCAGCGGCGCCGTTTCGGTCCGCCTCTCCCCGGAGTCACTCACGTCCTATTTCCGGATGTGTATCGCAAAGGCGAGCAGGATGCGCTGGCCTGTGCGCGCTTCATCGAAGAAAAACTATTCAAGACGACCGTGCCTCCAGAGGAAGTAGCAGCCATTTTTGTTGAACCAGTGCAGGGCGAAGGCGGGTACGTTCCCGCTCCAATGGCATTCATGCAAGAGCTGCGGCGAATTTGCGATCGGCACGGAATCCTTTTAGTCGCTGACGAAGTACAAAGTGGCGCAGGCCGCAGCGGTAAATGGTGGGCTATCGAGCACACTGGCGTTCATCCCGACATTATTTGCATGGCAAAGGGTATCGCTTCCGGCATGCCGCTGGGGATCACGTTGACCAAAGCCGAAATCATGGACTGGGTGCCGGGATCGCACGCTTCCACGTTCGGCGGCAACCCAGTGTGCATTGCGGCGGCGCTCGCCACCCTCGACGTGATTGAGCGCGAAGGCCTGCTGCGCAACGCGGAAGACGTTGGCAATCACATGCTGCGCCGCATGGCGGACTGGCCGGCGAAACACCGCTTGGTCGGCGAAGTGCGCGGACGCGGCCTGATGATTGGCGTGGAACTGGTAAAAGACAAGCAGACCAAAGAACAAGCTTCAGCAGAACGCGACCGGGTAGTCGAGCTGGCATTCGAACGCGGTGTCCTATTCCTCGGCTGCGGCGCTAGCACCATCCGCATCGCCCCTCCACTGATCACTACCAAAGAGCAGGCGGACGTGGCAGTCGAGGTGTTGGTGGAGTGTATTGAGTTGGCGGGGAAATAACATACCGGCCATGTAGGGGCAGGTGCCCTCATCTGCCCACTCCAGCCATTATCTCGGACATCTCGACCTACCAAACTTCAAAACATTGAGCGACTATTTCCCTGGGATCCCGTGTTTTAACGCTTGACGTTACTAACGATGAGCGTTATTCTTTACTTGTGATCAAGAGCTTCGCCAATGCCCAGACAGAGCGGATGTGGCGAACGGGGAAAACTAGGGGTTCTCCGCCGGCCAGTGTTACAAAGCGAAAGTTCGCGATGCTTGACGCCGCCGCCAAGCTGGATGACTTGCGAGTCCCACCGAGGAATCGCCTAGAGAAGCTAAAAGGGGACCGCGAAGGGCAGTACAGCATTCGCATCAACGATCAGTACCGCATTTGCTTCACTTGGGAAGATGGCAATGCGTACGACGTAGAAGTAGCGGATTATCACTGAGAGTGGGGGGTATGGGAAATGAGCATCTCAAGGAAAGACACACCGAATTGGAGGGTCCACCCGGGGGAAATCCTGCGGGAAGAGTTCCTCAAGCCGATGAAGATGAGTGTGTATAAGTTGGCGAAGGAACTCCATGTTCCCGCTCCACGTGTGAACGATATCGTATTGCAGAAGCGCGGGATTACAGCTGATACGGCAGTCCGACTAGCCAGGTTCTTTGGAACGTCGGAGCAGTTCTGGCTTGGGCTGCAGTCAGCATTCGAGGTGAGTGTGTTTAAGGCCGAGCATCGGGACCTTCTCGATCAAATCAAACCCTTAAAAGCCTCACACGCACATGCGCCGTAAGAGGCACATTGGAAATCCACAGTTCTGATTGTGACGTACATCACAGCGCCTGATAGTCAGCAGGCCCTAAGCTGGATTCATGCTTTCCGGCCAGTTCACCCAAATCGTCATTCGCGGGCTAGATCGCGTCATCGCTAGGACCTCCGCGAAAGACGCGCAGAATACGCCCGCCCATCAGCGCACCGGCCGGCGCGGTGAGGAGGACGCCTACTTCCACCTGCGCCGTCGCGGATACATCATGGTTGCCCGCAACTTCCGCACGCCACGGCATCATGGAGAAATTGACCTGATCGGCTGGGATAAGGACGTGCTCTGCTTTATCGAAGTCAAAACTCGTACAACCCGCGATATAAAACTTGCCGCCGCAGCCGTAGACCGCAAGAAGCGCCACCACATCCGGGTGGTGATTCGCGACTATCTGCGCACATTTCCTGAGTTGCCGCAGTGGCACTTTGCCGTGGTCACGGTGTATTACGAAGGGCGTAAGCATCCGACTTTCGAAGCTATTCCAGAATGCCTGCTCTCGTCGTAAAATGGATTTACCCCGGGTGGCAGCGGGCTGGAGGAAACGATTACTTGCCCGAACTCAGAAAAGACCCCATTGTCGGCCGCTGGGTCATTATTTCGACCGACCGCGCCAAGCGTCCCACCGATTTCACCCGCGACTCTGTAAAGCTCAAGGGAGGCTTCTGTCCCTTCTGCTACGGAAATGAGAGCAAGACTCCGCCGGAAATCCAAGCCTACCGGCCGAACCAGAACGGCGGCCCGCCTCAACGTGACACTGCTGGTTGGACGGTGCGCGTGGTGCCGAACAAATTCCCCGCTCTCGGAATCGAAGGCAACCTCGACCGCCAGGCCGAAGGCATGTTCGACAAGATGAACGGGGTCGGCGCGCACGAAGTGATCATTGAGACCAATGACCACAACGCCACGCTGGCAACATTGCCGCCGAAGCGGATTGAAGACGTGCTATGGACCTACCGCGACCGCATTCTCGACCTAAAGAAAGACCGGCGGTTTAAGTACATCCTGATTTTCAAGAACCACGGCGACTCGGCCGGGGCATCACTGGAGCATGCGCACTCGCAGCTCATCGCGCTGCCCGTCGTCCCTATCTACGTTGCCGAAGAAATCGAAGGCGCTAAGCAGTACTACATTTATAAGGAGCGCTGCGTTTTTTGCGATATTGCCAGGCAGGAAACTGAAGCCGGAGTACGCGTGGTTTCGGAAAACGAGGATTTTTTGACCATCGCCCCGTATGCTCCGCGCTTCCCGTTCGAAACGTGGATTCTACCCAAGCAGCATGAGTCGGCGTTCGAGAACTCGTCGTCGCACATGTTCGAAAACCTCGCCAAGGCGATCCGGACGCTTCTGAACAAAGCCGACCGCGTACTCGACAATCCCCCGTACAACCTAGTGATTCACAGTTCACCCACGCAGGATTCGACCAATGACCACTATCACTGGCACATCGAGTTCATGCCCAAGCTGACGAAGACGGCGGGATTCGAGTGGGGGACGGGCTTCTACATCAACCCGACTCCGCCGGAAGAAGCGGCGAAATTCTTGCGGGAAGCGAGCGTGGAGGAGCCGGCTGCTGCGACCGTAGGATAAGAAGGCAGGATGGCTGCGGTTTATTCTTCCGCACTGTATTCTGCTAGACGCGCGAGATATTGCCTTCCGCGTTCCGTCAGCTCGACGATATTTTTTAAGTCCATCTTGGAGTTGTCGGCCAACTCGGAAATTTTGCGGTCATCGCGGTTGCGAATCAGTCCCAGCGTGCGCAGCTTTCGAAGTTCAGTGCGCACCGAATGCCTGCCGAGGTAATCCTGCGTTTTCCCCTTGTCGATGTTCTTGAGGTGTTGCAGTTCGCTTGGTTCCAGAAGAAGTGTCAGGACAAAACGAACGTCGTCGAGTTCGTTCCGCTGCTTCTCCTGATCGTGTTGTAGTTTCTGCAATTCAAATTCCACGCTCCCGACCTTGATGTGGGTGACCTTCTCCAGCAGTTCCGGCCGTAGCAAAACAGCGACTGCAGCGCAGCTTACGAGAAGTAATCCGACGTCAGCGATGCCTAGTTTTTGTTTGTCCTGAATTTTCCCGATTACAATCCCGACGATGTAGGCAGAGATTGCCAGGATGATACCGAGAGCGAGCGCAAGGCGTATCCCCGCTCCAGCCGGGCGCTTGTTGCCAGCGTTTGATGCCACCTCAGGT
>Ga0070717_10004192_pt1 | contig 10393 bp, 4 predicted proteins | sample LARL113metaG_FD_71366 | JGI IMG/M metagenome (GOLD analysis project Ga0070717, IMG submission 71366) | Corn, switchgrass and miscanthus rhizosphere microbial communities from Kellogg Biological Station, Michigan, USA - LAR L11-3 metaG | ecosystem: Host-associated > Plants > Roots > Rhizosphere ... | reverse complement strand
GGCCAGATGCTGGGAAACGAAGCTGTGCGGATCGCGAAGGAGATTCATACCCACGCTGATGCGCAGCCTGACCTGCAATATGCGGAGGATTCTCTGAGCGCTCGCCCGCGTTGGAAGCCGGACAAATGGCGTGAAGCGATGATTGCGGTCTTTGGCTCCAGCGGATTGGAGCCCTTTGCACCGAGATTAGACGAAATTCGGCTGCCGGTCACAACTGTGCTCATTAACAGGAGGATTGCGATCCTCTCCATGCCTGGCGAGCCTTTTGTTGAATACCAAATCAGCTGGCGCCAGCGGTGTCCAGTACGTGATGCGTTTTTGGTCGGTTATGCCAACGGCTACAACGGTTACTTCCCCACCATCCGCAGCGCGGCTCTTGGCGGTTACGGAGCCACAAATCCGGCCACCTGGGTCGAGATTGGGGCCGGGGACCGAATGGTGGATGCCGGTGTCGCCAGGATCAACCAGATACTCGGCCGCCTGCACGAGCTTCCGGAGGATTTTCTAAAGTGAAGGAACTCAGGACAGGTCGAGATTCGAGCGGCGCTACCATACGATGCCGGTCTGAATTCAAGGCGTGGCTGAAAAGCGCTCTCCCGGCGTTATGTGGTGGCGTAGGAATCGGTCTAGTCCTCCTTGCGAACTCTGTTACCCTCCATGCCGCTACATTCAAAGCCGGTGTGGCTAAGGCCGACATTACTCCTCCTCCAGGCCTGCCAATGTACGGCTTTCTTGATCGGATAATAGACAATAAGCTCTCGACCGGGACTTTGGATCCACTCTACGCGCGTGTGTTGGTTGTGGAAGTTGGTGAGAGGCGCCTTGCGCTGGTGGCGCTTGATCTCGGGAGGACATTTAACGAATCAGAACTAGCCCAACTCCGGAAGCAGGTCAAGATCTCAGCCGGAATTTCTTACCTTATTGTCACTGCCTCGCACACACATTCTGGGCCGAATATTCTCGATGAGTACCCAGGCAATCATCCTCCGGCTTGGGAGACGAGTGCAATCAAAAAAATCGTGGCGGCGATTTCAGAAGCGAGTCGACACCTAGTCAGCGCGCGCATTGGGACCGGACGCGGCGAAGTTTATATCGGCTATAACCGCCGGCAGGTGCACCCGGGCGGGACGGTCAGCATGCTGTGGACAAACCCCGGCAAGCAGCCCACCGCGCCTCTCGACCCATCGGCTTTGGTCATACGCATAGACGACGCTGATGGCAAGCCGCTCGCCGTACTTGTCAATTATGCATGTCACCCGGTCGTGCTTGGCCCCGACAATCTCCAATATTCCGCAGACTTTGTCGCTGCGATGGCACGCACTGTGGAAAAGGCTTTCGACGGTGCGCCCATCTGCTTTTTCCTCCAAGGCGCTGACGGCGACATTAATCCTTACTATGCCACTACGCCTCTCTCGGATGGTGCCCTTTCAAAGTGTGACTGGAGTGGAGAGCATCTGGGCGAAGAAGTTGTCCGAGTGGCCAAAGCCATCCACACTGATGTGCCTCAAGAGGCGACGATTGATTTCACCGATGACGTGTTGAGTCTCGGGTTACGCTGGCATCCGAGCAGGTTTCGTGAAGGGCTGCTGAAGAACTACGGTCCGAGGGTTTTCGAAGATCACGCCGACCTGCTCGCTCATGATCCGCCGCCTAACCATTTAGAACTCCACGTCACTACTCTGCTGCTGAACAAGCGAATTGCTCTGGTCGGAATGCCAGGCGAACCTTTCGTGAATTTCCAAGTCAACTGGAGAGACCGTTGCCCGGTACCGGACGCGTTCTTTCTCGGCTACACCAACGGTTATTTCGATTATTTTCCCACAATTGACGCGGCCGCCGAGGGTGGGTATGGCGCGGGAGATTCGAACACGTATGTTGAAGTCGGAGCCGGTGAGCGGATGGTCAGGCAAGCCTTGGCACGGGTTTACGAAATGTTGGGCAAGCTCAGCGAGGCTCCCGAAAGAAAGTAGAGCGAATGCAAAAGTATTGCTAGGAGTACGTTCATCTTCTATTCAAACTCCAACCCGAAAATACAGGTTGGATTGAAGGAGCGGTTATGAATAGCAGCAAAATACTCGCAATCTTTGTGGTGCTGCTCTCCGGAACAGCAGCCCTCGCCAGCATCACGGGGACAATTTCAGGAATCGTCACCGATCCCGGCGGTGCTGTCGTCGCTGGCGCCTCCGTCAAGGCCACTAACGTTCAAACTGATGTTGAACAGACCATTACCACGGACACGAAGGGCTTCTATTCATTCGCTGCGCTGCCCGTTGGCACATACACCATCAATGTGCGGCGGGGCGGATTCAAGGACTTTCAGCAGACGGACATCGTCATTGATGCAAACAGTGCTGTTCGGGTGGATGCGAAACTACAGGTGGGCGCAGTACAGCAGCAGGTGACGGTTTCCAGCAGCGCCGTGCAAGTGGAAACCACAAATACACAAATGGGGGAAGTGATTACCGGCTCCTCAATGACCTCCATTCCCCTGAACGGCCGCTCCTTTACGGATCTGCTGGCGCTGCAGCCTGGAGTTGTCCCGCAATCGACAGGCGAATACGACGCGGGATTTTCTCCTTCGGGCGACTTGAATCCAGGCAATTTGTCGGTCAGCGGCATGCGCGAGTCCGCTAACGGTTTTATGGTGAATGGTGGAGACGTGGAGGAGGGAGGGAACATGGGGGCGGCAGTCATTCCCAACCTCGATTCGATCGCCGAATTTCGGATCCTCACAAATAATTTCGACGCTGAATACGGCAATTATATGGGCGGTCTCGTGAACGTCGTAACCAAGTCAGGGACGAATCAGTTCCATGGCGACGCGTTCGAGTTTCTGCGGTTTCCTAACCTGGACTCTCGCAACTACTTTTCACCAACGCGTGCCGCCCTCCATCGGAACCAATTTGGCGGCACAGTTGGTGGGCCGATAATCCACAACAAGATCTTCTTTTTTGCAGACTACCAGGGCACTCGCCAAATCGCTGGCCAGGACAGCGGAGTGATCCCGGTTCTTTCTGGCGCGGATCGAACCGGCAATTTGTTGGACATCTCCAATCAGCTAACCGGGACAGTGAGCGGCTCATCCTGGGCCAATGTGCTGCAAAGTGCGGTTAACAATCCGACGCCCGTGTTTTCGGGGGAGCCCTACTACTTTCCCGGCTGCACCAGCTCTAACTGCGTTTTCCCCAATGCGATAATCCCCGCCTCCGCCATATCGGCCCCGGCACAAGCCCTCTTGTCATATATCCCGCAGCCGAATGTCCTCGGAGGACAGTGCCCGTCCGTGACCGGCTGTTTTTCCTCTTCGGCGTTCGCGCAAACTCTGCGTGACGATAAACTCGGTTTTCGCCTGGATGCCAACAGCCAATGGGGTACGCTCTCCGCGTACTATTTTTTCGACGATTTTAGCCTTGTCAGTCCCTACCTGGGGGCGAGTTTGCCGGGATTTGCGACCACTACTTTTGGGCGCTCGCAGCAGGGCAACTTCAGCGACACGAAAACCTTTTCGTCAACGGCGGTGAATGAATTTCGGATCAACTACACACGCGAAGCGACCAACCCCCTGCCCACCGGCGGTATCGGGCCGAAGACAAGCTCGTTTGGAATTCCTACCGGACCAAGTACGCCAGGTGTCGTAGTCCTGGCTCCGAGCCTGGAAGGCGTTCCCAGTGTGGCCACTAACGAGTTTTCCTTGGGTGTGAACCCATTTACTGAGTATCAGATCAACAACACTGCCCAGATCCTCGACAATTTCACTAAGGTTCGAGGAACACATACTTTCAAATTTGGAGGGAGCTTTCATTTAAGCCAGATTGATATTTTTGATCGCGGGGCGAACACCGGAACCTGGAGCTTCGACGGCTCAGAAACGGGAAGCGACTTCGCTGACTTCCTGCTCGGAGCCTCCAATTCATATCTGCAGGGGAGCCAGGTCCCGATGTACACGACCAGCCGCTATTACGGCTTTTACGGCGAGGATAGCTGGCGAGCCCGGCAAAATCTGATTCTTAACTATGGATTTCGCTGGGAGGTAACCACTCCGTGGTACGAAAAGCATAACCAGATTGAAACTATTGTGCCGGGAGTGCAGTCAGTGGTTTTTCCCGGCACGCCAAAGGGCTGGGTGTTCCCTGGCGATCCTGGGGTTCCACGAACTCTCGGTCCGATTGGATACAAGAATTTTGGGCCACGAGTTGGCCTGGCGTATTCGCCTAAAGGTGACAGAGGTATATCGCACTTCCTTTTTGGATCCTCCGGGAACAGCAGCATTCGGGCGGGATATGGACTTTTCTACACCGCTTTTGAGGACGCTACCAGCTTCAACGAAGTAGGTGATGCTCCCTTCGGCTACTTCTACGGCAGTCCCGTGCCTACGCTGTTTGCGACGCCGTTTGTGGATCGTGCCACCGGGAACCCCGAAGGCCAGCGGTTCCCCGTCGCGTTTCCGCCTCTGAATACGGGACCTTCGCACCCTGACACTAGCATTGACTGGACCCAGTTCTCGCCAATTTCGAGTTCGCCAGGTTTTTATTACAAGAACCGCGTGCCTTATTCAGAAGCTTACATGCTGTCGTTCCAGCGCCAATTCGGCGCCAATACCATGTTGAGTACGAGCTACGTTGGAACTCAGGGGCACCGTCTGCTTGCTGACCTGGAATCCAATCCGGGTAATCCGGCGCTGTGCCTCAGTCTTAGTCAGCAGGGCTGCGGGCCGTTTGGCGAGGACGGCACGTATACGCTGCCCTCGGGAGTAATGGGTTCGACGCGGACTGTATTTCAGAACGGCCTGGGCAGTAACGGATATTTCATCACCATGGCGAATTCTGGCTACAACGCGTTGCAGGTAAGTCTGCGCCATACTAGCCAGCGGGCGGCAATCCTGGCGGCTTATACCTATAGCAAAGCCATGGACAATGCCTCCAGTTGGGGACCAGGCGTCAGCGATGCGGGTGAACAGATCAATCCGATAAACCCGAGGTTATCGAGGTCGCTCTCAGCTTTCGATCTGACCCACAATTTCGTCGTTAGCTACTCGTACATGCTGCCGTTCGACAAACTCTTTTCACCGAACAAGCTGACCCAGGGCTGGACCGTGACTGGCATTACGCGGTATACAACCGGCTTACCTGTCACCATCAACGAACAGGATGACAACTCCCTTCTTGGAACATTTTGCACCGGCCCTACCTGCTCCGTGGTGGACACCCCAAACTTCACACCGGGTCCCTTGAATTTTGCTGATCCGCGCTCTCGGGATGCGGAGGGAAACCCAAAGCCCTACTTCAACACGTCGCTGTTCAGCCTAGAGGCGCTCGGACAGCTCGGAAATTCCAATCGCCGCTTCTTTCACGGTCCAGGCAGCGCAAACTGGGATTTTGGCCTGTTGAAGGATCTGCCGTTGACAGAATCCACGAAGCTGGAATTTCGCGCCGAATTTTTCAACATTTTCAACCACGCGAACTTTCAGCTTCCACAAGGCGACATTATCAATTCGTCCTTTGGCTTCGTTACTTCTGCTAGCGGTCCCCGTATCGGACAACTCGCGGTTAAATTTCTTTTTTAATCATAGGAGACTTGATGCCAGAGATTCCCGTGAGAGACTGTGGCGCCCCGGTGGAGCGCAAACTTCAGTCCAGCGCCGCAAGGCGGCTTACGAGAGCGCTGAGTGTAGTGCTCATTTTTATTGTGCTGATGCTGCCTGGCAGCCTCCACACGCAATCGTCTGTCCCGCTGTATCTCGATCCGCGGCAACCGATCGAGCGGCGGGTTGACGATCTAGTGAGCCGGATGACGCTGAAAGAAAAAGTCGGCCAGCTCAATCTTCCCTGCGTATACGTCGATGATCTCGGGAAAAGTGTTCCCGAAAAACTGGAAGCGTGCAAAAGATTTGCAGCCGGAACACAGACTAGCGAAATCGGCCCCGGCGCCGGCTTCTTTACTCTCGCGGACACGATTCTTCATCAAGGAACTGAGCAGCAGGTCGAGTACTTCAATCAGCTTCAAAAGATTGCGCTGACTCAGACGCGGCTGAAAATACCTCTCCTGGAGGACGAAGAAGGTACCCATGGCGGCATGTTTTCCGGCGCAACCGTTTTTCCCGAAGGACTCGCCATCGGCAGCAGCTTTGACATGCCACTCGTGGAGTCAATCTACGCGGCTACGGCCCGCGAGTCCCGGGCTGTGGGGATCCATGTCCTGTCGACTCTGGTGCTCGAACTCGACCGTGATCCAAGGATGGGGCGCAATGAGGAAGGTTACACCGAGGATCCTTATCTTGGTTCGCGTATCGCCGAGGCCATCGTGCGCGGTGCGCAAGGGCCAAATATCAGCGCCCCAGACAGAGCGGTCGCGCTGATGACAGATTTCCCGACCCAGAGTGAACCTATGAGCGGTCTGGAACGCGGCGCCATTAACCTTTCGGAACGGGTGCTTCGCGAGGATGTTCTGCCCCCTTGGACGGCTGCGATCACCAAGAATGGGGCCCTCGGAGTAATGGCTGGGTATCCTGAAGTCGAGGATGTCCCAGCGCACGCCTCGGAAAAGTGGCTCAACGATGTGTTGCGACAGGAACTCGGTTTCAAGGGGATTGTCACCAGCGAAGGTGAGGGTTTTGGAACGCTAATCTATGAAGGCATTGTTCCTACCCAAAAAGAAGCAGGCATTCTCGGCCTGAAGGCAGGCGTCGACTTGAACATCACGTACGAGCCTGCTTACATGGGACCGCTGATCGAAAATGTGGAAGAAGGCCGAGTCCCGATGGCGCTTATTGATCGCGCGGTGCGGCGAGTGCTCGAACTGAAGTTCCGTCTAGGACTGTTCGAGCATCCGTATGTTGACCTGGCCCGTGCCAAACAGGTTATGCATTCGAGCGAGCACCAGCAGCTCGCTCTTGATGCCGCTCGCGAAGGAATCGTCCTCTTAAAAAACGAAGGCAATCTTCTGCCGCTTAAAAAGAACCTGAACTCGATTGCCGTCATCGGTCCTAACGCGGATAGTGCGTCGAATTTGTTCGGTGATTACTCGCCTAAGGTCGTTCTTCAGCATGTAGACACAATTCTTGATGGGATCAAAGCCAAAATCTCGCCTGCGACCCGGGTGGTTTACGCGAAGGGATGCGCCATAAACGATCAGGAGAAGAATGGTTTCCAGCGCGCGGTTCAGGCTGCCAAGAATGCTGACGTTGCCGTCGTCGTAGTGGGTGAGCAGTCCAGGAGAGAGGGGGAGGATGCAAAGAACCAGCCAGCTCCCACCGATGGCGAGGGCTATGATGTTGCCAGCCTGGACTTAACCGGTGTGCAGGAGGACCTCGTCAGGGCAATCCAAGCGACTGGCACACCAACGGTTCTGGTTCTGGTTAACGGCAGGCCTCTTTCTGTCCGCTGGGAAGCAGAGCATGTCCCCGCAATTATGGAGGCTTGGGAACCAGGGGAACGTGGCGGCCAGGCGGTCGCAGATGTGCTTTTTGGCGACTACAACCCGAGCGGTCGTTTGGCGATCACCATTCCTCGCAGTGTGGGACAGTTGCCGGCATATTACAACTACAGACCATCGAAGTCGTATTGGATCAACAGCGGTTGGACGCACACCGAGGGTTATGTGGACATGCCTGGCACGCCGCTCTATGCCTTCGGGTACGGACTGAGTTACACGCAGTTTCAGTACAGGAACCTCCGCCTCGATCCGGCCGAGATTCGCAGCGAGGGGAATACGCATGTGAGGGTTGATGTCGAAAATACTGGGAAGCAGGCCGGAGTGGAGACCGTTCAGCTCTACGTTCGCGAGCAATTTACTCCGGTAGCGACTCCCGTGAAGCAACTTCGCGGTTTTGAGCGCGTTTCGCTTGCGCCCGGCGAGAAGAAGACTGTGACCATCATATTGGGACCTGAAGACCTGAAACTACTTAACCAGGATATGCACTGGGTTGTGGTGCCGGGCACGTTTGACATCATGATTGGGAGATCTTCGGCAGATATCACCGCCAAAGGAGAATTGGAGGTGAAAAGCTCCGGATTAGGTTATGAATCAAAGCGGCGTGAACCCATTCCGACCGCACCCGCGTACAGCGGCGAATAGTCGCAATACAGCGTTATTAACCTGAACTTTGCAATCAATCAACGGGTGGTGAGGCGTGACGATGAAAAACGAAGAGGTGGCTCGCGCAGCTGGGTCGAGCAAGGGAGAAGAGCAGCTAGCGATCTATGGAGGCTCGCCCGTCCGCAGGCAGCCGCTCCCGCTTGAGTTCCCCGGCATTCACTTCATGGATGAGGAGGAGATTGAAGCGGCTAGCCGCGTGCTACGGGACCGCTCGCCCTTCCGCTATTACGGCGTAAAGCTGTGCGAGGAAGTTGAACAGTTCGAGAAAGAATTCGCCGCACATCTCGGATTGCCGTATGCAGTTGCCGTCAGTAGCGGAACCGGAGCGCTGCACACGGCATTATCCGCACTTGGTGTTGGCCCGGGGCAAGAAATCATTGTGCCCGCCTACATGTGGGTTGCGGTCGTGGCTGCGGTGGTGAATCTCGGCGCGATTCCGATTCTGGTGGATATCGATGACACCTTCGGTATCGATCCTGAAGATCTGCTGCGGCGCATCACCTCGCGAACCCGGGGCATTATCGCTGTCCACATGAGTGGTGCTCCCATAAATGTGACTCCCATCACAAAGATTGCTCGCGAGCGCGGCCTCTTTCTGCTGGAAGACTGCGCGCAGGCAAATGGCGCCAGCATTGAAGGCCAAAAGGTGGGGACGTTCGGCGACATGGCGATCTTCAGCTTTCAAATGAATAAGAACATGACTTCTGGCGAGGGCGGATGCGTAGTCACGCGCGACTTGCAAATGTACCGCCGCGCAGTGGCCTGCCACGATCTCGGTTACGCTCGCGACGACCAGGGAAGATTGATGTTTGATGATCCCGATCTGTGCGTGTGGGGAAGAGGATACCGCCTTGACGAGGTCCGTGGAGCAGTCCTTCGCGTGCAGTTGAGAAAACTGCCAGCGATCGTCGAAAGGATGCGAAATAGCAAGTACCGAATCCGGCAGGCTCTCGAGACTCTCTCAGGAGTAAGACTGCGCCGAATCATCGATCCCGCTGGCGATACTGGAGCATTTCTCATAACGGTCTATGAGAATGCCACGATTGCCAAGGAAGTAAATCACGCGCTACGTGCCGAAGGAATCACGACTCACCCACAGGGCGTTTCCAATATAAGGATGACCGAGTGGGGTCTCCACCTTTATTACAATATCGTGAGTCTCGTCACGCAAAGAAGTGTTGACAAGCGGGGCTTTCCCTGGAGCCTGGCTGAAAACGCGAGTTCAGAGAGGCGATACGAGAAGGGCACTTGTCCAGTTGCTGATGGTCTCTTCGAGCGAAGCATAATCATATCCATCCCTTCGTGTCTTAGCTCAGAAGACGAAGACGACATAATCCATGCTTTCAAAAAGGTGCTGACCCCGTATTGTGGGGAGGTGAGCCTCACGCGTGCGGGGTAGGGGGACCAATTTCGTGCCTCGATGGCGATATATCCGTTTGGCCTGGGCTTCAATAGCCAAGACTACGCGAGTGTCCGTACAGTACCCGCATCACAGGAGCATTAGGGCTCAAAAATGACCACGTGCAGTTGGAACAGCCGCCGGCTATGGAGTGTCTTACGAAGATGCAGGTAACAGGCTGGCAACAGGCAAGAGAAGCTTACTCGACTGCTCGGAAGATGGTTGAAACCATTTGATCTTGGTTGTTAATTGGGAATCAATGATTCGAAAAATCCATTTACTTCGGCGTTCCCCTTCAAGATGCACATTGCGCGATTCGATTTCGAGTACCGGAGCCCGACCCACTTCGCGGTCCAGCGCGATTCCTTCTTGTCTGCAAGCAGGCACAATTTCTGCACATTGCGAATTGCCAGCAGGTGGAGTTATCAGTTATTTAGAAAAACAAGACGGCTGATCGGCCGTTAGACGACCTGAAGGACTTCCCCACTAGAATTGCCACAGAGGTCAATGACTTGCCGGCAACCAGCCCGCACGGAAGTGACTCCGGAAGCCATGTACAAATTCTTGGGCTTGCATCTGATCCGAACGCGACACGCGGCACAGCAACGGCACACCGTGACATGTGTTGCGACATCCCACGCCACAGATTGGATGCGAGGCGCGGTGACGCCTTTCAGCAGCACGCAATGTTCGCCCTCTCGATTCCTTACATCCTAGTTGGATCGCGAGGAAACTCCACCTGTTAGCGCTTAGTCGTGGTGCTCATTCTCATGGTCACGCTCATGTTCGTCATGCTTACTACCTGAATCCGGCGTGAAAGCAGGCGTCTCACGCTCGTAGCGGTGTGAGTCGGTCGATTTTGGCAAGTATCTGATGAGCTGTTTTTTCCAGGAGTGGGGA
>Ga0070717_10004191_pt1 | contig 10395 bp, 10 predicted proteins | sample LARL113metaG_FD_71366 | JGI IMG/M metagenome (GOLD analysis project Ga0070717, IMG submission 71366) | Corn, switchgrass and miscanthus rhizosphere microbial communities from Kellogg Biological Station, Michigan, USA - LAR L11-3 metaG | ecosystem: Host-associated > Plants > Roots > Rhizosphere ... | reverse complement strand
TCCAGGTCCTCGAAGCCCTCCTGGGCGATGACCGCGGCGATCTCGGCGCCGAACCCGCCCGTCAGGTTGTCCTCGTGGACGACCAGCGCCCGCGCCGTCTTCGCCACCGAGGCCAGGATCGTCTCCCTGTCCAGCGGCTGGAGCGTGCGGAGGTCGATCACCTCGACGCTGATGCCGTCGGCGGCCACCGTCTCGGCCGCCTCCAGGCAGTGCTGCACCATCAGGCCCCACGACACGCACGTCAGGCCGGTGCCCTCGCGGCGCACGGCCGCCGGCCCGATCGGGACCAGCAGCTCGCCGTCCGGCACCTCGCCCTTCACCAGCCGGTAGGCCTTCTTGTGCTCGAAGAACATGACCGGGTCCGGGTCGCGGATCGCCGACTTGAGCAGGCCCTTGGCGTCAGCGGGCGTGCTCGGGATCACGACCTTGAGGCCCGGCACGTGGGCGTAGAACGCCTCGACCGACTGCGAGTGGTACAGCCCGCCGTGGACGCCGCCCCCGAACGGGGCCCGGACCACGATCGGGCACGACCAGTCGCCGTTCGAGCGGTACCGGATGCGGGCCGCCTCGCTGACGAGCTGGTCGAACGCGGGGTGGATGAAGTCCGCGAACTGGATCTCCGCCACCGGGATCAGCCCGTTCAGCGCCGCCCCGATGGCCACGCCGACGATCGACGACTCGGCCAGCGGCGTGTCGAGCACCCGGGCCTCGCCGAACCGGCCGTGCAGGCCCTCGGTGGCCAGGAACACGCCGCCCTTCCGGCCCACGTCCTCGCCGAGCACCCACACGCGCTCGTCGCGCTCCATCTCCTCGGCGAGCGCCTCGCGCACGCCCTCGATCAGGGTCTTGACCGCCATGGCTCAGGGCGCCTCCGCTTCTCCCCCCCTCGTCGGCCGGGGGGTCAGGGGGGGCAAGTCGTCTTCCTTGAACAGATGCCGTTCCAGGTCCGCCGGGTCCGGCTCCTCCGCCGCCTCCGCGAACCGCACCGCCTCCTCGACCTCGCCGGCGCACTCCTGCTGCACCCGCTCGTCGTCCTCGTCGGAGAGGAGGCCCGCGTCGAGCAGGTAGTTGCGGAAGCGCTCGATCGGGTCCCGGCGGAGCAGGGCCTCCAGCTCCTCCCGGGGCCGGTACCGGCGCTGGTCGTCGTCCGACGAATGGGACGTGAAGCGGGCCACCTTGGCGTCGATCAGGGTCGGGCCCTCGCCGGCCCGGGCCCGGTCCACCGCCGCCCGCGTCACCTCGTAGACCGCCAGGATGTCGCCGCCGTCCACCGTCGCGCCCGCCATGCCGTAGCCGTGGGCCCGCTCGGCGACCGAGTCGACGCCCATCTGCAGCCGGTGGGGGACGGAGATCGCGTAGTCGTTGTCCTGCACCAGGCAGATGAACGGCAGCCGGTGGATGGCCGCGAAGTTCAGCCCCTCGTGCCAGTCGCCCTTCGACGTGCTGCCCTCGCCCAGGCAGGCGACGGCGACCTCGTCCAGCCCCCGCATCTTCGCGGCGTAGGCGATGCCCACGGCGTGCAGCACCTGGGTGGCGACGACGCTGGACGTGGTGATGATCCGGGCCCGCTTGAGCCCGAAGTGCGAGGGCATCTGCCGGCCGCCGGACGACGGATCGTCGCGGCGGGCGTAGACGCCCAGCATGAAGTCGCGCGCGGTCATGCCCAGCGCGACGCAGAACGCAAGGTCACGGTAGTACGGCGCCAGCCAGTCCACGCCGGGACGCAGCGCGGCGGCGGCCCCCACCTGGGCCGCCTCGTGGCCCTGCCCGGAGATGACGAACGGCGCCTTGCCCTGGCGGTTGAGGACCCACATCCGTCGGTCCAGGGCCCGCGCCATCACCATCTGCCGGTACATCGTGCGCAGATCGTCGGGGGAAAGCCCCAACGCGACGTGCCTGGGCTGCCGGGCGGTGGTCACCCGGGCCCGATCCTCTTCGCTCATCGTGTGCCGATTATCGCGCAGCGCTCAAGAAACCTTGACTGAATTGGCTTGGCATGGATGGGACCCGGTGACTAGACTGGACCAGCCGCGCGGGGGAGGGCAGTCCACGCCGGAGGTGATGGCGCCATCTCATTCGCAGCCGAAGTCAAGAGCGAGCTCGCGGGACTGACCCCCGCGCGCCCCTGCTGTCAGCTGAGCGAGCTGCTCGGGATCTTCTACTCGTCGCGCGGCCGTCTTATTCGCAGCGGCGACAGCCGGGCCGCATACTTTCCGTTGCTCCGCAACACCGCGGCGCGGAAGGTGGTCCGGCTGGCGCGGTTGCTGGGCGGCATCGAGCCCAAGTACCAGGCGGCCAAGAGCGCCAAACAGATGACGTTCTTCATCGAGCTGCCGCTGCCTCGAGGCCTCGAGCGACACTTCGCTCAGCCGGCCGGGCGGGCATGCTCGGACTCCGCCTGCGACCGCAAGGCGATGCTGCGCGGCCTGTTCATGGGCTGCGGCTCCGTGAACGCGCCGAACGCCCGGTACCACCTGGAGATGGTGCTGCCGACGCCCGGCTGGGCCGCCAAGCTGGCCGAGCTGCTCAACGAGCAGGGCGTGCGCGCGGGCGTGACCGAGCGGGCCGGCCACCAGGTCCTCTATGTGAAGGACGGGGACGGCATCGTCCGCATGCTGTCGCTGATGGGCGCCTCTCGCGCGGTCATGGAGTTCGAGAACGTGCGCGTCGTGCGCGAGGTCTCGGGCCAGGTCAACCGCCGGCTCAACTTCGAGACCGCGAACATCGACAAGACGATCGGCTCGGCCATGCGGCAGGTGGCGGCCATCGAGCAGCTCGAGCGCTGCGGCCGACTGGTCGAGATGTCGCCCGCCCTGCGCGAGGTCGCCCAGGCCCGGCGCGCCCACCCGGAGCTGAACCTGGCCGAGCTCGCCCTCCGCATGCGGCTCTCCAAGTCCGCGGTCAACCACCGGCTGCGCCGGCTGGTCGAGATCGCCGAGGAGAACGAGGAGTACGCGGAGGCCCGGGTCCCCGCCGCCGCGGGAGCTCACCTGGCGTAGCCTTTCTACCGGCCCCGCCCAGGCTGAGCCGGGCGGGGCTGTTCCCCGGCGCCGTCGCGCCGCGCAAATCCGTTCGGAGGATGCTGCATGTCAGTTCGGGTAGGTATCAACGGGTTCGGCCGGATCGGCCGGAACATCTTCCGCGCGGCGTACCAGCTGAACCGGGACATCGAGGTGGTCGCGGTCAACGACCTGGGCGACGCCGGCACCTTCGCGCACCTGCTCAAGCACGACACCGCCCTGGGCACGTTCGAGCCGGCGGTCCAGGCCAGGGGCAACGAGATCGGGGTGGACGGCCGGACGGTCAAGTTCCTCTCCCAGCGCGACCCGGGCGACCTGCCGTGGCGCGACCTGGGCGTGGACATCGTCGTCGAGTCCACGGGCCTGTTCACGGATGCCAACAAGGCGCGCGTGCACATCGACAAGGGCGGGGCGCGCAAGGTGATCATCTCGGCGCCCGCGACCAACCAGGACTACACGGTCGTGATGGGCGTCAACCACCGCGGCTACGACCCGGAGAAGCACACCGTCATCTCCAACGGCAGCTGCACGACCAACTGCTTCGTGCCGCTGGCCAAGGTCCTGAACGAGCACTTCGGGATCGACCGCGGCATGATGACGACGATCCACGCGTACACCGCCGACCAGAAGCTGCAGGACCTCCCGCACAAGGACCTGCGGCGGGCCCGGGCGGCGGCGGACAACATCATCCCGACGTCGACCGGCGCCAACCGGGCGGTGGCGGAGGTGCTGCCGGAGCTGACGGGCAAGTTCGTCGGCATGTCGTTCCGGGTCCCGGTGCTGGACGTGTCGGTCGTGGACCTGAGCGTCGAGCTGGGCCGGGCGACGACGGTCGAGGAGATCAACGCCGCGTTCGAGGAGGCGGCCGGCGGGGACCTGAAGGGGATCCTGGCCGTCAGCCACGAGGAGCTGGTGTCGTCCGACTTCAAGAACGACCCCCACTCGTCGATCGTGGACGCGCCCGCGACCCTGATGCTGGGCGACCGCTCGGCCAAGGTCGTGTCCTGGTACGACAACGAGTGGGGCTTCAGCTGCCGCATGGTCGACCTGATCACGTACATGGCCGAGCGGCTGTAGGACCCGATGAAGGCTTCCTATCAGGGACTGGACCTGCGCGGGCAGCGGGTGCTCGTCCGCGAGGACCTGAACGTGCCGCTGAAGGACGGCGCGATCTCCGACGACACGCGCGTGCGAGCCGCCCTCGCCACGCTGGACGACCTGAGCCGGCGCGGCGCCCGCGTCGTCGTCATGTCGCACCTGGGCCGGCCCAAGGGCCGCCCCGTGCCGGAGCTGTCGCTGCGGCCGGTGGCGGCCCGGCTCGCCGAGCTGCTCGGGCGGCCGGTCGGCTTCGCCGAGGACTGTGTCGGCGAGCCCGCCGGGCGGGCGGTCGAGCGGATGGCCGAGGGCGACGTCGTGCTCCTGGAGAACGTCCGCTTCCACCCCGGGGACGAGGCCAACGACCCCGAGTTCGCCCGCGACCTGGCCGCGCTCGGGGACGTGTACGTCAACGACGCGTTCGCGGCCTCGCACCGGGCCCACGCCTCCGTCGTGGGCGTGGCGGAGCACCTGCCGGCGTACGCCGGGCTCCTGATGCTGGCCGAGCTGGAGGCGCTGCACCGCGCCCTGGACGAGCCGCGCCGGCCGCTGGTCGCGATCGTGGGCGGGGCCAAGGTCTCGACGAAGGCCGACGTGCTCCGCTTCCTGCTGCCGAAGGTGGATGCCCTGCTGATCGGCGGCGCGATGGCCAACACGTTCTTCAAGGCGCAGGGCCGCGAGGTCGGCGCCAGCTTCGTCGAGGACGGGGCGCTGGAGACCGCGCGCCAGGTCGAGCAGGAGGGCGACGCCAAGCTCGTCCTGCCGGTGGACGCCGTCTGCGCGCGGGCGATGGAACCGGGCCAGGAGACCGCGGTCCGCCCGGTGGACGCGGTCGAGGCGGGCTGGATGATCCTGGACGTCGGGCCGGACACGGTGGACCGGTTCGGCGACTCGCTGCGCGGCGCCGGCACGGTGGTCTGGAACGGCCCGGTCGGGGTGTTCGAGATCCCCGAGTTCGCCGGCGGCACGCGGGCGGTGGGGGAGGCGGTCGCCGCGTCCGGCGCCTACTCCCTGGTCGGCGGCGGCGACACGGCGGCGGCCGTCGAGGCGCTCGGACTGGCCGGCCGCTTCTCGCACGTCTCCACGGGAGGCGGCGCCACCCTGGAGTACATGGAAGGACGCGAGCTGCCCGGCGTCGCGGTGCTGCGCGATGCGTAGGCCGCTGCTCGCGGGGAACTGGAAGATGAACCCGGTCACGCAGGCCGACGCGGTGGCGCTGGCGCGGGCCGTGACGCCGGCCGCCCAGGCCCACGCCGAGCGGGTGGATGTGGCTGTCTTCCCGCCGTTCTGCTGGCTCGTCCCGGTCGCCGCCGTGCTCGAGGGCACCGGCGTCGGGCTGGGCGCCCAGGACTGCTACTGGGAGCGGTCGGGCGCGTACACCGGCGAGGTGTCGGCCGCCATGCTGGCGGGCTGGTGCGGCTGGGTGATCACGGGCCACTCGGAGCGGCGTGCCCGCTTCGGCGAGACCGACCAGCAGGTGGCCCACAAGGCCGTGGCGGCGCTGGAGTTCGGCCTGAGCGTGATCGTCTGCATCGGCGAGCGCGAGGACGAGCTCGACTCGGGCCAGACCGAGACCGTGTGCCGCCGGCAGCTCTCGGCGGCGCTGGAGCCGCTGACCCCGGACGTCGTGGACCGCCTGGTCATCGCGTACGAGCCCGTCTGGGCGATCGGGACCGGCCGCAACGCGGACCCCGCCCACGCCGGGGCGACGATGGACGTGGTCCGGCGGCGGCTGGACGAGGCGTTCGGCGCCGATGCCGCCAGCCGGGTGCGGGTGCTGTACGGGGGCAGCGTCAACGCGGCCAACGTGACGTCGTACGTGGAGCTGGACAGCTGCGACGGCTGCCTGGTCGGCGGCGCCAGCCTCAAGGTGGAGGACTTCTCGACGATGATCGGCGCGGTGGCGAGCGTGGAGGCGCGACAAGCCGGAAGACGACTTGTCCCCCCTGACCCCCCGGCTGTTGAGGGGGGGATATGACCCGGTTGCTGCTGCTCCGCCACGGCGAGAGCGAGTGGAACGCCCTCGACCTGTTCACCGGCTGGGTGGACGTCGGCCTCTCCGCGACCGGCGCGGCCGAGGCGAAGCGAGCGGGCGAGCTGCTGCGCGACCGCGGGCTGCTGGCCGACGTCCTGCACACGTCCGTCCTGCGCCGCGCGATCCGCACCTCGGACGTCGCGCTCGACATCTGCGGCCGGCACTGGATCCCGGTCCGGCGCTCCTGGCGCCTGAACGAGCGCCACTACGGTGCGCTGCAGGGGAAGAACAAGCGGCAGACGCTCGAGCGGTACGGCGAGGAGCAGTTCATGCTCTGGCGCCGCTCGTACGACACCCCGCCGCCGCCGCTGGAGGGCGAGGCGCTGGAGAGCGAGGCTCGCGATCCCCGCTACGCCGGCCTCCCGCCCGAGCTGCGGCCGCGCAGCGAGTGCCTGAAGGACGTGGTGGCGCGCATGCTGCCGTACTGGTACGACGGGATCGTGCCCGACCTGCGGGCGGGCCGCGTGGTGCTCGTCTCGGCCCACGGCAACTCGCTGCGGGCGCTGGTCAAGCACCTCGACCAGATCTCCGACGAGGACATCGTCGGCCTGAACATCCCGACCGGCATCCCGCTCCTGTACGAGCTGGACGCGGACCTCCGGCCCCTCCAGCGGGGCGGCGAGTACCTCGACCCGAAGGCCGCGGCGGCCTCGATCGAGGCGGTCCGGAATCAGGGCCGGCGGTAGTTTCATTACAGTCGAAGAGCACCCTTTCTTCTTCACGGAGGTTCGAGAGATGGCCTTTGTCCTGCCCCCGCTGCCCTACGCCTTCGACGCGCTCGAGCCGCACATCGATGCGCGGACCATGGAGATCCACCACGACCGGCACCACGCCACGTACGTCAACAACCTGAACGGGGCGATCGAGAAGCACCCCGAGCTCGGCAGCAAGACCGTCGAGGAGCTGCTGAGCGACCTGGACGCGATCCCCGAGGACATCCGGACCGTCGTGCGCAACAACGGCGGCGGCCACCTCAACCACTCGATCTTCTGGGAGATCATGGGCCCCAACTGCGGGGGCGACCCGACGGGCGCGATCGCGGACGCGATCAAGGACGCGTTCGGGGACTTCGCCTCGTTCAAGGACGGGCTGAGCAAGGCCGCGGTCGGCCAGTTCGGCAGCGGCTGGGGCTGGGCGTTCCTGTCCGGCGGCAAGCTCACGATCAAGGGCTTCCCGAACCAGGACAACCCGATCAGCGGCGGCGGCGTGCCGGTCCTGGGCGTCGACGTCTGGGAGCACGCGTACTACCTGAAGTACCAGAACAAGCGTCCGGACTACGTGGGCGCCTGGTGGAACACCGTGAACTGGGCGGCGGTCAACGAGCGCCTGGCGAGCGCGAGATAAGGAGCTGCACCCCTCTCCCGCCCGGCGCGGGGGAGGGGTGTAAACTTCCCGGGTTCCATGATCACCACCATCCGAAACGCGATGACCATCGTGGAGGTCGCCATCGCGATCCTCCTGATGGCTGGCGTGCTGCTCCAGACGCCCAAGGCGACGGGTCTCGGCGGAACGATCGGCGGCGGCGACGGCGGCCTCGGTGGCGGCTACCGGACCAGGCGGGGCCTGGAGCGGCAGCTCTTCTACACGACCTGGGTCCTCGCCGGCGCGTTCTTCGTCTCCTCCCTGGCGATCATCTGGCTCAACTCCCACCAGTAGCGTGACCCGAGCTCTCTCGGGAGGTGCGGCGGTCGCCGCCCTCCTCCTGCTGTGCGCATGTCAATCCGGCGTGTCCTCGCTGCCGATCGCCCGCACCGGCCCGGTGTCGGGCGGCCAGGTGGTCGAGGCCGTGGCCGGCACCCCGGGCCCGCTCAACCCGCTGTTCGAGCAGGGCGACAACGAGCGGGAGATCGACAGCCTGATCTACCAGGGCCTGACGACGATCAACCCGCAGCAGCAGGTGATCGGCCTGCTGGCCAAGAGCTGGACGGTGTCCCCTGACGGCCTGTCGTACGTCTTCTCGCTGCGGACCGACGTCCGCTGGGCGGACGGCGCGCCGTTCAACGCGGACGACGTCATGTTCACGTACGGCACCCTCCAGAGCGCCGACTACCAGGACCCGACGCAGCAGCTCTGGAAGGACGTCGTCATCGCGAAGGTCAACCAGCAGCAGGTCAAGTTCACGCTGAAGGCGCCCAGCGCGGCGTTCCCGCTGGCGCTCCGCGAGGGCATCGTGGCCAAGCACGCGTTCCAGGGGGTGGCGATCGCCGACATGGCCCGCTCCCCGCGCAGCGGCGCCCGGGCGGTCGGGACGGGGCCGTTCAAGGTGGCCTCGATCTCCAGCGACCGGCACACGGTGACGCTGGAGCGGAACCCGTACGCCAGCCCGCGCCCGTATCTCGACCACTTCGTCTTCCGCAGCTACCCGACGCCCGCGGACGCGCTCGACGCGGTCTCGCGGAGCGAGGCGGACACGTTCGGCGACCTCCAGTCCCAGGGGGCTGCGGCGATGGCGAAGCGGCCGGACGTGGACCTGATGCAGATCAGCACGTTCAACTTCGTCGCGGTGTTCTTCAACCTGACGCCCGACCTGTCCGTGTTCTTCGAGCCGCCGGCGGTCCGCCAGGCGCTGACGCAGGCGGTGGACCGGAAGCACATCGTGGACACGGTGCTGGAGGGTCGGGCGGACCCGGCGACCGGCCCGATCCCGCCGACGGACTGGGCGTACTCCAAGCAGTCGTCCACGAAGTACCCGTACAACCCGGCGCAGGCGGCGAAGACGATGCAGCAGAACGGCTGGACGATGAACCTGCAGACGGGTCTGCTGGAGAAGGGAGGCCGCAGCTTCCAGGTCCAGCTGGTGACAGCGGACGCGTACCCGTACCGGCAGGTGGCCGAGTCGGTCAGGGACCAGCTGCGCCTGATCGGGGTGCAGGTGGTGATCGACCCGGTGCCGGCGACGGTGCTGCTGAGCAAGTACCTGCTCGGCAAGCAGTTCCAGCTCGCCCTGGCCGACTTCGACATCGGGTCAGACCCGGACCAGTCCCAGCTGTGGCACTCGGGGGCGCAGGCGGACAGCCTGAACTTCACCACGGGCGACCGGCTGCCCAAGCAGGCCCTGATCGACAAGGACCTGGAGGACGGGATCGGCCGGGTGGACAACGGCGTGGTGAAGACGGACGTGGCGTCGCGGCGCACTGCGTACGCGGACTTCCAGGACCTGATGGCCGACGCGGCGCCGGCGGTGTTCCTGTTCGAGCCGCACTACACATACGTGGTGTCGAAGCGGGTCCGGGGCGTCCACACGAACCCGGTCATCGAGCCGGTGGACCGCTTCCAGTACGTCACCGACTGGTTCGCGACGAACGAGGGCGGCTGAGGCCCCGGGCTCCCGGGGGCGCCGTCAGGCGCCGGCCGGCAGCAGGTGGCGGATGGAGACGAGGTCGGGATCCTGCTGTGCCCAGTCGCGCAGGTCGGGGTCCGCGGAGAGCGCCTCGCCGACGAGCGCCACCGCCTCGTCGGGCCGACCGGTCGTGGCGTAGAAGCACGCGAGGTTGTAGGTCGCTTCGGCGCGCTGGCGCGGGTCTTCGAGGTTGGCCGTGTCGATCTCGTGGACGCGGCGTGCCGCGCGCTCCGCGGCGGCCGGTTCGCCCCGGTCCAGGTGCCAGTGCACGAGGTGCTGACCGACGTGGCCCCAGGCGCTGCCGGGCACGACCCGCCACACCGGGACCGCTGACGCCGGCGACCGCGGCCTGACCAGATCCTCGTCGGAGCACCGCTCGACCGCCCGGACCAGGCGGTCGTGGGCCGCGTTCGCGCGCGCCACCGCCTCCGACGCGGGCGTCCCCCGGTTCGCGGCGAAGATCCGGGCGTTGCGCGCGTCCAGGTCGGCCTCCGCGTCTTCGGGCATCTGGGCCTCGGTCCGGGCGGCGTCCAGCACGCAGGCGGCGTAGTCGCAGTAGTGAGCGATGTGCGCGACGTGGTCCCTGGCAGTCCAGGCGTCCGGCGCCGCCGCTGGCGAGTCGTCGCAGGCGGCGAGCAGCGCCGCCTCCATCTCCCGGCCAGCGGCCAGGGCGGTGAGGAGCGAGTCGCGGAGCGTGGTCACCGTGCCACGGTAGTCCGGCTCGCCTTCAGGATGCCGACGTGGTGGCGAGCCACCGGTTCCAGTGACCGAGCAGGCGGCGGCTCAAGTATCAGGCGGCCGGGGGTGGGGCGTGGATGGCGGGCCCGAAGACCGGGCCCGCGCGTTCGGGCGGCACCTCCTCGATCCGGCCGTCGGGCAGCCGCCGCAGCCGGTAGCCACGGTGG
>Ga0070717_10004188_pt1 | contig 10396 bp, 8 predicted proteins | sample LARL113metaG_FD_71366 | JGI IMG/M metagenome (GOLD analysis project Ga0070717, IMG submission 71366) | Corn, switchgrass and miscanthus rhizosphere microbial communities from Kellogg Biological Station, Michigan, USA - LAR L11-3 metaG | ecosystem: Host-associated > Plants > Roots > Rhizosphere ... | reverse complement strand
CAGCAACACCCCGAAGACTGTTCGAGGCACCTGCCGCGCCACGCAGTGAGCGCGACCGCGACGACGGCATGGCCGTACGTCTCCGACCGAGAACACGTCGCCTGCCTTTCCGTGAGCCCGGGGGCCGCGCCGCCACTGATACCCTGGCCTGCCGATGCGCGACCTGCCCGATCTCGCCAGCCTCGACTACGTCCAGCGCGTGAACCGCGCGATCGACCACGTCACCCGACACCTCGCCGAGCCGCTGCAGCTCGAGGATGTCGCGCGCGTCGCGTGCTTCTCGCCGTTTCACTTCCACCGCATCTTCCGCGCGCTGACCGGCGAGACCCTGCACGCGTTCGTCAAGCGCGTGCGGCTCGAGCGCGCGCTGTACCTCATGTCGCACGGCGGCGGCGCGGCCCTCACCGACGTCGCGCTGCGCTGCGGCTTCTCGTCGAGCTCGGACTTCTCGCGCAGCTTTCGCGCCCACTACGGCGTGCCGCCCAGCGTGTTCGACGTCGCCGGCCTGCGCCGCGCGCGCCGCGACGACATGATCGACCAGCTGTCGCCCGACGATCGCAACCGCCTCGCGCGCTTGCCCGCCGGCGCCAACCCCGACGGCTTCATCGTCCAGATCCGCGACGTCCCCGCGCGCCGCGTCGCCTACCTGCGCGTCACCCAACCGTACAGCGCACCCGATCGCGTGATTGGCGCCGTCGCGCGCCTGATGGCGTGGGCCACCGAGCGCGGCCTCGCCGGCGGCCAGTGGCTCGGCTACCAGTGGGAAGATCCCGAGATTGTCCCGCTCGACCTGTGCCGCTACGACGTCGGCGTCGAGATCCCGATGACCGCCGCCGTCGACGACGACGTCAGCACAACCGAGTTCCCGGCGATGAAGCTCGCCGAGCTCGCGATCGCCGGGCCGATCGAGCTCGAGATGCGCGCGCTCGACTGGCTATTCACCACCTGGCTGCCGCGCAGCCACTACGTCCCCGACCATCAGCCCGGCTTCGAAGCCTGGAATGGCGCGCCGTTCGCGCACGGCCACACTCACTTCGATCTTCGCTTGCAGCTCGCCGTCGTCGACGCGGCCACGCCGCAGTAAGGCTCTTCCATGCAGGCCACCGCCTGGATCCTCGATGTCTGCCACCGCGCCACGCGGCTCGACTGCGACGTGCCCGCCGGTCAGCGCGCGCTCGTCGCGATCCACGACGCCGCGCAACGCACGCTCGGCCTCACGCTGGGCCACCCGATCGGCGTGCGCGACATCGAGACCGCGCCCGAGCTCCTGTTCCTCGTGCCGCTCGGCGGTGAGCGTCGCGACTGGCAAGCCCTCCCCGCCTTCGCCGCGAGCGATCCGCGCGGCTTCTCGCTCTACGTCGACGCGATGCTCGGCGGCTGGTCCCCGCCGACGACGGCCCTCGACGTCTTCCACTTCGGCAACACACCGGAGCTGGCCGCGACCCTCGCGCAGCTCGTGATGAAGGGCGTGAAGCGCGGCACCACCGGCTCGATCGCCGCCGCCGAGCGCGACGGCTCCGCGATCCCGCACGTCGGCCTGGTCTCGATCGTCACCGACGGCTTTGGCCACGCGCTGTGCGCGATCCGCACCGAGCGCGTCGAGCTCCTCCGGTTCGGCGACGTCGAGGCGCGCCACGCATGGACCGAGGGCCAGGGCGATCGCACCCTCGCAGACTGGCGCGCTGGCCACCTCGCCTACTTCGAGCGCGAGGCACAGCGCCTCGGTCTCGAATTCAACGACGATGCCCCGATCTTCTTCGAGCACTTCCGCGTGCTCGCCGTGCTCGGCCGCGCCGACCCTGCGCTCAGCCCGGACGGAACGTGAACGGATAGCTGACCGACACCTCGCCCGCCTTCGGCTTGGGAAACTCGATATCGCGGATCACCGAGGCGACGCAGGTGTTGACCTCGACGTCGGACATCCCGCTCGCCGTCGACTCGATGACCTTGCCGTGGGCGTCGATCGTGAACTTTGCGAGCACCGTGCCGGCGAGGCCGGGCGCGGCGAGCAGCTGCTTCTCGTAGCAGTAGCGCAGCTTCTGGAGGTTGCGCCGGATGTAGCGACGGATGATCGCCTGGTCGAGGTCGCCCTGCGTGCTGAGCTGGCCCGTCGCGACCGTGACGCTCGGCGCCTTCGCCTTGACGCCGAGACCACCCATGCCGCCGGTGCCCGCCTCGCTGCCGAGCAGCCCGCCGTAGACGTTCGCATCGTCGAAGCCACTCGAGAGGTCGCCGGACCCGGTCAGCGACGCGAACGCGCCACCCTCGGTGGGCGAGATCACGCCGAGGATGCCCGCCTGGGGCACCAGGATCCGCAGCGTGATCTTCTCGCGGATCTCGATCGGGCCCTTCGCAGGTCCCGCGAACGTCGCTGCCTTGATCGCCGCGCTCAGGCACTTGCTCACGCTCGGCACGCCGGTCACCGCGATGTTCGAGGCGGCGCCCCGGGCGTCGACCCGGAACTTGAGCGTGATCGTCCCGGCGAGCCTGGGCGCCTGGAGCTGCGCCGTCGTGTAGCAACGCAGCGTGGTGTCATCGAGCTGCGACAGCGCGTCATGGATGACCATGGTCTGCACGCCACCCGCGCCGGTCACCGTCAGCTCGGTGACGTCGATGGCGAGCGGCGAGGCGTGCGGTCGGGCCGCCTGCACCGACGGCTCGGCCTGGGCCGATGCCGCCAGGACCATCACGATCAACAGCGTTCGCATGCGCCCAAGCTACCTCCGGTCGGGCTCGGTCCGGTGTCAAAACAAACCAAGATCCCGGATCCGCCGCCGCGCAGGCGCTCGCGGACTCACACCAGGCGCACCAGCTCGCCGAGCCACACCAGGCGGGACTCGAGCTCGAGGATCGAGCCGCGCAGCGACGCTGCCTCGAACACGTCACTCGACGGCACGGCGTGGACCCGGCGCAGCTCGGCGAGCGCGGCGCGGGTCTCGCGCGTCGCCTCGCGCGCCCACGCGACCCGCGCGGCCCGCGGCATCGCGCCGAGGAAGCACGACCGCGTGCGCAGCGGCGCGAACGCCGGGCCACACAGCGCGCGCGCGAACGGCGGGCCGATCCACTGCCGCAGGTGCGCCCGCCCCGCCGGCGTGATGCGGAACCGTGTCTTCTCGCGCGGGCCCCAGTCGGACGCCTCGGCGCGCACCAGCTTCTTGCGCTGCAGCCGCTGCAGCGCGGGATAGATCGACCCCGCGCTCGCGCTCCAGCGCGGCGTCGAGGAGATCGCGAACTCGCGGCGCACCTCGTAGGCGGTGCACGGCCCGCGCTGCCAGACCACGCCGAGCGCACAGCCTTCCACGTCGGTGAGCTTCGCCATCCCGGCGGATCTTAGTCCGAAACGTACCATCGCGTCGAGACACCTGGCGCGTGCCCGCGGCCGACCCCATAATGATACGAAACGGACTATTCGGGAGATTCGTCATGCGTGCCCTGCTGCTCGTCCCCTTGCTCGCTGCCTGCGGCGGCGCCCCGGCCCACCCGCGCGCCGATGACCTCGTCGCGTGCTGGCGCACCGCCGTCGGCGGCGAACGACTCTCGCGCCTGCGCTCGATCGAGCGCGAGGCGACGATCGAAGCCGATGGCCTGACCGGCACGCAGCACACGTGGGCGCGCAGCGACGGCGCGTATCGCGAGGACAGCACGATCGGACCCAGCTCCAGCGTGGTCGTGTTCGACGGCACGCGCGCGTGGTGGCGCGATGGCTTCGGCGCACCGCTCGCGCTCGCGCGCACCGAGCTCGCCAACGTGAAGACCACCGCCTACCTCGAGCGCCTCGGCCAGCTCACCGATCCGGCGCACGGCCACGTCCGCGCCGGCCCGCGCGACCACACGCTGATCGTCGCCGCCGATGGCGGACGCGACGAGCTGATCACGCTCGATCCCGCGAGCTGCCTGCCGCGCACCGGCGAGCACACGAGCGACGATATCCGCGTTGTCGCGACCTACACCGGCTGGACGCGCGTCGACGGCGTGCAGTTGCCCGGACAGATCGCGATCGAGTCCTCGCGCGGCGACAAGCAGCACGTGTCCTACACCACGACGCGGCTCGACGCGTCGATCGATCCTGCGCAGCTCGCCGCGCTGACCGTCGATCCGCGCGCCCGCGTGCCGCGGCTGACCGCACCGGTCACCATCCCGGCGCAGCTGACCCAGAACCACGTCTACGTCGACGCGAAGATCAACGGCAAGGGACCGGTCGCGCTGCTCGTCGACACCGGGGCCGGCGGCCTGCTGCTCGACCTCGAGCGCGCCAAGCAGCTCGGCCTGTCGGGCACCGGCAAGGTCCCGCTGCGCGGCGCCGGCGCCGGCCAGCTCGACGCCGAGGTGATCGCCGCGCCGACCGTCGGCCTCGCGGGCGTCGAGCTCGCCGTCGAGGCCGCGCACCTCGCGCCGTTCGCCGCGCTGTCGCACTACGAGGGCCGGCCGATCGAGGGCATCGTCGGCTACGAGGTGCTCTCGCACTACGTCGCCGAGTTTGACTACGCCACACCCGCACTGCGGCTGCACGACGCGGCGAGCTTCGCGCCGCCCGATGATGCGATCGCGCTGCCGTTCTACACCTACGATACCAAGCCGATGATCGAGCTCGCGATCGAGCTCGCCGATGGCCGGCGCTTCCCGGTCCAGGCGCTGGTCGACACTGGCAACCGCGGCGCGCTGTCGATCACCACCGCGTTCGTCCAGCGCCATCACCTGCTCGCCGGCGCCGGCCCGCTCCTGCGCGCGCCGCTCGGCTTCGGCGTCGGCGGCCGCACCAAGCAGGCGCTCGGCCGCGTCACGCTCCACGTCGGCGCGCTCGCGATCCCCGACGTGCTGACCAGCTTCTCCGAGGACGATCACGGCGCCGACGCGAGCGACCAGGCCGTGCAGGTCAACCTCGGCAGCGGCGTGATGAAGCAGTTCACGCTGTGGGTCGACTACCCGCACGCGCGGCTCTACCTGCGCAAGAACGCGCGGTTCGGCACGCCGACGAGCTACGACGCGAGCGGGCTGTCGCTCGAGGCGCCCGACGACGCGTTCCAGCGCGCCGTGGTCAAGACCGTGCTGCCCGGCTCGCCCGCGGCCACAGCGGGCATCGCAGCCGACGACGAGCTGATCGCGATCGACGGCGAGCCGGTCGCGAAGCTCGGGCTCGAGGCCGTGCGCGCGCGGCTGTCGGTCGCCGATCGCCGGCTGCGCGTCGAGCTCGCGCGCGGCCGCCAGCGCCGCACCGTCGAGCTCGCGACCCGCCGCTTGATCTGAGCCACCGCCGCGCAGCTGGCCCGCCCTGGCGTACCATTGGATCACGCGATGATGCCCACGCGGATCCAGCGCTTCGAGGTGATTGCCCAGCTCGGCACCGGCGGCGTGGGCACGGTCTACCGCGCCCACGATCCACAGCTCGAGCGCGAGGTCGCGATCAAGGTCCTCGCGCAGCGGGCCGCGGCGGTGCTGTCGCCCGATCGCACGATCGATCTGCGCGGCGATGGCCCGGCCGATGATCTGCTGCGCGAGGCCCGCATGATGGCGCGGCTGTCACACCCCAACGTGCTGCCGGTCTACGAGGTCGGGCTCGCGGACGGCGCGGTGTTCGTCGTGATGGAGCACATCGCGGGTTGCGACCTCGCGGCCTGGCTCGAGGAGCCGCGCGCGACCGAGGACATCCTCGCCGTGTTCGCCCAGGCGGCGCGCGGGCTGGCGGCCGCCCACGCGCACGGCATCGTGCACCGTGACTTCAAGCCGGCCAACGTGCTGGTCGGCCGCGACGGCCGGGTGCGGGTCGCGGACTTCGGGCTCTCGCGGTTGACCCATCCGGCCGCCCTGCCGGCGGCGCGCGACGATGGCTACGGCACGCCGCGCTTCATGGCCCCCGAGCTGTGGCGCGGCGGCGCCGCGAGCCCGCAGTCCGATGTCTACGCGCTGTGTGCCGCGCTGGCCGATGCGCTGGGCCCGGGACCGGGCGCCACCGGCGACGAGCCCGACCCCGCGTGGCGACCGATCTCGCCCGCGCTGCGCGCCGCGATCGTGCGCGGCCTCGGCGATGACCCGGCCGGCCGGCCCGACGTCGCGCTGCTGCTCGACCTGCTGGAGGTCCCGGCGGCACGCTCGCACCGGCGCATGGTCGCGGCGGTCGCGGCGGTCGCCGTGATCGTCGTCGGGCTGGGCATCGTCGCGCTCGTCCGCCACACCACCAGCTCTGTCGCTGCCGAGCCGTGCGCGCTCGATCGGACGTTGTTCGCGGGGCGCTGGGATCCCATCCAGCGCGTCCGGCTGGCCGCCCGGCTCGCGACGGCCGCGCCGCCGGCGCTCGCCACCGTGCTCGCCGAGCTCGACGGACGCAAGCGCGTGATCATCGAGGGTCACACGCGGGCCTGCCGCGCGCTGCACGACGGCACGCTCGCGGCACCGGCGGTCCGGATCCGCACCGGCTGTCTCGAGCGCCGCGCGTTCGAGCTCGGCGCGACGGTCGAGCGCGCGCGGGCGACCGCCGCGGACGTCCACGAGGCGCGCGACCGGTTCGACGCCATGCCCGAGGCCGCCGATTGCGACGAGCTCGTCGTCCCCGCGTCGCCCGCCGATCGCCGCGCCACGGCGGCCCTGTACGAGCGCTGGACCGCGAGCGCCGAGCTCTCGCATCGCGCCGCGGATGCCCACGCCCACCAGAGCGGGCTCGAGGCGCTCGCAGGCGACGCCGCCCGGCTCGGCGATCCCGAGCTCGCGGCGCGCGCCGCGCTCGCGCTCGGCACGTCGCTGCGCTTCTCCGACCAGCTCGCCGACGCCGACGCCGCGGCGCAGCGCGCCTACCGCGCCGCGCTCGACCTCCACGCGAGCAACCTGACCACCAAGGCGCTGATCGAGCGCTGCGCGATCGCCACGCTGCGCGGCGACGCGACCTCGGCCAGCCAGCTGGCGGAGCTCGCCGAGGCCGCGGCCGACCGGCCCAACGTGGCGCTGCGGACGCGCGCCCAGCTGCGCGTCGTGCTCGGGCGCGCCGCGGCGCAGCGCGGTGACTACAAGGCCGCGATCGCGGGGCTCGAGCAGGGCCTCGCGATCATCGGGCAGAGCGGCCGCGCGCTGCCCGGCATCGAGTCCGAGATGCGGTTCAACTTGACCGACGCGCTGGTCAAGATCGGCGGACGCAACGCCGACGCGGTGAGCGTGGCGCGCGCCAACGTCGCGTTGCTCGCGCAGACCGCCGGGGTCGGCGATCCCAACTACGGCGTGGCGCTCAACATGCTCGCCTACGCGCTCAGCAACGGCGGCGACGTCGCGCAGGCGGTGGTGTACCGGCGCCAGGCGCTCGCCGTGATGCAAGCGACCCAGCCGCCCGACAGCTCGCACCTCGTGCTCGAGCACGCCGACGTCGCGTCCGATCTGTGGGCGCTCGGCGAGCTCGAGGCAGCGCACCGCGAGATCGCCGGCGCGGTCGCGCAGACCGAGCACAACCAGACCCTCGCCGGCAGCCGGACCGTCCTCTTGCCGTTGCTCGCGACCGTCACGTTCGACCTCGGTCGCCACGCCGAGGCGGTGGCGATCCTCGACGAGGCGCTCGAGTCGTCGATCTCGCAGCTCGGCAAGGACCATCCGAGCACGCTGGAGGTCCGCTGGGAGCAGATCCGGTTCGAGCTCGAGCTCGGACAGCTCGCGCAGGCCGAGCGCCACCTCGCGGCGCTCGAGACGATGTTTCGCGCGCGCAGCGACGTCGCCCGGCTCACGCTCGCGCAAGGCTGGTTCGGCGGCGAGCTCGCCATCGCGCGCGGCCATCCCGAGCTCGCCGAGCGCATGACCCGCGAGGCGCTCGCCGCGCAGGACGAGCTGCACGGCATGCCCGCGGACCGCTCGCAGCTGCACCACACGCAGGGGCGCGCCTTGATCGCGCAGCGCCGCTGGGGGCCGGCCCGCGCGGCGCTCGACGAGGCGCGCCGCCTCGCGCGCGGTGGCCAGGTCCGGGCCGACGCGATCGCCGCGATCGACGTCGACCTCGCCCGGATCGACGCCGCGACCGGACGGCGCGCCGCCGCGCGATCCCGCGCCCGCGCCGCGCGCCGCGTGCTCGATACGTTCCCGGGCCAGGTCGTCGCGCGCCGCGACGCCGCCGCGCTCGCGCGCTGAGCGCGACGTCTCAGGCCGCCAGGATCCAGATCAGCGCGGCGATCGCGATCACGGCGATCGCGACGAACACCACCACCGGCACGCCGCTCGCCGCCGCCGCGCGCGACGGGTCCGCGGCGACCGGCGGGGGCGCCACCGGGGCCCGCGGCGCACCGCCCCGGAGGTGGAGCTCGGCGGGATCATGGAAGCGCAGCACCACATCGCCGAGCGCCAGGCGGGCGCCGTCGTGCAGCGCGACCGGCGCGCTGCCGACCTTGGTGCCATCGACGCGGGTGCCGTTCTTGGAGCCCAGATCGGTGACCGTGACGCCGTCCCAGCCGCGGTGGACCGAGGCGTGCGCGCGCGACAGATCCTCGTCGAGGATCACCCAGGTCGCCTCGTCGCCGCGGCCGATGATCAGCGTCGCCTCGGGCGGCGGCAGCGCGCGCGTCGAGCCCGGGTTCGGGCCGCGCTCGATCGTCAGCGACGGCGCGGCGCCCTCGCCGAGCAAGGCGCGCACGAGCTCGCGGGCCAGGCTCTCGGTGCGGTGCTGCGGCGTCGGCGGGGTGCCCGACGGCGCGGCGCTGACCCGGACGCGGTAGGTGCCGAGCTCGATCACCATGCCGTGACCGACCGGGCCGCTGTCGCCCTTGGCGCGCACCATGCCGCCGACCGTCGATTCGGCGAGCAGCGTGAAGCTGTGGCCTTCGAACTGGATGTGCGCCGGGCGCGCGACCTCGGCGGGCAACCGGATGCGCGCCGCGCTGCCCGAGCCGATCACGATGACCTCGTCGTCGATGTCGATCGCCGGCAGCGCGCCCTGCGACTGCTCGCTGATCTCGAAGCGGAGCATCTACGATCTGCGACCCGCGGTCAGGCGATCCACGCAGGTCACGGTGCCGCGGCCTGGGCGCGTTGCTCCTCGGCCTTGTACTGGTAGTAGCGCTCGAGGACCATCTTCAGGTACTGGCGCGTGTACGCGTACGGCGGCACCGTGTAGCCGAACTTGGCGAGCGAGCCGAGCCCGGCGTGGTAGCCAGCGATCGTCAGCACCAGGTCGCCGTCGACCCGGTTGGCGAGCCAGCGCAGCAGCCGCGTGCCGGTCATGATGTTGGTGCGCGGATCGAAGATGTCGCCCTGGGCGCCCATGTCGATCTCGACCGCGGGGTGGACCTGCATGAGGCCCTTGCAGTCCATCGACGACACGACCTTGGTGTCGTAGTCGCTCTCGACCTTGATGACCGCGCGGATCAGCGGGATCGGGATGCGGTAGAGCTGCGACGCCTCGATGATGTACTGGTCGTAGCGGTGGAAGCGCTCCGGCGAGGTGTCGGTCGCCGAGATCTTGTCGCAGCGCTCGCAGCTGCCGCGCTTGGCGCTGGCCTTGGACCCGTGCTCGGGCTCGAGGAACGCGACCTTCTTCCACTTGGCGCCCGACTGCTTCACGTTGGTGAAGTGGACCACCCCGTCCGCGTCGGTGAATGAATACATATCGGCGCGGGCAGAAACGCTGGCCCCCAGCACGAGCATCAGAGCAATCCACCGCGGCACGGCCGAAATCCTAGCCTGCCCACACTGGGAGCGCAAAAGCTGTATGGTCGCACCTCACATGGCAGAGCCCCTCGAGACCGACTATCTCGTCATCGGTTCCGGTATCGCCGGGCTCAATTTTGCCCTGCTGGCCGCCGAGCACGGCCGCGTGGTGGTCATCACCAAGAAGCGGCCCGACGACACCAACACCAACTGGGCGCAGGGCGGGGTCGCCGCCGTGCTGGCGCCGGCCGACAGCTTCGACCAGCACATCCAGGACACCCTGGTCGCCGGCGACGGCCTGTGCGACCGCGACGTGGTCGAGCTGTGCGTCAACGCCGGCCCGGCGCAGGTCAAGCGGCTGCTCGACCTGGGCGTCCGGCTCGACCGGGGGCCCGACGGTGAGCTCGATCTGGGCCGCGAGGGCGCCCACACTCACCACCGCGTCGTGCACTGGCAGGACGTCACCGGGCGCGAGATCCAGCGCGCGCTGCTCGCGGCGGTCGCGAGCCACGCCAACATCACGATGCTCGACGAGCACATCGCCGTCGACCTGCTGTCGATGGCGAAGTACGGCGGCGACCCGGCGTGCTTCGGCGCCTACGTGCTCGACCGGCGCAGCGGCGAGGTCAAGACGCTGCTGGCGCGCGCCACCGTGCTGGCGAGCGGCGGCACCGGCAAGGTGTTCTTGTACACGTCGAACCCCGACGTCGCGACCGGCGACGGCGTGGCGATGGCGTACCGGCTCGGCGCCGCGTGCTGCGATCTCGAGTTCGTCCAGTTCCATCCCACG